>JAABUN010005972.1_pt1 | contig 14486 bp, 12 predicted proteins | sample 5559311 | NCBI WGS metagenome assembly JAABUN01 (sample SAMN10711877, study PRJNA513370) | rock metagenome | isolation source: Antarctica rocks | place: Antarctica: Victoria Land, Siegfried Peak sud | reverse complement strand
GCCAGCGCCGTCGATGAACGTCGTGAACTCCTCGGTGGCGATCACTCGTCGGCAGCGCCCGAAGGACTCCGGCTTGACGTGCTCGAGCGTCAGCCCGACGTCATCCGTGATGACCTGCCCGCCGGTGAACGCCGCAAGGTCCTGGAGGTGTGCGATGCGCCGGTGGCCGAAGCCCGGGGCCCGCAGAGCGATGGCTTGCAGAGTGCCGTGCGCCGAGTTCTGCACGAGCATGCCGAGCGCGGCGCCGTCGATCTTCTCGGCGAGCACGACCAGCGGACGCGGTGACTTCATCAGCGCGTCGAGCGCGGGCATGATGTCGTGGACGCTCGAGATCGGCTTGGTGGTCATGAGGATGTAGGGGTCTTCGAGCACCGTCTCCATGCGGCCCTGGTCGGCGATCATGTAGGGGGAGACCACCCCGTTCTCGACCAGCATCCCTTCAGTGAAGTCGACGGAGATCCCGGGGGTCGCGGACTCCTCGATCGAGACGACGCCCTCCTCGCCGACGCGGTCGAGGGCCTTCGCAACGGCCGCTCCGATCCTCTCGTCCTCCTTGGCCGCGATCGTTGCGATGTGGCGCAGCTCGCGCTCGCCCTCCACCGTCCGCGCCTGCTCGCGCAGGTGGGCGACCACGAGCTCCGTCGCGTCTTCTATCCCGCGACGCAGGATCATCGGATTGGCGCCCTCCTCGATCGTGCGCATCCCCTCTCGCACGATCGCCTGAGCGAGCACCGTCGCCGTCGTGGTCCCGTCACCGGTCAGTTCGCTGGTCTTGGACGCGACCTGACGCACGAGCATCGCGCCCATGTTCTTGAACGGGTCCGACAGCTCGATCTCACGCGCGATGGTCACGCCGTCGTTGGTGATGATCGGTGCGCCGGTGAGCCGCTCGAGCACCACGTTGCGGCCCTTGGGGCCGAGCGTGACCTTGACTGCGTCAGCCAGCTCGTCGACGCCGGCCTGCAGACGCAGGCGGGCATCGTGGTTGAAGTAGAGGGTCTTGCCCATAGGGAAGCTCCTGGCTATTGGGCCCCGGCGGGCATCAGGATGCCCCGCCCACGGAGCCGTCCGTTGTCGAGGTCGTCCATCGCGTCGTTGACCGCATCGAGCGGATAGGTGCTCGTATGGAGCGTCACCTTCCCGTCGGCGGTCAGCACCATCAGCTCGGCGAGGTCGTTGTAGGACCCGACCAGGTTGCCGATGAAGTTGATCTCCTTGGAGATGATGTCGATCGTCGGGACGTTGATGTTCTCGCCGTAGCCGATGACGTAGTAGTTGCCGGCCTGGCGCAGGCTGTCCACGCCCGCCTCGATCGCTCCTCCTTCGCCCACGAAGTCGATGACCGCCTCGCAGCCGAGGCCGTTCGTCATCTCGAGCACCGTGTCGACGTGGTTGTCGCCGAACCGGATCGTGTGGTCGGCGCCGAGCTCGCCCGCCAGCGCGAGTGCACCCTCGTTCGGATCGAGCACGATGATCTCTGCCGGCGTCATCGCCCGCAGGCACTGGATCCCGATGTGGCCGAGCCCTCCGGCTCCGATGACCAGGACCCGAGCGCCTGGGTACAGCTGGCCGACCGCCTTCTTGACCGCGTGGTAGGCCGTCAATCCCGCATCGGCGAGCGCTGCGATGTCACGCGGGTGCAGGCTCGGGTCGAGCTTGACCACCGAGCGCGCGGTCGTCTTGATGAGCTCGGCGAAGCCGCCGTCGGTCGAGATCCCCGGGAACTGGTTGTTTTCGCAGTGGACGTCGTCCCCGGCGCGGCACGCGCGGCACAGGCCGCAGGTCATGAGCGGGTGCAGGATGACCGTGTCGCCGACCGCGACGTTGTATACGGCCGAGCCGATCTCATGGACCCAGCCGGCGTTCTCGTGGCCGGGAACGTACGGCAGCGCGACGCCCGACTTCTCCGCCCACTGCCCTTCGATGATGTGTAGGTCCGTCCGGCAGAGGCCCGCTCCGCCGATCTTGACGATGACGTCGTGGGGCCCGTCGATGGTGGGCTCGGCGAGCTCCTCGACCTTCAGGGCCCCGTTGTATTGGTGCGGGCCGTGGTACTCGTGCAGTCGGGCAGCCTTCACGCTGCCACCTCCTCGGTCGGGTCGGGGACTCCGTAGCGGACGCGGAGCAGCGAACGGCACAGGCCGCCGTTGCTCTCGAGGCTCAGGCTCACCAGCCTCGCGCGGCGCAGCCACACGGTCAGCTCCTCTGCGCAGAGTGGTGACCCGTCGCCGGCGACGAGCGCCGGGTCCTCCGCGCCGTGCCCGAGCCCGAGCTCCGCTCGCAGCTCCAGGCAGCGCTCGGCATCGGGCGTCGGCGGAAGGTCGCGGACCCGGAGGGCGACGACCGCCGCCGGATCTGCGTCGCCGGCGAGGAGACCAGCGCAGACCCGGCCCTGCCGCGCGAGCAGCGCCTTGCGCTGAAACAGGGTTCGCAGCGCGTCGAGCGCGCCCTCGGTCTCCCCCGGGAACGCTCCGTCGAAGCCGCCGTCGCACGCGACGGCGGCGTTGATCTCCTCGCCCGTGTAGTGGCCGTCGAGCACCACGGTCACCTCTCCCACCCCCGTCAGCCGGCGCACGGCGTCGCGCGCGTCGGCGACCATCAGGTACGCGAAGTTCGGCGCGCACTGGGGGGTGGGCAGGCGCAGTCGCACATCGACGTCGCCGGGCTCCGACACGACGCAGGACCCGACGAAGCCGAGCGTGGTGATCGGCTCGTCGAGCTCCGGGTCGTGAACGGTGTCAAGCGCCGCGAGCACCTGCGCCCGCGTCGTCACGCAGCGCCCTCCACGAGCTGCGCGTCGTTCGGGTCGGCGGGGGCGCCGGCGGGGGCGCCGGCATCGACGGGGAGACGCAGCTCCTCCGGAACGTCGATGTCGTAGAGGCGCGCGGCATTGAGCCCGAGCACCTTCTTCTTCGCCTCGGTGGTCCAGCGCGGGAAGTCGGAGAACGTGTCGTCCGGGTAGTCCCAGGCCACGAGGCCCTCGACCTGCCACTTCGGCTCCCAGATGCCGTAGTCGCTTCCGAACAGCATCTTGTCCTCGCCCACCCAGAACAGCAGCTCGCCCATGCACTTGGCGAAGAAGCGCGGACGGGCGTGCATCAGGCCCCCTACAACGACCGAGAGACCAGCGTAGACGTTGGGCTCCTGAGTCGCCATGAAGCAGAAGTCCTCGATCCGCGGGAGCCCGACGTGCTCGACGATGAAGTTGAGGTCCGGGTGGCTCGTGGCCGCGTGGTCGACGTCGGAGACGTCGAAGGCGTCCTTGTCCAGGGGCCAGATCGTCGGGCCCTTGTGGACGTGGACATTCTTGATTCCGAGCTCCTCGCAGAGCTCCAGGAACGGCTCCGCCTCCGGGTCTTTCAGCGTCCACCCGCGCGAGCCGTCGCGCCACTCGGCGGTGTAGAGCTTGACCCCCTGGAGGCTGTAGCGCGCATGATCGTCGCGGAGCTGCTGGAGGCCGGCCTCACCTTCGCGGGGATCCCAGCGCCCGTTGACGCGCAGCCGGCCTTCGAAGCGATCCAGCAGCGCGGCGTTCTGCTCGATGGAGTTGAAGCCGGCGGCGTACCACTCCTTGAGGTACGTCGACTGGAAGATCGCGTGGTCGACGTGGCCCTCCTGGAAGACGTCCTTCTCGAAGTCGTCGGCGGAGTACTTCTGGAAGTGCTCGAGACTCCAGTGGGTCTCGGGAGGACCGAGGCTCTGGTAGGCGTGGAAGCACTCGATCCAGCCCTTGGCGTATTGCTCCTGGCCCTTGACCCAGTTCTCCGGGCTGGCGTCCCAGAAGTGGAGGTGGCTGTCAACGATGAAGTACTGCTCGCCGTCCTTTTCGTACATGTCTACTTCACTTCCTCTAGGTCGAAGCCGATGTATTCTGCGGCGTCCTCTGGATTCGCGAAGAGGATCACCTCCTCGTCGAGCACGACCATGCGGCCGTAGTGCGTCGACATGATCTCCTCGAAGTCGTCGTTGCCGAAGTCGGCCCACCCGAGCGCGTCGGCGATCTCCTCGTAGTTGAAGTGGATCTCGCCGTCGCCGTCGAGGCGGATCATCGACGGGAGCTCCTCGACCGTGACCTCTCCCTTCTCGCGCATTACCTGCGCGACGACATGGCCGACCTGGTTGTTCATGAGGGTCACGCCGGCACGGTTGGACGATGTGCGGTCGGACTTGAAACGGTCCTCGGTGGACTCGCTCATGCGGTCTTTGCCTCCTTGGGGGTTTCGATGCCGATGTCTGAGAGCAGCCCAGCGAATCGCGTCTGGGCGCGCTCGAGCGAGTCATCGAAGCGGACGGCCTTCTCCGAGAGCTGAGACCACATGGGCTGCAGCTGGCGGGCGGCCTCGATGCTCCGGGGGGTCCAGGTGGCGAGCCAGTCCTGCATCGTCTCCTTGTTTGCCTCGCCGTGCTCGGAGTCCTCGGCGAGCATGCCGAAGAGCGCCCGCGCCCCGCGCTGCTCGCGCGCGGTGTCCGACTCCCCCGAGCCCATCAGCGTCGGTGTCGTGAAGTCGCCCTGCAGCGCGGCCACCTGCATCACGAACCCGCTGCGGAACAGCTCACCGACCAGCGGTTCGAACACGACAGCTGTCGCGAAGAAGGCCTCGGCCCAGTCGCGGGTGGCGGTGAGCTGCTCGACGTTCTTGCGCACGCCCTGCCAGACCGGGTCTGACTGCCAGGTCTCCTTGTGCACCTCGCCGTCGAAGCCCTCGATCTCCTCGGAGAGGTCGAGGTTGTAGAGGATGATGTCCTGCGCGAAGCGGAGCTTGTGGACCGCCGCGACCGCCAGGGCGTTGTTGATCATGTTGGTCGGAGCGTCCCGCTGGGCCGGGGTGTAGACGTAGAGGCCTATTCCCTGCTCGCCATGCGCGAAGGCTGAGACGTGCTTGGCGACGATGTCGATCCAGTTCCGGTTCCAGTTCGCGAAGGAGTGCGCTGCCTTGGCGTTGGCGATGTTGTGGCCGACCTGGCGGACGACGTTCGCGTTGTTGCGGTAGATCGTCTGCTCCCACTCCTCATTGGGATCGCGGAACACGTGCCAGTCGGTGGACTTGAGCGCGGTCCACTCCTTGGGATAGCCCGACGTGCCGTCCGCGAAGCCGTAGATCCAGCCCTGGGTGAGATGGCGTTCAGGGTCCGGCTGGACGTCGAAGGTGACGTCCTCATAAACCGACGCCCGGCGCTTGGCGGGGGTGAAGTAGTTGTAGGACCGGCTGGTCGAGGAAGGGAAGTCCTGCGACCCGGCCTCGGCATCCGTGAAGACGGGCTTCGGAACGTTGCGCTCCGGCTTCGACCCATCCTTGGTGGTGGTGCTCATGTCGCGCTGGTCTCCTCGGGGGTGGCGGTGGTCGTGAACTTGTCGTAGAAGATGCGTGAGTCCGGGACGCCCTTGGCCTTGAGCAGATCCATGGCTGCCTCGACCATCGGCGGCGGGCCGCAGACGTAGGCGTCTGCATCAGCCAGATCGGTCTCCCGACGCTCGACCACGTCGGTGATCAGGCCGCTTTCCCCGGTCCAGTCCTCTCCGGGGTCGTCGTCGGAGAGCGCCGGCACGAACTCGAAGCCCGACAGCACCTTCGTGAGGCGTTCGAGCTCCTCGAGCGCGAAGAGGTCGGCGCTGCCCCGGGCGCCGTAGTAGAAGGTCGCCGGCCGTGCGTTCTCTTCCGCCTCCATCTGACGCAGCAGCGCGAGCATCGGGGCCATCCCTGCACCGCCGCCGATCATCACGAGTGGTCGCTGCGAGCTTTCTCGCAACGTGAACGTGCCGTAGGGCCCGGTGATCGCCAGCTCCTGGCCTTCGCCGATCGTGCCGTCGGCGAGCAGGCCGGAGAAGTGCCCGTCCGGATAGAGCTTGATCATCAGCTCGACCCGCCCTGCGTCCGAGGGAAGGTTGGCCATGGAGAACGAGCGATGCTCGTCTTCCTTCCCCGGGATTCCCACGTCGATGTACTGGCCGGGATGGAACACGAGCTCCTTGGGGGACTCGAGCGTCAGCACCAGCCGGCGGATGTCGTGGGTGAGCTCCTCGACCGCCGCGACGCGGGTCTGCACGGTCTGCAGCGGCAGGCCGTTGCGCAGAATCTCCTCGTCGTAGTTGATGAGCTCGACCTCGAGGTCGGTCATCGGATGCGCGCGGCACAGCAGCGTCCAACCCTCGGCCTCCTCGAAGTCGGGCAGCGCGAAGGTCGAATAGCGGTCGAGGTCCACGTCACCGTCGAGCAGGAAGGACTTGCACGCGGAGCACTGGCCCTCCTTGCATCCGTGCATGAGCATGACGCCCTGTCGGAAGGCGGCATTGAGGACGGTCTCGTCCTCGTTGACCTCTATGTCGATGCCGACCGGCTCGAACCGGACGTTGTACGTCTCACCCACCGTGCGCCACCTCCTCTCGCCGTACTGCGGGGTGACCGACCCGCCTATTCGGCCACCCCTCGCCTCTACACCGCGCACGCGACTGAAGTCGCGTGCGCGGTACGTCGGGCTACGCCGCCGCCGGTGCTGGCGCTGGCCTTCCGGCCGGGCCGCCCTTCTTGTACTGGGCTACGTACTTGTCGCGGTCCTCCTTGGACATCTCGTTTAGGAGGACGTTCGGGCTCTGGAGCGTGTTGCCCCGCACGTTGTCGAGCGTCCACATCTTCTTCGGATCGAGATCCAGGTGCGGCTGTGGGATGGTGGTCTTGCCGTCGTCGCGGACGTAGCCGAGCTCCTCCATGATGTCGGCGACGTCCATGCCGTGGTAGAGGGTCTCCCACTCGCGCTTGCCGGTGAGCCGGCCCATAGCCGGCGTCGGGCGCCCCTCGTACTCCGGGCGGAACGCGACCGCGTCCGTCCAGTGGCAGGTCTCCGAGCAGTACGTGCGGACCTGACCGTCGACCTCATCGGCCACCATGTCCTCGCGGATCAGGCAGGGGACCATGCAGCTCCAGCAGCGGTGCGGATACTCGTAGTTGGCTTCGGCCTCGAAGGCGATCGGGTTGTGCCCGTTCTTCTTGCCGAGCTCTGAGTACTTCTCCCACCACTTCCCGTACTTGTCGTACCAGCCCGGGTACTTGTGCTCGAACCACTCGAAGTCCGTGTCGTCCATCGCGTCGATCCGCCAGTAGTTGGCGAACCAGCCTGTCGCGAAGAACTGGGCGACCTCGTGGACATAACCCTTGTTCCAGATGCGGTTCCAGGACTCCTCGACCAGGTCGTGCGGGACGGTGAGGCCGTACTTCTCGAGCGGGATGAGGTAGGACCGGTAGTAGTCGTCGTAGATCCACCGGCGCCACATCTCGGCGTAGGACTCGCGATCCTTGCGGCGATCCTTGGTGCCGTACTCGATGAACGTGCCGATGGCGGCGTCCACCACGCAGTGGTTGTTCCACCAGGCGTAGCGCAGGTCACGCTCCAGCAGCTGCCGGTTGCGCTCGTCCGCGAGCGCCATGAGGATGATCGAGTAGCCGTTCGAGATGTGGCGAGACTCGTCGGACTGCACCGAGTGGAAGACCGTCGGCAGCAGGTAGTCGCCGTTGGCCGCCGCCTCGGCCGGCATCGCGACGAAGAGCACGTTCGTGAACGCGGTCTCGGCGACGATGGTGAGGTAGACGTTGGCCGCCGTGATCGCGTCGCCGGTGATGAAGCCCTCGCCGAACTGCCGGCCGATCGTGCCGGCGTAGCAGTTGGAGAACGCCTTTTCGGAGATGTCGAATCCGGCCGGGTCCACGTAGTGGTTCATGTAGAGCCGCTTGAGGTTCATCTGGATCGTCGAGTGGCGGACCTCGTCGATCATCTGGATCGCCAGCCCGTTGTGCAACTCCGGGTTGGGCACGCAGCCGATCGTCAGCGGCATCGCCCTGGCGGCGGAGATCTCCGGGAACGGGATGATGGACAGGAAGAGCTTCTGCCACTCCATCCAGCGCTCCTGGACCTGGCGGAACATGTTTCCACGGATGGCCCCGTCCATCGCGCCGAAGACGCGGTTGTCCTTCTCCTCCTCCATCGGGAAGTACGACCGCAGGACCTGCTTGAGCGGGTCCTTCTTGGGCGCCTTCTCGAACGTGTAGTCGGTGGCGTACTTCTCGACGGGCTCCACGTAGGTCGGATCCCAGGAGAGCTCCTGGACCTTGTTGTGGGCCTTGGTGATACTGGCTCTGCTCACGTCGGGTTGCCTCCTTGGGGAGTCGTTCGGGTGGGGACGCTATGCGCGCTGGCCGCCCCCGCCAAGAAACTGGTGCTATTCCGCACGATGTTGGAAACGGCCTCAGCGAGAGCCTCGTGCTCGCGGTCGAAGGCGCGCACGGTGGTCGAAAGCCCAAGGACGCCGCGCAGGCGACCACGGGCGTCGAGCGCCGGCGCGGCGACGCAGCAGAAGTCCTGGTCGAACTCCTCGCGATCTACCGCGTAGCCTTGCTGTCGGACCCGTTCGAGGTCGGCGGCGAGCGCAAGCGGGTCGGTGATCGTGCCCGGGGTATAGGCCGGCAACCCACGGCGGGCGTAGCGGGCAAGAGCTGCCTCGGGCAGCCGCGCGAGCACGACCTTGCCCATCGCGAGGGCGTGCGCGTTCTCTCGGATCTGGGTTCCGAGCCCAGGCATCTTGGCCACGCCCTGCCGGCCGCGGACGACCGCGATCTCGATGGCCCCGGCGCGCACCACGCCGAAGTAGGAGCGCTTGCGAGTGCGGGCGAAAAGCGCCTCGACGGCGCGCGCGCCGGTGTCGGGGAGAGGCTCCATGTCAGGCTCGACGGCGAGCGCTTGAGCTCGCGTGTCGATCCGGTATCGGCCGTCGCGATCGTGCACCGCGAAGCCCTCCTCGCACAGGGAGACGAGGAGGTAGTACGCGGTCGAGGTGCTCTTGCCCACGACGCGGGCCACCTCGTCGGCGCGCGCGCCTTCGGGGTGCGCCTGCAAGAAGGCGAGCACGCGCAGCACTTCCCGGGCAGTGGAGAGTCCACGGCGTCCGCGCGTCGGTGCTCGCTCCTCGGTGCCTGGCGTCAAACCCGCGTCTCCTTTCTTGACCCTGCACTCCGTTCTTACCCTTGGGTGCGCTGCAAGCGCGCTGCATCTGCCGGTTGCGAACTTGGCGCGTACGCCGGTACCCTCGATCGAGGAGACCGAGGAGACACATGCGCAGTCCATGGCTGGCCATAGACGCGACGACGCCCCCGGCGGCGCGGGCGCGTGTCGTCCGACGTGCCTGGGAGCGGTACCTCGACAAGGGGGACGCGCCGTCGGTGCGCCGTCCGATCGCCGACTCCTGGCGCCGGTCGCACGCGGCGGGGATCGATCCGACCAGCGCCCGGCCGAGTGCCTGCGAGCTGCCCGCCCACGAAGCCGCCGCGCTGTGGGAGGACCACCCGCTGGCCACCATGGTCCCGCTCATCCGAGAGTGCCTGAACGGCATGAACGACATTCATCTCCTCGTCATCTCCGACGCCGACGGTCGGCTCCTCTGGATCGACGGCGACCCGCACCTGCGGCTCAGCGCCGCAGAGACGATGAACTTCGCCGAAGGGGCGCTGTGGAGCGAGGCGGGCGCAGGGACCAATGCCATCGGCACGGCGCTCGCCTCCAACCACGCCGTTCAGGTGTTCGCCGCCGAGCACTTCGCGGAGGTCGTTCAGCTCTGGACTTGCTCGGCCGCCCCCATCCACGATCCAGCCACCGGCCGCCTGCTGGCGGTGATCGACCTCACGAGCCGCCTGGCGGCCGCGCATCCCCACTGCCTCACGGTGGCCACCGCGACCGCCGCGGCTGTCGAGGCAGAGTTGCGCTGCCGGTTGCACGAGCGCGACGCCGCGCTGCACGCGCGTCATCTCGAGCGTCTGACGAGCCGGCCGGGGCCGGCCGCCCTCGTGGACGGTGCGGGCCGGGTCGTCGCCGAGCATCCCCGCGGCGCGCTCGACGGCGCGCGACTGCCCTCGCCTCTGCTCGCCGGGCAATCGGCGCTGGCCTCCGGCGAGCGCCTTGAAGTTGAGCCGGTCGGTCCGGACGCGTACGTCGTCTGCGTTCTGGCGCCCACCCGGCCGGCTGCCGCGAATGGCGGCATGCTTCGCCTGGCGATGCTAGGCCGTGACCGTGTTGAAGCCTTGGTCGGCGAGCGTCGGATCGAGCTGTCGAGGCGGCACTCGGAGATTCTCGCGCTGCTGTGCACGCACGCGGACGGAATGAGCTCAGAGCAGCTCGGAGCGGCGCTCTACGGCGACGTGGTGGTGCCGAGCAGCGTTCGCGGCGAGGTGTCACGGCTGCGGCGGCTGCTCGGCGGCTGGATCGACACGGACCCCTATCGGCTCACGGCCGGTGTCCAAAGCGACCTGACCGACGTGCAGCGGCGGCTGCACGACGGCGAGATCGGCGCGGCGGCGGTCGCCTATCAGGGCGTCCTGCTCCCACGCTCGGAGGCGCCCGGCATCGTGCAGGAGCGCGAGACCCTCGACCGCTGGCTGCGCCACGCGGTGCTCTCGTGCGGTGACCTGGAGTGCTGCTGGACCTTCGTGGAGTCGGCCGCCGGACGCGACGATCTGACGGCCTGGAAGTCAGTTCTCACGTCGCTGCCCTTTCACGACCCGCGCCGCAGCCGCGCGGCGGCGGAGGTCGGCCGCCTGCGGGAACTGCGCGCGGTCTAGCCGAGCGCGGCGGGCCGCCCGCCACGGCACAAGGGGTCCAACGGCGGCCGGGTGGCGGAAGTCGCGCCTGCGCCGCGTCGGTCGAACACAGGGATACATCTGTCGGTCGAGGCGACTAGCGTGGACCTCGCATGAATCGTGATGAGTACGGCAGCCTCGACCAGATCGCGGCAGCGGTGTCCTCGGTGGTGACCGACGGCGCGGCAGCAGGCTGCCGCGCACTCGATCTACGCGTCTGGAACGGAGTGGACGTGCGACTGCTGCCCGATCGCGGATTCGACGCAGGGGCAGCCTGGTTCCGAGGCGTGCCGCTGGCCTGGATATCACCGGTCGGTGAGCACGCGCCCATCCCCGCGCCGCGGGACCTCGACTGGTTGCGAGCCTTCGGGGGCGGGCTGATGGTGACGTGCGGACTGCGCAACGTTGGGACACCGTCTGAAGGTCATGGCCTGCACGGGGAGTTCTCGATGCAGCGGGCGCAGTTGCTGGGCGTGGATCGCACGGCTGATGCCATCCGCGCCCGAGCCCTGATTCGCGAAGTCAGTGCGCTGGGTTCCCACCTGGAAGTCGACCGCAGCTGGACGACACACGTCGGCAACGGCCGTCTGGAACTGGTCGATGTCGTGCGCAACCGAGGGCGCGAGGCCGAGGAAGTGCCCCAGCTCTACCACGTGAACATCGGCGCACCCGTTTGGAGCCCAGGTGCCACCCTGGCGCTCGACACCCACGCGACCCACCCACGAGACGAGGCGGCAGCCCCGTTCACTCGATCCTGGCACCGAGCTCCAGGAGTGGTCGACGGTGCGCTCGAGCGCGTGTTTGAGCATGAAGTCAAGCCGGGCCCCGACGGTTGGGGCTCGGTGACGCTCATGAGCCCTGCCACCTCGATCGAAGTCACGGTGCGGTGGGATCTATCCGCGCTGCCGAGGTTGTGGCAGTGGATGCATCCGGCGCCCGGCATCGGCGCGCTCGGCCTGGAGCCGGCCAACTGCTCGGTGCTCGGCCGTAGCGCTGATCGGGACGCGGGCAGGCTGCCGGTGCTCGAGGCCGGCGAGGCGCGAACCACGCGCCTGGAGATCCTGGTGAGGGATGCGGCGTGATCCTCGCCGTCGGAGAGGCGCTGATGGAGTTTCGGCGCCTGTCCTCTGACGGCGTGCTGAGCACCGCCGGCGAGTGGGCTGGACCATTTCCCAGCGGTGCACCCGCCATCTTCGCTTCGGTTGCAGCACGTCTGGGCGCCCCTGCCGCGCTTGTAGGCGGGGTCGGCGACGACCGCTTCGGCCATGCCCTGGTCGCCCGGCTGCGTCGATGCGGTCGGCATCGACGCCCTTCAGGTGGTTCCCGGCCGCGCCACTGCTGTGGCCTTCGTGGCCTACGACCAAGCGGGCGGACGCGACTTCTGGTTCTCGGTCCACGACTCGGCCGCCATGGCGCTCGACCTCGCTTCGGCGGACCGCGCCGCGCGGAGCGCCGACTGGCTGCACGTGTCGGGTTCCACGCTCGCGTTCGGAGGCGCGATAGCGGCGGCGGTGGAGGCGAGTGCCGAGCGCGTGGGGCGCGCCGGCGGTCGGATCTCGCTGGATCCGAACCTTCGCCCCGATGCCAGCGCCGACGCTCGCGCCCGCACAGCCCGGCTGGTGAAACGAGCGGACGTGGTGTTGCCGTCCGAGGGAGAACTGGAAGCGCTCGGACTCAACGAGGGAGACGTCGCTCGCAGGGCGCTCATCTGTCGAACGCTCGGCGCCGAGGGTGTTCGGTTGAGCGGTGCGGGACTCGGCAACGACGCGTGCTACATGCCGGCGCCGGTGGCCGACGAAGTCGACCCCACGGGCGCCGGTGACACGTTCGCGGCCGCCTTCGTCACGCGGCTGCGTGTGGGAGCCGATCCGCTGGCGGCGGCGCGATTCGCGTGTGAGACGGCGGCACGCTCCGTTTCCGTGCTCGGCGCGATGGAGGCACCCGTCGACGGTCGAGAGCCAGGCGCGTGACCGGGGGGACGCCTTGGGCGTCCCCCCGGCATCGCCGATCCCCACTTGCGGTCAGATCGACGCCAGTTCGCGCTCGCGTACGTGGTCCGTCCCGACCTTTCCGCCCGCCTGCTCGTCTGAGTCGTCGCCCGGCTGCGAGCCACGCTTCTCTTCGCTATAGACCATCAGCGTTGAGCCGGTCAGAGCAAGCAGGACGCCGATGAAGCTATAGATCGACGGCAGCGTGCTGTACACGATCAGCGAGAGGACGATGGTCAGCACCGGAGCGAGCGCGTTGGTGCACGGCGCCACGATGACCGCCTTGCCTCGGCTCAGGGCCATCACGAGAAACAGCGCTCCGACCGCGTTGAGGATCTGCGTCGCACCGCTCAACGCCGGGGCCTCCCACGGGAAGTCGAAGCGACTGCCCGAGACCAGCAGGAGTGCCACCGGAACGAGGAGCAGACCGCTTAGCGTCATGTAGCCGAAGATCGATCCGTCGTTGATGTGCTGGTTCGAGGCCTTCTTCATCAGGAAGGCCTGCACTCCCCAGCACACGCAGACGACGATCGACAGCAGCAGCCACGGCCCGGTGGAGTTCTTGTCCTCGCTGCCGCCGGAGATGCTGAAGAGGACGATCGCGGCTAGTGCCGCTCCGACACCGAGAGCCCCGAGCCGGGAGATCCTCTCGCCCAGGAAGAACATCGCCATCGCGACGGTGATCACCGGCGAGATCGAGATGACTGGGAAGATCAGGTAGGCGGGGCCGACCGTGAGCGCCTTGAACAGCAGCAGTTGCCCGGCGGCGCCCGTCAGCCCGATAGGGCAGGGCCAGCGCCGCGTCGTCGACGTCGTCGAGCCCCTGGATGCGCCAGACGCCGTCCTCGGGAAGGGAGTCGCCCTGGGAACTGATCGCCACGACGCTGCCGGGCTGCTGGGCGATGCGCAGCTCCTGCAGCATGTCGATGTCGTACCGGCGGGTGTAGGGGTCGTTTGACAGGTAGATGAGCGTGAGCGTGCGCTCGTTGAGGATCGCCTTCGGCCCGTGACGAAAGCCAAGCGACGAATCGAACAGCGAGGTGATCTCGCCAGCCGTGAGCTCGAGCAGCTTGAGCGCCGACTCCCGGGCCAGGCCCTTCAAGGGCCCGCTGCCGAGGTAGACGACGCGGTCGAACCCCTGCCCGACGGTCTCGCGGACCGTGCCGCCGAGCGACGACAACGTGGTGCGCGCCGCAGCGGCGAGACGGCCGGGGAGCTCCTCCGACGGCGCGTTGCCGAGGGTCTGGAGCGTCGCTAGCAGCATGCACGTGAAGCTCGACGTCATCGCGAAGCCTTGGTCGTTGGCGGCCTCGGGCATCAGAAGCACCAGCGAGCGCGCGGCGTCGGAGTGGGTGCGGAAGAGGTGGCCCTCGCGGTTGCAGGTGACGACGAGGTGGAAGCACTCAGAAAGGCACCGCTCCGCGAGCACGGTCGTGGCCACACTCTCCGGGCTGTCACCGGAGCGAGCGAAGGAGACCAGCAGCGTCGGTGCATTCTCGGCGAAGCACTCCCGCGGGTTCGCGACGACGTCGGTCGTGGGCGCCACGTCGACGCGGCGGCCGAGGCCGCGAGTCAACGCGGGAGCCAGGATCTCGCCGGCGAAGGACGACGTCCCCGCGCCGGTGAGAAGGACCCGCAGGTCCGAGCGAGCCAGGAGGGGCGCCAGGAACGCGTCGGCCTCCTGTCGACGGCTCACGACCTCGGCGCCGACTTCCTCCCACAGCGCCGGCTGCTGGGCGATCTCCCGGCTAGTCCAGGACGCGCCACGCGCGTCGAAGTCGGCTGGTCTGAAGCCGACCGACGTGTTCATTTTACGATCCCCTCGATGGTGGCGGCGGGCCGGCAGGCGCGGGCGTAGTTGCGCAGGACGTCGGTGATCCGG
>JAABUN010005971.1_pt1 | contig 14486 bp, 12 predicted proteins | sample 5559311 | NCBI WGS metagenome assembly JAABUN01 (sample SAMN10711877, study PRJNA513370) | rock metagenome | isolation source: Antarctica rocks | place: Antarctica: Victoria Land, Siegfried Peak sud | reverse complement strand
GATGCGCGGTAACGCTTGGCACTGAGCTCAACCCGATGGTCTGGCGGCGGCAGGAGAGGAGGCGTGTGATGCGCGGTAACGCTTGGCACTGAGCTCAACCCGATGGTCTGGCGGCGGCAGGAGAGGAGGCGTGTGATGCGCGGTAACGCTTGGCACTGAGCTCGACCCGATGGTCTGGCGGCGGCAGGAGAGGAGGCGTGTGATGCGCGGAAACGCCTGGCACTGATGCTCAACGAGCGGCGCGCGACCGAGCAGGCAGCTGAGCTGCCCAACGGCGCAAGGCTTCCTCAGGCATCGGGCGAGCAAGCAGATACCCCTGCACCTCGTCGACGCCGAGGCTGGCAAGGCTGTCCTGCTGCTCTTGCTTTTCCACGCCTTCAGCCACGACGCGGACACCCAACGTGTGAGCGATCTCGACCACGGCGCGCACCACGGCACGATCGGCCGGGTCCTCGGCCAGGGCGTCGACGAAACCCTTGTCCACCTTGACTTCGTCGACGGGAAGGCCCTTGAGGTAGGTGAGAGAGCTGTACCCGGTGCCGAAGTCGTCCACCGACAGCCGCAGACCCAGGGTCCGCAGCTCGTTGAGGCGTTCCACCGCCAGCGCGGGATCGCGCAGCAGGACGCTCTCGGTGAGCTCGAGGGTGAGCAACGTCGGATTCACGCCCGTCTCCCGCAGCGTTGCCGCGACCTCGGACACGAACCGCGGGTCGAGCACCGTCAAGGCGCTGACGTTGACCGCGACGCCGGCCTCGAGCCCAGCCGCTCGCCACCGCGCGCAGGCTCCGAGGCTGTCCCGCAGCACGCTGGTGGTGAGAGCGCCGATCAGGCCGGACGCCTCGGCCAGCGGGATGAACTCGTCGGGCCGGATCGGGCCGAGTGCAGGGTGCGTCCAGCGGGCCAGGGCCTCCACCCCGGTGACCTGCCCGGAGGCGACGTCGAACTTCGGCTGATAGGCCAGTCCGACGGCGCCGTTGCTGATCGCCTCACGCAGAGCGGTCACCACGGCCATGCGTCGTTGTCCACTGATCTCGTACGCAGGCTCCCACAGCACCGGTCCACCGGCGGCCTGACGAGCGCTGAACATCGCCACCTCGGCGCGGCGCAGCAGCGTCCCGGCCCGGTGACCGTTGTCAGGGCTGGTCGCGCACCCGACCGACAGGCGCACGTGCATGTCCACTGCGCCGATCTGAGCCGTGCCCTCGATCTGCGCCCGCAGGCTGAGCCCGAACAGCGCAGCCCCGTCGGTGTCGAGAGCGCCGACGGCGACGGCGAACCGACCACCTCCGATGCGGCCGACCACGCCGCTGGGACAGGCGTTCCGCAGGCGTTGCGCCACCTCGACGAGCAGGTCGTCACCCACCTGGTGCCCGAGCGAGTCGTTCACCTCCCGGAACGAGTCGACCGAGACGGCCACGACGACGACCTCGCTCGAGTCGCTGGTCAGCAAGAGCTCGACCTGTCGCTCGGTCTCGCCCAGGTTCGGCAGACCGGTCAGGCCATCCAGCGTCGCCGAGCGCCGCAAGTCTGCCAGCAGCCGGCCGCGCTCGAAGGCGGTAGCCAGCTCGAGGGCGATCGTCTCGAGAAGGCGGACGTCGCCGAGCTCGAAGCCGCGGGTCGTACCCAGTCGTCCCGAGGCGGTGAGCACGCCGACCAGCCCCTGACTGCCCAGCAGCGACGTCGTGATCTGGCGAGACGAGTTGTCCTGCTCCGGTGCGGCCGGCGCCTCGCGCAGTGTCGTCCGAGAGTCGGCGAGCTCAGCCGAGTCCGGATCGCTGGCGAGACGGTGGTGCCAGCTGCCGGTCCGCTCGTCACAGACGGCCAGGTCCAGGTGCCGGCAGTGCAGGAGCAACCGCGCCTCCTCGAGCAGCTCGGATGCTTCCTGCGAGTCGACCGAGACGGGCCCGAGGCCGCGGACGAAGCCGTAGAGCTGCTCGGCGCCCTGCTCGCGCGCGGCCTGCTTGCGGTATGCCCGGTAGAACAGGCCCATGGTGAGTGCGAGCGCTGTCGTGACAGCGAGAGTGGCCGGCTCGGTATAGGCGGCCGAGATGGCCACCACGGCCGCGCTGGTGAACACCGTCGAGCTGATCAGGTTGACGATCATCGTCAGCCGGATCTCGCCGCCGGAGGGCCGTCGTCCCAGCAGCGCCAGGATCGACTGCAGAGCCAGCTGGCCGATGGCGTCCCCGGCGAGGATACCGATCAGCAGCACCAACCAGATCGCCGGAGAGGGCGTCCCCGTCGCTGCCATGACGCCCACGGCCGTGGCCGCGAGTGCCACCTCCACCGCCCCGGCGCCGGCGTTGTAGAGGAACTTGGAGGGGGGGTCGCGTCGCAGCAGCAGCGAGTCGACGAGCTGCGCCGCCAGGCACATCAGCAGGTGCAGCCAGGGCGTCACCAGCAGCGCCCCCAGCACGAGCGGCAGCTGCACGAGCGTGACGCTCTGCGCGTCTTTGCGGTACTCGAAGTCGAGCGGCTTGCGCAGCGCGGCCAGGTACAGCGGGAACAGCAGCACGGCTGGGAACGCGAACGGTGCGCGGACCGGGCTGGGACCAGCGGTGCGGGTCAGGGCTGCGCCGATCGCGAGCAGGGCGGCCCCGATGAGGAGCACGGCGAAGCGCCGTAGAGCGCTGGGTGCAGCAGGCTCCATGGAACTCATCACACCCGCATCCGTCCGCCTTGTCCTGGCTTTGCGAGATTCGCCTTCTGTGACGTGCGTCGCGGCAGCGTGCGGTGGGTGATCGCGCCGCTCAGCACGAGGACGCCGACGCCGAGCAGGGCGAGCGCCGCCACGGTCTCCCGCGCGCCGATCAGCTCGGCCAGGGCGCCTGCCGCCAGCAGGACGATCCCCTGGATGCTCATCAGCGCGGTCACGGCGATGCCGAACGCCCGTCCCCGCTGCTGCGCCGGCACGGCCAGCACAAAGGCGGCGTTGGCGATGAGCTGCAGCGCGTTCCCGACCCCCGCCACGACCCAGAGCAGGGTCACCGCGACGGCGCTGGTCGCCAGCGGGGTCAGCGCGAGGGCGGCGACCGAGAGCAGCACCATGGGCAGGAAGAGCCGTTCGCGCCGCACCTCCGGCAGCCGCGCCAGCAGCAACGACCCCACGACGAAGCCGATGGGTACGGCGGCCGTGAGCACGCCCGTCGTGACGGCGCCACCGCCGAGCTCGTCGCTGATGGTGACCGCAAGCCCTTCGGGGCCGATGACGAGCGCCGCGCTCAGCAGCGCCCAGCCGAGCAGCGTGCGCAGTCGCGGGGTGCCCGCGACGAGCCGTGCCCCCTCGGCGGTCTGCCGGACGAGCGCCCGCACGCCGGGCGCCTCGGACCCGGGTGCCGGACGGTCGTGCACCGCCCGCACCAGCAGGCCGGCCGAGAGGGCGAACGTCGCGGCGTCGACGAGCAGCGCCCCCTGCACACCCATGACGGCGACGAGCGCGCCTCCGGCGACGAAGCCGACGATCTGACCGGTCTGCGACAGCGACTGGTTGAGCGTGGTGCCACGCACGTAGGCCTCGCCGGACAGGATGTCGGCGACCAGGGCGCTGCGCGCGGCCTCGAAGGGGGGCGCGAACAGCCCGACGGCCACGAGGACGACGAACACCGCCCACAGCGGCACGCCCGGAACGGCGAGCAGGGCGATCAGCAGCATCCGGGCCACGTCGCAGGTGACCATGAGCCGGCGCCTGCGCTGGCGGTCGGCCAAGGTCGACAGCAGCGGCCCGCCGAGCAGCCAGGTCAGGAACGAGCAGGCGTAGACGGCGGCGGCGGCGAGCGCCGAACCGGATCGGTCGAAGACCAGCAGCGCCACCGCGATGCGGGCCAGCTGGTCGCCGACGACCGACAGCCCACCGGCCAGGAACATCGCCCGGAACTCGCGGTTCGCCAGCACCTGGCGGTAGGTCGCCTGGTCAGGGCCCGACTCCTGCACCTGCACATTGTGCTGCACGTAACCTTGTCGTGACCCAGCGCGAGCCGACCGTGTGCGACGACGGGCCTGGTGTTCGTAGGCTCGTGGCACGCCCCCGTGGCCCAACGGCAGAGGCACGGGCCTTAAAAGCCCCCACGGTGTGGGTTCGAATCCCACCGGGGGCACCGTCACCCCGCAGTGCGTCCTTCCTGTGAAGGCTGAGGCACACGGGGCTGCGCCGGTACGTTGAACCAGGAGCACGGTCACGCCCGTGGGCCGAGCAGAGGAGAGCCGACCGCCATGCAGTCGAACAACCCCGTCTTCGCGCGCAGCGAGCCGCTCGCGCGATCGCTCCAGAGCAGCGGCCCGGGTTACCGCGGCCCCGCTCCTTCCGCCGACGACCTGTCGGCGATGTTCGCCACGCCGCAGCGGATGACGCTCGACGACGTCATCGTCAAGACCGGCCTGCTGCTGGGCGTCATCCTCGTCACCGGCACCGCCTCGTGGGTGCTCGACCTGCAGCTCGGGGTCGCGCTGCTGGCCGGGGTCGTCGGCTTCGCGCTGGCGATGGTCAACATCTTCAAGAAGCAGGTCAGCCCGCCGCTGGTGCTGGCCTACGCCGCGCTGCAGGGCGTGTTCATCGGCGCCCTCAGCCACGCCTACAACGACCAGTTCAACGGCATCGTCGTGCAGGCGGTGCTCGGCACCGCAGCGGTGTTCGGCGCGGTGCTCTTCGGCTACCGCTCCGGCCGGTTGCGGGCGACCCCGAAGTTCACCAAGATCGTCACCTTCGGGTTGATCGCGATGGTCGGCCTGGTCGTCGTCAACCTGGTGATCAGCCTGTTCGTCGGCGGCGACGCCCTCGGCATCCGCGGCGGCAACCTGCCGCTGTCGGTGCTGGTGAGCGTCGGCCTCATCGTCTTTGGGGCGCTGACGTTCGTGCTCGACTTCGACCAGGCCGACAAGATGGTCGCCGCGGGCGTTCCCGAGCGCGAGGCGTGGCGGGTCAGCTTCGGCCTGGTGGTCGGGCTGGTCTTCCTCTACCTGGAGATCCTGCGCCTGCTGAGCTACTTCCGCGACTAGCGCAGCCGCGCCGCGCTCGGGCCGCCACCTGCTCGTCGGTGGCGGCTCGGTGCTTGTCCGGGTGAGGCAGTGGTGTCCGAGCAGGGGGTCCAGCGTGAGCGCCGAGATCCTCGCCCGCGAGTGCCGCTCACTGGTACAGCGCCTGCGGTTGTGGACGCCCGCCCGGTTCGCGGCAGCGGCGCCGGGCGGCGTGCGGGCGGACGTCGTGCGGCACCTCGCGCAGGTGCTGGCGGACACCGCAGCCGGGCTGGAGGACGAGCCGCGGCGGACGCTGCCCGTGCTCGACAGCGACCTGGGACTGGCCGACCAGCTGGCCGTCACGGCCGACGACGCGCGCCGGGCCGGTCCGTCGCCGGAGGAGGCCCGGTCGTTGATCGCACACGTGCTGCTGCACCGGCACGACCTGCTCGGTGACGACGTGCCGGCCGGACTGGCCGCCTCGATCGGCTGCGCCGGCGGAGCCGACGTGCTCGCCACCGGCGCCGCCGTCTGTTCGCTCAGCCGGTAGGCCACCGCACGTCCCCCCGACGGAAAGCGGATCGGTGGTCGTTCTGACGACCACGGATCCGCTTTCCTGCTGCGCGGGGGAGGGCTAGCTGAGGCGCTCCAGCACTGTCCCTAGCTGAGGCGCGCCAGCACTGTCCCTAGCTGAGGCGCTCCAGCACCATGGCCATCCCCATGCCGCCGCCGACGCACATCGTCTCGACGCCCCAGGTCTTGTCGTGCGTCTGCAGGCTGTTGATCAGCGTGCCGGTGATGCGGGCGCCGGTGCAGCCGAACGGGTGCCCCAGCGCGATGGCGCCACCGTTGACGTTGAGGGTGTCGAGGTCGATGCCCAGGTCGCGGTAGGACGGGATAACCTGCGCCGCAAAAGCCTCGTTGATCTCGAACAGGTCGATGTCGTCGACGGTCTTGCCGGCCCGCTTGAGCGCCAGGCGGGTGGCCTCGACCGGGCCGAGCCCCATGATCTCCGGCGACAGGCCCGTGACGGCGGTCGAGACGATGCGGGCCAGCGGGGTGAGCCCGAGCTCGGCGGCCTTTGTGTCGCTCATGACCACGACGGCTGCCGCGCCGTCGTTCAGCGGGCAGGCATTGCCGGCCGTGATGAGCCCGTCGGGCCGGAACACCGGCTTGAGACCGCTCATGCCCTCGACGGTGACCCCAGGCCGGGGCCCGTCGTCGGTGGAGACGACGGTGCCGTCGGGGGTCGTCACCGGCGTGATCTCACGCTCGAAGAAGCCGTTGGCGATGGCCTTCTCGGCCAGGTTCTGCGACCGGGCGGCGAACTCGTCCATGTCCTGGCGCGTGACGCCCTTGAGGCGAGCCAGGTTCTCGGCGGTCTGGCCCATCGCCATGTAGACGTCGGGCAGCTGGCCGTCCTCGCGCGGGTCGTGCCAGCTGTCGGCGCCGCCCTCAGCCGTCGTGGCGGTGCGGGCCTGGGCGTCGTCGAAGATCGCGTTCGTCAGCTTCGTGTCACCGATCATGTCGCTGTTGCCGTGCACGAAGCGGCTGACGGTCTCGACACCGGCCGAGATGAAGACGTCACCCTCCCCGGCCTGGATGGCGTGCATGGCCATGCGGGTGGTCTGCAGCGAGGACGAGCAGTAGCGGGTGATCGTCGTGCCGGGCAGGAAGTCGTAGCCGAGGTTGACGGCGACCACGCGGCCCATGTTCATGCCCTGCTCGCCGCCGGGCAGCCCGCACCCGAGCATGAGGTCGTCGATGTCGTGCGGGTCGAGCGCCGGGACCTTGTCGAGCGCGGCCCGCACGATCGTCGTCGTGAGGTCGTCGGGCCGCACGTCCTTCAGCGAGCCCTTGAAGGCCCGCCCGATCGGCGAGCGCGCGGTGGCGACGATGACGGCTTCGGGCATGGGCACTCCTCGATCGCGGGGTTGGCACGGGACTCAGGCCACCTTACGGCGCCGACCGAACGCCGTTCGGTCCCGGTCTCACTGGATCGAGGGCTCGGCCGGCTCGGGCTCGTCGGCGGTGCGGGCCGCGGGGGCGCCGCGCCCGACGAGCGGCAGGCGGCGGACCAGCCTCGCGAGCCGGCCGGTGGAGGGCTCGTCGCTGTCTGCAGCCACGCCCTCGACGGCGACGCCGGGCTCGTGCGCCGCGACGCTCGCCGCCAACTCGACGTCCTGCACCATGTCGCCGAGCGGGACGCTGACCTCGGCCGCAGGCGCTCCGAGGCTCTGCAGCGCGCTCGGCAGCATGGCGTCGACGATGCGGCGGTAGCCGTGGGCGGAGGGGTGGAAGCGGTCCTCGCTCCACAGGTGCGGCTGCTCGATAAAGTCGCGGGCGAGCAGGTCGCCGAGCGACACGCTGACCCCGCCGGCCTCGACCGTCGCCACCGTCTGCGCTGCGGCGAGGCGCCGGCTCAGCGTCGCGGCGACGGTGCGCAGCGGCTGCAGCAGCGGCTTGACGCTGCCGAGGTCGGGGCAGGTGCCGACGACGACCACGGCCCCGGCGGCGCGCAGCGCGCGCACCGCCCGGCCCAGCGAGCGGGCGGCGCTGGACACCGGCACCCGGTGCGTCACGTCGTTGGCCCCGATGACGAGCACCGCGACGTCGACCCGGCGCTCGAGGACGCGGGCCACCTGCACCTCCAGGTCGGCCGAGCGGGCGCCGACGACGGCGACGACCTCGAGCTCGACCCGGCGCTGCAGGTCGCGCGCGATGCCGCCGGCGAGCAGCGCCCCGGGTGTCTGGTCCGCCGCTGTGCAGCCGAGGCCCGCAGCAGCCGAGTCGCCCAGCACGGCCAGGCGCAGCGGGGGCTCGCCGTGCCGCCCCCGGCCGTACGAACCGGCGGCCAGCGGCGCGGTGGCCGTCGGCGTGCCGATGACGCGCCGGGCCAGCCTGGTCTCGGCGGTCAGCAGGCCGGCGGTGGCCGCGAGCAGCCCGCCGAAGGTGCCGCCCCCGTAGGCGGCCTTGACGGCCACGTAGCGCGCGCGCCGACCCGGTCGGGGCACCCGGGCGATCACCGCGCCCACCCGCTGCCGCCGCGCCGAGCCGCCACGTCCGTTCCTCCCCCGATGTCGCACCCCCGCCCTGGTGCAGCGGCTACCCGGCAGGAGCCGGACCGCGCAGGCTACCGGCCTACGCTGGTCCCCGGAGCCGGATCCGGCCTCCTGCGCACCGACGAAGGGCAGCTCGTGCAGGTCAGCGACCACGTCATCGACCTCGTCGGCGGCACCCCGCTGGTGCGCCTGCACAAGGTGACCGAGGGGCTGTCCGCCCAGGTGCTCGCCAAGGTCGAGTACTTCAACCCGGGCGGCTCGGTGAAGGACCGGATCGCGCTCGCGATGGTCGAGGCGGCCGAGCGCTCCGGCGCGCTGCAGCCCGGCGGCACGATCGTCGAGCCGACCAGCGGCAACACCGGCGTCGGCCTCGCACTCGTCGCGCAGAAGAAGGGCTACGACTGCGTGTTCGTGTGCCCCGACAAGGTGGCCCGAGACAAGATCGACGTGCTGCGGGCCTACGGCGCCCGCGTCGAGGTGTGCCCCACCGCCGTCGACCCGGACGACCCCCGCTCGTACTACTCCGTCAGCGACCGGCTCGCTCGCGAGCTGCCCGGCGCCTGGAAGCCCGACCAGTACTCGAACCCCGCGAACCCGCTGGCCCACTACACGACGACCGGCCCGGAGATCTGGGAGCAGACCGAGGGACGGGTCACCCACTTCGTCGCCGGCGCCGGCACCGGCGGCACGCTCGGCGGAGCGGGCCGCTACCTCAAGGAGGTCTCCGGCGGGAAGGTGCGGGTGATCGGCGCCGACCCGGTCGGCTCGGTGTACTCCGGCGGCGACGGCCGTCCGTACCTCGTCGAGGGCGTCGGCGAGGACTTCTGGCCCACCACCTACGACGCCTCGGTGCCCGACGAGATCCTGGCCGTCAGCGACCGCGACTCGTTCGCGATGACCCGCCGGATGGCCCGCGAGGAGGGCTTGCTGATCGGCGGCTCCTGCGGCATGGCGACGGTCGCGGCGCTGCGAGTGGCGGCCGCTGCCGGGCCGGACGACGTCGTGGTCGTGCTGCTGCCCGACTCAGGCCGCGGCTACCTGAGCAAGATCTTCAACGACGAGTGGATGGCCGACTACGGGTTCCTCGCCTCCGACAGCGGCGTCACCGTCGCCGACGTGATGGCCGGCAAGCAGCAAGTCGGCACGCTGCCGAGCTTCGTGCACACCCACCCCACCGAGACGGTGCGCGAGGCGATCGACATCCTGCGCGAGTACGGCGTCTCGCAGATGCCGGTGGTGCGCGCCGAGCCGCCCGTCATGACTGCCGAGATCGTCGGGGCGGTGCACGACCGCGACCTGCTCGACGCCCTGTTCACCGGTCAGGCGCAGCTCGCCGACCGGCTCGCCAACCACATGGCTCCACCGCTGCCGATGGTGGGGGCCGGCGAGACCGTGCAGGCGGCGATGGTCGCGCTCGAGAAGGCCGACGCGGCCGTCGTCGTCGCCGACGGCCGGCCGACCGGTGTGCTCACCCGGCAGGACGTGCTGGCGTACCTGTCGCACGCCTGACGACGACTCAGGCGGGGACGTTCGGCAGCGCGGCCATCGCGGCGTCGACGGCGGCCTGCGGGTACTCCAGGTCGACCAGCTCACCGGCGAAGTACCGGTCGTAGGCGGCCATGTCGAAGTGGCCGTGCCCGCACAGCGCGGTGACGATGACCCGCGCCTCGCCGGTGCGGGTGCACTCGTTCGCCTCGTCGATCGCCGCGGCGAGGGCGTGCGTCGGCTCGGGCGCCGGCACGATGCCCTCGGTGCGTGCGAACTGCACCCCGGCCTGGAAGCACTCCTGCTGCGTCTTCGAGGTCGCGGTAAGCATGCCGAGCTCGTAGACGTGCGACAGCAGCGGCGACATGCCGTGGTAGCGCAGCCCACCGGCGTGGATCGTGTCGGGCACGAAGCCGGCGCCCAGGGTGTGCATCTTCATCAGCGGCGTGAGGCCCGCCGTGTCGCCGAAGTCGTAGGCGTAACGGCCCTTGGTCAGCGTCGGGCAGGCGGCGGGCTCGACCGCGACGACCCGCACGTCGTTCTTGCCGGCCATCTTCTCGCGCAGCAGCGGGAAGACCAGCCCGCCGAAGTTCGACCCGCCGCCGGTGCAGCCGATGACGACGTCGGGCGTCTCGCCGACCTCCGCCAGCTGCAGCAGCGCCTCCTCGCCGATGACGGTCTGGTGCATGAGCACGTGGTTGAGCACGCTGCCGAGCGCGTAGTGCGCCTGCGGGTCCTTCGCCGCCGCCTCGACCGCCTCGCTGATCGCCATGCCGAGGCTCCCGGGGCTCGTCGGCGACTCGGCCAGCATCGCCCGACCGGCGTCGGTGAGCTCGGACGGGCTCGCGTGCACCGTGGCCCCGAAGGTCTCCATCATCGAGCGGCGGTAGGGCTTGGAGTCGTAGCTGGCTCGCACCTGCCACACCTCGCACCCGAGGTCGTACTGCGCGCAGGCGAAGGCGAGCGCGCTGCCCCACTGGCCGGCGCCCGTCTCGGTCGTCAAGCGGGTGACGCCGGACAGCTTGTTGTAGTAGGCCTGCGGCACCGCGGTGTTCGGCTTGTGGCTGCCCGACGGGCTCTGCCCCTCGTACTTGTAGTAGATGCGGGCCGGGGTGCCGAGCACCCTCTCGAGCCGGTGCGCCCGGTACATCGGCGAGGGCCGCCACAGCTTGTAGACCTCGCGCACGTCGGCCGGGATCTCGACGTAGCTCTCCGTCGACATCTCCTGGGCGACCAGGCCCTCGGCGAACAGCGGGGCCAGGTCGTCCGGGCTGATCGGCTGCATCGTGCCCGGGTGCAGGTAGGGCGGCGGCGGGCTCGGCAGGTCCGGGATGATGTTGTACCAGTGGGTCGGCAGCTGTGACTCGTCCAGCGTGATCTTGGTCCGGTCGTCGGGCACGGCGCTCTCCTCGGGTCGGGGTGTCAGGGCTGCTGCGGTTCGAGGTCCATGTGGCCGCTGGCCTGGTCGAGGATGGGCGGCGACTGCACCGACAGGAACGTCAGCGCCTGGTCCTCGGTTTTGACGCCGTGGAAGACGGCTTTGCCGACCAGCACCCGGTCGCCCGCGACGACGGGCACGTCGGCGCCGTCGACGACGATCGCACCCGCTCCATCGAGCATGTACAGCACCGTCTCGGCGTCGTTGTGCCGGTGGATGCCGGAGGTGCCGCCCGGCTGGACGACGACGATGTCGGCGGCGACGCTCGACTGAAGCGGGGTGCCGTGGGTGACCTGCACGACGTCGAACACGTCGACGTGCTCGTGCGGCAGGTCGCTGTCCTTGATGTCGGTCATCAATGCCTCCTTCATCGGGGGGTGGGGACGAGCGTGTCGGGCAGCGCCGCGACCAGGCGGTCGTCGTCGGCCTGCGAGCCGATCGTGATGCGGGTGCCCTCGGGGAAGTCGCGCACCAGCACGCCGGTGCCGGCGAGCCGGCGGGCCAGGCCTGCGGGGCGCACGGCGTCGGGAACCCACAGGAAGTTGCCCTGGCTGGGAGCGGGCGGCAGGCCCGCGGCGCGCAGCGCGTCGGCCACGCGGGTGCGTTCGGTCTGCACGTACGCCACCCGCTCGGCGAGCTCGCCGGTAGCCGCGAGGCTCGCGAGGGCGGCGCGCTCGGCCAGCGCGGTGACGGTGAACGGGACGGTCACCTTGCCGATGGCTCGGGCGATGTCGGGCTGCGAGACGCTGTAGCCGATGCGCAGCCCGGCCAGGCCGTGCGCCTTGGAGAAGGTGCGGAGCAGCACCAGGTTCGGGTGCTCGGCCAGCCACCGGTCGACCGGCGGGCGCAGCTCGTGCTCGACATAGTCGACGTAGGCCTCGTCGAGCACGACCAGGCAGGTGTCTGGCACGTCGTCGAGCAGGCGTCCGAGCTCGCCCGCGTCGCACGCGCTTCCGGTCGGGTTGTTGGGGCTGCACACGAGCAGCAGCCGGGTGTCGGCGGTGACGGCCGCCTGCAGCGCCGGCAGGTCGAGCCCCTCGCCGCGCAGCGGGACGGCCACGCCTTCGCCGCCGGTGATCCGCGCGAGCAGGGGATAGGCCTCGAACGAGCGCCACGGGTAGACGGCGGAGCGGCCGGGCTCGAGCACCGCGCTGCACAGGTGCGCGAGCACCGCGACGCTGCCGGCGCCGACGCTGACCTGCGCCGGCTCGACGCCGTGGTGAGCGGCGAGGGCCGCGCGCAGCCGGGGGCTACCCGACAGCGGGTAGCGGTGCACGTCCGGCAGCTCACCGGCCATCGCGGTGAGGACCGAGGGCAGCGGCGGGAAGGGGCTCTCGTTGCTCGCGAGCTGGGCGAGCTCGCGCACGTCGGCCGAGGTGCGGCCCGGCACGTAGTCGGGCAGGTCGGCGACGGCCGGGCGCACCAGGCTCATCGCACCGCTTCCCTGCTCTGACCGAGACCACGGGTGTGGCCCTGCCGACCGTGCCCGGCCGCGATGATCGAGTCAAGCGGACCGGTCCAGGTGCGGCCTCAGACCGCCGCCGGCGGTGCACCGGTGGCCAGCCGGGTGCGCCACCAGGCGACGGTGTCGGACCAGGTCTGCTCCAGGGGCGTGGCCTCGAGGCCGAAGGTGGCCGTCGCGGCGCTCGCGTCGAGCACGTAGGGGCGGGTGAACTGGTAGCGCGTCTCCTCCAGCTCTCGCATGAACGGCACGACCAGGCCGGCGGTGCGGATGGCCAGGTGCGGCATCGTCCGCACGGCCACCGGCGCCACGCCCGCAGCGCGGCACAGCGCGTGCACCGCCTGCTCCTGCGTGACGGGCGGCGCGGTCGGCACCTGCCAGGGCCGACCCCATGCCCGCTCGTCACTGCCGAGGACGGCGAGGGTCGCGGCGATGTCGCGGATCGCGGTCCAGCTGTGCGGCTGGTCTGTGGCGCCGATCATCCGGACGCCCTTGCCGGCCAACACGCGTGGGACGACGCGGCCGGCCAGGTGGCCGCCGGCGACCACCCCGGGGCCGACGAAGTCCGACGCCCGCGCCTCGGTGGTGCGTACCCGGCCGGCTTCGTGGGCGGCCAGCATGTCGCGCCACATGCGGGGCCCGCACCTGTCCCTTCGTGCCGGGCGCGACGAGCGGCAAGTCCTCGGTCATCGGCACGTCGACCGGGCCGTAGGGGTAGAGGTTGCCCATCGTGACGAGCACCGCGCCCGTCCGCTCGGCGGCGGCCAGCAGGGCACTCGCCATGGGCGGCCACTGCTCGGCCCATCGGTGATAGGGCGGGTTGGCGCAGTTGTAGAGCGTGTCTGCCCCGCGTGCGGCGCGGGCGAGCGCGTCTGCGTCGGCGGCGTCGACGGCGACGTGCTCGACGGGCGAGGGCTCTGTGCCGAGCTGCGACGCCGTGCTGCCGCCGCTGCGGGACAGCACCCGCACGGTCTGATTTTCATCGAACAGACGTTCGGCCGGGGCGCTGCCGACCGGCCCTTGCCGAGGATGACGTGGACGGACATGGTGCCTCTCGGGCTTCATGAGAGCGATGCTCTCGGCAAAGAGCACTGTTGCCGCTCGTTGCCTTCCTGTCAAGAGCGGTGCTCTCGAATGTCACCGGTGCTCTCCGTCGTGGCAGCATGGCCGTCATGCCCGCCGTACCGACCGCTCGTGCTCGCGCCCGCGCCGAGCTGGTCGAGGTGATCAAACGCACTGCGTCGGCACACCTGGCCGACAGCGGCGCCGCGGCGCTGTCGCTGCGGGCCGTCTCACGTGAGCTCGGCATGGCCTCCTCGGCGGTCTACCGCTACTTCCCGAGTCGGGACGCCCTGCTCACGGCGCTGATCGTCGACGCCTACGACGCCGTCGGCGACACGGTCGAGCGGGCCGACGCCAAGGCCGTGCGCGCGGGAGCCGACCCGGGCGAACGCTGGCTCGGATTGTGCCGGGCGCTGCGGCGCTGGGCCGTGCGCCACCCGCACGAGTACGCCCTCGTGTACGGCTCCCCGGTGCCCGGCTACAGCGCACCCCAGGACACCGTCGTGCCGGCCGCCAGGCTGACGCAGGCGGTCGCCGCCGTCATCGAAGACGGCGTGAAGTCGGGGCTGCTCGGGCCACCGCGGGCTGCCATGGCAGGCGACTCGCTGCTCGACCCGGCGGTCTGGAGCTTCGTCGCCCGGGACGAAAACTCCGTCGTCGCCGACGCCGTCGAGCGCACCCTCGTGCTCACCGGCACGCTCGTCGGCACGCTCTCGTACCTGCAATTCGGCCACCTGCGGGGCACGGTCATCGACGAGGCTCGGTGGTTCGACCGGGCGATGGCCGTCGCCGCCGAGGGCATCGGGCTGCCTGTGGGCAACGAGCGGCCCTGACGGCAAGGCGCTCTCTTGCGCCTGCTCAGAACGGTGGTTCGCCGTCGTGTAGCCAGTTCCAGGTGGTTTCGTCGGTGGGTGGGGTGTGCCAGGGCGACTGGGGTGCGTCGTCGGCGGGTGGGGTGGCTTGTTCTGCGTCGATGTCGTTGAGCCGGTCGGGGTCGGGCAGGGTTGGTTGTTGTCCGCAGGGGTCG
>JAABUN010005970.1_pt1 | contig 14487 bp, 8 predicted proteins | sample 5559311 | NCBI WGS metagenome assembly JAABUN01 (sample SAMN10711877, study PRJNA513370) | rock metagenome | isolation source: Antarctica rocks | place: Antarctica: Victoria Land, Siegfried Peak sud | reverse complement strand
ATTCCAATTAGTAATTTGCCAAAAGGAGTTTATTTTATTCAGTTGATTTCGGAAGGCGTTTCCAAAGTGCGTAAACTATCGCGGGAATAAAAGTTTGAAATTTTAATATGTCAACAAAAAGGCCACCATTAAAAGAGGTGGCTTTTTATTGATCTGCCTGCAATTTTCATTTACTTAATATAAATTTGTCACTACAATTTTCATTCTTAATTTCATTTTCTTCAAGGGTTTTTTTCACTTCACTTGTTTCCATCTCACACCTCCCTTTTAGTCTTTAAAAACATTTTTTAAAAACATTTAATGTTATGCCTTTCCCATTAACCTATCCTGGTGAAACTCCTAACCATTGATCTTAATGTTTAGTATGCATTTATCATAGTAATTATAACTAATGAAGGAATAGGTAGTTTATTGAACATCGGACCCTTGTTAATTCTCTACTTATCTATAACTTACACGACATACACTTGGTTATTGTTCTGTACAATTGTTTAAGATGTGTATACCGCATTAAGCATCCACAAATTTAAATAGTACCAACTACCTATAGCATAAATCAGTGCCAGGAATATATTACTACTTTCATAGGACAAATACGATAGAACTTCAATGTACTGCTAATGTACTATGTATGTACAGCTAATGTCCATGGAAATAAGAAATAAATAGCAATCTTGCTCACGGATAAAATAGCGAAGGCTTAACCAACTTTTTATGCACCAAAAAAAACTTACCAGATTAATTTGTTTGATATTAGTATTTTCTACTTGGACAGCAAAAGCACAAAAAGTACTATTAAAAATAACCAACTACCCCATTCCTACCACGGGAGTAGTAATTTATGCAGCTCCGGAAGATGCCAACCCGAATCCCGGTGAAGTTACCAATACAGGAACAAGCCCTTCATCGCCCTGGACTTTAACCAAGGCGCTCTTAAGCGCTCCTGCCAATGCAACAGTAATTGTAAGAGGAGGCGAATACCGTGCTCTCAGCCAAAATAGAATTACCAACAAAATTACTATTCAGGCTTATCCCGGCGAAGAACCCTGGATCAAGGGAAGTATAGTAGTAACAGACTGGGAAAAGATGCAGGGAGTGAATATTTGGGTACATACCAACTGGCCTTATCAATTTCCCAGAAGTACGATACCGGAAAATATTGGAACCAATCCGTTATGTGACAACAGGGACATGATTTATGTTAATGACCAATCTCTCAAACAGGTTGATTCTATTAAAAATGTCGGTGAAGGAAAGTTTTATGTAGATTATGCCGGTGACAAACTATATATAGGAACCGACCCTGCAACAGGAAGAGTAGAGTCTACCAGGTTTGGTTCCCCTATCATAAGAAACGATCTTTCAGGTACTGAGGTAAGAGTTCCTAACGGCACCACTATCAAGGGAATAGGATTTACCCATTATGCAGACAACGGGCTGGAATTGGTATGCACGGGAGGATTACGCCTTGAAGACAATACTTTTGCATGGAATGGCACAGCAGGGGCAAAAATAGTGGCGCCTGCCGCTATTATCACAGGAAATACTTTTGCTTTTAACGGTAATGTAGGTCTATCCGGTAATAACCTGAAGGAAACCATTGTGGAATACAACCATGCTTATGGAAATAATATAGAGGCTTATAGTGTAAGCTGGGCTGCGGCAGGTATTAAGGTGATTGTAACAAAAAATATGAAAATGAGGCGCAACCTGATAGAAAACAATTACGCTGCCGGTATCTGGTTGGATATAAGCTCCATAGACAATGAGGTAAGTTATAATACGGTAAGAGAAAATGACGGGTTTGGCATTTTTTCCGAACTGAGTAATGGGACACTTATTGCCGGTAACCTCCTTATTGAAAATAAAAATTACGGTATTGCATTGTCGGATGCAGACTCATCAGAGGTGTGGAATAATACCATCGTTAGTAATGCAGGTCGTGGTTTTTATATAAAAGATACGCCACGCGAATCTAAAAACGCGGTTCCCGGCAGTCTTTTTTACAGCTATATTATTGCAAACAGCAAAGAATGTTCCTGGATTACGCGGGCTAATGTAATAAAAAACAACATTGTAGTTACCAGCACCGGCTTATGGATGGAAAACACCCAGCCGTCAGAGCTACAGGTAAAGGAAACTGATTATAACGGATATTACCTCACAGGAACTGCTGATGTAAATACCTATAAATGGAACAACATAAATTATAAAACACTTGATGCTTTTAAAGCAGCAGTACCAGGTTACGAGGATCATTCCATTGCCTTTTACAAACAAAACACGCACCCATTTTTCAGCGATACTACTTACAGGTTAACGGCTAATTCTCCAGCTATTAAAGCCGGTACTCCCTTACCAGCCAACATAGCTGCTTTGTTGGGGTTGCCTGCCAACAACCAACCTGTAGATATGGGTGCAATTCAAACAATAGCTCCGGCAGCGCCTGCTGATTTAGCAGCCGTCGCAGTATCACAAACCCAAATTAATTTAACCTGGGCTGATCATGCTGATAACGAAACGGGTTTTGTTATTGAAAAGAAATCCGCTTCTGATTCAATATTTACTGTTATTGACACTGTTGCCGCTAATTCAACTGGCTATAGCAGCACCGGCTTAACGGCTAATACAATGTATACTTACAGGGTTATGGCTTATAATACGTCAAACAATTCTGCATATACTAATGATGCAAGCGCTACCACTTTTTTACCCAACTCTCCTGCAGCACCTACAAATTTAATAGCCACAGTACTTTCCCAAAGAACAGTTACCTTAAGCTGGATTGATAATGCCGAGAACGAAGAAGGTTATAAAGTAGAAAGAAGCACGATGAATGGCGAATTTGTAACAGTGGCTGCACTGGGGGCCAATGCCTCTTCATTTAAAGATACCGCTCTTACGGCCAGTACGAATTATAATTATAAAATAACCGGTTTTAATAAGGGAGGAACCATTTCCTCAAATGAAGAAACGGTTACCACCGCTGCTGCCGGAACAGGTTTGTTAGCCCATTATTACAAGAACACACATTTTAAAGGCAGCAGCTTTACCCGCACCGATGCTACAGTAGATTTCAATTGGGGGCCAAGGCAACAGACTCCTCCAGGTATCATAACCCCATTTAGTGTAAGATGGGAAGGCCAATTAGAAGCTATATATTCTGAAATGTATACTTTTAAAACCGTAACCGATGATGGGGTAAGACTGTGGGTAAACGGCCAATTAATAATTGATAATTTTACATTTGGAGGATTGAGAGAGAATACCGGTAAAATGACGCTCGAAGCGGATAAAAAATATGCGATCAAGCTGGAATACTACCAAAATGATAGCAAAGCAGTAGCAAAGTTAAAGTTGTTATGGTCTTGTTCGGCCAGGTATGAAGATATTGTACCACAAGCTCAACTTTACCCAGCGTTATCAGCAAGTTCGGGATTAGTTATAAAGTCAGAGCCTGGATTCTATACTGTCTTTCCTAATCCTGCTAAAGATGATGTAAAGGTGGCTTTTGAATCAACAAGAGGTGAGACGGTTGAATTAATTATTGCAGACAAACAGTATAAGCAAGTACTTAGCTACAAAGGAGTAACAGTTGATGGAGAAAATGTAATTGCTTTAAATATCTCTAAGTTAAAGCCGGGACTTTATTTTTTGATAAAGAGTGTAAACGGAGAGCGAGATGCCAGGCAATTGATGATAGTAAAATAAAAAATCAACATAATTTCCTGTGCTTGATTGATTAAAGTATTTATAACATGAAAATGAGTTTAACGGAGTATAAAAGATCCCCATTTAAAATGTTGCGGTTTTCACCCCGTATTTTAAAATCGAGTGTGTTGTTAGGGACAGCTTTCTCCTTTAGCATTAATGGTGTAATGGCTCAAAACACCATAATTAAAATAAACGCGGCAACTAACTTAGGTCAAATCCAGCCTGAATTGTATGGCACTAATCACCGTTTTATTAATAATGGCTCTACCATGTGGGACCCGGAAAAGCATGCTGCTATTCCTGAATTTACCGAGGTTTATAAAGAAATTGGCCTGCGTTCCATGCGCTACCCGGCAGGTACGGCTGCCAGTTTATTTCATTGGAAACGTTCTATCGGGCCTTTAAAAGACCGCACCGACGCCATCGAAGGCCATTCCTGGGAAAACGAAACCAAACCGGCAAGCACCAATTTCGGATTAGATGAAGCGGCCCGTTTTTGTGAAGCCAATAATACAAAAATGAATTACATGTATAATTTCGGTAACGGCAATGCGGCCGAGGCGGCCGATCTGGTGGAGTATTTAAATACTCCGTTAGGGAATAACCCGAATGGCGGAATTGCCTGGGCTGAAGTACGGGCGAAAAATGGCCATCCGCAACCTTATAATATTGTCACCTTCGAAATGGGCAACGAAATGTACCGTCAGGCCCATCAGCATTACTGGCTCGACGGGCAATCTAAAAAAACTTACGAAGAGAAATATTGTTTCGGCGATACCGTCAGTTTTATCCGGCAGCCTGTAGGTGAATATGCCAGCAATGCCTTACATGCATCGCTGGGCAAAAACATCCCAAACCAGATAAAGTATGTAAAGTACCCTCTCGTACTGCCCGGTACTGATACAATTTTCGTGAACAATACAGCGTGGAAAAGAGTAAAGAGTTTAAAAGGTGCCGGAACAGTTAACGTGTACACCCTTGATGAAATTAGCGGCAAGATAACCTTCGGCGATGGCATAAACGGCAAAATACCATATCAGGCGGGTGCTAAAAACCTTATAACAGTGAGCTATACGGCTAAACGCGATGGCCTTTGCGATTACTACAACGCAATGAAAGCCGTGGATACCAATGTGAAAGTTTATTCGTGCCTTGTTGATACCCGCTTCATTGAAACTATGGGTCAATCGCCTTACGATGGCATTGGCATGCATCCCTACGCCGGTACCTGGAATCTACCCAAAACCAAATTACCGGTAGAACAAATGAACGATTTGGTGATGCTGATTGCCGACGAGGAATCCGACAGCATTAAACATACGTTGGAATTGATGCGTAAAACGGTAAGCTCAGATAGAAAGGCCGCCATGCGGGTAATTAATTCTGAATATGGCGTTGCCCATAACGACATTGCACCAGAGGTTACCAGGCGTCTATTGCAGAAGCGCTATATAGCGCTACCATTTTATTTGGCTGCATTGAACAGGATGTGCCTGTAGGCAATAAACACAGTTTAACAGGAAATGTATTTAGTTATGGCCCTCCCTTCCTAAAAACGGCAACGGCTTACATGTTTAAGCTATTTACCAGGCATTCCGGCCCGATACGTATTGCATCTTCTGTAGATAATAACCCTACATGGCAAGCTATAAGCGATAACAAGCGCAAGCTGCACAATCAAGGCATAATGGAGAAACTAAAAGTGAATGCCACAAAAGATTCTGCCGGCAATATGTACATTATGGTAGTAAACCGCCATAGTAGTGATGAGGTAAAAGCCACTGTAGAGTTGGGTAATTATACCTTAACCGATAAAAATGCTACTGTTTTAACACTCGAAGGAGATTCTTACCTGGCATGCAATACCGTGGAAAACCCCGATAACGTGATTATAAAGGAAGCCAAACTACCGGTGAATGATATCTTCGATTATACTTTCCCGGCGCATTCCATTACTGCCATTACATTAAAAGGGAAAATGAAATAGAAAGGTTTACTTTGTGAATTGTGTACTTAACCTTCGCAGAACGGATGCATTAATGTTTCAGAAAGATTATAATTGTATAAAAATTATGAACAAGTTCATCAACACGCCATCGCTTATAAAGAAACTAATCGTTTCTATAATTTTTATTTTCCCTTTTGTACTGGTAAACGGGCAAAAAACAATTAAATCACGCCCGAACATCATCATCATTTTCATGGATGATATGGGATATGGCGATCCGGCTTGTTACAATGGCTTATTATACGAAACACCAAACATTGACCGGCTTGCAGCGCAAGGCATGCGCTTTACAAATTTCTATGTGGCGCAAGCTATATGCAGCGCATCAAGGGCGGCCCTGCTTACAGGCTGTTATCCAAACAGGATCAGTATATCCGGAGCGTTACCTCCCTGGTCAAAAGTTGCCCTAAACCCGCAGGAAGAAACGATTGCTTCGGTATTAAAGAAGTCAGGATACCATACAGGCATGATTGGAAAATGGCATTTAGGTTCCAAGTCGCCTTACCTGCCTTTAACTTATGGGTTTAATGAATACTTAGGACTACCTTACTCTAATGACATGTGGCCGGTTAATTATGATGGAAAACCAATTAAGGACACATCCAACAACAAGATAAAGTATCCCCCCTTGCCTTTGATTAGTGGTAATGAGCCTTTAAAATATATAACATCTTTAGAAGATCAGGCACAGCTAACAACTACCTATACCGAAAGAGCTTGTTCATTTATTAAAAAAAACAAGAAACAACCTTTCTTTTTATATCTCGCTCACGCAATGGTGCATGTTCCCATTGCCGTATCTGCTAAGTTTAAAGGCAAGAGTAAGCTGGGATTATTTGGCGATGTGATGATGGAAGTAGATTGGTCTGTAGGAGAAATAATGAAAACCTTAAAACAAAACGGATTAGATAACAATACCCTTGTAATTTTTACAAGTGATAATGGCCCATGGTTGAACTTTGGCAATCATGCTGGCAATACTGGTGGTTTAAGGGAGGGGAAAGCTACAAGCTGGGAAGGAGGCCTGCGGGTACCTTGTATTATGCGCTGGCCAGGTACAATTGAAGCGGGGACAATTTGCAATAAAACTTCAGCAACTATTGATCTGTTGCCTACTTTGGCAACCATAGCAAGAGCTACACTTCCTGCAAAAAAAATTGACGGTGTTAACATACTGCCTCTGCTCTTAAACCAACCAGATGCAAACCCCCGCGACGAAATGGCTTTCTATTACCAAATCAATAGCCTTGAAGCTGTACGGAAAGGGAAATGGAAACTGGTATTCGCTCACAATGGCCGGACGTATAAAAATTTCCCTCCGGGCCTTAATGGTTGGCCAGCTCCTACGCCCGATGTAAAAATTGCACTGGCATTATACGATTTAAGCATTGACCCGGGTGAAACACTGGATGTGCAAAGCCAGCACAAAGATGTTATAGAGGAACTGCAGGCAGTAGCAGATAAATATCGCCACGACCTTGGTGATGCGCTTACAAAAACACCTTGTACCAATTGCAGGCCATCAGCTATTATTGAATAATAATGAATTCCAAAACCGGATTAAGAAAAATTTATCACGAAAAGCTTACAGGCCATGAGCAAGCATATCTAAATGAGTCTTTTTCGATTCAACAGAGGTGATTGACCAAAAGCCTTTAAGCTTTTAGACGGAGCAGTTGTGATTGGATACTGTACTCAAAGAAAAAAAGATATTACGGAAGCCATTGCTTCTGTGCCTGCAGATTGTTTTATAGATCAACCTTTATCGAACGTTGAACAGGCATTAAAAGGTCAGGTTACGGGGGGTCAGGTACACCAAGCTTTGGTTCGCCAAAGTGGTAGTGTCACTGTAAAAAATTCAGACATAGTGGCCTGTTAAAACAAATGCATCAGGATTGGGTAAAGAAAATTTCCGTAAAAGAATAAATAAATTTAATAAAATGCACAAAAAGTATCATTATATATATCTGCTCCTATTGATTTTGTCAAGTTGTAGTACTTTTCGAATGAATGATAAAGCAACGACCCAAAAAACTGAAAGTAAAGAACAGAACTGGTTCGAGAAAAGCATTTTTATGCTACATGAAGACCATCATATAAAAGTTGAAACAGAAGTAGGCAAAAACGCCGACCCGCAGGAAACAGCCCGGATCATTGCTTTATCCAAACCGGATGCTATTCAGATTCACGCCAAAGGCCGGCCTGGCTATGCCTCTTATCCTACCAAAGTAGGATGGATGGCTCCTAAATACGAACGTGATGTATTAAAAGTATGGCGCGACATTGCACGAAAGGACGGGTATCATTTTTCAATTTATTATAACCTGGGCCGCGATTCGGAAATTCAATTACGTAAACCAAAATGGAACCGTATAGGTCCGGATGGTAAGCTGCAGGACGCAGCCTTGTGCTATCATTCGGGTGTGGCAGAAGAGTATTTATGGCCTATGATTGCTGAAATTATGGACAATTACAAACCCGATGGGCTTTGGTTTGACGGCTCTGTTTTCACAATTAAAAATTGTTATTGCAACGTGTGCAAATCACGATTTAAAAAGGAAACCGGTATGGACGCTCCGATTGACCCTTCTAAACCAGGGTGGACGGCTTACAAAGACATGCAACGTCAGATTTACCGCGAATTTTTATATAAGACCGTAGACAGGATCAAAAAGAAAGATCCCAATTGTTTAGTTACTATTAATCTGGCTTACTCCATGCACATGCCGGAAAAGCTATACAAGGGCATTGATTATTTAACCGCCGATTTTGGTAACGAATTCAACGAGCTTTCACAGGAAGCGCATTGGTATGATAGTCAGGATAAACCTTTCGAGATCATGACGACTGCGCATATAGATGCCGGCAAAACAAAAGGTCGTCAGCCAAAACCGAAAGGACAGATAGAACAGGAAATGGCTACAATCCTGGCCAATGGCGGGCATTACAACGCCTGGGATAACCCGGATTCTAAAAGTGCGATAAGCGAAAAGATAGGTGAGCATCTGCGTGATGTGGTGTCGCCATTTTTAAGAGCCCGCCAGCCCTGGATCTTGCAAACTAAGCGATTGCCCGATGTATCGCTGCTGTACAGCGCGACAGATCATTACGCTGCCACAGACACAGAAAGTCATGCATTTCTATCGGCCACCAATTATATTCCCATTACCGATAGAATTTGGCAGGCTGGGTTGAACTATGAAATGTTGTCGGAGTATAAACTTGACGAAGGTTCCATCAATAGTAAATTAGTGATTGTAGAAAACCCAGCGGCCTTAAGCCAAAGTAATATCGCGGCTCTGCGGAAATTTACAGAATCCGGTGGCACTATACTGGTTACAGGTAGCGGGACTATGTTGGCTGGTTTGTGGGATTTATTAGGAATCTCTAAACCAGATAACCGGAGTGTTGACGAAGAGCTAAAGGTTTCGGGCAGGCAATCCTATACTTTTAAGCATAAATTATATCATAGCGAAACCAAAGGGGCGCAGATTTTACTTACAGCACAAAATGCCGATGGGATAAAGCACCCTTTACTTACTGCCAACCCGGTGGGTAAAGGAAAAGCGATGGCGGTATTTGTGCCTTTGCTAAGTCAGGAGAAAGGAAAAAATTACTGTGTACCGACGGCTTTAATAAAAGAGATATTAGAGCAGGCGCTGCCATCTGCACAACGCTTATTGGTAACAAATGCCCCAGAAACAGTCGAAACTATATTACGCCAAAAAAACAACCAGCATATTGTTCACCTGGTAAACCATGCGGAAGGTGATCGTGAACTAATAAAAATAACTTGGCATCGGTATTATTATGTCACTAATATCCCCCCGGTAAGGTTAACTACTTTTTCTTTAAAATTAGAAGCTAAACCAACTTCTGTTAAATTGCAACCCCAAAATCAGCAAATTAATAATTGGCATTATAATAATGAAATCCTGGAAGTTGAAGTTCCTGGTTTTGATATTCATCAGATGGTGGTAGTGGAGTAGCTGATAAAGCATAACCCTATAATAAATATAATATGGATATAAAATAGTAACAGAAGAATATAGGTATCCTGCTAAATTTCAAATTTATAAATATGACTTGTTATTTTCGTCTGATACTGTCATTACTACTCACTTTTCTAAGTCAGGTTTCGGTTGAGGCACAAAGGCCAAATGTGGTTTTAATCCTGACCGATGACCAGGGCTATGGCGATTTAGGTTGCCACGGTAACCCTTTTATTAAAACCCCCAATTTGGATAAGCTCCATGCCCAAAGCATAAGCTTCACCAACTTTCATGTTGCAACAACCTGTGCACCTACCCGGGCTGGTTTATTAACGGGTAAAAATTGCAATAAGGTGGGCGTATGGCACACGATCATCGGGCGTGAGCTGCTTCGGAAAGAAGAAGTAACTATGGCGGGTATTTTTAAAAATGCTGGCTATATCACCGGCATCTTTGGTAAATGGCACTTAGGTGACAATTATCCTTTTCGTCCGCAGGATCGCGGCTTTGATGAAGTTTTGGTACTCGGAGGAGGAGGCGTTACCCAAACCCCTGACTACTGGGGTAATGATTACTTTGACGATACTTATTTTCATAACGGCCAACCGCAAAAGTATTCTGGCTATTGTACCGATGTCTGGTTTACCGAAGCATCAAAGTTTATTACCAAAAACAAAAGCAAACCCTTCTTCTGTTATATTGCCACTAATGCGCCGCACAGCCCTTTTCACGTAGCGGATAAATACAGCGATCCCTATAAAAATAACCCCGCTATTGCGAACGCGAATTTCTACGGCATGATAACAAACATAGATGAACACGTAGGACGGTTAATTGAGCAGTTGAAGAAAGAAGGCTTATATGAAAACACCATTTTTATTTTCATGACTGATAACGGCACGGCGGGAGGCGTAAAGTTTGATCAGGCAGGGAAGGTAATTTCAGGATATAATGCAGGTATGCGGGGCATAAAAGGTACTCCCTATGAAGGAGGCCACCGGGTGCCTTTCTTTTTACACTGGCCTAAAGGCGGGTATAGTAAAGCACAAGATATAAGCACCCTTACTTCCTATACTGATGTTTTACCTACACTGATGGATTTGTGCAATATTAGTAATAGCCGCCCCATCGCCTTTGATGGGATGAGCTTGCTGCCCTTGTTAAAGGGAAAAGATAAAACCTGGCCGGATCGCAGTCTGGTTTCAGACGTGCAGCGGGACGAGTTTCTGGTAAAATGGAAACAATCGTCAGTAATGACAAACCAATGGCGTTTGGTGAACCAAACTGAATTATACGACATCCAGCAGGATCCGGGACAGAAAAAAAATATTGCTGCCAGTCACCCCGACGTTGTAAGCAAGCTTGAGCAAGCTTATGAAAAATGGTGGTTGGATGTATCTGCACGGGCAAAGGAATACAACCGTGTCATTGTAGGGTCTGATTATCAAAAATTAACGTGCCTGACGGCCCATGATCTCCATGCTGAAAAAGATTACCCGGCCTGGAACCAGGAAATGGTCAGGGATGGAAACAAGGTGAATGGCTTTTGGGCATTGGAAACTGCCCAGGCTGGTACATATGAAATTCAATTAAGAAGATACCCGGTTGAAAGTGAACTTTCCTTAGCTGCCAGTGCTCCGAAAGGAGAGCCGGTGCCTGGAGGAACGCCTTACCCTCCCGGAAAAGTTTTAGCTATTCGAAAAGGAAGGATCATTATAGGCGCTGATAAGTGGGAAAAAGAGGTACAGGGAAATGAAACACATCTTTCTTTTACTATTTCGTTACCGCAGGGAAACTTTAATTTAAAGACCGTTCTGCAAGATGCTTCCGGTCAGGAATGGCCTGCATATTATGTTTATATAAAGAAGCTGTAAATATTTATTATGAAAAGAAATGAATTCTTTTTCACTGCACTAATTTCTGCTTTTGTATTATTACCTGGTTCTGCCATGCCTGGGCCGAAGCCAAAGCAATTGAAAGAAAATCCTAACGCTTTGATGAACCTCAGTATCTATTGGATTGATACGGAAGGTGGCGCCGCTACTTTAATAGTAACTCCTGCGGGCGAATCGGTTCTAATAGACACCGGCAATCCTGGTGGGCGTGATGCAGACCGCATTTATAATGTTGCCCATACTGTGGCCGGGCTCAAACAAATTGATCATCTGGTTACAACACACTGGCACATTGATCATTACGGCGGAGCCGCTTTGTTGTCAGCTAAAATGCCCATCATGGAAGTAATAGACAAAGGGATTCCCGATAGTTTAGCCGAGGATAAAAAGTTTACCGAAAACATTCAGGCCTACCGCGATATGGTGGTTAAGCAACATTCTTTAATTAAGCCTGGCGCCAACATTAAGCTCAAAGCTTTACCTGATGGCTTTCAAAAATTGACTTTACAATTTGTGGGTGCCGATAAGCAGTTTGTACCAATCACTAAAGCTTCAATAGTTGGTAGTGGCTGCAAAAGTGTTTCAGATAAGGCTGTTGATAACTCAGATAATGCCAATAGTATGGTAATGGTAATGGATTACGGCCCTTTTCGTTTTTTTGATGGCGGCGACCTGACCTGGAATATAGAAAAAACCCTGGTATGCCCCATTAACCTGGTAGGACCGGTAGATGTATATCAGGTAAACCACCATGGTATGGATAGAAGTAATAGTCCACTGCTTGTTAACGCATTGGCGCCGACTGTAAGTATTATGGGTAACGGCCCTCAAAAAGGATGTGGCCCCGCAACCATTACCACGCTTCGCAATACGCCTTCTATTCAAGCTCAATACCAGTTGCATAAAAACATCCGGGCCGATTCCCTATTTAATACCAATGAAAAATATATTGCCAATCTAAAAGAAAATTGCCAGGGTAATTATATAAAATTAACCGTGACGCCTGACGGCAAAAAATACATGGTGAGTATTCCGGCAAATAAGCATGAACAAAGTTTCAATACTAAAACCCTGCGTTAATCCATTCCCTATTTAAAGTTCTCAATATTTAGTTGTAGATAAAATACCTTAAAATACCTTTATGAAAAAGATAATAGTTAGCCTTTTTTTACTATGCCAATGCGGGCAAGCCGCCTTAGCCCAAACAGAGGCTCAACAGGCCGCCTGGAAAAAGATGAATGCGTCGAAGGCGTCCACAGTAGCCTGGTTTAAGGATGCCAAATTCGGGATGTTTATTCATTGGGGATTATACGCCATACCCGGCGGTATCTGGAAAGGGAAAAAAATGGAAGAGATGGGACGCGGGCCGCACATAGCCGAATGGGTGCAGTATGTAGCTCAGATACCCCGGGGCGAATACGCGCAACTGGCTCAGGAGTTTAACCCGGTAAAATACGATGCCAATGCCATTGTCGAGTTAGCTAAACAGGCCGGAATGAAATATATTGTTATTACTTCAAAGCACCACGACGGTTTTGCGCTCTATAAATCTGAAGTAAGTAAATTTAATATGGTGGATGCGACACCATTTAAACGCGATGTGATTAAAGAATTATACGAAGCTTGTAAAAAGCAGGGGCTTGCGTTTGGTTTGTATTATTCGCACAACATTGACTGGGCCGATGGTTCTGATGCGCAATTTGCTGAAACAAAAGCAGCAGATCCTGCACTTGACTTGAAATTTGCTTCGTTCGGCGCCAACCTATGGGATCCCAGCCCAAATACCTACCAGGAATACTTAGATAAGAAAGCTATCCCGCAGGTAAAAGAAATAATGACAAAGTTTCCGGGCCTGAAAATGCTTTGGTACGACATGCCGCGAATTATAAAACCTGAGCAAAGTTTCCGGTTTTATGAAACGGTATATCAAATTCAGCCGCAGGTTATCATTACCGACCGTGTCGGAAACCAGTTGGGCGATTACGCTATACCGGGCGACAATAAAATTCCGGAAAACCCTGACAGTATTACCAAACCCTGGGAAGCTATTGGAACTTTAAATAATTCTTGGGGATACAAATCTTACGACGACGACTGGAAATCGCCGAAAGAATTGTTGTACTGGCTGGTAGAAATTGTAAGCAAAGGCGGTAATTATATGCTGAATATAGGCCCTAAAGCCGATGGCTCTGTACCAGAACCGGCTATTACTAACCTTAAAAAAGTGGGCGAATGGCTTAAAATCAACGGCGAGGCTATTTACGGCACCGTTCGTTGGCAACTGAACCACGAAGGGCCAACCAATATAGTTATTAACAGCACAGAGCAACGCCAGAGAGCAGGTTTTAAAGCTACATTTACGCCTCAGGACTTCTGGTTTACTAAGAAGAAGAATACTGTTTATGCCATTGCTTTGGAATTTCCTGACGGTAATGTAGCCACGATACAATCGCTCCATACGGGTATTGGAGCCATTCATAAAGTAGAATTGCTTGGTAAAGGCACCGTTCCTTTTAAGCAAACTGCGAAAGGATTATCAGTTACCTTACCGGCTGATTTTAAGCCAGCTAATGGCTATGTAATTAAAAGCACCCTGAAATAGATTTGATAATAATTTACCAAACAAATTCTAAAATCACATGTTTTCAATTTTGTTTTTTACCATTTTCGAACTTAAGTCCCTCTGATAAATTTAAATCGAAAAGTCATCACTACAGAGAAAGAGCTATTGCAAAACATTGCCAATGGGGATGAAATAGCCTCTCAAGTTTGACACTTAACAACTCTAACAGTTTGATAATCAATTATAGCGTATTAGATTTGGCACACTACGGGCTTTAGCTTTCCATAATGTTCTATTAAAAGTACGTGGTCAGTT
>JAABUN010005969.1_pt1 | contig 14490 bp, 16 predicted proteins | sample 5559311 | NCBI WGS metagenome assembly JAABUN01 (sample SAMN10711877, study PRJNA513370) | rock metagenome | isolation source: Antarctica rocks | place: Antarctica: Victoria Land, Siegfried Peak sud | reverse complement strand
TCTACCTCGGCTTTTTCCAGTTCGTGCATAACGCGCGCCGGCGCGGCAAAGCACTCCTTGGCGCTCTCATTGCGGCCCTGGTCGCATGATGCAGCCACCACCCCGGAACCCGACAAGAGCCTCCCAGGTTGGACCCACGCGGATCTACCAAGGGCTGACGTTCGGGTTTGTCGGGCACCTGCCGCAGGAGAAGGCGTGGGGGCCGACGTCGGCGGACGAGCTGCGGCTCGACTTGGCCGGGGTTCACATCGGCAAGGACCCTACTGGTCCCGCTTCGTAAGGGGGAGCCACCACCTGACCGGTTCGGGTTCCACAGCCTGTCGGGCCGTGCGAGTGCGCTCCTGCCTGGCCGCCTCCGCCGCCAGGCGCTTTTGCACCTTGGCCTCGATGGCCGCGGCCGCGGCCTCGTGCTCCGCGATGGCGGCCAACGCCGCATCCCGCCCGCGTTCGGTTCGGTCCAACGCCGTTTGCAAGGCAGCGAGGGAGGCTTGAACCGCGGCCAGCGCCTGCCGGGTGCGCTGATGCTCGGCGCGCTCCGCATCCAGCTCGCGGACCACGGCTGCGGCGCGCTGCTCGTCAATCGTCGCCAGGGGCTGAGGGACCCGCCGTTCGCCAGCGCCTGACAGTGGGCCACGCTCGATCAGCACGCCGCTGTCCTGTGCGACGCGGCGCCGACGCGGGGGCAGGGTAGGGGACCCTGTTGATCCCGTCCCTGGCCCAGGCTGCTGCTGGGCTGTTCCCGTATGCAGCCGTTGCAACGCTTGGCGCATCCGCACCTCGGCTTGGCCCAGATCGTTGTCATCCAAGTCGTCCCGCCGGGGCGGCGGGCTGATGTCCGGCATTGATGTCCATTCCTGGGCGGCGTGGCCTATCCCTGGTAGGATAGCACTGCGCTACCCGAAACATATGGCGGCCCGACATCCATGGCAACGCGAGTGCCGCAAGGGGCTGCAGGCACATGGGTGGCCTAGCCTCCTTTGCGGGTTGACCCTTGAGCTTGCCTCCTGGCCTTACCACGCGGCCCGAGCCAGTTGTTCAGCGACCTGAGGCTGACGCCGACGGTCCTGGCGATCTCGGCGCCGCTGATCTCCCCGGGCGGCTTGGCCCAGAGCGGCCGGGCCGCCTCCAGCTTGGCCCGGCGAGCCGCCTCTGCCTTGGCCATGACGGCAACCGTAGAGGCCGAGCGTCCGTCTTCCGTCTGTCCCCGGCGCCAGGTCTCGTCGGCATCCGCCAGCGCCTCCAGCAGCCCGGCATTCAGCTCCGCCGCCGTGAAGGTGACACCCGTGTCCACCATGCGGACGTCCACGCTGCGGCGCCCGGCCGCGGCGAGGGTGCGCGCGATGTCGGCCATGTTCCAGCCGAGGCAGCGCAGTCCGGCGACGCAGAGCACGGCCGGCGCGGCGCTGGCGGCGGCATCGAGCAGCCGCGCCCGCTGCCGCAGGCTGCCGGGCTCGCGGCGCTTGAGCTGGGTGGCGTTCAGCTTGTCGCAGTAGGCGCCGTTCAGGCTGATCTTGGCCTCCCGCAGCGCCGACTCCTGCTCGGCGACCGTCAGGCTGGGCACGCCATCGCGCAGGTAGGGCAGGGTGCGGGAGCCTAGCCGCTGGCTCATATATAAGACACGTCAGTCTTGCACTCTTGGTGCGGATGTGCATACTGGGTGGCGTGACGACGGAGAGGGCCAATGGCCACGATCAGGGTCCATGACAGGGGCAAGCGCGCCGGCCGCCAAGCCGGTGCTTCAACCCCAGATGTAAGTCGAGCGGCATGAGCGACAGCAAAGCGCCTGTCATCACTCCCGGCGCCATTGTCGGCATCGCCGTTGCGGTGGTGCTGACGGTTGGCACGGGCATGGTGGGCTGCCCGATGTATTCGGTGTGGCACGCCCAGAAGGCCGGCGAGGCCGAGCTGGCGCAGGCCGACCAGAACCGGCAGATCGCCGTCGCCCAGGCCCGGGCCAAGGCGGAGAGCGCGCACTTCGAGGCCGACGCCGAGGTCACGCGCGCCACAGGGGTGGCGAAGGCCAACGAGATCATCGGCAAGAGCCTACAGGGCAACGAGGCCTACCTGAAATATCTGTGGATCAACGGGCTGGAGCTGAACAAGAACGCGGTGATCTACGTGCCGACCGAGGCCAACCTGCCGATCCTGGAAGCCGGGCGGCTGGGGCAGGTAGGCCGGTCGCCGGCCCCATGACTCCCGACCCCGCCAGCGACCCGCGCCGGGCGTTCACGATCGCCAGCATACCGGACGAGCTGCGCGCGGGCCTGCTCACCCTGGCTGACCAGCACGAGGCGGAAGCGGCACAGGCGGAAGCCGGGCAGGGCGCGCCGGATGCCCGCATCCGGGACCGCCCCAACCAGGGCACGAGCCGCGCGTAGCCGTCCGCCCTACTTCAGGTGCTGGGCAAGCAGCTTGTTCATCTCGAACATGGTCGCCTGGTCCTTGCCGAACACCTGGCGCAGCTTGTCGTCGGCAACGATCACGCGGCCGTCGTCCGGGCTCTGCAGCTTGTGCGCCTTGATGTAGACCCAGACCTTGCTGACCACTTCGCCGCGCGGCATCGTGCCTTCGCCCACGATCGCTGCCAGTTCCGCGGACGGCTGCAAAGGCTGCTGCAGGGCGTTCGGCTTGTGGCCGGCCTTGGGCTGCTCGACCTTGGCGCCCTTCGGGGGTGCCTCGGCCTTGGCAGCCTTGGGTTCCGCGGCCTTGGCCGCTTTCGGGGTTTTCGTCATCGGGTCACCTCGGGACTGATTGCGGTGGGTGGCAGGCGGTTGCCAGGCGTGGAGGAGGTGGACCGGCGAGGCCCACGATGGCCGCCTATGATCGCCCTGACGGCCGAACTGCCTTCACCTAATCTCTTGCAGCACCACAACGCCGCCGGCGAGCGCCGCGTCGCACTCTGTAGCGGCGTGGGCACGATGTTGCCGGAGAGTGTCGCGCAGACGACACAACCTCCACCACGATGCGTCAAGCCGGGCGTGGCCTTGCAGGGGGCGGCAGCACGCTTCCGGGCGTCCTGCGGACCGTGCATGCTGGCTTCTTGCTGGCCGAAGACGCCAGCGGCATCCGGCATCGACCGGACTGGAGGCTCATGCATGCCGCACGACCATGATGAGGTGACCTGGCAGCCGATCAGCGCGATGCCGCTGATCGGCGGCATGATCGCGGGCGCGCTGGAGGACACGCGCGAGCACCTGGCGACCTTAGCCGAGGCACGGTCGCGGCCGCACATGCTGGATGACGAAGCCCTCGACCGCTCGGGGCGGGTGTATGGCGGGCAGTTGGAGTTCGTGGCCATCTACGAGCAGCAGATCGGCCGCTGGCGGGCCGGGGTGCCATCGGCGACCCAGGTGCGCGAATTGGACGGGATGGAGGAGCAGGCCCGCCAGTTGCGGGTGGCCACCGAGCAGGTGCTTGCGCTGCTCGGCGAGCTGCGCCGTGGCAGCATTGACCGTGTGATGGGCCTAAGCGATGCCGAGCTGGGCTTGCAGGCCCTGCTCGGCACGCTGTCCACCCGGCGCCTCTGACCTTATCCGTTCCAACCCTATGCCGCACCCTCGGCGCCAGCCGGGCCGATGCGTCCGGCACCATCGCCGGACCCGGCGCTTTCGGCGGGTCGGGTCCGGCGGGCGTTGCGGCTAGGGCGAGCGTGGCGGCGGCGGGTCGAGGGGTGGCGCGGCCCAGAAGGCGATGTTGCAGGCCAGGCGGTAGCCGGGTCCGCTCGGTTGCGGCGTGCAGGTCTTGGCTGTCTGGTCGAGGTGGTTCCATTCCATGAAGCCGAGCCAGTGCGCCCCGACCTCCTTGCCGTCGCGCAGGGCTGCGGTGATGAGAGGAATTTTCATGGCCTGGGTGGCGAGGGCCATGTCCTCGCGTTCCATGGACCGGCCGTACCAGATGCCGCCGCCAACGAGGGCCGCGGCGGCCACCACGAGCACGGTGGCGGTGACCAGCCGGCCGCGCCAAGTGCGCGCTCTGGCTTGCTTGACGACGACCTTGCGCAGCAGGGCCTCCGTGTCGTCCCGGAAGCCGCGCTGCACGTCCTCGCGCGCCCGCCTGACCTCGGCGGCGGCGGCCTCGATGCGGGCGGCGCCGTGCGACACCGCCTGGGCAATGCCCCGGCCCTCCCCGGCGATGGTCGCCTGCATCCGCGCGCCCTCCTCCCGCAACCTGGCGGCGGCGATGTCGCTGGCGCGTTCGGAGATCCCTGCGTGGTCGGACTTCCGAACCTTCGCACGTCGTGCCGGGCCATCCCGGCAGGAGAGGTCGCCTCCATAACCTTCTTGACTGTCTGGCCCGGCGGCCTCCATGAGCACCTTGAAGCCGGGCCGCGGTCGGCCATGGCGGCGAACAGGGCGATGCCGTCGAGGCCGATCAGGCGCAGATAGCGGACACGGGCATCCAGCTCCCCGGGCGAGGTGCCCCTGCTTGGCGGCGGTCATTGCGTGCGGACCATTGCCAGGTCAGGCGTCAGCATCGTCATCCTCTTCAGAGTCGTCCGCATCGTCGTCATCCCTGTCGAGGCTTTCGGCTTCTCCCATTCGTCGTCGGTCATCGCAGCCGTGCCCGCATCCTGACCTCCGTCATCGCAGGCGTCATGCTGTGCCGCGCCTCAGTCCGGGTTGTAGAGGCGCAGGATGGTGGCGATCACGATGGCCTCCTCGCGGGACGACGCGGTGCCGAGCAGGTGGTGTCCGTTCTCGCCCTTGGGGATGCCGACGATCCTGTTGCCGGCGGCCTCGACCGTGCGCAGGGTGCCGGCCTCGAACACCTCTTGCGCTGCCCTATCCAGGCCCAGGCTCAGCCAGTATTCGACCCTCATTCCTGCGCCATACCTTCTCCGGTTCGGTACGGGCCTACACTATCCCGGCCAGCCCATCCATGCGGCGGCGCCCCGTCCCATGCCGGCGTGCTGCGCTGCTTGGTTTCACCGCCCTGTCCGGCTGGGCTTCCGTGCCGGCTTCTGCACCGGCTGTGGAACGGGCTGTGGGGCGGGCGTGGTATCCAGCTCCACCTCCAGGTTTGAGGGTGCCGGCGCCTGGCTGACTGGCGGCTCGATCCAGAGCGGCACCCGGCAGGCCAGGCGCCCGTTCGCGCCGGTGAAGGTCAGGCTGTTGTTGCTGGTGCATTGGTCCAGCGCGGTCAGGATGGTGTTCCACTGCATCAGTTGCATCCAGCGCAGGCCCCCCGCTGCCCCTTCGGCATGGAACGCCTGATACAGGCCCTCCCGGGCTTCGCGGTAGACCGCCATCATCCCTGCCACGGTGGCGTCGCGGGCCGTTGCCTGGGCCGCCCGCACCTCCTTCCCGGTCTGGCCCCACATGTACAGCCCGGTCGCGGCGTTGCTGCCGACCAGGGCGACCACGAGCCACAGGGCGGCCTTGAGCGGGAACTGCCGTGCGCGGCGCCCGATGGCCCGGTCCGCCTTGTCCACCACGCGCTCGGCGATGCGGTCGGCGAACCGGTCCTGCTCGCTCGCCATCTGGCGGGCCAAGTCCAGGCGTGCCCACTCCACCGCGGCCTCCGATCCCCGCTTGGCGCTCTCGATTGCGCCGACCACCTGGCCGGCGTGGCGCTCGGTCGTGCGGATGTTCTGGTCGGTCACCTGGCACAGGATGCCCATGCACAGTTGGAGCAGCTCCATCACGCGGGTCATTGGTCCGTCGTTGTACATGCCGTCCCGGCGGGCGTCCGCCTCCAGGCGGCGCAGCAGGTCGGCGAAGCGCCCGCGCAGGTCGTCGAGGGTCTGCGCCGATGCGGTGTCATCCGGTGCTGTGCCGCCGAACGCAGCCAGGAGGGAAGGGCGCCGCGCGTCCCCCCTCCCGGTCCCGCCCGGCACGGACGCCGACGTCCGGGCAGGGTGGGCGGCCGCCCACCCTGCCCGGAAGCGCCGCAGGAAGCTGCTCAGGCGGCTCACCGGAACCACTCCATGACGGGCTGGTGGTTGGCGGCCATGGTGGCGCGCCAGGCGTTGATGAGGCTGCGGTTCCAGGGGCCGATGCGGGTGCCGTCCGGGCCGGGCGTCCCGGCGGCGGCGGCGGCGAAGCCGAGGCGGCGGCGGTTGACCTCCCGGGCGACCTCTAGGCGCGGCATGAACACCGGCATGGCGCCGCGGCTGACGGCGGCCCGGAAAATCGGGTCGTCGATGACCGGATCGAACAGGCGGTTGGAGGCCCCCTCCGGCAGCAGCGCCTCGTTGAGCACCAGGAGGGTGGCGGGCGGCGCGAACACCCCGTTCTCCATGTCGCGCAGGTAGGCGAGGTCGTCGCGGTCCGGCCCGAAGAAATGCACGGCGACGCCGCGGACGAGGCCGGCGGCGAGGTAGGCGTCAAAGCCGCCGAGCTTGCGCGACACGCGCTTGAGGGTGAGGTCGTTGGCGCCGAAGTCCATCACGGCGGTGCGCGGGCGCTCCATCATGCCTTCGGTGAGCGAGCGCAGGCAGTCCTCCACGTCGGCGTCCTCGGCGCTGAGCGGGGTGAGCACGTCGGGGAAGAATTCCGACAGGGTGGCGTTGGTGCGGTCGGCATCGACGACGGTGACGTCGGTGCCCCCGTTGCGCAGCTCCTCGATGAGCCAGCGCGTCCAGAAGGTCTTGCCGTGCGCGCCGCGGCCGAGCGGGAAGACCAGGCTTGACGCGCAGGCCAGCTCGTCCCGGAACTGGCTTGTGGGCGGTCCGCCCTGGGCGGCGCTGGGGAGCAGGCCGGGCTGGGCCGGGTCGGTGCTGTTCTGGATGGTGGGCTTGGGCATGGTCGTCTCCTGGTTAGGCGCCCAGGCAACAGCGGCTTCTTGCGAACGACGACACCGCCCAGGAAAAATCTTGCGGGGGTTCGCTGCAGCGGTGCCGCCGTTGCCTGGCGCCCACGGAGAAGAGCCTCTGATGGCGCGAATGGCGGCGTCCGCCGGAGGACGATCCGCATGCACATCGAGTTGGGCTGCTGCGACCCACTTGGCTGTGGTAGGGGGCCGGTCTTATGTCGCCGATAACGGGCTAAATCCTTGCCGGGCTGGACATTGCTGGGTTATGTCCGGGATCGATGACACAAGAGGTGGATACCAGGCGGCGGACCGGACGGCCGCTGCCCCGTCCTGACCCGGAGGCGCTGCGGCGCGCCCACCGGCTTTCCGGCATGGCCGAGGTCGGCGCCCTGCTGCGGGCCGAGCGCGCCGCCCGTGGATTGAGCCAGGCCAGCATGGCGGCCCGGCTGGGCGTCAGCCGGCAGCAGCTGGCTGCGCTGGAAGGAGGTGCCGAGGGGGTCGCAGCTGGCACCCTGCTGCGCATCCTGGCCGACCTCGGCATTGTGGTCCTAGCGTTGCCGGCTCCTGCTGCGGCAAACCCGGCCCGTGCATTGGGCATCGGGCCACCCTCCTCGTGAGCAGGGGCGTCATCGGCCACGCACGCGCGCGTACTGCTGCGCCGGCCGCGACGGGCCTGATCGAAGCCTACCAGTGCCTGGAGGTCTGGATGGACGGGGCGCCTGGCCGGGTAGGCATCCTGCTCGGCCAGCCCGGCGGCAGCTTCCCGGCCTCGTTCACCTATGATCCAGAGTATCTTGCCCGGCCCGGAGCGGTGCCGCTGTCCGCGTCGCTGCCGCTGCGGTCGGCACCCTACGATGATGCCGGGGTGCGGGCGTTCTTCGACAACTTGCTGCCCGAAGGCGAGCGCCGCCGAACCGAGGCCCTGGCGCGGCGCATCGACCCGGCCGACCTGGTGGGGCTGTTGGGCGCGCTCGGCGCCGATTGCCCAGGGGCGGTATCCGTGTTGCCGGAGGGAGCCGCCCCGGCGAAGATGCCGGGGCGGCTCGGCGCAGACTACGAAGCGCTGGATGAGGACCGCCTTGCGGCCCTGGTCGGGGAGGTGGCGGCCGGCCGGCCCCTGGGCGGGCGGGCACGGTTCAGCGTGGCAGGGGTGCAGCGCAAGCTGGCCCTGGCGCGCGACCCTGCCACGGGCAGGTTCCTGCTGCCGAGGGATGGTGCGCCGACCACCCACATCCTGAAGGTCGAGGCGCAAGACGGCGAGCACCGCGGCATCGTCGCCAACGAGGCGCTGTGCCTGGACGTGTTCCGCCGCCTTGGACTGCCGGTCGTGCATGCGGAACGCATGGTCATCGGCGTCATCCAGGTCCTGGTGGTCGCCCGCTACGACCGGGCTGTGCACGACGACCTCGTGGCTCGGCTCCACCAGGAGGACGCGGCGCAGGCCCTGGGTGTGCCGCGCGAGCTGAAGTACGAGGACGATGCCGAGCAAGCCGGGGTTGGCCCGGAGCGGCGGGGGTTCGCTGCCTTGCTGGGGCGTTTCGCTGGTCTGACACGCGGGCCGGGCGATGCGCGCCTGAACCTGGTGCATGCAGCTCATGCCAACTGGCTGCTCGGCAACGCCGACGCCCACCTCAAGAACTTTGCCCTGCTGCATGACGAGGCGAGGGCCGACAGCCCTGCTGCCGATCAGGCCATAGGCTTCGGGTTCGACCTGGCGCCGTTCTATGACGTGGTTTGCACCGGAGCTTACCCAGGGGTAGACCAGACACTGGCGATGCGGATCGGGCGTGCCAGCCAGTGGGACGCGGTGGAGCGTGCCGACTGGCTGCTGTTGGCGGCGCAGATGTTCCCTGGGCGCCGCGTGGGTGCCGGCGTGCTGGCCCGGCAGCTCGACTGGCTCCGCGACAGTGCGGTGGCGGTGCTGCCGGAGATCGACGCGGCGGTTGCGGACGGCGTGGTGACGGCGATTGAGGCGAAGCCGGTGCGCGACGTGGCCGGTGCGCGGCTGCGCCACCTCAACCGCACGCTGGGCTGGAGTATCCCGGCTGACACCGACGCCCTGGTTCACCGCGGGGGCGGCTGGGCCATGTCCTAGAGGCGGGAGACTACCGCACTGTCCGGGGCATCGGTACCTTGCCGGCCTCCATGGAGGCACGCAAGCGTTGCAGGGGATCGCTGTTAGGCTCTGCACCCGGCGCCGCGGCTTTTCCTGCCTGATCCGGCCGGAAGGCTGGCGTCGGCGCCGCAGCCCTGGGCTGGGCAACGGCGCGCACGCCTGGCGCGACCTCGCCGGGCGCCAGGGCCTGCGCTGACCTGGCCGCCTCCTGCTTGGCGCGGGCTGCGACGACGTCGTCGCGCACGCGCTTCCAGGTGCGGACGATGGTGTCCCGGGTGGGCGGATTGCCGCGGTCGTCCACCAGCTTGAGGTCGGCGATGACCTGTAGGGCCTGATCCCAGCGGCCGCGGTCGCGGGCGAGCTCGGCGGCGAGGTCGTCGTGGTGGCTGCGCATCCAGTCGAACAGGACCTGCTGCCGTTGGCGGGCGCGGGTGAACAGGGCGGTAATCGTGCGGGGCCGTGCCATGCCCACCTCGTCCGTGGCTGCCGCCCGACGGTAGCAGCGCGGCCACGCCGAAGCGAGGGTATCGCGACAGAGGTGTGGGATTCGATGTAGGAGGGCGCGGGGATTGTTGGGCGGAGAGGTTCGCTACAGACCAAGGCACCTTTGGTGCTGCATTGCCATTCAACGTGTGCCTATGATGCCCGACAACGGTGGCGGAGGCAACGGCGGTGGCACGGAGCGGTGCGGGCCAAGACGCGGGGGCGGCCGGAGCGGGCAAAGCAGCCGCCGATGCCGGCACGGGCGAAGCCACTGGCACTGCGGCACCGCCGGCCAAGAAGCGCTGTCCGCGGAGCAGGCTGGCGGGCGCGGGCAAGGCAATAGCCAAGGCCGAGGCGCTGAGCGCCGCCGGCACGGAGGCAATGGCGGAGCTGGCCAGGCTGCAACGGTCGATGGACCAGCTGGTGCAGGGCCTGGGCGCGATGCTGGACACCCAGGCGGCGCACGAGGAGCTGCTGCGCGCCATCCTGAAGGCGACGACGGAGCCGACTGATCCGGAACGGGAGCTGTCCGAGCTGCTGGCGCAAATTGCCCTGCGGCTTGACGAGGTGCGGGGCGAGACGCGGGCGGTCCGGGCCGGGATGGACCGCCTGCCCGGCAGCATCGGGGCGGCGATGGGCGAGCAGCTGGCGTCGGCGCTGGCCGCGGTGCGGTAGGGCCGGCGGTGCTGACCTACCGCACGGGCGCCGCGGGCGCCCCTTCGGCGGCGATGGCGATGGCCGCGCACCTGCTGGAGCAGACCCTGCCGCGGGCGCAAGCGGAGCTGGCCGCCTACTACCAGCGCAGCCGCCAGCCGGCACCAGCCGCCGGCGGCAGCCCAGGCGGCCACGAGGTGACGCTGGCCGAGCCGCGGCGCGACATGGACCCGCGGCTGGCGGAGCTGCTGGGGCTGGACCCGGCCCGGGTCCCGACGGCGGGCGAGATCGCGCAGCTGCTGGCCGGCAACCGGGCGGACGGGGCAGCGATCCCCGGCAAGCAGGTGCAGCGCGAAACGCGTAGCCTAGCCGACGAGCTCGGCCTTGACGCGGCGCGGGCGCCGGACCGTGAGGAGATCGGGCGCGTGCTGGCCGGGTGCCGGGCCGATGACGGGACAGCGCTGCCGGACGCGCGGGCCGGGATGCTGCGCTCCCGGTTCCTGGCGCTCTACGGCGTGGCGGAGGGGGGCGGTTCGGGACCGGATCGGGGGCTGGGCGGCGAGGCGGACGGGCCGCCCCTCCCGCCGGACGCCCTGGCGCACGTGCGGGCGGGCCGGCGGGCGGACGGCGGCGCGGTGCGGCTCGGCCCCTTGCTGGACGAGTTGGGGGCGACGCGGTCGCGCATCGGCTACGTGGACCTGTGCTGGTCGGCGGACAAGTCGGTGAGCCTGGCCTGGGCGATGGCGCCGACGGAGGCCGAGCGCAACCTCCTCGCGCAGGCGCACAAGGACGCGGTAGGGTCGGCGCTGCGCTACGTGGAGGTCGAGGTGGGGCGCGCCCGCCGGGGCAAGGCGGGCCGGGACGGGTTCGACGCGGGCCGGATCGGCTGGGTCAGCTTCGACCACTACGCCAGCCGGCCCACGGTGGAAGTGGCGCGCACGGACCCGGCGACGGGGCAGGCCTACACGGAGCTGGTGACGCTCAAGGTGGCGGGCGACCCGCAGCTGCACACGCACGTCGCCATCCCAAACGTGGTCTTGACGGAGGACGGCCGGGTGGGCGCGCTCGACCTGCAGCGCTTGAAGGGCCGGGTGCACGAGTTCGGGGCGCTCTACCAGGCGTACCTGGCCACCAACCTGCGCCGCCTCGGGGTGGAGGTGGCGCTGGACGAGGCGACCGGGGCGGCGCGGGTGGTGGCTGTGCCGTTGCGGGTGCGCGACGCCTTCAGCAAGCGCACCCGCAACGGCACCGACGCGGCGCGGGCCTATGCCCGGAGCGCCGGGCTGGACTGGGACGCGCTGGACCCGGCGCGCAAGGTGGGGCTGGCCAAGCAGGGCGTGCAGGGCGACCCGCGGCAGGCCAAGCAGGACGACCTGGGCGACTGGGCCAGTTGGCGCCGCCAGGCGGCCCAGCTCGGCTGGCAGCACCGGAGCGTGCTCGATCCCGCCAAGGTGCAGGATGTCCGTGCTGCACAGGAGGCCGAGGCAGGGCCGGACCGGGACGCGCGGCTGGAGCGCGCCTACCAGGTGGCGCTCGGGCTGTTCGACCGTGCGCTGCAGCGGCGGGCGGTGGCGGACGGGGCGGACGCGCGGGTGGCGGCGGCGCGCGGGCTGGTGGCGGCCGGGGTGGCGGGTCCGGAGGACATCGATGCGGTGACGCGGGCCTTTGCCAGGCGCGGGGTGCGGCAGGACGGGCAGGCGACCGGGCTGGTGTGGGGCCTGGTGGCGGACGCGCAGGGGCAGGAGGCGGTGCGGCTCACCACCACCCTGCAAGCCGAGCGGGAGACCGAGCTGGTCCGGCTGGCGCAGGCCGCGGCAGCGGACCGCCGCGGCGCGCTCGGTTCGGTGGCGCTGGATGTGGCCGTCGGCCGGGTCGAGGCGCGGACGGGGGTGGACTTCGCCGCGACGGAGCACGGCCGCACGCAGCGGGCGGTGATGGGCCGGCTGGGGCAGGGCGGGCGGCTGGCGGTGGCCATCGGCGTCGCCGGCTCTGGCAAGAGCACCCTGCTCGCCCCCTTGGTGGACGCCTGGCACGCTGAGGGGCGGGCGGTGTACGGCGCGGCGCTGGCCTGGCGGCAAACGGATGACCTGGCCGCTGCCGGCATCTCGGAGGAGCGCCGGGCGGCGATGTCGGTGTTCCTGGACCGGGTGGCGGCGGGCAAGCTGTCGCCGGACCGGGACAGCGTGGTGGTGGTGGACGAGCTGGCGCTGCTGGGCACGCGGCAGCTGCTGGATCTGCTGCGGCTGCAGGAGCGGCACGGCTTCCGGGTGGTGGCGGTGGGCGATCCCAAGCAGTGCCAATCGGTCGAGGCCGGGCCGGTGGTGGAGCTGCTGCGCCGGGCGCTGGGTCCGGACGCGCTGCCGGAGATCCTGACCACAGTGCGGCAGGGGACCGAGCGCGAGCGGGCGGCGAGCCTGCTGTTTCGGGACGGCCAGGCGGCGGAGGCGCTGGCGCTCAAGCGCGAGGACGGCACGGCGCGGCTGCTCTCAGGCGACTACCGGCAGGTGGTGGCCGGCGTCGCGGCACTCTGGCAGGAGCGCCGGGCCGCCAACGCGCACGACCCCGGCTACAGCCTGAGCGTGAGCGCCCCGACGAACCGCGACGCGCGCGAGGTCGGCGCTGCCATACGCGGGCACCGACGGGCGGCGGGCGAGCTAGGGCCGGACCAGGTGGTGCTGTCGGCCTGCGACCAGGCCGGCGACAGCTACGACATGCCGCTGGCCGTGGGCGACCGGGTGCGGCTGTTCGCCCGCACCAACGCGGCCTGCGCCGACCGGGGCCGGGGCATCCTCGGCAACAACGGGTCGGTGCTGGAGGTGCGGGCGGTCGGCGCCGCCGGCGTCACCCTGCGCAATGCAGGCGGGCGCGAGGGCCTGGTCGCGTGGGACACGCTGCGGGACGGGCGGAGCGGTCGCATCCGGCTGGCCTACGGCGACGTGCTGACCATCGACGCGACGCAGGGGCTGACCAGCACGGAGCACATTGAGGCCATGCCGGCGGGGACGGCGGCGGTGAACGCCTACAAGGCCTACACGGCGGCGAGCCGGCACCGGCGTGCGACCTACCTGGTCACCGCGGAAGGGGCGGAGCGGCGGGAGATTGCCGGGCGGCGTCCCCTGGGCGATGCCCGGCCGGTCCGGGAGGGCGACCTGTGGGCCAACATGGGGCGCAACTTGTCGCGGCAGCCGGAGCAGGAGGGCGCGCTGGCCTTCCTGGAGCGGGCGCACCGGGTGCGGCAGGGCGCCACGGCAGCGCTGCAGGCCGGGCTGCAGCCGGCGGAGCAGCGGCAGGCGGACGGGCTGGCGCCCACAACGGTCGCGGACAGGATGCAGCGCCGGCGCGTTGTCGCCCAGGTGGCTGCCGCGGCGGAGCGGCTGGGCGCGTGGGCCGGGGAGCACGGGGCGGCGCTGGGCGGGCTGGCGCGGCTCGGGCCGGCGGTGCAGGGCGCGGCCGTGCAGGCGGTGGAGCAGCTGCGGCCGGCAATCCAGCAGGCGGCCGGGCGCGTCCGGCAGCGGCCGGAACGGGTGGCGGCGCGGCAGTGCGAGGCGGAGGTGGCGGGAATGCGTGGCGAGCTGCTGGACGCGCGCATGCGGCGGTTCCGGGCGGAACAGCGCTGGGGCTGGACGATGGTGGAGGCCGGCATGCAGCGGGGCTTCGACAAGGAGGCGCAGGCGGAGGCGGCCCGGCAGCAGCAGAACATCGCCACCCTGGACGAGGCGGAGCTGCGCACCGCGGTCCGATACGAGCGCATGGCGCAGCAGCGCCGGGCCGAGCGGGAGCAGCAAGCGACTGCGCGCATCAAAGGGCCAAGCCCGGGAATGTAAGCCCGGTGGCTGCAAGATAATGCCTGTTCTGACGGACTGGATCTCACCGATAGCCGACGAACTCTACGTGCAACCAATACGAAATTTCATGCGTAGCCCCTGGGGCCTGCCGGGACCCTCGGCGCTGTCCTGTCGCTCGACGACGCGCTCGCATTCATCGCCGACGAGCCGGCGTTCTGGATACGGGCTTGACCTCGCGATCCCGTGGTGTGGGCAAAGTCGAGTGACAATCGACGATGTGCCCTCTACCTGGCTCAGCTGCATCTCACAAGCCGGCCAGCCCCCAAATTGACGGTGCCTAATCAAGCAACGGAATGTTGTTCTCTCTGGCCAAGTGATCAAAGAATACAGTCGCATTGTTAGACATAAGTTTTACGTGTAAGCCGAGGCTATCCAGCAAACCAGTTCTGGATAAAATCAGCCTGTCTTTAACCTCAATGAACCTGCTTCTAATTTCCTGTAGGTAGTCCCGCAGATCCGCCTGCTGTAAATTTCCTTCACGTCGTAGGAATGTCTTCAGCATGCATTCTATATTGGCTCTTGTCGGGTTCCGGGGTGGTGGCTGCATCATGCGACCAGGGCCGCAATGAGAGCGCCAAGGAGTGCTTTGCCGCGCCGGCGCGCGTTATGCACGAACTGGAAAAAGCCGAGGTAGAGCGG
>JAABUN010005968.1_pt1 | contig 14492 bp, 13 predicted proteins | sample 5559311 | NCBI WGS metagenome assembly JAABUN01 (sample SAMN10711877, study PRJNA513370) | rock metagenome | isolation source: Antarctica rocks | place: Antarctica: Victoria Land, Siegfried Peak sud | reverse complement strand
TTTCAACATCAGCCAGTTTCGCTGCTCGGGTGGTGGTCATGCTGTCTCGCTCCTCGTGTCCGGTCACAAACTGTCGGGGAGAGAACCCCAGCCCCCTCCCCATCTCGATTCCAGATGGGTGTTGCGGTGCGGGTTGGTAGCTGGAATCGGATGGAGAGGGGGAGCAGCCGTTTAGCCAGTGAGCGATCCGGGCGTTATGCGGACCACGAGAGATACCAGACCGTCTCGTGCTCGACGGTCGGCAGGAGTTCGATTCCGCTCCCGTCCGCTCCAACCAGATAGATCTCCGCCTGCGCACCGTTCTCGCTGACGAAGGCGATGCGATCGCCGCTCGGAGACCAGACCGGGTTGCTGTCGTCGCCGATCTGGGGGAGTTGTCGGGCGGTGTCGGTCGTCAGATCGTAGATCTCGATGTACCGGCCACCGGGATCGCCGACCTGATAGACGATCCCGGTTCCATCCTGGCTGATACTGGGGATGTCTTCATTGAGGCCCGTGGTGGTGATCGATCGCGTCGAGCCCGCGTCGAGGACGATGTCCGTCTGGCCATTTGACCGGACGGTGTAGGCTATATCGCCGCTCCCGGAGAAACTCGCGACCCCCGACCAGGGCTCGGTGTAGTCGGAGGCAGGGCCGCCATCCAGGGGTTGGCTGATCAACCGGGCGACGCCGGCGGCGTTGTCGGCCACGGTCACGATCAACTGGCTGCTGTCGGGCAGCCACGCGGCGTAGAAGACCTCGCCCGGACCGGCCCACTGCGTCGCCTGCTGCTGATCGCTGCCATCACGGTTCATCACCCACACCTGAGACGTGCCGGTCTGGCCTGACAGGTACGCGATCCGGGAGCCATCCGGCGACCATGCCGGTGCCCAGTCATCCCCAGGTGTCGAGGTGAGCCGGACCGTCTCAGCGGTATCGACAACGGTGGTGTAGATGTCCCACTGGCCGCCCACTCTGGCGCCGTAGGCGATGACACCGCCCGACGGTGGGACAGCGGTCGGAGCAGTGGGTTCGGCGGATTCAGATGGGCCGACACTGGCCGCGGGCTCCGCCGTCTCCAACCGGAAGACATCACCCTCCCCGCTCGGCGACGGCTCTACCGTCGTGATCGTGAACACGACGGTCGTTCCCCTTGGAGATGGCGCCGCCGCTCCGTCGCTCGGGTTCGCGCCCTGGGACGCGCCGAGCACCGGCGCCGCGCCGGCGAAAGCAGGTTGGGCCGTCGCGAACCAGGGACCTACGCCACGGACGGCGAGCGCGGCGAGGACGAGCAGTACAGTCAGAGCCACGGGAACCCAGCGCATCATCGGACTACCTCGCTTCGGAACTGGGTCTCACCGTCGTACAACGGGAAACCGCGGTTTCGTTTCAGCTTCAACCTCGGCCAACGCGTCCGGGAGCGTCGCCGACAGCGCCGACTCTCCGCTGGACATCAACCAGCCGTCTCAGCCAAAGATCAAGATGAGCGCCACCGTCTCTGACTGCGACTTGTACGCCGAACTGGAGACCGTTCTGGACGGCAACGTCCAGTCCGCCTGTCGCCTGCCTGGTCGCTTGAATCGGGTCGGGGACATGCGTGTCGCATGTCGCCGACGCTCATCCGGTCAATCGACGATCTGGCGCTCGATCTCCTTCGGGGCCTTCGTCGCCAGCTCGGGAGTGGCGCTGACGAAGACGGTGTCGTCGTGGCGGAAGCCACCGAGGCCGGGCAGGTAGATCCCTGGCTCGGCGGAGTAGACCTCGTTGGCCATCAGGGGCCGTGTGTTGAAGGCCATGTCGTCCGGGAACTCGTGGCCGGCGATCCCGATGCCGTGGCCGGTGCGGTGGTTGATGAACTCGGCGAAGCCATGCGCCTGGAAGACGGCCTGGGCGGCGGCATCGACGTTCGAGAGCGCGTTGCCGGTCGTGAACTGGGCGATGGCGGCGGCCTGCGCCTCGGTCGCGGCGGCGTACGCGGCCCGCTGCCGGTCGCTCGGCTGGCCGCAGAACCAGGTCCGCTCGTTCTCGACGACCAGCCCGTTGATCCGGACGATGACGATGTTGACGAGGCCGTGGCCGGTCTGGATCTTCTCGCCCGTCGCCGCGCCCGTGCCATGCGGGGAGGCCGAAGCCGGACCGGAGAGCGTCATCGTGCGGATCTCGACCTGCTCCCCGGTGTGGCGCCGGGCAGCCTCATCGGCCATCAGCGCCGCCATGCTGAAGTCCAGCTCCTGGACGACGCGGCCCGGCCGGATGTGCTCCCGGAAGCGGTCCTGCCCCCAGTCCGACAGCGACCCGGCCTGCCGGATCAGCTCCAGCTCCTCGGCGTGCTTGACGAGGCGCAGCTCCCGGAGTTCGCGTTCGAGCGGGACCAGCGTGACGTTGCCGAGTCGCTGGGCGGCCAGCCGGAGCGGCTCCGTCGAGGCGTCGACGCCGATCCGCGCCCGGCCCAACCCTGCGCCGCGGAGCCGCTCGGCGAACAGCTCCGGCACCTGCGGGGTCAGGAAGAGCCGGTCGGTCAGGCGTGGGTGCTCGCTGTAGAGCGTAACGTCGTCTACCCAGAGCGAGCCCCGCTCCCGCGAGAAGCCGACGTGGTTGGTCGAGAGCTCGTTGAGGACCATGAACGGCTCGCCCGTCCGCCGCACGACGGCGATCACCGGGCGCTCCCACGGCGCGACATCGAGCAGGTAGTTGGTCGCGAAGAACACCCAGTCGGGCGTCAGGAAGGCGAGGGCGTCGAGCTCGTGCGTGTCCATGAAGGTCCGCATGAGGTCGATCCGGGACGTCTGGACGGCCGGGCTGAGGAATGGCATCGCGTGGAGAGCTCCCTTGCTGGCCACCGGAACGCGGCGGCGCGTTGGCGAACGGTCTCCCGGCAGGATAGCGAAGGTCGGCCGGGCGCGTAACCCTCCCGGCGGCGCAGCCTGGCACGGCTGGGACGGGACATCCCGCTCCTTCGACCCCGACGGGTGACCCCGACGGGAAACCAACGTGGCGAGGCCCTTTCCTGTTAAGATGTCGCCCGACATGGATCAGGTGACTGGCCGCTGGACGCCGATGCTGGACACCGTGTCGGTACGGATGATGTCGTCCCTCCAGTTGCCAGGCCGTTCGCCCGACGTCATCTCGCGGCCGGACCTCTCCACAATGACTCCTGATGTTCCGGGGGCCACCAGACAGAAAGAACGACGCGATCATGGACACAACGATGCAGGCGGTCGTCACCCATGGGCCGAAGGACTATCGCGTCGAGACGGTGCCGGTGCCGGTGCCGGGCCGCGAGGAGATCCTGATCGAGGTCGACGCGGTCGGGATCTGCGCCTCGGACATGAAGTGCTGGCTGGGCGGGGCGCTGTTCTGGGGCGCGAACGGGTCCGGCGGTTACGTCGAGGCTCCGGTGATCGCCGGACATGAGTACTCTGGCCGCGTCGTCGCCCTCGGGGATGGTGCCGCCGAGAAGCACCATGTGAAGATGGGCGACCGCATCGTCGCGGAGCAGATCGTTCCCTGCGGCGAATGCCGGTACTGCCTCAATGACCAGTACTGGATGTGCCAGCGCCACTACATCTTCGGCTTCAAGCGCCAGACCAATGGCGGCATGGCGAAGTACAACCTCTTCCCCGCCAACGCGATCGTCCACCAGGTGCCGGAGTCGCTGACGATCGGCGAGGCCGCTTACATCGAGCCGATGGCCTGCGCCTGGCACGCCGTCGAGCGGGGCGAGATCAAGCCGGGCGACACGGTCGTGATCTGCGGCGTCGGCAACATCGGGCTGTGCATGGTCCAGATCGCGAAGCTGAAGCTCAACGGGACGGGCACGCTGATCGCATTGGACACCAAGCCCTACCGGCTGGAGCTGGCGACGCAGTTCGGCGCCGACGTCGTAATCGACGTGACCCAGGAGAACGCCACCCAGAAGGTGCGGGACCTGACCGACGGCTACGGCTGCGATGTCTACATCGAGGCGAGCGGCAACCCGGCGGCGGTCAGCCAGGGGCTGGAGATGATCCGGAAGCTCGGCACGTTCGTGGAGTTCAGCGTCTTCAACGAGCCGGCCACGATCAACTGGACGATCATTGGCGACACCAAGGAGCTGAACATCCACGGCAGCCACCTCGGCCCCGGCGGCTACGCCCCCTCGATCGCGGCGCTGGCCAATCACACCGTCGATGTCCGGCCGCTGGTCGCCGAGGCGTTCCCGCTGGACCGATTCGACGAGGCGATGGCGGCGGCGCTGAGCGGCGACGTCCTGAAGACGCTGGTGGTCCCGGTCTGAGTACGGATCACCTACGGCGGTTACCAGATGGGTTTGCCTGACCTCGATTGGCGATGCTGCTCCCCTCTCCGGGCACCTGCTCGCTCACCCGCTGAAGCGGCTTCGGCTCACAGGTGCTCGGAGAGGGGCCGGGGGAGAGGTCGTCTCCGCCGCCCGAGCGCTTCGAATGCGCCCCGCCATAGCCGGGAACGCTGACCGATGACGTACCGATTCGCACGGGAGCGGACCGACGACTCGGCCTACGCGAGCGGGCATGTCCTGCACAGCGCCCCCGGCCGGACGGGCTTCCCGGTCCGGCTCGCGACGGAGGTGTTCCAGCGCTGTGCCGCCCTTCTGGGTGTGCGCGGTGTCCGGCCGCCGTTCACCCTCTATGACCCGTGCTGCGGGGCGGGGCATCTGCTGACCACGATCGGGCTGCTGCACCGCGAGTCCCTCGGGGAACTGATCGGCTCTGACATCGACGAGGCGGCGGTGGAGCTGGCCCGGCGTAACATGGCGCTGCTGACCCCAGCGGGGCTGACGGGCCGAATAGCTGAACTCGATGACCGGTACCGTCAGTTCGGCAGGGCAAGTCATGCCGCGGCGACCGACGATGCCCGTCGGATGCTTGCCAGGATTGGGGACCTCGATGACGACGATCCCCTCTCGGTCTCGGCGTTCACTGTCGACATCACCCAGCCCGGCGCCATCGCTGGCCGGGTCTCGAACGGCCACGTCAACATGGTCATCACCGATGTCCCCTACGGCAACTGGTCTGCCTGGTCCAGCGACGCGAGTGTCCCAGCTGATCATGACCCACCCGAACCGCCGATCGCGCGAATGCTGGAGACGCTCCGGCCGGTGCTGGCTCCCGACGCGGTCGTCGCGGTCGTCTCCGGGAAGGATCAGCGGGCGAGCCACCCGGCTTTTCGCCGCGTCGAGCGCTGGCAGATCGGCAGACGTCGGATCGAGATCGTCGAGATCATCCCGGACGGCGAAGGAAGCTGAGTCGAGGGGGTCGCGACGTGGTTCCGGACCGTTGCCCCTGTCCGGCAACGGCCTGGCCCGTCAGGCCATATCCTTCAGGGGATGAGCATCCCTATCACTCGCCGTAACCAGCGTGCCGGACGGAGACCAATCCCATGACCATCGACGGCCTGACCGTACTTGCGGTTCTCGTCTTCCTCGTCCCCTTCATCATCTTCGCCGCCATGGGCCTCGCTTCCCGCCGCGCTCGCCGCAATCAGCGGTAGCTGTCGCTGACGGCGCCGACCAGCAGGTTTCAATGACTCGCTGATCAAGAGCGCCCGTTGGGCCAACGGGCGCCAGTGTCGAGCGACAGAACGCCCGTCATCCTCCGTGAGGCCCGTGTTCTGGCCGGGATAGACTGTCGACAGCTATCCGGAGCAAAAGGAGCGGACGATGATCGCCGAGGTCGCTCGCAACCGAGATGAGATCGCGGCGCTCTGCCGCCGGTTCGGGGTGCGCCGACTGGAGCTGTTCGGCTCGGCCGCCCGCGGCGACTTCGACCCTCGCTCCAGCGACATCGACCTCATTGTGGTGTTCCAAGAGCCGCGGACTGACCCGCTGCGGCAGTACGTCGGGTTGACCGAGGCGATTGACAACCTGCTCGGGTATCGCGTCGGTCTGGTCTCCGAGGAGAAACGTTCCAACCCCTGGCTCTGGGCCGAGATCGACCGGTGCCGCAAGGTGATCTACGACGCCGATCCTGCAATCACCGTGTCCGTCACCATCTCACGGTCCGGTCTGGCGTCGCCTCGCGGCGACCGGACCCCGGCCCGACTGTTCGAGGCCCGGCGTGCCGCCAGCTCAGCGCTGGAGGTCGTCCTGGAGGAGGAAACGGCCGACGGGAACCGCGAGGAGATCGTCTGGGGGGCGCTGGCGTGGTCGGTTCTTGGGGTTGACCGGTCCCTCGGGCGGGTCGTCCGGGACGACCACTACCTGACCGGAGAGTTGCGCGCAGCTCATGCCGTCGTGCATCGGCAAGCCAAGGCGATCCGGATCGATCGCCTCGTGGACCGCGCGGCCGTCCGCTCGCTGGTCGGGGTTGTTTTCCCCTCCCTGGTCGATCTGATCTCCGACGTGCTGGACACCAGTGCACGGGCCGTTTCGAGCGGGACGAAACCCGACCGACCAGGGAACTGATCCTCGCCGCCGGTCAGCCGCGCCACGGCTCCCCGTGCCGGGCGAAGTCGATCAGCTCGTCGCAGTCGATCGTCGCGACGCCGATCGCGGTGTCGGCGCCGCCGTAGTAGACGTAATACTTGCCGTCTCGCTCCGAGGTGCCGCAGGTGAAGACGACGTTGTCGACATCGCCGCTCAGCTCCCACGGCTCCTCCGGCTCGAGGATCGCGGCGGCCGGCCAGTTGATCATCTGGCGCGGGTCGTCCAGGTCCAGCAACGCGACACCGAGACAGTAGCGCTTGGGCTGCGCGACGCCGTGGTAGATCACTAGCCAGCCGTGATCGGTCCGGATCGGCGGTCCACCGGCGCCGAGCTTCCAGCCGTCCCAGTTGCCAGGACGGGGCCGCATGATCTCGGCGTAGTCGCCCCACTGGCCACCCGTCAGGTCGTCGGAGAACGCGAGCCACATGGACGGCGGAATCCGGTGGAACATCGCGTAGCGCCCGCCGACCTTGTCCGGGAACAGTGCGGCGTCCTTGTTGTCCGGGCCGGGGATGACCGTGCCGTGGCGCTCCCAGGTGAAGAAGTTGGTCGTCGAGGCCATCGCGACCTCGATGTTGCCCTCGGACCAGGCGGTGTAGACCATGTACCAGCGGCCATCGAGGAACGTCAGGCGCGGGTCCTCGACGCCGTAGACCTCGGTCGGCGCCTCCGGGACGAAGACGGGACGGTCCAGCCGGGCGAAGGTGATGCCGTCGGTGCTGACGGCGAAGCCCAGCCGGGAGACATCGCTGGCGGTGCCCTGGCCACGGTAGATCAGGACGGTCGCGCCATCGACATCGGCGACGGCGGTGTTGAAGACGGTCCGGCCCTCCCAGTCGCTGCCCGGAACGGGCGAGAGGACGGGGTTGGTGGCGGCGCGGACGAGCCGGACCGGACCGACGGATGGAGGTGTTGTCATCGGGTTGTCGTGTCTCCTTCCGGGGGTTGGGGGTCGCGGGCGCTGGCCCCACCCCAACCCCTCCCCATCTCGTCTTCCGCTCACATCGACTGCGTCAATGCTCGTCTGGAAGACGGTTGGAGAGGGGCTTCATGCTGGTCGTGCTGACGCCCTCCGGACGACGACCCCTCCCCAACCCCTCCCCACCTCGCATCTGCGGATGCGGCTGGAGAGGGGCTTCATGCTGGTCGTGCTGACGCCCTCCGCGACAGCCCGTTTCCCGGCGGACCGTCTCCCCCTCTCTATCTGGTGCGTCCCCGTAGGGACGAAACCAGGATGGCCTGCCGGGGGGTGGGGCTACGTCAGCCCTTGACGCCGCCGACCGTCAGGCCCTCGATGAAGTAGCGCTGGGCGAGGAAGAACAGCAGGAGGATGGGCGCCGCCATCACCGTCGCCATCGCCATCATGTAGTTCCACTGCGGGGCGGCGTTGGAGAGCGTCGCGCCGTAGAACTGGAGCCCCAGCACCATCGGGTACTTCTCGAGGGTGCTGAGGTAGATCAGCGGACCCTCGAAGTTGTTCCAGTTGGCCTGGAAGCTCAGGACGGCGATCGCGAGCAGGGCCGGCTTGACCAGCGGCAGCATGATCTCGCGGAAGACCTGGAACGTGTTGGCGCCGTCGATGATGGCCGCCTCCTCGATCTCCCGCGGGATCGTCAGGAAGAACTGGCGCAGCAGGAAGATGAAGCTCGGGCCCCAGGCGAACCAGGCGCCGACGGTCATCGGCGAGAAGGTGTTGATCCGGTCCAGTTCCCGCCAGATCAGGAACTTGGGGATCAGCGTCAGGATGCCGGGCAGCATCATCGTCGAGAGCAGGACGATGAACAGGCCGTTGCGCCATGGAAACCGGAACCGGGCGAACCCGTAGGCGACCAGCGCCGCCGTGAAGATCTCGGCGAACATCGCCAGCACCGTCATGAAGACGGTGTTGATCAGGAAGCGGCCGAAGGGCAGCGCCGTCCAGGCGTCACGATAGTTGCCGGGCAGGGCGGGCTGGGGGATCCACTGCGGCGGGTAGGCGAAGAGATCGCTGGTCGCCTTGAGCGAGGTCGAGAGCATCCAGAAGAACGGGATCAGGACGAAGGCGCCGCCGAGCGCCAGCAGCGCGTAGATCCCGATCCGGATCGCCCGGTCGCCGGCCGTGCGGCGGCGGTCGGCGTCGCGGTCCCGGGTGGCCTGGGCTGGCACCTGCGAGATCTGTTCGATGGTCGTCATGGCCGCACCTCCCCATAGTGGGACTGGTCCCTACCCATTGGTCTTCTCCCCCTCGTAGTGGACCCAGGCGGCGGACGAGCGGAAGACGAGCAGCGTGAACAGCAGGATGATCAGCAGCATCACCCAGCCAAGGGCCGAGGCGTAACCCATCCGGTTGCGGTCGAACGCCTCCTGGTAGATGTAGACGTTCATGAACGTCCCGGCCCGGCGGGGTGTCTCGATGAAGAAGGCGACCGTGAAACTCTGCAGCGAGCCGATCACGCCGAGGATCAGGACGTAGAACAGCGTCGGCGACAGCATCGGGATCGTGACGTTGAGGTACTTCCGCAGCCGACCGGCGCCATCGACCGTCGCGGCGTCGTAGAGGTCCCGCGGGATGCCCTTGAGCCCGGCCAGCAGGATGATCGTGTTGGCGCCGAAGACGCCCCAGAGTCCCATGATGATGTAGCTCGGCAGGACGAGGTCGAGATCGGTGAACCAGGCGGGCCGGCCGAGCCCGAACAGCCCGAGGACGGGGCCGAAGATCGAGTTGATCAGCCCGTTCTCGGTGAACATCCAGCGCCAGAGCAGCGCCGTCGCCGCCGCCGGGAGGACGGCCGGCAGGTAGTAGAGCGTCCGCCAGGCGCCGAGTCCCTTGACGTCCTGGTTGAGCAGCGTCGCGGTCAGGAGGGCGCCGAGCAGACCGAGCGGGACGTTGATGACGGAGTAGAGCAGGGTGAAGCGGAGGACGTTCCAGAACTGGCTGTCGTCGGTGAACATCCGGACGTAGTTGTCGAAACCGATGAACTTCGGCGCCTGGAGGATGTTGTAATCGGTGAAGCTGAAGTAGAGCGAGGCGAGGAACGGGCCGGCGTTCCAGACGACCAGGCCCAGCACCCACGGCAGGATCAGGCTGTAGCCGGTCGCGGCTTCGCGCTTGACCCCGAGCCGTCGGAGCAGCCAGTTCAGCCCGACCATACTGGCGATGACGAACGCCCCGACGACGACGTAATCGACGAGCGTCAGCGTGTACCAGCTCAGCATTGGCAGTCCTCCTGTATTGCGGGGTGGCGAACGAGCCCCACCCCAACCCCTCCCCACCTCGCATCTGCGGATGCGGCTGGAGAGGGGCTCACGCCGGACGCGCTGAAGCGCTCCGGACGACGACCCCTCCCCAACCCCTCCCCATCTCGCATCTGCGGATGCGGCTGGAGAGGGGCTTTCTGCTGGTCGGGCTGACGCCCTCCGTGACAGACCGTCTATCGGCGAACCGTTCTCCCCCTCTCCATCCGCCAGTGCGAAGCACGCCAGCGTGATGGGGAGGGGGCCGGGGGGTGGGGCTCGGCGCCCTACGGCAGCCAGCTCTCCAGTTCGGCGCGGGCATCCGGGGCGAGGTCGGCGGCGGTGCCTTCCTTGAGGTAAAGCGGATCGGTGTAGTAATCCGAGAAGGCGAGGTCCCAGTCGGTCTGCTGGGGAATGATATTGAAGGGGCGCATGTCGGCGGTCGCGGCGGCGATGACGGCGGCGGAGCCAGCCTTGCCGGGGACGGAGGCGGTGATCGTCTCGACGTTGGCGAGCGACTGCCGCGGGGCAACGATCTTCCAGTGATGGATGCCGTCGGTGAGGGCGACGAGCGCCTTGTAGGCGAGATCCGGGTTCTCGGCCGCGCCGTTGACGACCGTAGCGGCGGTGTAGGCAAACGTCTGGCGTCCGGCCGGACCCATCGGCAGGCGGGCAACCTTGATCAGCGCGGCGGCGGGATCCTTCGTCTGGGCGTAGTCGAAGTCGTCGGTCGAGCCGCCGTAGAACATGGCGACCTTGCCGCCCTTGACCCGGTCTCCAGCCCCCTGCTCACCGAGCTGGGCCTGCGTCGGACCGAACTGCGGGTTGTAGGTCAGGTCTGCTTTGAACTGAGCACCGGTGATCGCCTCGGGCGAGTCAATCGGGCAGGCGTCGAGCTCGGGCGTGATAACTTCGCCTCCGGCCTGCCAGATGAAGATCTGGATCGGCGGCCATGACTCGAAGGCGAGTCCGAACTGCTGCTGATCGGGGATCGTCAGGGTCTCGGCGGCCTGCCGAAACGTCTCCCAGGTCATGGTGTCGTCCGGCTCCGGCAGCCCGGCGGCCGCGAACAGCGCCGGGTTGTAGTACATCACGACCGGCGAAGCCAGCCACGGCAGACCCCAGGTCCGGTCCTGGTACTGAACGGAGCGCAGCGCCTGCGGCAGGTAATCGGCGATGTTGGCGGCGCCATTACCGGACGTGTCAGCGGCGAGCATCTCGGTGATGTCGAGCAGGGCGCCGTTGCTGGAGTAGTTCGGGATGTACTCCTGCGACAGCCAGAACAGATCCGGGGCGGCGCCACCGGCGATCGTCGTCTGGAGCTGGACGTAGTAGTCGGCCGGCTTCGGCTCGGAGACGATCTCGAAGTCGGTCGCGGCGGCGTTGATCGGCTGGAGGACGACGGCCAGCTCATTGGCTTCATCGACGCCGGCCCAGTTGCTCAGCCGGATCTGCGTCTTGGCCTGAGCGGAGGCGCGGGGCTGGAAGGTCCGCTCCAGCCCGCCGATCGCGGCAAGGCTCAGCCCGATCATCCCACCCCGGCGGAAGATCGTCCGGCGGTCCATGCGCTGGCGAGCGAAGTCATCGAGGTACTCGGCGAACTGTCGGTCACTGTCCGTCTTGCGCTGTCGATCGTGGTGCCACATCGTGGAGGTCCCTTCATCGTGACGTCCCCAGCCAGCCCGACGATGAGCGTCCGGCCCGGACCCCGGCGTTGGGGCCACTGAGCCGGCACTGAGCACGGTGGTGTTCGTCATTATGCGCCAAAACACCCGGCAACATCGAAGAAGCGGGATCGCCCAGGCTTTTCCTCCACTGATCGCCGGTCAGATCGATCGGAACCCGTACGACATCCCGCCAGCTGGCCGACCGCTCCGCCGGGTGTTGCGCCCCCGCCCCTGCACCCCCTCACGCGAACGCGACGCCTGCGTGGGCCCAGTCATATGAAGGAGTCCTGATTGGCGTACACGAGTACGGACCTCAACGTCGCCGGCACCACCGAGGCCGCGTTCGCCTTCTACAAGTCCGTCTTCGGGACGGAGTTCGTCGCCGGCATCATGCGAATAGGCGATGTTCCGCCTGAGGCGGGTCAGCCGTCGATGAGCGACGCGCAGAAGCAGATGGTCGTCAACGTCGCATTGCCGATCACCGGTGGCCACATCCTGATGGGGACGAACGCAACGGCGGAGACGGGCTTCACCCTCGTCCAGGGGAAAACGTCCATATCTCGCTCCGGCTGGACAGCCGCGAAGAGGCTGACACCTTTTCCGCGGGGCTGTCCGAGGGCGGTCAGGCCCAGATGCCAATGTCGCAGATGTTCTGGGACGACTACTACGGCTCGTTGGTCGATCGGTTCGGCACCCACTGGATGATCTCCTCACGCGACTGAGTAGAGCGGTTCTCATGGGTCTTGTCGTTGGCGAGCGGCTAGCCCCACCCCCCGACGGGCCATCTCGCTCCGGCTCCGTCGCCTGCGGGCGACTCTGCCCGGACCGGATGGAGAGGGCGAGCCGCCACCGCCAACTCCTGTGAGCCTCGCTGTAGACCCCGCGGCCTCCCGCATCAGTCGGTCGACGTAGCCGTGACGACCGAAACCGGATGCCTCTCGACGCCCATCGGCGGCCGATCCTGTCTCGGGATCGGTCGCCGTCGCCTCCCTACCATGAGCAAACCTCCGCAATTCGTTCCGCACGCCACAACGAGGGCTCTCACTCTGCGTGATAATCTGCCGTGAGCCGGTGGCGATGGTGCCGCCGGTCGCAGCCGGGCTGGCTCTGGTCGACAGTGGTCGGAGCCTGGCCCGGGACGAGGAGGAACCGTAGATGAACCCCGCCAACTCCCGTAAGCTGACGCGTCGAACGGTCGTCGCGGGCTCCGCCGCCGGAGCAGCCGCCCTGGCTACGCTCAATCACAGACACAGAGGGATCGCGATGGCGTCCGCCCAGTCCACCCCAGCCGCGACTCCCGGCGCGGCCGGCATGACGTCGGCCCCGTTCGGGACGCTCAACGGCAAGGATGTCGAACTCTATACCCTGACCAACGCCAACGGGATGTCGGTCAGCCTGATGACGTACGGTGCGACGATCCAGTCGATCATGGTGCCGGACCGCGACGGCGAGATGGCCAACGTCTGCCTGGGCTTCGACAACATCGAGGACTACGCTACGAAGAGCCCGTTCTTTGGCGCGACGATCGGCCGCTACGCCAACCGGATCGCGCTGGGCCAGTTCGAGCTCAACGGCGAGACCTATCAGATCGCCATCAACAACGACCCCAACACCCTTCACGGCGGCAACCGCGGCTTCGACAAGTACGTCTGGGACGCGGAGGACGCCTCTGGCGACGACGGCCCGGCCGTGACGTTCAGCCGGCTGAGCCCGGACGGCGAGGAGAACTACCCCGGCAACCTGCAGGTCGCGGTGACGTACACACTGACGGACGACGATGAGCTTCGGCTCGATTATTCGGCGACGACCGACGCCACGACGGTGATCAACCTGACCAACCACGTCTACCTCAACCTCGCGGGGGAGGGGACGAGCAATATCCTCGACCACGTCATGCAGCTCAACGCCAGCCAGTACACGCCAGTCGACGCGACGGCGATCCCGATCGGCGGCGTCCAGCCCGTCGCGGGGACGGCCTTCGACTTCACCACCGCCAAGCCGATCGGCCAGGACATCCGGGTCGGCTCGGACGAGCAGATCGTGCTCGGGCGCGGCTACGACCACAACTGGGTGCTGGACCGCGAGGAGGGCGACGACACGACACTGTTCGACGCCGGCAACGTGACGGACCCGGCCAGCGGGCGGATGATCACGTGCCTGACGACGGAGCCGGGGCTCCAGTTCTACAGCGGCAACTTCCTCGACGGCACCTACGCTGGGACGAGCGGCCATGTCTACCGCCAGGGCGACGCCTTCACGCTGGAGACGCAGCACTACCCCGACTCCCCCAACCAGCCCGACTTCCCGACCACGACCCTGGAGCCGGGCGACGAGTTCGTCTCGACGACGGTGTTCCGGTTCGGGGGGGCTGAGTAGCCCCACCCCCCAGCCCCCTCCCCATCTCGGTTTCGCCCCTGCGGGGGCTCACCGGATGGAGAGGGGGAGCACGTTGCGTAGCAGTGTGCGGACGGCGGACGGCGGACGGCAGACGGCGGACATCAAGCTTTCGTGATTGCCGCACGAATCGCTTCAATGGCGATTGCCGGTGTTTGTTCGATGACGTCGTTCGGGAATCGCATGACGTCGTAGCCAAGTTCCCGGAGTTGCTCTTCCCGCCAGGCGTCCTGGGCACGCACCTCATCCGAATCGTGGACAGCGCCGTCCAGCTCGATGACGAGCCGGGCGGCGGGGCAGCAGAAATCGACGACGAAACGACCGATCACATGCTGTCGTCGGAACGACACGCCGAGCCGATCACCACGGACCAGCCGCCACAGCGCAGCCTCCGCCGGCGTCTGCTCGCGACGAAGCTGCCGGGCCGCCGGAACGAGATTCATCCGCCGTGGCCGGTCAGACCTCATCGCCCATTCCCCATCACGTCAAACACGCTGCCTTCTCACCGTCCAGAGCGTTCTCCCCCTCTCCATCCGATTCCAGCCACCAACCAGCTCCGCAATACGCCATTGGAATCGAGATGGGTTGGTACCACAGGTGAAGGCGTTCTCCCCCTCTCCATCCGATTCCAGCTCCCTAACCGCTTCGCGATACGCATCTGGAATCGAGATGGGGAGGGGGCCGGGGGGTTCTCTCCCCGACAGTTTCAGGCGAGCCAGGCATAGCGCCACTGCTGGTTCCGGCGATGGAAGGGCAACGGCGGCAGATCGTCCCAGTCAAGCTGGTCCCGCATCCGA
>JAABUN010005966.1_pt1 | contig 14498 bp, 18 predicted proteins | sample 5559311 | NCBI WGS metagenome assembly JAABUN01 (sample SAMN10711877, study PRJNA513370) | rock metagenome | isolation source: Antarctica rocks | place: Antarctica: Victoria Land, Siegfried Peak sud | reverse complement strand
CGGATCAAGCGGATCGGCTTCGGGTTCCGCCGCTTCGCCCACTACCGCATCCGCGCCCTGCTCTACGCCGGAAAGCCCAACTGGCACCTACTCGCCACGGTCACACCCCGCTGAGATCCGAAGAGCCAGGATAGTGCGCTCGTCGACGAACAAGGGTGGTCGGAGTGCCTGGCTCCGAGAGAGACACCACCGTGCGGGCCGGCAACCACTGTCGACCGACGCGGTGTTGCTGGCAGCGCACGGAGCCTGACGCTTCTGCCGATACAGACCCCATGCCAGCTGCCTCGTCTCGCCGGCGTGGCACGACCTGGGTGCGAGGGCCCGTCACTCATCTCGCAGCCAACTCCGCCAATCGGCATTGGCGCGGTACATTCGTCGACAGCGGCGCATTCTGAGCAACGGATAGGGAAAGAGGAAGTCATGGCACGGACAACACGGGTTGTACACACGTGTGATCTGCATGGTGACGAGACGGAGGCAACGACAACCGTTCTCGTCACGAGCGAGAAGAAGCGAATCGAGTTGGACCTCTGTCAGGCTCACCTCGACGCACTCGTCGGCGCCGGCCGAAAGCCCAGTCCCATGCCCGGCTCCCCGAGCGGGCGCCGGAAGAACGGAACCCGACACGTCGCCACGAAGAGGCGGACCAAGGCGCGCCAGACCGGACCTTCCACTCCCACCGTGAGGGAATGGGCGCTTCAAAGCGGCCACAACGTGAGCGCCCGTGGGCGGATCCCCGCCAACATCATCGCTGCCTACACCGAAGCTCACAGCCAGGAGAACCCCGGCTCGAGCTGAGCGGCATTGCTCGCCGTGAACTTGGCACCCACCCAAGGACCGTGCGGCCCGGCCATAGTGGCCGCCTGGCTTCGGGGACCGATCCAGCGCCCGTGGCGACCGAAGGTCGGTGCACCACACACGTCACCCCGAAGCATCGGACAACGTAGTGCGTGCCGGACAGGCGCCTATCACCCGCTCGATAACCGTCAGGCTGGTTGACAAGTGGACGAACCTAGCGGCGCGTCTGGAGCGGAACCCAGTTGCCCGCGCGAGAACTGTGATCGAGAGTGTTGTCGTGATGACCGACCTTGAGGAGGGCACGTCCCTTCGACTCGACTTCAACAAGCTCGATGACGTGTCGGGCGTGGTGCCATGCGCCGTTCAGCACGCTGACAATGGCGACGTGATCCTGGTGGCGTTTGTCAACGAGGACGCCCTCGTGCGATCACTCGCGACCGGCTCGGCGGTCTTCTGGAGCACCTCTCGGAATGAGTTGTGGGAGAAGGGCGCCACGTCTGGCGAGACGTTCGAACTGGTTGAGGTGCGGGTCAACTGTGAGCAGAACTCCCTGCTCTGTCGAGTGCGCCCACGACGTGGCGGTATCTGCCACACGAGGAACGTCGGAGGTGCAGCGAGGGACGGCTTCTACCGCCGCCTCGACTTCGACGACCGGACCCTGCAGAACCTCGACGCCCGCCCGGTCCGTCATCACCAGCCGAGCAGCCGCGATCCACGGTGCCGACTCGGTGAACCACACCGTCGCACAGCCCGGCGCCGGGCAGGTCCAACGGCGCTTGTGCCACACCAGGCGGGCCGGGCGACCAAAGGCGGCGAGGTCGATGAGCTCGACCTTGCGCCGATCCTTGACCCACGCCGGCCCCCCGCACCCTGGGCACGGCGGTCGCAGGCCGAGGGTCTCGACATGGACCCGCACCGGGCCGCCCGGGTCATCCACGGCCCCGAGGACCGTCACGTCACCGAGTCCGACGAGCAGCTCGCAGACGCGCGTAGGGTCGACTTCCACAGGGGCTCTCGAATCTGTTGGCGTAGAGAACCGCCAGACTCGCAGGGCCCCTGTGCCGCGCCCGGGACCCTTAGTCCCCCCTCAGATCCGAAGAGCCGGTGGTGTCCTCGATGAGCCCTCAGCCGGGCACGGCTCGAGGGCGCGCCACGAAGGAGCACATCGTCGACGTCGCGGCAGAGCTGATGCACGCGCACGGCGTGAACGCCACGAGCCTCGATCAGATCCTTGCCGTCTCAGGTACCGGCAAGAGCCAGATGTACCACTACTTCTCGACCAAGGCGGACCTCGTGGAGGCCGTCGTGCGTCGTCAGTTGGAGCGTGTGCTGGCCGAGCAACGGCGCTTCGACATCGCGACCTGGGCGGGGATCGAGCGCTGGCTCGATGCCATGCTGCACGCCCACGAGGAGCGCGGCTTCCGGCGCGGCTGTCCTCTCGGGTCCATCGTCGCCGAGGTCGTGAACCGCGATGAGCGGCTGCGGGTGGTCGCGGCAGAGGCGTTCTCGACGATGGAGGCCAGCTTGGCAACCGGGTTGGCCGCCATGCAGGAGCGGGGAGAGCTGCGCGGCGATGCCGACGTTCGGTGCTTGGCCGAGGAGGCGACGGCGACCATCCAGGGCGGCTACCTGCTGTCGACGGTCAAGCGCGAGGCGCAGCCGATGCGGCGTGCGCTCGATGCGGTCGTCGAGCGCCTCGTCACCTACACCGCTTGAACCGAGCGAGTACTGTACCGCCGGGTACACGACGAACCGGGAGGACGACCATGGACAAGCGACAGCGGGGGCCGGCGGACATCGATGCCGACAAGCGCCTGGCGGTGCTGGCCAACGCAATTGCAGACGCCAAGACACTGATGGAGCAAGGCGAGCACGAGACCGACAAGGGGACGCAGACAACCGTCGCGCCCGTAGAGGTCGACCGGATCATCAGCACGTGGCCGGAGGCGGCAAAGATGGGCGTGCAGCAGATGGTGCTCCAGTACGGCCAACCCAACGAGGGAACGCCGACGAAGCTGCTGTGGTTCGACCGAGCGCCGTGGAAGCGGATCCTGGTGACCAGCGACGAGGTCGTGCACAAGTTCCCGACTCCTCACGCCGACTTCCTGACCCAGTACATTGACTACGAGGTGCCGCTCGACAGGTTCGAAGTTCTCGGGCGCTACGACGGCAGCTGCCTCATCGACCGGACGATGGGCGAGGCGGCAGCGCGCTGCGACTCCGAGGCGGCGAACTTCCTCACACTCAACCTGATGCACGAGATCGTGACCGGAGCGAGAACCGTCGAGGACGCTCGCGCCTTCTACTCCGAGACCTTGTCGGCCTACTGCCTCGGTGAGTCCGCCCCACACTGCGAAGGGTTCCTGTTCGAGCCGATGAGGAGCTCTGGTGATCCCGACCAGCCCGTTTCACCGGGTCCGAAGGCGAAGGAGATCACGCAGAAGGTCGAGGAGTACCTGAGCACCAGCAATAGAACTTGACGGGCGGCCGGGTGGGTCCGGCGCACCGCCCGCCCCAGCCGCGATCCACGGTGCGACTCGTGAACCACACCGTCGCACAGCCCGGCGCCGGGCAGGTCCAACGGCGCTTGTGCCACACCAGGCGGGCCGGGCGACATGCGTAAGGTTCATTCGTCCCCGAGGATTCGTTGCAGCGTCCGAGCCATTACGTCACCGAGGGTGTGATTACGCGGCACGTAGTAGAGGACGCCGCCCACTGCCTGTTCGAGCGCGATGGTGCGGGCCCGAATCCAAGCATCGTCGTCGGGACCGACGATCGCTCGAAAGGCGCCCCGGCTGGCGGAGTCCAGAACCGACCAGGCGGGTGAGAGGTCCTGGGCCGGGTCGCCGTAGCCGGCACTACCCCAGTCGAGAATCGCGGACAGTCGCCCTGCGCGCATGAGGAGGTTCCCAGGGATGAGATCGCCGTGCACGAAACACGGTGACGGCGGGTCGGCGACGACAAGCGCCTCGGCGGCGAACTGTTTCACCCGGTCAACGTCGACGAGTTCGGGCGCCCGCCACCTCGGGTCGTCAAGCCACCAGTACAACCTTGCGACGAGCGGCTCGATCGGACCGCCTCGCTCCCCGGGCGCTCGTCGGGGTGCCGGGACGTCCTTCACGTCCCGAATCGCGAGCACGGCCTCGCCCAGGTCGCTGGCCAGTCCACGGAGGTCATTGTCGAGAGTGTTCCTCGCAGCCCAGGCATCTGTCCCTTCGAGCCAGGAAAGTACCGACCACCGGTGCGGGAACACCTCATGCGGTTCGCCGACGTGGAGAACCCTCGGCGTAGACACCACGGTTCCGATTCGGGTCGCCGGCAGCTCCCGCAGAAGTGCAGTCTCTTGCGCGACCAGCTCGGCGGCGCGGGGGCGTCGCGGCAGCCGCACCACGACGTCCGAGCCTCCCTCCACCCGAACGCGCCACATCGCGTTGTCGGTCCCGGAAGTCTGCAGGTACTCCGCCGGAAGGTCAGACCACTGACTGCACTCGGCCTGCAGGAGCACTCGAAGTGTCGCTTCTCTCGTGTCCGGCTCGTCGTCGTGGATCTGGTGGCCCATGTCCGACATCCTCGCCGCTTGCCCGGAGCGGACCGCTCGGCTTTCCGTCGACGACGTTGCGGCATCCCGACCTGGCAGGGCAGAGCGTTCGGGGTCTGGCGGATAGAAGCGCTCGCACCTCCATCAGTGGCTGCCCTCAACGTGCCGGCGGACGACACTCCTATCGTGCGCGCCGAACACCACGCGTACTTCACCGTAAGCCGCAGGAGATCGGCGCTTCTTCTGCACAGGAGTTCAGGAACTTTTCAGCCTCGGAGGACCCTTGGATCCTCGAAGTCCGTGTTGTCGATGGCGATGTCAGCGTGCACCATCGGGTCGACCTCGGCTATGTAAATCTTGAGCGCTCGGCCGTAGCGCTCTTGATGCAACGCTTCGGCTTGTTCATGTCCTTCCCGCTCGGCATCTCGCTGCACGCCGCGATGGACGGAGAGCGGGATGTCCACGTGGACCCACACTCGGTACTCCCAACATGTCGCGAGCTCGGGCCGGAGCGTGAAAAGGCCGTCGACGATCAGTACGCCGTCGGGCGGCATCTGGACCGTGGTGTCGTCGTGTCGTATCTGCGTGATGGGGTCGATGCTGCAGAGGGCGACCACGCCGTCGCCGTCCGGGCCAGCCGGTTCCAGGAGCAGACGTCGGGCTGCCTCCACGTCGTACGCATTGCGGTAGTAGCCCTCACCGCTCGTGCGGTCGTAGAGGTGAGCCTCCGCCCAGGGCCGCTTGAAGTCGTCGAGCGACGCCCTGAACACGTCTCGGCCGGCGTCGGCCAACACTCCTGCGAGCTCGTGCCCCAGGGACGTCTTGCCGGCAGCCGTCGGTCCGTCGATGGCGACGCGCACCCGTCCAGTGTCAAGCGATCGGATCCGGTCAACGATGGTGTGCAGGACTCGCTCACGTGACGGGCAAGGTGGCGGTGGATGCGGCTGCTGCCAGGTCGACACCGAGAGCTCCACGCGTGCAGCCACGGCTGGACCCTACGACGACCTTCGACGTCGTTTCAGCCGCCCCTATCGCAGCCACCGATCAAGCGATCTGCTGCCCCGCCCAAACAAGCAGGTGCGTCGCAGGGGTTCGCTGCGTCGGTCCTGGAGAGGAGAGTCCTACTCGGCCCGGGGTGTGGCCGTCGGAGGGTCTCGCCTCGAGAGCAGAGAATCGGCGTCCGAGTAGGTCGAGCCGGTGACGGAGCATTGCGGGCCCTCGCGCAAGCAAGACGGTCGCCGATAGGCGAGGATGGCTTCGTGACCGATATCGCCTTCCTGGGGATGGGCAACTTTCTCGCGACAGGGCGATACTGGAACTCGTTTGTGATCAACCGCTCGATCTTGGTTGAGCCCTGTCCCACCGTTCTGCCCCACCTCCGGCGATGCGGGATCGGCATCGACGAGATCAACCTGATCGCGATCTCGCACTTCCATGCTGACCACACTTTCGGTTGGCCGTTCTTGCTGCTCGAGCTCGTCCGATCTCGCCGAAGCCGCCCTCTGACGATCGTCGGCCCGCCGGGGGTGGAGGCGTACTTGGCCGAAATGCTCGACCTCGGGGGTGTGCCCAACATCGCAGCGGCGGCTCGATCACTCGACCTGCGGTTCACCGAACTCGACAGCCAATGGCATCGCCATGACGGTGTCGCCGTCCGGGGGGTGGCGGTCGAACACGTCGAGCACCTCGCATCCTTCGGCCTCCTCTTCGATCTTGGGGACCAGACCATCGGTTACTCGGGTGACACGCGCCCCTGCGATGGACTGGTTGAACTCGGACAGCACTCAGACGTGCTGATCATCGAATGCAACGACCACTACGCGCCAACATCTCTGCCGTTGACCCACATGGACGTAGCCTCCGTGCATGACCTGCAGCGGCAGTTTCCCGACCTAGCTCTCGTCCTCACCCACCTCGGCCCGGATGTCCACGCTGACCTTGTTCCCGGGCCGTCACTCCTAACGACTTCGACGATGTTTCCGTCTAAAGCTATCAGTCAGCAGCGAACGTCAGGTGCCAGGCGTCCCCCCCTCCGGGCATGCGCAAGTGCGTACGGAACGACGGCTCGGGTGACGTCGGCCGAGTCGTGCGCCGCACCGAACGCGCGCCCGAGAATGCGACGTGGAAGTGCAGAAGTGGCACCGCCTAACGGCGCTTCTTGCGTGCGGTTTGAGGGCGGGTTGCGGTCCACGGGCACTGTCGAGCCGCGCCGGGCGTTCTGGGGGGCGCTCGGTGTCACCCGATCGGGCAGGTCGCCGACTCTGATGCGCACGAAGGTCGAGGGCAGTCCCCTGGGTGCGTCAGGGATAGCGAGGGCTCGACTCGGCCCTTCCGCATTTAGGAGACGTCGGAACTGTCGGTCCGTCTGCGGCGGCGTTGGAACCGGGCGCGCACCAGCCCGGCGCCTGTGACTGTTGCGCTGGCAAAGACTGTCGCGAGCAGCCACCATGCCGTTGGGCTCTCCTGAGTAGCTACGGCCCCGGGACGGGTCGACACCGGGGTCGGAGGCGGGTCCTTGACGACCGTCGCGTCCGCGGGCCGGAAGGCGGACAGGGACTCGCTCCACGTTTGGGTCGTCGAGCAGTTGTTGTCCTCGTAGCGGGCGCCGAAGGTACCTTGGCTGGAGTGTGCGCCAGGCTCGATTGCGAAGAGCAGGTACCGGGTGCCGACAGCGTAGGTCCGGTCGACCGAAGTCCTTGTGTCGTCCTTCGCCGGGCCGCCGGCCACCTGGAAGGTGTTTCCGACGTCGCCCTTCCACACCTCCTCGACCTTGACGGTGGCGATCCGGTCGCGGCTACGGGTCGCGGTCACCGTTCCAACGACGGCCACGTCGGACTGCTCGATTGCGTCCGCCACGTCCAGCTGCGCCACGCAGGACGCGCCGGCCGGCTGGAGCGGACAGGCCAGAAGGAACAGTCCGCACACCAGTACCACCGACACAGCGACGGCTCGTCGTCGGCGTCGCAGCATGCACGATCGGACGTCACGTAAGGCGAGCTGGTTCCCAGCATCGGTATGACGTGAGGTGATCTTCACGTAACAAGCATCTCATCGGCGGCACCGCACCAATCAGCCACTCCATAACGCGAGCCCGAGTCGGACCAGCCCGTCGGTCGTCACGGCCAGCGCGTTGTCGAACGAATCAGCGATGGTCCCGATCGACAGACGGGCGTCGGTCTCCTCTTTAGCCGCTTGGTGAATCGCACGCTGGTGAACTCCGGCCGTCAGGGCGCCACCAGCGGCCACGGCCGGTCGCGTTCCACGGCCAGCGCCACGTCGAAGAGCAGGTCGTCGCGGTGGTGTCCGGCCAGCACCTGCATGCCTACCGGTAGGCCGTCGACGGCCCCGGCGGGGATCGAGACAGCGGGGTTGCCGTAGATGTTCGAGATGATGGTCAGGGCGCCCATGGTGACGACCTCGGGCAGGCGGGTGGCGGCCTGGCTGAGGATCACCGAGGGCAACTTCGGCCCTACGGCCGCGGCGAGCCGAACACCCCCGAGCACGCCCCGAACGGCGCGGCGAGCCGGTCCGCCGGAGAACACCTTGTCGATGATCGGTGCCGAGGAGGAGCTCGTCGTGGCCTCTGCGGCGAACGCCGGGCCGGGGTTGGTGGCGGCGATCACGAGGTCGACGCTCTCAAATGCCTTCGCCATGACCTCATTGGCGGCGATGCGGAGCTCTTCGGCCACCGCCGCCGTCCGCAGGTTGTACATGGCCTCGGCCAGGTGGAGGCTCACCGCCACCTCGTTGGTGAGCTCTCCGGAGCAGGCCGGCCAGGCGTCGCCCAGCTCGGCCAGGAGCGTCGCCATGTTGCCCATCATCCACTGGGCGGCCAGGTTCGGCGGGTTGATGTCGATGTCCACCCGCACCATCCGCTGGGCGGTGATGAGCGCCTCAGCCTCCGAGCGGATGCGCTCCTCGACGCCCGGCTCGAGGGTGACGCCGCCCAGGGTGGGCACCACGGCCACCCGGAGCCCGGCCAGGTCGTGGCGGCCGAGTTCCGCCTCCCATCGCCCGGAGGACGGCAGGCTCGACGGATCGTACCGGTGGGCGCCGGCGCACACGTCGAAGTAGCGGGCGGCGTCGCGCACCGAGCGGACCAGGGCTCCGAGCACCACCGTGTTGGGGCGCATGAAGGCGTGCGGGCCGCGAGGAATCCGTCCGAACGTGCCCTTCATGCCGAGCAAGCCGGTGTAGCCGGCGGGGATGCGGATGGAGCCGCCGCCGTCACCGCCCGTCGCCAGCGTGAGCAGGCCTCCCGCCACCGCAGCCGCCGAGCCGGCCGACGAGCCGCCCACGCTCCGACCGTGTCGCCACGGGTTGTGGGTGACCCCGTTGATCCTGCTCACGCTCACGTTGAGGCCGCCGAACTCGCTGGCCGTGGTCTGGCCCACCGGCACCACGCCACCCCGGCCGAACAGGCGTTGGATGTGGTGAGAGGTGGAGGTGCTGATGCGACGGCGGTGGACGAGCGACGCCTCGGTCCAGGGCCAGCCCTCGACCGGCTCGAGTTCCTTAACCGCCGTGGGCACCCCGCCGAACGGGAGGGAGACGTCGGCTGCTCGGGCGGCATCGAGAGTCGGCTCGTAGTCGACAAATGAGAAGGCGTTCAGGTTCGACGCCTCGATCGCGGCCAGCGTCGCCTGCAGCTCCTCGACCGGTGAACGCTCCCCCGCCCGGAACGCTTCGACCAGCGAGGAGGCGTCGCGCTGCCACGGTTCGTCAGCCACGTCGGGCCTCGCTTGGTGCGACGCACGGCCGCACGAAGCGACGCCCATTTCTGCTGATCCCGAGTGTCGTCGTCATCGGACACCGCCTTGTACGTCGAGCGTCCACGGTCCGACGGTAGTCACGGCGGTGATGTACGTCGCTCCCCTTGGGGCGGCGGCGGTTCAGCCACCGCTCACAACGGCTGTCGGGCGAACGCAGCGAGCAGGTCGTCCATGCGGGGGTCCGGTTGCCAAGGGACAACATCGCCGGTCTCGAGCATCCAGCCGAGAAGGCAATCCTTGAGCTGACGCTCGACATCGGCGTGCTCGGGATGACCGGCGAGGTTCGTGGTCTCCCGAGGGTCCGCGACCCGGTTGTACAACCCCGGCGGTTCGTAAAGCCCATGAACGTAGCACCAGTAGTCGGTGCGCACTGTCGTGACCTCGCCCACCAGTTCCATGCGCTCGTGTTGGAGACGCTGCTTCTGCAGGTACGGCCCGCCGGTACCCGATTCGGGCAACGGTTCCTCGGAACTGATGGGCATCGTTCGCGCCAAAATATCTTACCGGCAGCTCCCACGTTGGGATCGAGTTGCGTGATGTCGGTCTCCGCTCGATGCGAGACGCACGAAGCGTCGCCACTCTCCGTAGCACGCGGCGCGACACCTCGGTACGGTCGTGTCTGAGGAGTCGTCTAACGACCACGCCGATACGAGACCCGATCCGCTGCACCACCTTGGCTAGTGGTCCGTCGCGGATTTGGTCTGGGCGGTCAGGGCAGCTCGACCGCGGCGAACCTTGGCGAGGATCTCCTCGGCGGGCTTCTTCCAGATGAACGGGCGAGGGTCATCGTTCCAGTGCTCGACCCACACCTCGATCGCTTCGATGAGCTGGTCGACGCTGCTGAACGTGCCGCGGCGTAGGCGTCGTTCGGTGAGGAGCTTGAACCATCCCTCGACCAGGTTGAGCCACGAGCTGCTGGTCGGCGTGAAGTGCAGATGCCAGCGGGCCCGCTTCTGGTGCGCGAGCCACTCGGCAACCGGCGGCGCCTTGTGCGCGGACAAGTTGTCCAACACGACGTGGACCTCGAGTTCCGGGTCGACGTGAAGATCGATCCACTTGAAGAACGCCAGCACGTCGGTGGCCTTGTGGGACTTGCGGGTCGCGGTGAGGACCTCGCCGGTGCCGACGTTCAACGCGGCGAACAGATCGGTGGTGCCGTTGCGCTTGTAGTCGTGCGTCATCGTCTCGCCGCGACCCTTCGTCATCGGCAACGACGGCTGGGTGCGGTCCAACGCCTGGACCTGAGTCTTCTCATCGAAGGAGAACACCACCGCCCGCTCTGGCGGGTTCAGGTACAACCCGACGACATCGACGAGCTTCTCCTCGAACAACGGATCCTTCGAGATCTTGAAGGTGTCGACCTTCCACGGCTTGAGCTCGTGGTCCCGCCAAATTCGGGCGACGGTGTCCTTGCCGATCCCGTGACGCGCTGCCATCAACCGTGTCGTCCAATGCGTCGAGCCATCGTCGGGCTTGGCGTGCAACGTGTCAGCCACCACCGCCGCAACGGTGCCTTCGGGCAACCAAGACCTGCGCCCCCGACCCGGAGCGATCCGACCCACCCCATCGACACCCTGCTCGATGAACCGGCGCCGCCACGACCTCACAGAGTCAGCAGTCGTGGCGCACCGCCGAGCGACCTCATTGGTCGCCGCGCCATCGGCACCCATCAACAGCGCCCTCGCCTGCACAACCTTGCGGTGCGGCAACGACGACGACCGGGCCATCCGCTCCAGCACCTCGCGCTGCTCGTCCGACACCAACAACGGCTCTGCGATCACGACCGGCATCCCCACACGCTAGCCATCCGAGCTATTTCATCGACGGACCACTAGGTGACACACAGGGCAGCCAGCAGCTCATGGAGGGCAGCCCTTTGCAGAATGACGACGACCCGGTCAGCGTGCGGCATGAGAACCTGACGCAAGGCCCTGCTTGACGGTGGCAGGTTGGCCTCGGCTCTGAAGATTTCCTCGAGCGTGTGACCTCGGACCGAACCCCAGGTGAACCTGACGGTCGCCAAGAAGCTGTGGTCGCGCCGCTGCTGGGCATCGGTGAGCCGCCTTCGCCAAATGCGGTAGGCGAGGACCGTGCGAGGAAGGTCGAGCAAGACGATTAAGTCGGCAGCCTCCATCAGCGGGGTGGTCCACGTGACGAAGATGCCTTCCGCGACCCAGGATCTTGTGCTGGCCGTACTTTCGGCACGGGCTGACAGACGCTCGCGCGGCACGCGCCCCGTTCGCCCCCGACGCCAGTCATCGAGGTGGATGCCGGGCAGATCGAGGCGCTCGGCGATCTGACGGGCGAGCGTGGTCTTTCCCGCTCCGGGCCGCCCGAGAATCAGCACCCGCCGTGGGGAGATCGCATGCACCTCGGAAGTGTGTCGGACGTCCTGCGAGCGAACAGGGTTGCCGGTGGGAGCCCGGGTTCCTACGACGAGTCGTCCGATGGTCCTGCGGCTGCCCGATCGCCGGCTCGGCGTGCATGCTGGTCGGGTGCCAGCCGGCCTCGATGGGAACCCGAACCCGATCACCAGTCCTGCGCGAACCATCTTGCTCGCGTGTGTCGCCCATGAAGTTGCGGAGAGCGCTCGTGACCAACGCACGCTCGTCGCGGTGGATGGTGCCAGCGGAACAGGCAAGTCGACGTTCGCTGACGAGCTCACCCGCACGCTGGAAGCGAGAGGGAGGACCGTGGTGCGAGCAAGCGTCGATTCCTTCCATCGTCCGCGCGCCGAGCGGTACCGACTGGGGAACGACTCGCCCGAGGGCTACTACCGAGACTCACACGACATGTCCGGTTTGCGAGACCACCTGCTTGATCCCTTCGCCACCGGCATGGGATCTATCCGAGTTGCGATCTTCGACGAACCCTCTGACCAGCCGCTCGAGGTGTCGGAGGAGCCGGTGCCAGCCGAGGCGGTCCTCGTCATCGATGGGTTGTTCCTCCACCGTCCGGAGGTCGTCGAGTGCTGGGATCTCAGCGTGTACCTCGTCGCCGGTAGGCGGCGCGAGTCCGCATGGCAGGACTACCTGACCATGGATCTCCCCGCGGATCCGCTGGAGCGAGCGGCCGAGATCGAACAACGCATGACCCGCGCCCGTCGGCGCCGCTACGTCGAAGGCCAGGCGCTGTACGAACGCGAAGTCGCACCCCTCGACCGCGCAAACCTCGTGATCGACAATGACGACCTCGCTCGCCCAGAGCTGATCGCGCGTCGGCGCACCCCCTGACCGGCGGTGCCCCGAAACGCCGGCTGCGTGACGCGCTTCGTGCCAGTTAACCCGCCGAGGGCTGACCGCGCGAACGATCGACGGCTCGGGTGACGTTGGCCGAGTCGTGCGCCGCACCGAACGTGCGCCGAGAATGCGACGCCGAAGTGCAGAGGGGGCGCCGCCTATCGGCGCTTCGCGAGCGTCACTTCACCGAGGAGCTACGCGCGCTCGGACGGGTCGGTCACGCAGAAGTCGTTGCCTTCCGGGTCGAGCAGCCACGTGTGCCCTACGAACCGATCCTTGACCGTGGCGCCGATCACAACGAGACGTTCGACTTCCCGGTCTCGGTCAGGCGCCGCGATGTCGAGGTGCACCGGCTTCTTCGGAGCCTCCACGACGTCCACTTGCTGGAAGCCGAGCTCGAGGCCCGGTCCCACAACGATGACGCAAGGGTCGGACTCGGGGGTCAGGCCGAGCTTCGCCAGTCGGGCGGTCTCGGCGTCGTCGTACGGCAAGACCTCGTAGCCATCGAGTGCGGCAGCCCAGAACCGAGCGAGAGACGCTGGGTGCCGGCAATCGATCACGATCTGCTTGAGCGTCCCCATCAAGCGACACGCTGCCATGACCTGTCGCACGGCGCACGGGAGATCGGCCGTCCCGAACACCGGGATCGCAAGAGTCTGGCACCCGCGCTATCGGCGCTTCTCGTGCGGCGTCGCGAGGACGGGAGTGACCTTCTTGTGCATACGGGTGAGGGGTGTATGACTAAACGTGATACGATCCCCTCATGGCCCAGGCGATATCGGTCCGGCTCGACGAGGAATCCCAGCGTGCTCTGCGCTCTCTGGAGGCTGCGGGGCTCACTCGATCGGAGGCGATCCGTACTGCGTTGATCGACTCGGCTCGACGTCTGCAGCGACGATCGGAGCTTGCTGCGGAGGTCGCTGCGCTGGAGTCGGACGAAGTGGACCGTCAGGAAATGCTCGCCGTTGCAGGCTTGATGGAGTCGCTGCGTGCTCCGGGGTGACGTGTACCGCTTCAAGCTCCTACGGGGGAGAGGCCACGAGCAACACGGCGATCGCTTCGGCGTGGTCGTCCAAGCCGATGAGCTGCTTGTGCGCTCCGTTTTGCTCGTTGCGCCGACATCGCGTAGCGCCCGGGCTGCGTCGTTCCGGCCGGAGATCGAAGTCGAGGGTGACACGACCCGCGTGCTGGTCGAACAGGTCGGCGCAGTGGACGTCAGCCGCCTCGGTGACCTGTCCGGTCACCTGACCCGCGAGGAGCTGTGGGGCGTGGACGACGCGCTTCTGACGGTGTTCGGCCTGCGCTGACCGGCTCGGCCAGTCGCGCGTTTCGTCGCTCGTTCTCGGATGCTCGTGGATGAGGTGCGGAACCGCCGTCCGACGCGCCGATCAGCTCCGTCGGCGGCCCGATCCGTGCCAGTAGCGTGCCAGTAGCAGTGGCACGAAGGGGTAAATGGCGGGTCATCGCGGTCAGCCGGCACTGCCTCTGACCTGCACTTTCGCCGAAACAAGCAGGTGACTGCCAGGCCGGGGTTGCCTTCACACGGCAGAGGTCAGGGGTTCGAGTCCCTTTGCGCCCACCGCGAAGAGGCTGGTCAGGAGCCTCGCAGGCGGTCCGCCTGGTCGTCCGAATCGCCCCGAAGTCGGTGTCGCTCCTCTGGGCGTTCGGCACGGACGAGACGTCATCGGCCGTGTCGATCGCCCAGGCCGAGGCGACCAGCAGGACGCTCGAGTTCCTCGAGGAACGGGCAGCGGTCGCCCGCCAGCAGACGAATGGGGTGCGGCGGCGGGTCGCGACCCGCGGGTTCGCGGTGGCGGCGTTCGTGCACCGCACCAGCCGCGACGGGGACCCACAGCTCCACGCCCACTGCCTCATCCCCAACGTCATCCAGCGGGCCGTGCCGATGATGTCTGGCCCAGGACCCTAGACGGGTGATCCGACCCGGCCCACAGCACGTCGACGCAGCCGTCCGGCACGAGCTGCTCACCCCGGGACATCGTCGCTCGCCAGACGCAGGCGAGGTCTTTCGCGAGATCCGATGGAGGCGCTGCCGGCCACTGCACCGGGTCATCGTGCCAGCGCCGTCGCAGCCTGGCCACCAGCGGCCGTACCGTTGGCGGCGTGTGCGACTGCCTCGTAGCGCTGCCTCCG
>JAABUN010005965.1_pt1 | contig 14498 bp, 11 predicted proteins | sample 5559311 | NCBI WGS metagenome assembly JAABUN01 (sample SAMN10711877, study PRJNA513370) | rock metagenome | isolation source: Antarctica rocks | place: Antarctica: Victoria Land, Siegfried Peak sud | reverse complement strand
CCGAACGGCAGCTTGAAGGTGCCCAGGCCGAGGGCCCGGCCGAGCAGCTGGTTGCCGAAGCAGATGCCGAAGAAGGGCACCCGGTGCTCCAGCACCTGTTGCAGCACCGCGACTTCGGCGTCGGCCGTGGCCGGGTCGCCGGGGCCGTTGGAGAAGAAGACTCCGTCGGGCTTCAGCGCCTGGATGTCCTCGTAGGTGCTGACCGAGGGCAGCACGTGCACCTCGACCCCTCGAGCGGCCAAGAGGGCCGGGGTCATCCCCTTGATGCCCAGGTCGAGCGCGGCGACGGTGAAGCGGCGCTCACCCTCGGCGGGCACGACATACGGCTCGGGCGTCGACACCTCGGCGGCCAGCGCCGAGCCGGCCATCCGCGGTGCGTCGGTGACCCGGCGCAGCAGCTCATCGGGTGTCGCCGCCGCCCTGTCGCCGGAGAAGATGCCGGCCCGCATCGCCCCTCGGTCGCGCAGATGTCGGGTGACCGCACGGGTGTCGACCCCGCTGATCCCGACCACGCCGTGCTCGGCCAGGGCCTGCTCCAGGTCACCCTGGGAGCGCCAGTTGGACGGTCGGATCGCGGGGTCGCGCACCACGAACCCGGACACCCAGATCCGCTGGCTTTCCATGTCGACGGTGTTGACCCCGGTGTTGCCGATGTGGGGGGCGGTCATCACCACCACCTGTCGGTGGTAGCTGGGGTCGGTCAGCGTCTCCTGGTAGCCGGTCATGCCGGTGCAGAACACCGCCTCGCCGACGCTCTCGCCGCGTGCTCCGTATGCCGTGCCGGCGAAGCTGCGTCCGTCCTCCAGCACGAGCACCGCAGGATCGTCAGACATCGGAGCCTCCCCAAGTCAGGCCGTTGCGGGCGGTGACCAGGCCGCGGAGCATGGTCAGGTGAACGACGCCGGTCAGCGAGCGACCGTGCCACGGGTTGTTGCGCGACAACGAGGCCGATTGGGCGCCGTCGACGGTGATCTCGCGCGTCGGGTCGATCAGGGTCAGGTTGGCCGGTGCCCCGACCCTCAGACCTTGCCCCTGGTCGGCCAGCCGGGCGATGGCCGCCGGACCTGTCGACATCACCCTGGCCACGTCGGCCCAGGTCATCGCCCCGGTCGCCACCATGGTGGTGGTGACCACGGACAGTGCCTGCTCCAGCCCGAGCATGCCGAAGGCGGCGTCGGTGAAGGCGTGCTCCTTGTCCTGGCGGACGTGCGGGGCGTGGTCGGTGGCGACGATGTCGATGGTGCCGTCGGCAAGTGCAGCCCGAAGCGCAGCCACGTCCTCGGCCGGGCGCAACGGCGGGTTGACCTTGTAGACAGGGTCGTAGGTGCTGAGCAGGTCGGTGGTGAGCATCAGATGGTGCGGGGTGACCTCGCAGGTCACCGCAATCCCCTGCGCCTTGGCCCAGCGGATCACCTCGACGCTCCCCGCGGTCGAGACGTGCGCGATGTGTACCCGAGACCCGGTGTGCCGGGCCAGCATCACGTCACGAGCGACGATCGACTCCTCGGCGACCCCGGGCCAGCCGGGCAGGCCAAAGCGGCCGGACAACTCACCCTCGTGGCAGCAGGCGGTGCTGTCGGCCAAGGTGGGGTCCTGGGCATGCTGGGAGATGACGCCGTCAAAGGCTTTGACGTACTCCAGTGCCCGGCGCATCACCCGGGCGTCGTGGATACACCTGCCGTCGTCAGAGAACACCCGCACCCGGGCCCTCGAGCGGGCCATCAGCCCGAGCTCGGCCAGCTCGGTGCCGGCCAGCTCCTTGGTGACGGCCCCGACCGGGTGCACATCGACATAGCCGGCGCGGTGCCCCAGGTCGAGGATTCGCTCCGCCGCCTCGGCGGTGTCGGTGACCGGATCGGTGTTGGCCATCGCGAAGATCGCCGTGTAGCCACCTAGCGCGGCCGCCTGGCTGCCGGTCCGAACCGTCTCGGCGTCCTCCCGGCCCGGTTCGCGCAGGTGCGTATGCAGGTCAACCAACCCCGGAAGGGCGATCCGCCCCTCGGCGTCAAGGACCAGTGCGTCGGAGGGTGCCTGCCGGCGTGCGTCAGCCCCGACCGCAGCGATCGTGCCGCCGGTCACCAGCAGATCGGTCGAGCCCTCCCCCAGCGCGTCGGCGCCCGTGATCAGGATCGGTCGTGCTTGCTCGGGCGTGGTCATTGGTCGCTCCCGGCTCCTGCGAGCAGGTGGTAGAGGATGGACATGCGCACCGCGACCCCAGCCGAGACCTGCTCCAGGACCAGCGACTGCGCGGCGTCGGCGGCGTCGCCGGAGATCTCCAGGCCGCGGTTCATCGGGCCCGGGTGGCAGATCACGGCGTGCTCGGGCAGCCTGCGCAGCCGAGCGGTGGTCAGCCCGTAGGTCACGGCATACTCGCGGGCGGTAGGGAAGAACCCGCCGCTCATCCGCTCCCGCTGCACCCGCAGCATCATCACCGCGTCGACGCTGGGCAGCACGTCGTCCAGGTCGTATGCCGTGGTGAAGCCGTCGGTCTCCGACCACGGCCCGATCCCGGCCGGCATCAGGGTCGGCGGGGCGACCAGGGTCACCCGGGCGCCCAGCGTGCGCAGGCACAGCAGGTTGGAGCGCAGCACCCGGGAGTGGGTGAGGTCGCCGACGATCGCGACGTGCTTGCCGGCGAGGTCGCCAAGCCGCTGCCGCATCGTGTAGGCGTCGAGCAGGGCCTGCGAGGGGTGCTCATGCGTGCCGTCGCCGGCGTTGACAATGGAGCAGTCGGTCCACGCGGCGATCTGCGCCGGGGCACCGGAGGCCATGTGCCGGATGATCATCATGTCGACGCCCATCGCGTCGATCGTCTTGACCGTGTCGCGCAGACTCTCGCCCTTGGAGACCGAGGTCCCCTTGCCGGTGAGGTTGATGGTGTCGGCAGACATCCACTTGCCGGCGAGCTCAAAGGAGCTGCGGGTGCGGGTGGAGTCCTCGAAGAAGAAGTTGATGATGGTGCGCCCGCGCAGGGTCGGCAGTTTCTTGACCTCGCGGTGCTGCACCTCGTGCATCGAGATGGCGGTGTCCATGATCTCGGTGATCTCGTCGCGGTCCAGGTCGGCCATCGACAGCAGGTGCTTCACCGGTGCACCTCCCGGCGGGGGCCGGTGGCGATGCTGACCTCGTCGTGGCCGTCGACCTCGCGCACGTGCACGGAGACCCGCTCGGTCTTGGCGCTCGGCAGGTTCTTGCCGACGTAGTCGGGTCGGATCGGCAGCTCCCGGTGACCCCGGTCGACCAGGACGGCGAGCCGGACGATCCGCGGTCGGCCGTAGTCGGCGAGGGAGTCCAGCGCAGCACGCACGGTGCGTCCGGAGTAGAGCACGTCGTCGACGAGGACGACGACCTTGTCATCGATCCCGCCATCGGGCAGCTGGGTGGGCTCGACCTGCCGGACCGGCTGGCCTCGCAGGTCGTCGCGGTACATCGTGATGTCGAGGGTGCCGGACGGGACCAGGTGTCCCTCCACTTCGTGGATGGCCGCTGCCAGCCGGTGGGCCAGCGGCCCACCCCGCGTCGGTATGCCGACCAGCACCAGATCGCGCGCGCCCTTGTTGGCTTCCAGGATCTCGTGCGCGATGCGGCGCAGTGCTCGGCCCATCTCGGGCTCGGTCAGCACCACCCGGCCGGCGTCTTCGTGGTCACCAGATGACAAGGCGGAGGTTGTCTCCGCGGAAGCCCTATCGGGCTCGGGGGTAGGGCTCATCAGGCCCGCGCTCCTTCCCCGCCTCACTGGACGGTGGTTAAAGGATGTGTCGGTGTCGCCACCCTATCTGCTCCGACGCCGCGGGCCGACGCCGCCACGTCGATGGCACGACAGGCGGTCGTGGGACAGGGTCGCGGTCGAGGTCACGGTGGGCGGTCGAGGGTGGCCCGCGTGGACGGCCCTGGACCGCATACCGTGACCTCGCCGCATATCGGCCACCCCGGGTGCACCGTCGCGATGCTCGGTCCCTGTGGACAGCCGAGGCCACCGCGGCCGGGTAGCAGCAATAGTGGCTTTCGTGATCGCGAGGAGGCACCATGGACAGCATGACCGCGTTGCCGCAGAGCCGGCCGCTCACCGCGCTCGACCTCGAGACGTTGCGCGAGGTCGAAGACGGGCACCGCTATGAGCTCATCGACGGTTCGCTCATCGTGACTCCGGCGCCCGTTCCCCGACACCAAGTCGCAGTGTTCGCCCTGGCCCGAGCCCTGGCCGACGCCGTCACACCTGACCTTCGGGTGTTGTTCGCACCGGTCGACGTGCGGATCGACGACTCCACGGTCCTGCAACCTGACGTCCTCGTCGTGCCCCGCTCCGAGGTCGGTGAGCGCTTCGTCCGGCACCCTGTGCTGGCCGTCGAGGTGCTGTCTCCCAGCACCCGAAGCATCGACCTGACTCTGAAGAAGGCACGCTATGAGCGGGCGGGCTGCGCAAGCTACTGGGTCGTGGACCCGGTCGGACCAAGTTTGACGGCCTGGGACCTCGTCGAGGGCCGATACGTCCAGGTAGCTTATGCCGTCTCCCCTGATGAGGTGTCCCTGCGCAACCCGGTCGAGGTGCGCGTGCCCCTCGCTGACCTGCTCGCCTGAGCGCGAACGCCCAGACGCTGCGCCAGGACTGCACGACGGTTGCGTCCTCGACTGCGCAGCACGCCCGCGACCGGACGGCCAGGGCGCATGCGGTGCCGAATGTCACCGGATGCACCGTCCGAGGCGGGGCGAAATCCGGTGCACCTGCCGACACTCGGCGCGATCTGCGCGGGCAGCCGCACACCATCTGCACGGCAGCCGCAGCGGAACGAGGCGCAGTGGCCTCATACTCCCGTGCGGCGCTTGATCTCCTCGTTGACCGCGGGCACGATCTCGTGCAGGTCACCGATCACGGCGTAGTGCGCTCGCGTCACCATTGGCGCGTCCGGGTCGGAGTTGATGGCCAGAATTGTCTTGGCGCTGGAGCAGCCCGCCCAGTGCTGGATCGCGCCACTGATCCCACAGGGGATGTAAAGGTCCGGGGAGATCCGGCTACCGGTCTGTCCGACCTGCTCGTGGTGGGGGCGCCAACCGAGGCTGGTCACCACCCGCGACACTCCGAGCGAGGCGTCCAAGAGCTCGCTGAGCTCGAGAAGGTCGTCAAAGCCGCCCGCACTTCCTGCTCCACGGCCGGCACCGACCACCACGCGGGCTGACTTGAGACTCCCGGACTGGTCCGGCTCTGCGGTCTCGGTGCGGGCCACGCGGACGGCGAGGTCTGCCTCGGACAGCGACACCTCGAGGGTCGCCACCTCGGGATCGGTTGGCTCTGCGGCAGGCGTCGCCGCGCAAGCGTGACCGGCCACGCTGAGCACAGCCAGCTCCGCATCCAGCTGCATCACCTCCAGGGCGGTGCCTCCGAACACCTGACGGCTGACCTGAAGCGGCTGGCTGGGCTGCTGGCTCTCCACCCGCACGACATTGGCGGCCATCAGGACGTCGCGCCGACAGGCGACGTGGACCATCACCTCGTTGCCCCGAGGGGTACCCGCAGCCAGCACAGCACGCACCTGGTTGCCGGCGGCGGCGAGGACGGCAGCCGCCCAGGCGCCTGGGGCGTAGGCCGCAAAACCCTCACCGTCGGCGTGCAGCACCCGGGCCACCCCGAACTCACCGAGCCGACCCGGCACACCTGCGGCGACACTGCCTACCAGGAGGGCATCGACCGGCTCGCCCATCTCCCGAGCGAAGGCGAGGGTCTCCAGGCTCACTTCGCTGATCCCGGCGTCGTCCGCCTCCAACAGCACCAAGGTGCTCATCGCAGCACTCCCAACTCTTGCAGCAGGTCAACCACAGCGGGCGCCGCGGCCGGTCCCTCCCCGAGCACCGTTACCTGGCTGGGAGGTCGTGGCGGCAGGGTCAACCGTCGGCGTGCCGAGCCGACCGGTGTCCCCTCGGGCTGCACGGTCTCGATTTTGGCCCGCTTGGCCTTCATCCGGCCCGGGATGGTGGGATAGCGCGGCTCGACGCCGCCCTCAGCGATGGTCACGACGGCGGGCAGGTCCACCTCGTAGACCTCCGTGCCACCGGTCGGCCCATCGCCGCGGGCGATCACCTGCGAGCCGGAGATCTCGAGCATCGAGATCCAGGTGATGACCGGACGGTCCAGGGCGTAGCCCAGCCGGATCCCCACCTGGAAGTCTCCGGTGTCGGGCGCGTCGTTGCCCAGCAGGATCAGGTCGTAGGTCGTGCCGGCCGCCTCGTGCGCGCGGACCACGTCGGCGATGGCGCGGGAGATGTCGGCGGGTCCGTAGCCCACCGGGTCGGCCTCGATCAGCACCGCACCGGTGCATCCGAGGGCGACGGCGTTGCGCAGCTGCTCGACGGCGTCGTCGCTGCCGAGAGTCAGCACGGTGACCTCGCCATCGGTGGCCGCGGCGGTCTGCACCGCGAGCTCGATGGCGCACTCCTCGTGCGGGCTGATGGTGAAGCCGAGGTGTCGGTCATCGATGCTCAACGCATCATCGGTCAGGGTGACCTCGCCGCCCGTGTCGGGCACCCGCTTGATGCAGACCAGGATATTGCTCATGACTGCCCCTTGATCCGGTCGTTGGTGGGGTCGAACAGCGGGGTGCTGTTGATCGAGTCGACACTCACCGGGTACAGCTCCTCCATGTAGGAGACGGTCAGCTCCGTGCCCAGCTCGGCTTGCTCGGGCGGCAGGTAGGCCATCAGCACGTGCTTGCCCAGCGACGGCGCCGAGGAGGCGCTGGTCACATACGGCCGGTGCCCGTGCGCGTCGACCAGCACCCCGCCCGAAGCAGACAGGATCGGCTCGCCGCCGAGCATGTAGCGCTCGATGCCGGAGGCGGAGCGGTGGTCCTGCACGGTCAGAGTGCACAACACCCGGTCCGGCTCGGCCTCTCGCTGCTTGCAGTAGGCCTCCCGGCCGACGAAGTCGGCCTCTTTGACCTTCGGACGCTGCATGCCGGCCTCGACGATGGTGCGTTCGGCGTCGAGCTCGGCACCGAAGGCCCGGTAGCCCTTCTCGATCCGTCCGGTGCTGCCGTAGACCCCGACGCCGACCGGCACCGCGCCGTGCCCGGCACCGGCCTCGCTGAGCATCCCCCACAGCCGCGCGCCCTGCTCGATGGGGACGTAGAGCTCCCAGCCGAGCTCGCCGACATACGAGATCCGGGACGCGAGGACACTGAGCGAGTCGGCCTCGATCTCCTTGCAGGTGGCGAAGCGGAACGCCTCGTTGCCCAGGTCGGCGCGGGTGATCTCTCCGAGAATGTCCCGGGCGCGCGGGCCCCATACCCCGATCGTGGTGAAGGCGGAGGTCAGGTCGACCACGCAGGCGCTGCCGTCGGCGGGCATCCGGTCGGCGAACCACTTGCGGTCGACCATGCCGTGTGCGCCCCCGGTAACGACACGGAACTGGTCGTGTGTCAGACGCATGACGGTCAGGTCGGAGACGAAGCCACCCTTGGCATCCAGGACGGGGCTGTAGATGACCCGACCCAACGGCACGTCGGCCTGGGCGACCAGGATCCGTTGGACCGCCTCAAGTGCGCCGGGACCGACGACATCGAAGACCGTGAACGCGGACAGGTCGACGATGCCGGCTCGGTCGCGCATCGCCAGGTGCTCGGCGTTGATGATCGGGGACCACCACCGCGAGTCCCACTCGTGCACGCGGGGCATCACCCGGTCGCCATACTCCTCCAGCAGGACAGAGTTGGACTCGTACCAGTTCGGGCGCTCCCACCCGGCGGCCTCGACGAAGACGGCACCGAGCTCCTGCTGGGCGGGATGCATCGGGGCGAGTCGCTGGCCGCGGTCGGAGAGGTACTGCTCCCCCGGGTGCACGATGCCGTAGGTCTTGATGAAGGCCTCGCCCGTGCGGGCCTTGACGTGCGCGCGGGTGCGCTGCTGGGCGGGGAAGCGGGCGATGTCGGAGTGGGACAGGTCGATCTCGCTGTGACCGTGCGTCATCCACTCGGCCACCGCGCGGCCCACACCCGGACCTTCCTTGATCCACACCGCGGCGGCTGACCAGAGTCCCTTGACCTCCGGGGTCTCACCGAGGATCGGCGCGCCGTCTGGGGTGAGCGAGAGCAGCCCGTTGATCGCATAACGGATCTCGGCACCCTCTGCCCCGAGCAGCTCGGGCATCAGCTCGAAGGCCTGCTCAAGCTGGGGGTCGAAGTCGTCGGCGGTGAACGGCATCTCGGTCGGTGACAGCTTGGCCGCCTCGATGGAGGGGATCTCCTCCGGGTCGTGCAGGATCGCCCGGTGGGCGTAGGAGCCGACTTCCATGTCGGCGCCGTGCTGCCGCTCGTAGCACAAGGCGTCCATGTCGCGAACGATCGGGTAGGAGATCTCTCCCTCGCTCTGCGCCAGCAACGGCACCGGGCCGACACTGATCATCTGGTGCACGGCGGGGGTGAGCGGGATCCGCGCCCCGGCCATCTCGGCGATCTTCGGGCTCCACACTCCGCAGGCAATGACCACGGTGTCGGCCTCGATGTCGCCACCGGAGGTGCGCACCGCCTTGATCCGGCCGTCCTCGACGCTCAGCCCCTCGACCTCGACGGTAGGAACGACCGTGAGGGCACCGAGCTCCATGGCGCGCTCACGCATGATCGTGCCGGCCCGCAGCGAGTCGACGACCCCCACGGACGGCGTCCAGAAGGCACCGATGATCTGGGAGGGGTCCAGGTAGGGCACTTTCTCCACGACCTGCTCCGGGGTGACCAGCTCGGAGTCGATGCCCCAGGCGCGGGCCGAGGACATCCGGCGGCGCAGCTCCTCCATCCGCTCCTGCGTTCGGGCGATCTCAAAGCCGCCGCACTGGGTGAAGACCCCCATCTCCTGGTACTGCAGCACGCTGTCCAGGGTCAGGTCGGTGATCTCGCGGGAGTGGTCCACCGGGAAGATGAAGTTGGAAGCGTGCCCCGTTGAGCCCCCAGGGTTGGGCAGCGGCCCCTTGTCGATCTGCACAATGTCGCGCCAGCCGAGCCGGGCCAGGTGGTGGACCAGGCTGTTGCCGACGATGCCGGCTCCGATGACGACGACACGAGCAGACTGTGGGACCGAGACCATCGGCGGTCTCCCTTCGCATTGGTCAGCGAGTTGCGCATTGCGCAACCTGGCGCGCCATGTGGCACAAGCCAATGCTGCGACGAGAAAGGGTCCGCTGTCAACTACCAGGCATCCCCCGGCTGTCCATGGCGCAGTGTCGATCGTCGAGACGCACCTGCCAGGAAGCAGCGAGGCCCCCCTCCGCCAAGAGGGGGGCCTCGTCCGGGGGTCGCCGTGTCAGGAAGCCGGAGTGCGCGGCCGGTCTGACCTGTCGTGCTCCCGGTGCTCGATCACCTTGGCGTCCACGTCCTGCCGGCTCGCGCCAAGCTCCTCGTAGAGGGCGGTGTAGACGCCCTCGGGAACTGTCGAGACCACAGGCTCCTTACGCAGCTGCTTGACCAGCTGCCAGCAGATCGCCAACATCAGCAGCAGGAACGGGACGGCGATCACGATCGCGGCCATCTGGATCGCCTGCAGACCACCGGCAAGCAGCAGGACGATGGCGGTCAGCGCAATCATCGAGCCCCAGAGGATCACCACGAACTTGTGCGGCTCGATGTTGCCCTTCGAGGACAGCATGCCCAGCACCACGGAGGCTGAGTCGGCACTGGAGACGAAGAAGAAGGTGATCAGCAGGATCACGAGCGTTGCCGAGACCACCTGGAACGGGAACTGGTCGAGCAGGGTGAACAGCACGGTCTCGCTGCCCTTGGCGTTGGCCTCGCTCATTGCGACGCCGTTCTGCTCCATGTAGATCGCCGTCCCGCCGAGGATCGAGAACCACACCGAGCTGACCAGGGTGGGCACCAGCAGGACGCAGACCACGAACTGGCGAATGGTCCGCCCACGCGATATCCGCGCGATGAAGGTGCCGACGAACGGGGCCCAGGACATCCACCAGGCCCAGTAGAACAACGTCCAGCCCGCCAGCCAGTCGCTCCCGCCGTAGACGCCCGTGCGGAAGCTCATCGGCAGGATGCCGGTGGTGTAGTCGCCCAGCATCTCGACGAAAGTGTTGACGATGACCAGCGTGGGGCCGAGCACCAGGATGAACAAGGCCAGTAGCCCGGCCAGGCCCATGTTGATGTTGCTGATGTACTTGATGCCTTTGCCTACCCCGCTGACGGCGGAGATGCCGAAGATGGCGGAAAGAACAACGATCACGATGATCGAGACGGTGTTGCTCTCTGGCACGCCGTACGCGCTGTTGAGCCCGCTGTTGATCTGCAGGGCGCCCAGCCCGAGTGAGGTGGCAGCGCCGAAGACGGTGATGAAGATGGCGAAGATGTCGATGGCGCGGCGCGCCGGTGCCTCGACCGCCTGGTGCGGCAGCACGATCGAGCTGAGCAGGTTGGGCCGGCCTTTGCGGAAGGTGGTGTAGGCCAGGGCCAGCCCGACGACGGCATACAGCGCCCAGGGGTGCAGGCCCCAGTGGAAGATCGTGTACTGCATCGCCAGCCCGGCAGCCGCCTCGGAGTTCGGCTCGGCCAGGCCCAGCGGTGGCGTGCCCAGGTGGGACAGCGGCTCAGAGGCCCCGAAGAAGACCAGGCCGATGCCCATCCCGGCGGCGAACATCATGGCGAACCAGGAGACGGTCGTGAACTCCGGCCGCTCCTCGTCCGCACCCAGTCGGATCCGCCCGTAGCGGCTGAACGCCAGCGCCAGCACCAGCGCGCAGAAGCCCGCCCCAGCCAGGATGAACAGCCAGCCGGTGGTGTCGGTGACATAGCCCAGCGCTGTCGCGGCGGTGGCGGCGAGGTTCTCCGGGCTGGTGGCGCCCCAGATCACGAAGGCGACCACGAGGGCCAGCCCTGCCCCGAACACCACCTTGTCGACGGAGCTGGAGGCGCTACCCGCCATAGTGGGGGATGTGTGGTGGTCCGTTCGGGCAGGACCCTTGTCGGTCGTAGCCATGTGCGCTCCTGCTCCCGCCCGCCACGCGAGCTAAGGTCGTAGGTCGAGAACCCGGTCAGGACTCTGAGCGGGGCACTGTCTCGGCAGGCGAAACACCTTCGCGCTACGAGATTCTTAGGGTGGGTCCGTGACGGTGCTGCTGTCAAGGCTTTACCGAGGTCGGATGTGGTGAGTCGGCGCAGCCGTAGGCGACCTCGCCGGGGGGTTGGGGTGGCAGCGGGTCAGGCGACCCCCAGCGGTTTGGGGAGTCCGTTGCGGTAGGAGATCTCGGCCGCCGCCGCCATGGTCTGGCGCGCGACCTCCTGGATGAATGTCTCGGTCATCCGGAACGCCGGGCCAGAGACCACCACGGCGGCCACGACCTCACCGCCGAGCTCTCGGATCGGTGAACCCACCGCAACCAGGCCGTGCTCCTGCTCCTGGCGGGCGACTGCGAAGCCCGCCGCGCGCACCTGCGCCACCTCCTCGGCCAAGCGCCTCGGGTTGGTCAGAGTGGCTGCGGTCAGGGCTGGGAGGTGGTCGGGCAAGGCCGGCCGCCCGGCCCGGTCCGGGAAGGCCAGGAACACCTTGCCTGCCGCTGTGGCATGCAGCGGGACCGGTCGCCCCACCCACTCCATGGTCGTGATCGCAGCCGGCCCGATGGTCTGGTCGATGCTCATGACGTGCACGCCGTCGCACGTGGCGATGTTGACCGTCTCGCCGACGGCATCAGCCAAGGCCCGCGTGATCGGTCGGGAAAGCAGCGACAGGTCCGTGCGCTGAGCGAGCCCGGCTGCCAGCTGCAGGATGCCGTTGCCGAGGCCGTACCCGCCGCGCTCGGCAGACTGCGTCACCAGGCCGCGGGCCTCCAGGGTGGCCAACAACCGGAAGACGGTCGACTTGTGCACCCCTATGGTCTCGGCAATCTGCGAGACACCGAGCTCGCCCCGCTCCCCCAGTGTCTGCAGGATCGAGACCGCTCGGTCCACCGACCGAACCGCGTCGTCGCGCACCCCGCGCTGGGCCACCATGGGCCGAGTGTAGTGACCGGGCGGTCAGGCTGAGCCGGTCGTCGCCGTCGCCGCACCCAGCCGGTCCGAGACCTCCGCCGCGGCCCGGACCACCTCGGGGACCAGGGACTGCACTCGTTCGGTGTCCATCCGGAAGCTGGGACCCGAGACACTGAGCGAGGCGACCACCTCGGAGTGCGCATCGCGGATCGGGGCGGCCAGTGCGGTCAGGCCCACCTCCAGCTCATCGACAGCGACGGCATACCCCAGCTCGCGAACCTGCGCGAGCTCGGTCCGCAGCCGGGCCCGAGACGTGGTGGTCGCGGCTGTGTATGCCGTGAGCCGGGGAAGCCTGGCTGCCAGCTGCTCCGCGTCGAGCTCGCTGAGCAGCACCTTGCCGTTGGACGTCGCGTGCAGGGGGATGTGTTGGCCCACCCAGTTGTGCGGCTGCAGCGCCGATGCCCCGGCGACCTGGTCGATGTAAAGCGCCGACTGGTCGGACAGGATCGCGATGTTGACCGTCTCACCGGTCTGTGCCGCCAGTGCTCGGGTGATCGGCCGGGCCTCCTGCACGACGTCCAGGCGAGCAGCGGTGGCGCCGGCCAGCCGCAGCACCCCCATCCCCAACCGGTACTTGCCGCGCTCCTCGTGCTGCTCGACCATCCCGTGTGCCTCCAAGGTGGCCACCAACCGGAAGACGGTGCTCTTGTGGACCCCCAGCTCGCGCGCGAGGTCACTCACGCCGGACTCCCCGGCCCGGGCCAGGATAGTCAGCACCGTGAGTGCACGGTCGACGGACTGCACCCCGGCCGAGGCCGACTCACGTGGTGTCATGGCGGCCACGCTAGCAAAAATGCTGTTGCGTATCGCACAATGCGTCGTGACCAACGCAACAACCAGTGTGGAGGCACAGTGACCACCCAGCCCAGCGACACCCAGTATGTGCTGACCCTGCTGTGCCCGGACCGCTCCGGCATCGTGCATGCCGTGACCGGGCTACTGGTCGGCTACTCGGCCAACATCGTAGAGAGTCAGCAGTTTGACGACCTGGCCGAGGACCGGTTCTTCATGCGGCTGCGCTTCTCGGTGCCCAGCGGCGGTGCTCGCATCGAAGACCTTCGCGCGGCGTTCGATGTGATCGCGCAGGGCTACGGGATGTCCTGGGAGCTGTGGAACGCTGCCACGCCCTACCGCACCCTGATCTTGGTCTCCCGGTTCGGGCACTGCCTCAACGACCTGTTGTTCCGCTGGAGCAACCAGGCACTGCAGATCGACGTCGCGGGTGTCGTGTCCAACCACCCGGATCTGGAGCCCTTGGTCCGTTCCTACGGGGTCGACTTCCACCACATCCCGGTGACACCGCAGACCAAGGACGAGGCGGAGGCTCGGATGCTGGGCCTGGTCGAAGCGCTCGAGGTCGACCTCGTCGTGCTGGCGCGTTACATGCAGGTGCTCTCGGACCAGACCTGCCGCGCGCTGAGCGGCCGGGCCATCAACATCCACCACTCGTTCCTGCCCAGCTTCAAGGGAGGCCGGCCCTACCACCAGGCCTTCGACCGGGGGGTCAAGCTGGTCGGCGCGACCGCCCACTACGTCACGGGCGACCTGGACGAAGGACCCATCATCGAGCAGGACGTCGTCCGGGTGGACCACCGCTTCGACGCCGCGGAGCTGGTCGCCGCCGGACGCGACGTCGAGAGTCAGGTGCTCTCTCGCGCCGTGCGTTGGCACAGCGAGAGTCGGGTGCTGCTCAACGGGCACCGCACGGTGGTCTTCCGCTGAGCACGACACACCGTGCAGCACAGGATGGAGACGCGGCACGAGATACTGCGCACACGACATACCGACGAGGTGTTTGCTGAGCCTCCCGGTGATCGGTAGTCTCATATGATGGGAATGGCGTCCACCATATGAAACAGTCGCGACTCAGTGACCCTTCGGATGCGCCCGTCGGCACGCAGGCGGTCGATCGGGCAGCAGCGCTGATCGACCTCGTGATCCGCTCGAGTGAGCCGTGCTCATCCACCGAGCTCAGTGAGAGCGTGGGACTCGCTCGTTCCACCACCTCGCGGCTGCTGGCCGCGCTCGAGCGCACCGACCTGCTGGAACGAGAGGGCGACGGGCGGTATGTCGGGGGGCAGCTGTTCGCGCTCTACGCCGCGTTGCACGACCCCTGGCCGCAGGTGGCCCGGGTTGCCCGCCCGGTCCTGGAGGCGGTCGGTGAGCAGTGCGGGGAGACGGTGCATCTGGGCGTTGCCCGGTCCGACACCGTCGTGCACATCGCGCAGGTGGAGTCCACCTACCTGCTCTCCGCCCGTGACTGGAACCAGGTGGACGTGCCGGCGCACTGCAGCTCGCTGGGCAAGGTCCTCTTCGCCTACGGGTGCCTGCGGTTGCCGAAGGGAGCCCTCGAGCGACCCACGGGGGTCACCTTGGACCGCTCACAGCTCCTCGCACAGCTCGAGGAGGTCCGGGGCCGGGGATATGCGGACACCATCGACGAGCTCGAGATCGGGCTGTCCGGGCTGGCCGCACCGGTGGCGGGTGTGG
>JAABUN010005964.1_pt1 | contig 14499 bp, 14 predicted proteins | sample 5559311 | NCBI WGS metagenome assembly JAABUN01 (sample SAMN10711877, study PRJNA513370) | rock metagenome | isolation source: Antarctica rocks | place: Antarctica: Victoria Land, Siegfried Peak sud | reverse complement strand
CCTCGGCTTCTCTCAACTTGCCAATAATTTCCTCGGGCTTATAGGTCTTCTTCGGCATCTTTAGCCTCCCTTAAATGAGTCTGGCACTGTCTTAGCGCCTGGACCTCTTCTAGGGGGTCAGGTCACCTCACCGTAAAGCGCCACCGACGCCATACGTTCTTCGTCCCACACGTCACAAATGCGCTTAAAAAAGAGCAGCGGCAAGATGTAGCTTTTCCAGTCGCTGCGGTCTACCGGGCTGCCGCGTAAGATATTCGCTGCGTCCCAAAGATAGGACTCGAGGTTCTCAAGACTTAACGTAGTGTCTCCGGTCTGGGTAAAAAGTTCGGGTTGGTTGGTCATCAATTAAGTTGCATCCTTACCTAAAGATTTCAGCATTGCTCCTAGCGACCCGTCGAACGTTTCGCGTTCTTGGGCAAGACCTTGTTCTAACGCTTTGATCTCGTCGCCGAGCTGCTCGACGGAAGGCAGCTCGGGAAGGGGTTTCGTTATATAAACTTGCGGCAGAAGGCTGTAGCCGTGTTCATCAAGTTCAGCTATACCTATTACGGCGGAAAAACCCTGATCCACCTTCCGCTCGTGTACCGTTGCGATAATACGGTTTAGCGTGTCAGTGCCTATCGTAGAAGCGCGTCCCCGCGTAGCGGCTTTTGAAACCATTTCCGAAGCGTCAACAAACTGCACGGATTCTCTACTTTGCGAAGCCTTTGAAACGTCGAAAAGAAGCATGTTCACAGGTAAACCTGTATAAGAAAGCAAATTATTAGGTAGCCCGATGCTCGTACTTACCACGCCTGCACGGACAAAGTTCTCGCGGATTTCTTGCTCGAAACCTGACCGGAACAGCGCTCCTGGAGCTACGACGACAGCTGCTTTGCCGTCCACCTTGAGGCTAGCCAGAATGTGTTGCAAGAAGGCGTAGTCGGCTCTGCTCCCACGCACCTCACCGTAGCGAAAACGCTGAAAGAGGTCGTGAGCGCCGAAGTCGTCATGGAATTTCATCGAAAGGGGTGGGTCGGCTAATACAACGTCGAAACGCTTTAGCTCTCTCCCCTTACCCTCTTCAGTAAAACCAGGACGCGATAGTGTGTCACCATCTGCCAGCTCAAATTGGGTTATGCCGTGCAAGAGCAAGTTCCAAGTGCAGAGGTAGAGCGATGTTAAATTCATGTCTTGGCCGTAAAAGACAGCTTTTTGTCGCTCCTCCTCCGACAGCTCTTTGTACGCTTGGATGAGATTGCCGCCTAAGCCACACGTAGGGTCATAAATTTCTTGGGGTACAGGTTGCGTATTCGGTAGAACGAGCTTTGCTTTCAGTATGCTGAGCTCGGCTGGCGTCAAGAATTCACCAAAGTATCTGTCATTTGCAGCGAGCCTCGCAAAAAGCCTCGTGAGGACGTCACCCAATTTGAGTAAATCGGAGCGACTGGCTGGACGTACATCGAGTCTGTCTAGGGTTAGTGTGAGCCGACTCAGGCGCTCATCGCCAAGCTTTCGGAATAGTTCCGTCATTTCTTTGTTCGACAAAAAGCGGAGTATGACCGATTCACCCAAACTAGTAAGATGCTTAGCTAAGTACGCCGCCGGACTTTTAGAGGAGCGGACACCGTACCAATCCAATTCCGAAAAGAACTGGCGCGGCAAGCGCTCAAAAATCTCGGTCCCATCGTTTAAGACCTTCATGCCGTAGAGAGTGGTAATAACCCTAACACTCTCAGCAGTAGTCAGCGCTCCCCGAAGCGAATCCATGGCCGACCACAACGTCTGCTCTAGGCTGCGGTTATCAATCATAGCTGGTCTCGAAAAGGTGACTAAGATGGGCTTCAAGTTGTTGCCCGCGCGCCGTAACTAGCTTGTCCGTCAAGCTTTTGTATCGTTCTAACGAACAAAAACTTTGCGCCAGAATGCTTTGTTGCTCCCTTGGGACTAGGGGAAGTTCAAATTTGCGTAGTGCGGCAACACTCAACGAGGGAATGACTGAACCTCCAATTAGTGCGTTCAAGCGTTGGTTGATAAAGTCTGAACGCAGTAACCCTGCGAGGAAGTACGGATCAACTTCGGGGTAGGGCCGAACGATTGCAAGATTCGAGCCCACCAAACTCCCTCCAGCGGCTGCTGTGACCACAGAAGCTTTAACTGGGTTTGCACGTAGGCTGACCAAGACGTCATTTTGCTGAGTCAAATAACGGTCAATTTTTTCTTTCGCATATTTATCTCTCTCGAGCTCAGTATTGACGTCTAGCCCATCGAGATCACGAATATGAATGATGCTGAGTTCGCCGCCTTGCACGTCTCGAACCCGTGAGAGTGTCGCACCTTGCTGAACATCACCGAATCGCTCAAGTGGTACCCAAATACTTGAATCAAAGAATCTCATTAACGGCTATTGTACTTTGTAGAGCCAAAAGTTGCAAGTACTTATAATGCTACTGTCGTGCGCTATGTACAAAGTGCAAAACATATGCTAAGCTATTTGTTGATGAGGAGATACGGAAGACGGCGGGATGAAAGGGGAAACCAAGGGTATGATCAAAATCTCAAGACACGCAGCCAGCAGGTACATCGAACGCTTCGCCGGTAATATCACCCTAGAATAAGCCACTGCCCGGATCGAAAAAATTTTCCGCCAAGCTCGCCGTATCCGCCCCGCTCCTGGGAACGCCTACATCTACGGAACCCACGGCATCTATTTCGTTGTCGAAAAGCGCACCATCATCACCGTCTACCGTCGAGAAGTGACGCCTGCCCCGGTTGGTACACTAGAGGCGTAAAGTTGGGCTATCCTTTGCCTACACTCCGCGCGACGCCCTATACGTATGCGACTTGGCATAGCAAAGCGGTGGCCGGTGAGCACCAATGCCATTACGCCGGTTGATTCAAGAGCCGTTTCAGGTTTAGAGCGCAGAAGCGCGACCCTAACCACGACGCAAGGCATCTCACGTTATGCCTAAGTACCTATCCTAAAAAAGTCATATTGAGCAGGATGTGAGCAGCGGCGAAGTGGATAAACGCCAACCAGTTTTGCGGCTTCTTGCACCATCTAAAGCGAACACTATGCCTTTTGCAGAACCAGCCCAAGGTTCTCTCGAGCACCCATCTTCTTGCCAGATAGGTTTTCTCTCCCGGTGCGGGACAGACCTCTAAAACAGGTTCGCCCCCACGCCGACGGTGCTTGATATCGGCAACATAATACTGGTCGATGACCACCTCACGCACATTGGGATAGTCATAACCCCGGTCAGTACAGAGGTGCTACTTGCGCTTCGGGCGCTCTACCAAGATGCTAACGATGAGCTCGGCGGCTCCCCACTTGTCATGTCGGTTTGCGCCAGAAACGTAGAGCGCTAGAGGTGCACCGCGCGCATCGACGAGTAGATGGACTTTACTTCCGCGCTTGCCGCTGTCAGTTGGATTGCGTCCTGTTTCTTCTCCACCAAGAGGCGCGGGACAACTCTTGCTATCTACCGATTGCTAACGCCACTTGATGCACCGCTTTTTGCCGTAAGACTTTGCTTAGGCAAGCATCAGTTCCTCGAATACGCCTAAACTCCGCCAAAGTTGAAAATGCTGGTGCTCACGTCAAACCAAAAATTATGTTGGCTAGATCAGATTAGGCGTCCACCCCTGATAATGCATTATCAGGGGTTGCCTATGAGCCAAAAGCTTAATGGTAAGTGCGTTTGTGTATTAACAAGAGCGTCGCCCCAATATTGGGAGTTGTCCACGACGGTATATCCAACGCTTAAACGGCAGGAATGCCGGTCAGTAGGGCATTGGTCGATCGTGCTGCTGGAGACGCAACGCTTAGAAAGAAGGACGCTCCGTCCAGCCTCAAGGCCCCTTTACGCCTACTCAGACCGTACCTTATGCAGCGGGTCGCGCCTAGAAACTTTCGTCTGGAACAGGACGTGTGGCAGATATGCCTTACTGACCGGGGTTTCTCGAGCCTTTGATAATTTCGGCGCGTTCCTGACGGGCCTCATGGGGGTGGCGATACTCCTGCCTACGTCACATGCGCGATACCCGTCAGACCTATAACCATACGCCCCTCGGCTTCCGCCGTGAGGGAGACATACTGGTTGAGGACGAGCTCGAGATGCTGACGGCACGACGCATCGTGAGGCTCAAAGGGGAGGGTCGCGGTATGAACCAGATCGCGGTGACGCTCAATGAGGGCGGCGTGCCGACTAAACTGGGAGGGCGCTGGTACGCCTCTACCGTCAAGCGGGTGCTGGATAGGAAAGAGGTGTACACCTGAGTGCAAATAGGGAGACTCGAAAAACCGCGCTCCTCCAGCGCTGCAAAAAGCGAGTTCTTGAGTAACGTTTGATTGACGTAATGCTCGGTTCAGCTCAACTCAGTTGGCCGCCATCGTAACATTTTGTTCCAATTATAGCACATGTTCCAAATTATGGAACATGTGCTATAATTGGAACATGGTAGATACTTTGACCGAAGATGATCTTATTGGTGCTGCAGCTGAAGCTCTTGCCGCACTGCCTGGGGTCCGCTTCGCTAAACTTGAGCACCCTGCGCCTATAGAAGTAAGGGGGCGGCGGGTTCAGGTTGACGCGCTCATGCGGCTTGGTACAACAAACGGCGAGCACGTTTACGTCGTTGAAGCAAAAAACCGCCTCACGCCGGGGGCGCTCAGTGCAGCCCTAAGTCAGCTCCACAACCTTGCGGAAATAACAGGGAAGAAACCTTTGCTGGTCACGCACTACGCGAGCGAAGGCGTGACCGACACCCTACTAGAGACGGGGGTGGAGTTCGTCGATAGCGCAGGCAACATGCATCTCCGGAGCCCGGACTACTACGTGCTCGTGCGCGGCCAGAAACCCGTAGCGGTAGCACCTGCCGATGCCTTTACAGTCACTGGCCTCAAAGTCGTTTACGCATTGGTGGGGTTCCCGGAGCTCCGGCGCAGCACCTATCGGAACATCGCCAGCGCGGTAGGAGTGGGCCTCGGATCAGTTGCCCGTACGGTTCAAGGGCTAATAGAGCAGGGATACATCGTCAAAGGACCCGACGACACCTTGCACCTTGTGGACTTCGAGGGTCTCTTAGGCCGTTGGGACTTCGGTTATCTTGAAACACTCCGCCCCCGCCTCAACCCGACCACCTGGCGTTTGACCACTTTAAATCGACAGACGGTCTTGGACCTGCTCAAAGGTCGCCGCAACCTTTTCATAGGAGGGGAGGAAGCTGCAGCGGCTCTTACAGGCTACCTAATGCCGGAGACCCTTACGGTTCACGTATTGGAGGGCGACAGAAAAAAGCTCGCGCTCGAGCTTCGCGCCCTGCCCACTAACGGGCGTCCTGACCTCTATGTGCTGAGCTCCCTCGAGCCGAACGTCTTGGACCGATTGCCACAGGTCGGCATCGCCTTTCCGGTCGCCAACCCTATCCTGGTCCGCGCCGAGCTGCTGGCGTTAGGTGGCGGCCGCCTACGCGAGGTAGCTGCTAAGTTGTTGACGGACGTCATCTTGCCGGAGCTGGCCCATGCCTGACGATAACGAGACCAAAACCATCCGGGATTTTCTCGAGGTCGCCGCTGCGACAGGAGTACCAACCTTAACGGTCGGGGCAAACGCGCGCACGCTGGTCTTCGACGTACACCATGGCTTGCAAGCCCGCCGCCGAACCCTTGACTGGGATTTTGCCGCTCGCTTTGGCTCCTGGGCGGGGTATCGCGCTTTTGCCGAGCGCCTCCAAGCCGAAGGCGTATTTAAGGCTGGAGCTGCTCCCCACCGCTTCGTCCACACCGGTACGGGCATCCCGATCGATGTGGTGCCGTTCGGTGGCTTGGCCGACGCGCAGGGCAAACTAGTCTGGCCAGAGACCGAGCAAGAGATGTCCGTTAGGGGATTCGAGGCTGCTTTTGAATACGCCGAACGGATAGATCTCGCAGGCGAAGAGATGCGCGTTGCTACACCCGCATGGCACGTCGCTCTTAAACTGGCGGCCTACGCCGACCGCCGGGCTGAAAAGGACCTTAGCGACCTCAACTATATTCTCGAGCACGCCACAAACGCGTTTTCTGAACGGGTGTTTGATGAACTCGCCGAGCTCCTAGCTGACGACTTGAGCTACGACGAGGCCGGACCCTATCTGATAGGGCAAGACCTTGCCAAACAGGCCCCACCCGAAACTGCTGTGGAACTCCTGAACGTTCTAAGTGGACTTCTTGATGAGCCGAATCAGCTTGAGCTACGCCGTCACCTCCTTAAACTTTCGACGAGCCACTATCGGGAGGCGGAGCTAAAGCAAATAGTGGCCCGCTTCGCCGCGCTACGCCGGGGAATCGGCAGCCTCTGAGCTTATTAGGTTCGGTTGTGACGCTTTCCCGATACTCGCCAAGCACAGTTGGCGGCACCTTTTGGCAGCTGGTTGCCTATGATAAGGCGGTCGGCTGCGCCCGCCAACCTCCACGCCCGGTAGATGTTCAGGTTGGCCAGGTGCCGCGTGCGGTCATGCTTGACCTGCCCCTAGAAGCAGGACCAGGTTGATCTTAAGTCATGAATGGCTTTGAGCTGCTCTCAGTTTTAGAAGTCCGATGATTCATAAAGTCCCTTATCGGTATCTTCAGACTGCTGGGGGCGACACGGCTTGCTCCAAAGAAAGTCGTTTATTTACGCTGATTTCGGGGCAGATGTACGCCTCTCCCTTGCCACTCACCTATATAAAGCCACGCCTCATAGTGGACGAGCCACTCGGACGCCCAGGGAAGAACTGTCTCGGACAGATACATGTGCCCGCCCCATTCGTTGTCCCAGGGAAGGTAGAGGCAAAGCGCCATGTCTTTGTAGATGTGAGGCGGACGTTTTTTGCCACGGCACTCGAGTTCTGGCTCGACCACGTAAACACAGGGGCGCTTCTTTAGCCTGTAGTGTAACCTTAAGGTATACGTGGCGCTTAGTGCGCTGGGCGTAACTTGGCCGAGCCAGACGAGTTGGCTGCGACGTATCTGGGCCTGAGTGTCTGGGAACATGCGTAGCAAGCTGGCGCGTTGCAGCGCCAAACTTAGCAGTCGCGCCTCAATCCTCACCGAAGTTGGTGTGCTTTAGCACCGTGACAGCGCCCGTAGTGCCCAACGTGCCCGTGCCTGCGCCCATTTTAAGCTGACCGCTCTCACGCTGCCTGTAGAGGGCGTTCATGTTCTCGTTAACCGCCTTCTGGACCACCTGGGTCCCCAAGCGTTCGCCGAACAGCGCGCCGATGTTGTGGATACCCAAGGTTCTCTCCGCACGTTCGATGTCGGCCTTGAGCTGGTCTAACCAGAGGTAAAAGTTCTCCTCGCGCTGCGGGTTCGTATCCCACTTATCCGCGAAGTTTTCCCTCGGGTCAACCGGATTCCGCACCCACCTCTTTCCGTTAACATCCTCGATGAAGTCTTCCATGTGGAAAGCGACGTTGAATAGAGCCTCAAAGAGGTCGGGCTCGTCGTTGTAGGCATGAGCCGCGAGGGTGGTGAGGATGATGGAGATGGGTTTGTCGTTCTGGTCATCCGCAAAGTAGATGTCGCGGTGGCGCTTTAGAAGCTGTACGACACGCTGAAGGGGCGTCCTGACCTTCCACTCGGGCACATCCTCAACATCGGCCTTCAGCACTCTTGCGAGACGCTCGCGCTCCTGCTGGAACTGGCCGCTCATCCGCGCGAAAAACCACGTGCTGTAGTCAACCGGGTTGCTGGGCTGCCAGAGGCGCAGCTCCTTGTCGGTAATCAGGATGCTATTCTCCCCACCCTTAGCATTCGGGATGGCCGGGAGCACGTCTAAGTGGAATTCGTTGTACGTGAGGGTCCAGCACCGGCGGCCTTCAGTTAGAACGCGCCTGTAGCTCCCATTATCCTTGAGCCGATCGCCAACCTGGTGTTTGAGGTCGTACTGAGTCGTCTGCTCCTTGGCGATGACCAGAACGCACACGGAGTCGATGTCATAGTCGGCGCTGTCCGAGACCGGACGGATTGCTGTCCCTAGACGAAACGAACCTTGCGAGTAGATTCGAGGGTCGTACTCAGTCAATGCGCTTCCGGGCTCGTTAAGCCAGGCACCAATCTCGTCGTATTTAGCGATAATCTCTCGCGTGAGGTATTCGGGAATGTCTAATTGTAGAGCGACACGGCTCAGAATGTCGCTCAGCTGCTCGGCTCTAGCTTTGTCCACAATCATGCCGTTACCTCGACTTTCTGGGGTTGGAGAGAAATGTATTCGCCTGCCAGATGCGGTTGGAAATAGTCTTTGAAGTGAGGGCTGAAGTCCCTGCTTGTAGTCGATGCCCAGCTCATCATCTGTCGTTTGTTAAACTTGTCCATACCGAAAAGTCTGTCCGAGACGACCGAATCGAGCCGATGAACCCTGTCTTTACCCAGCAGGTGAACCGCCTGGGTGTTCGCGCTGAAGCTTTGTGCCTTCATGATGACATCCACAGCAGCGGCAGCCCACACCAGTCGCCCTCCGCCGTTGAGACGCCCTGGACGTATGACGGTGGGCCGCGTCGTGCCGATGCTCAAGACCCGGATGTTTTGCAGCGGTATACCGAACATACTTACGGCTTCGGTGATTGCCACGATGACAGGGTTGTTAGCCCAAACTCCGCCGTCGATTAAGCGAACCGAGTCAACCCCGGTATAGGCCGCGAAAAAGGTCGGCGCGGCGCTAGTCGCAAGAGCCACCTGCCACGCGGGCGTCTTCCAGTCTCGGTTCAATCTTCTGTGGTGAGGCGTCTTGAAAAGGTAGACCTGCTCGCTGTCGAGGTCGTAGGAAGGAATGATGAGCGGCTTCAGGCTGTCGCCGAGCAGCTTCTCCCCGAACACTTCACGCAAAGCCTGTTCGAGATTTGCCCTCGGGTATTTTCTCCAGAACCACTGCAGAGGGTTACGCACCTTGCCGGGGTTGTGGAAGATGTGCGGTCCTTTCTCGACGTAGAAATTCAGGATGTCTGCCGGGCGCATTCCTAGTCCCAAGCCGATGGCGATGATACCCCCCGTCGATGTTCCGGCGATAAGGTCGAAATGGTCGATGATTTTCGCGTCGAGGTCTTCCTCGAGCCTAGCTAGAATGGCAGCAGTGGCGAGTCCTTTAACACCGCCCCCATCGAGCGCTAGGATATGGAAGGGTTTTAGCTCTGAGGCGTCGGACATCTTTACTCCTTTATGCGAGTCAAACCCAAAGTTTAGGTCTATATGTAGACGTCGGCCGACCTCCAAATACCAACTATAGCACTAATTTATTGAGGTAGCGATTCATCAATCTGCTTGCTTCTGTACCGGCTGTACGTTACCGATGCAGCCGATAAAATGCATTATCAGGGGTGGACGCTTTGTCTTCGCAGTTCATATCACTACACACACAAAATGGAACTGTTCTCATTAAGACACGCGGCGTCATCACAAATTAGAAAGCAAGGTAGCGCCAAGCGGAATATTGTTTCCCAGGTAGGCAAGAGGCAACTCTGGAGCACTCGATTACGCATAAAACCATTTGTGCTTGGTGGGCCTTTTGAGCTTCTTGAGGCCTCATATGGTAAATGAAAGTCTTGTAAGAATTTTGTAAGACAAGGTAGGTAAACTTATATCAGGACCAAGAAGAAATACCGACTTGATCCAGCGTTATCGGAGGCGATGAAGCCTGTTCCGCAATGTGGGCGCTTGGAACAGGTGGAGCCAGCAGCGCAACCGGCCAAGAAACGCAAGTTTCCCCAACCGCGAGAAGCGTATCCAATTTGGCCCCAAGGGGGCGAGGCTCAGCGTAGTCTCAAGAAGGGGAAACATCATGAAACGCATTGTCCTCAGCATCCTCGCAGTCGCAGCAGCAGGCGGTTTAGCAGCAGCCCAGACGACGGCAAGTACAGGCGTCACCACCACCGTAGCTACCTCCAACACGATTTCGGTTGGCGATACTTCGCTCACCCTTGTGCTCGGCACCGCCAGCTCCTCGACTCTCTCGTACTCCTCGAACGACGGATCCGCACACGCCATCACGGCCGCATCTACAGTTTGGAGTGGACCAGCGACCGCAACAGTGTTTCCGACCTTGAGTGCCAACGGTAATAGTCTGCGCGATTCCGCCAACGCTGCACCTTCCACTGTCCCAACCCTGGTTACAGCCGCTGCGGACACCTCATCCACTCTAAACGTAGACCTTCTGGCCGCGAACGTCAGTGGTGCAGGTCTGAGAGCCGGCACCTACACCGCCACGGTGACCTACACGCTAAACTAAGCTTTCAGGTTGAAATCTCAGGTTGAGTTTCAAGGGATAGCGTCAAAAGGCGCTATCCCTCGAAACTGTGTAAAGGGGAAGTGTGAACACATCAAAGCTTTTTTTGACAATAAATCCGTCTGGCCGCCGCTACACTATTTTGCTACTCAGAACACCCGCTATCTTCTTGACCACCCTGCTGCTGACGGCGGTAGGGATTGGTGCTGCTCAGCCCGGCGCACCCGCCCAGGCCAACCCTCCAGCCCAGGTCGCTTCACCCGCTGACACCACCTCGGTCCACCTGGCCAGCCCGCTGCGTCAGGTCGTTACCGTGGCCCTCGGCGGGAGTTACGAGGGCGAGATCGTGATGGTCAACGGCAGCGACCAGGCGACGACCGTACAGGTTTTTCAGGTGGACTTTCTGCCCAGCGAGGCGGGAGTGGGGTACCCGGAGCCCGGCAGCCTGCCCCGCTCGAATGCCCGCTGGCTCGAGGTCGGCTCCGGCGACGTGCAAATTCCCGCAGGCGAGCAGGTAGTGGTGCCTTACAGTATCAAGGTGCCTAACAATCCCAACCTGGCAGGCAGCTACTGGAGCATGATCTTACTCACACCTTCCGATGCGGAGAGTGTGCAGGAGACGCAGGAGGGTAGAGTCCAAACAAGCGTTCGTACGCAGTTTCGCTACGGGGTCAGCGTGGTCACCAACCTCGGTGACAGCGGCGAGAGCCAGATGAGCTTCGACAACCCAAAGTTCGAGCGACCACAGGGCGGTGCAGCTGCCCATCTCCAGATAAGCCTGAAGAACACCGGCGAGCAGCTCTTGAACCCCAACCTGAGCCTCGAGCTCTACGATAAAAGTGGGGCTCAAGTGGACCGCCTCGAGGCTCAGGCAGAGCGCATTTTCCCCGGTACCTCCGTGCGTCAGGATTTCGAGCTGGGCAGCCTCTCTCCCGGCGAATACACCGCCGTAGTGATCGCCGACGCGGGTGGTGAGGACGTCTTCGGGACGCGCTATACTCTCAACGTCGGCGACAGCGACACGCCCTAATGTGCCTGCGGTTCGGTCTGGTGTACCCCAGCTGGCTGTTCCGCATCTCCTTGTGGCACTGCGCCCTTATCTTCTTTACGCTCCTTCTTGGTACGGGCTACGCACAACCGCTTACCTTTCAAGCCGCTACGCCCGAGCTGGCGGCGCTGCCCCGGGAGACGCTAAACCTTGCCTTGCAACTCGAGAACACCGGCGACGCTCCCTGGCGCGGCCTGCCCGAACTGAGCTTGCCGCAGGGCTGGCGCGCCGTCCTGGAACCGGGAGAGGTGGCGCTCGAGCCGGGTGAGAGCTACCTGGCGCTCTTTACCGTGCTCGTTTCGGGCAGCGCCGAGGCGGGAGAGTACACCCTACCGGTGACCTACACCGACCCTTCAGGAGTTAAGCTCAGCGCCACCTACACCGTGAGGGTGCGGGAGGTGAGGGAACTCGAAATGGTGCTGCTCGAGGTTCCATCCTACGTGGTCGCTGCGCCTTACACCGCACGCTTCAGCGTGCGTAATGCGGGCAACCGTCCTGAACAGGTCACCTTGCGCGCCCGTGACAACCTCTCGCTGCCACTCTCGACCGACCCCGCCCAGCTTCGGCTCGCGTCCGGTGAAGCGGTTGAGGTGGCCGTCACGGCAGGCGTTGCTGCGGACCTCGGCCAGTCAGAGAGCCATTACCTCTACCTCGAGGCGAGCGTCCCGGATGACCCGGAGGTCGTTAGTAGCGCCGGTGCCACCGTCGAGCTGATCCCCCGTTCGCTCTCTGAGGCGTCGGCGTACCACCTGTTTCCCCTCAAGCTGTGGCTCGGTGAAACGCTTTCGACGGAGCCTCGAGCTGTACCAGACCGCTTCGGCGGGCTCAACCTCTCGGTTTCAGGTGTGGGCCAGCTCTGGGACGAGGACCCGGGTACGCTGGACCTTCAGCTCGGTACCGGGTCGAGCCAAACAGGTGACAAGAACCTTGTAAGCTACGAAAGCCCGGACTTTGAAGTAGCTGCTGGAGAGCAGAGCCTTTCCTTAGCCCCGCTCACCGCAAGCCGCGACGGCGTGGGACTAAGCGCCCAGCATAATTTTGCGTTCGGTGCTAGTGATCGCCTCGAGGCGCAAGCTCTCGTGTACGGCACTCCGACCGAGGTGGGTGTAGGGCTGCGCACTTCGGCGGCGTTCGGCTCACTTTTTGAGTTCGGTGCCTACTCGCTGGTGTCCGGGGGACCCTATGGCACGGTGGTCGGCGGCGAGCTCAAGCTTCACCCCGAGTTCAAGGGCCTGACAGAACTGAACCTCGAGACGGAGTACGGTCTCCAAACCGACACCGGAGCGCGCGGCTTCCGGCTCGGCGGGGCGGCGGCGGCGAACGAGGGTGCGCTAAGTGTCAGTTGGCAACAGGCGGAGGCAGGCTTTCAAGGAGGTCCGGTCGACCGCTACGCGCTTGCGCTGTCCGGCTTGCTTCGGCTTTACGAGGCACCTTCAACATATGCCAGCGCCAAGTTCGACCAGAAAGCGAGCTACCTGCCGGGCGAGCTGCTGATCGTGTCCCCGGAGAAGCTCGAGCGCAGCTGGTCGGGCAGACTCGCAGCCTCGGCGTTTGGCGTAGGGTGGTCGCTAAGATACGAACATGCGGACAGCTTTGGCGTGGCTAAAACCATAACCCGTACTAAAAGAGAGCTCACCTTTGGGATCAGTTCTCCCCTCGCGGATAACATTTTGCTCACCCAAGAGCTGTCGTGGCTGCGGGAGTTTAGCAGCGCTGCGAGCAACGAAGCTTTGGGCTACGACGTGGGCGCTTACTTTCCTTTGGAAGGTGGCGGTCTTACCCCCCACGCGGGCACGGAGTACAGCTTGTTGTCGGGCGGAGTGAGCAAGGCGTTGCTCGGGCTGGCCTGGTCCGGCTTAATCACCGACACCGACAGCCTGGCACTGGATCTCGAGGGTGACCTCGAGCTCACAGACGACCGTTCAGTCGGGGCTTCCGTCGTCGGCAGCTATATCTTTGAGAATGGACAGGCACTGGACCTCGACCTCTCGGGTCGTGCTTACTATTCCAGCCGCGAACCCAGCATCGAGGTTTCTCTGGGCTACAACGTCCCGTTTGACGTTCGCGTTGCGCGCCTCTCGAACGTTGGAGAGGTAGAGGGCAGGTTCGTGAATGAGGCGGGTACCGGCATTCCGGGCTTGGTGGTTCAGCTCGGTGGTCTCTCCGTACTCACTCAGGCGGACGGCAGCTTTACCTTTCCTGCCGTGCTGGAAGGCGACCACCTTCTGCTACTTAGTGCTGCCGCTGCTCGGCCCGATATGCTTGCTGTACCGGCCCTGCCCTACAGGGTAGACGTGCGTGCAGGCGAGACGGTGGTGGCGGAGTTCCGGATGGTCCGATCTGCGGCAGTACAGGGGCAGGTGCGCTTTGTTCAGATGAAGGGGAAACCCGGAAGTGGTCCGAAGGCTACACCGGGTGAAGATATTATTTTTGGGGAAGGCCGACCCGAGCAGGAGGCCGAACTCGTCCAAGACCTGGTTGTCGAGCTAAGGAACAACGGCAAGGTGTTGCGTACACGCACGGATGCTGAAGGGCGCTTCCAGTTTCCGGCCCTGCCCCCAGGGAAGTGGCGACTCACCGTCGTGCGAGGTTCACTTCCGGATCTCTACCACTTGGAGCCCCAAACAAGGTCGCTGACAATTGCTCCAAGCAAGACGGCTCGAGTTGAAGTCAAGCTCGTGCCGGTGGCCCGAAGCATACAGTTCATGGAAGGCGGAACCCTGTCTACACCTTAGGCTCTTCAACAGATCCAAGTAAACGTGTGTATCAGTCCTTCTCCTCGACAAGTGGACGAACTGTTTACGGGTCAAGTTCCCTGGTCACTTGCTCGAGCCACTCTCTCAGCTCCTGAAAGCGAAAAGTACCTCGCTCAAACAGCTCCATAAAGTGGGTGTAGGCCTCGTCGGGGTCGGTCTCGATGTACGAGCCGTTCATCCGCAAAAAGGTGTCGGTCACGAAGAAGGCCGCCCGCTTGTTGCCATCCACGAACGGATGGTTGTTGGCCAAGCTCTCCATCAGCGCCGCAGCCTCGTCGAGCAGCCCCTCATAGTAGCCGAGGGCCTTGTCACATTAACTTCCAGGTAGCTTGATCGAGGCTCGTATTAAGGTAACCTGAGTTCGGAGTTTAAAGCAGGGCCGGAAGCTGCACCAGCTCAGCAGGCATTCGTAGCGAAGGTTTCTTTGGCTGATGGGTGTAGGCGATCAGACCGGCTAGGAGGTTGATGGCGAAGTTGG
>JAABUN010005963.1_pt1 | contig 14500 bp, 12 predicted proteins | sample 5559311 | NCBI WGS metagenome assembly JAABUN01 (sample SAMN10711877, study PRJNA513370) | rock metagenome | isolation source: Antarctica rocks | place: Antarctica: Victoria Land, Siegfried Peak sud | reverse complement strand
AACGGTGGACAATGCCGATAGCCAACTGGAGCGGAGCGATGAACCAATTCGCTATAATATTTGAAAACCGGCTGCCCAACAGCGGTTTCCAAAATAACTCATTTACACAAATTATTTAACACGCTCGCAAGCAGGTTCTTTGCTTTTACCGCCTTAAAACTTTTTCACCTTTTCACTTTTCTACCTTTTCACTTTCTGCTGTGCGTTTGAATATCGACGCGCTGGATTCTCAAGACGACGCGCACCGTGTCCGAGCGGTTGTCCATTACTGCCGGAACGAACGGCGCGAAATCGGCATTATTATTTTTCAGAGCTTTCTCAAGTTCGCGGACGGCGCGGCGGTCGCTCGAAGGTTCGACGACTTCGGCGATTTGCGCCAGACCGTTTCCGAAAACGTCTGCCACGACGACAACTTCGTCGTCCTTCATATTTCCGCGCACCAGCGATTTTGTCAGGGCAAGCAGAGCGCCTTTCGGGTTGAGCGACGGCGAATCGCCGGACACCGACAATCGGGCGGCGGCGTAATCAGCCGGCGTCAATTCGATTCCGGTCAAATCCGGTGTCAATTCGTCGCTTACCGCTAAAATCGCCGGCTTATTTATGTTAAGCGGCTGAGCTTTGGCGAGTTCAATGTTTTGCGCGGCATTATTCGGTATAGAAAGCAAGATCCACAAAAGCGTAATTCCAAAGGTCAGACTCAAAACCGTCGCCACGCTATACGGCATCAAACGCATTTGCAGCCATTCGCGAAATGATTCGGTGAAAATGCCTGCTTTTTCAGATTGCGCGTTTTTGATTTCCGCGCCGATTCGATTTCTCAGTGAAACGAGCAAATCGGGCGAAAGCGGCGGACGCTCCAAAACGCGCAAATCGCGGCGAAGGGTTTGGTAATCGTCGGCGCTTTGCCGGCACAAAGGACATTGCGCCAGATGTCTCTCGACCGTTCCGCGTTCTTCGTTCGTCAGAATATCGTCGAGATAAACCGACAAATTAAATTGTATATTTTCGCATTTCATTTTTTTAGTCCTTTGCCGTTCGTCCTTACTCTTTACATCAATGTAAAAGACGAACCACTAAAAGCTAACGCGAGCGAATGACTCACTGACCCCGGCTGTTTTTCCTTTTTTGAAAAACAACGCTTCGTTCTCGCCGAATTTCGCCTGTCAAATTTCGTCCGGCTTGCAGCCCTTTCGTTTTAGTTGTTGCTGATAATTCAAATAAAGCCGCAAATCTTATAAACCTAACCGCTCAAAAACCGTCTCGAACTTCTTCGTCACCTCTTGACCACTCGTTTGGCACCGATTGTTTTTTGATTAAAGTGAAACCGGGGCGAGTCAATCATCCGCTCTTTAATAGTTGAGAGTCTGCGGAGTTTGCAGAGTTTTCAGAGTAAAAATCATTTCTTAACTCTATAAACTCTCAACTCTGAAAACTCTGCAAACTTTTTTTCAAATATCCTGTAACTTTCGTCTCAATTCTTCGCGTCCGCGCGCGATTCTCGATTTTACCGTTCCGATATTTATTTCGAGCGACGCGGCGATTTCTTCGTAACTCAAACCTTCGATGTCGCATAAAACGACCGCTTCTCTGAAAATGTCGGGCAGATTCCGCAATGCCCGGCTCAATTTATTTTCACGCTCGCGCCGCAAAAGATTTTCTTCGGGACTGGCGGAACTGCTCGAAAAAGTTTCGCTCAAAGGTGTTTCGCCGTCGTTCGGCGCGTCGAGTGAAACGGTTGTCTCGCGCCGCCGCCGCTTCCACCAGCGGAAACGATTCTTCGATTCGTTGACCGCGATGCGAAACAGCCAGGTTTTCAAATCCGCCTCGCCGCGAAAACTTTTTATCGCTTTAAGAGCGTGCAGAAAAGTTTCCTGCGTCAAATCCGCCGCTTCTTCCGGGTTTTCCGTCAGGCGGAAAAGCAGCGCGTAAACGTCGGCGGAATATCTGGTTACGAGCAAATCGAAAGCCGCCGCGTCGCTTTGTTTCAGCCGTTCGACGAACTCCGTTTCGACCGCCGAACGAGCGAAAGTTAAACCGGACGCCGAAGCGTTTCCCGTTTTATCTTCATCGAAAGTCATCGACCGACTGAAGAACATTTTCTCTGTTTCCCTTTTCCCGACGGCGTTGTTTCAAATTGATTGTTCGTATAAATTACGCGAACTAAGTTATTAGACACCGAATTTCCGAGATTGTTCCCGGAAATCTAAATATTTTTTTCAAGCTGCAAATTCGATTGATTCGGCGGCAAACGGCGGTTGATATTTAGTCTTTAAACTTTCAACCTTGAATTCGTCTATGTTTTAAGATAAATTGACCTTTTCGCGCAAAAAAAATTTCACACAATTGTATAACGATTTGACAGCAATAAGGATTGCACAATATTTCAAAATGGCAAGAAAAATCAGACAGACAGCCGAACAGTTTTCAAATCCGGCGCAGGATAATAAAAGTAAAAACGTCTACCGCGACGAATTTCAATCGAACGTCGGCAGACGCGTCGAAGACATCGGCAGACACGTCGAAGGCAAAGGCAAAAATATTCTTTACGCGATTGCCGCGCTCGCGCTTTTAGCGGCAATCGGCGGAATCGTCTATTCGCTCAGCCGGCGCGGAGATGTCGCCGCGCAGACGGCGCTCGGCAAAGCGATTGAAACCTCGCAGGCGACGGTTACAAGTTCGCCCGCGCCTGCCGCATCGACCGCCCGAACTTTCAAAACCGAAAAAGAACGCGCCGAAACCGCCATCGCCGAATTTCAAACAGTCGCCGACAAATACGGCAATCCGGTAAAAGAAAAAGCTCAGTATTTCGTCGCCGTCAATCGTTTGTCGCTCGACCGCGCGGCGGCGATTCAGGAACTCGAAAATTTAGCCAAAAACAGCGGCGAAACCGGAACGCTCTCAAAGTTCGCGCTGGCGCAGGCGAAAACGAGCGACGGCAAATTGGATGAAGCCGCCGCGCTCTATAATGAGCTTGCAAAATCCGATAACCCGATTGTTTCCAAAGACACGATTAATTTCGAGCTGGCGAAAATCTATGAAAAACAGGGCAAAAAAGACGAAGCCGCCGATTTATATTTCAACATCGCCAAAGTCGCCAGCGAAGCCAAAGATACTGAAGGCAAAGCGGTTACGATGACGCAGACGGCACGCGAGGCAAAAGAAAAATTAACGTCGATAAATCCCGAACGAGCCAAAGAAATCAAAGAACCCGAATTAGAATCTCCGCTCGGCGGACTGCCTTCGGGAATGTAAGTCGGAGCGCGGGCATCTCTGCCCGCAATGAGCGTTTTTTAACGCGAATAACCGCCGCGATGAATTCAAATTGAAGATGACTTGACACTGTTTGAACGCGAAACGGCGTCCGCCGCGGGCAGAAGTTCCCGCGCTCCGGTGAAAGTTGCTTTTATTTTCTACTGCTGATTGACATAATCTCTTAATAATAAGGCTGATAAGGAAAATTAAAACGTGCCGGCAGACACAGCGGAAATTCCATCCACGAAAACTTCCGCTATCACAACTTTTTCAAACAAAACCGTCGGCGTCAGAGTTTCGCCGAACAACTATTTTATCGTTCTGTTTCTGCTGACTTTTGTTTCCGGTCTGCTCGTTTATTTAGAAAAAGATTGGGCGGCAACCCTCGTTTTCGGCGCGGGCTGGATATTTATTCCTTTTCTGTTTTTGACCGACCGAATAATCTTCGACGGCAAAAGATTAACCAGAACCGGAATTCTGCCGCAGTTCTGGGCAAAGCTGAACAACCGGAAATACCGCTTAAGAATTTCGGAAATCGAACAGGTCGAAACCCGCTCGACACGTGCTTTAAAACGCGGCGAAAATGTAACTTACCGTTACCGGACTTCGGTTTCGGGCGGCGGCTTGAAGTTTGATTTGGCGTCGGGCGGCGAAGATTATCGCCGGATAATTCATAAGATTCTGCCGCTCATACCCGAAAACGCGCTCGATAATCGCTCGCTCGAACTGCGCGATTTTTTCAACGAACCGAAGGAAATTTTAATGAAAGCCGAATTTGCAAAAATTCCTGCGGCTGACGTTCTCGAAAGCTCTTTCGGCAAATTGAAAATCAATGATAAAAATGTGCGGAAAGCTCGCCTGAAAGACAAAGAAATCAGCGGCGCAGAAATGGAAAAAGCCGATTATTTACATCAGTTAGCCAATGAACTGAGGCTTTACGGCTATCTTTTACAAGCGCTCGAAGCGTTTCGCCGCGCACTTTTTCTCAAGCCTCGAGACGCGCGGCTGATTTTCGATTTTGCCCGCTGTCTGCACTCGTTCGCCGGCACTGAAAAAGATGAAGACTTAACCAGAAAAGCGCTTGCCGCGCTTCGTCTGGCGGAAAAACGCGCTGCAAACGACGGCGAAATTCTCTCGCGTCTCGGCGAAAGTTATTTTCAATACGGCGATTGGCAGCGCGCCCAGACAGTGTTTCAGAAAGCAATCGCCGCCGCCGACGAAAATTTTCGCTCCGTCCGCGGTCTGGCGGAAATTGCGCTCCGTGAAGGAAAAATCGCCCACGTCATACATCATTTTTCAACCGCCAACCGGCTTGCCGAATCGACCGCCTTAAAGCGCTGGACGCAAAACGAATCCGAATATTTCGCGCGTCTTAACGATGACGACGATTATATGGAACTGGAAGTCAACCGCGTCAATCTGCTCGAAGGCTTGGAGCGGTCGAAAAAAACCTGTCTGCAAATCGCGCTCGTCAGTTTTCCCGCCATACTCATCGGTGTGCTGCTCGAAGAAAATTCGATAGCGGACATCGGCTGGGCGGTTTCGTCGGTAGCGCTGCTCGTCTGGACGGGCGTAATCATCAGCCAGAGCATATTTTCAAACCGCATTCCGCTCGATTTTGAAGACAAAGAGTAGAATATTACGAACTTACGAAAATTTGTTCGGGGATTCAAAATGAAAATTTTCAATCTTGAATTATTTTTCATTATATTCATAATTTGATATTCGTAATTTATTATCTTATGCAGTCAATATTAGATTTTTTTCAACAGGTCAGAGAAGTTCTTAATCCGGCAAAACTTATCGACAATCTGCTGGCGACTTTCGGCGATTATGTTTATCTGGCGCTTTTCTTCGTCGTTTTCGCCGAAACCGGCTTGGCTGTCGGCTTTTTTTTGCCGGGCGATTCTCTGCTGGTCGTTTCAGGACTTTTCGCCGCTGCCGGAAAGCTCAAAATAGCTTTTGTTTTAATCGCGTTTTTTCTCGGTTCGGCAATCGGCGACAGCACCGGTTACTGGACGGGCAGAGCGATGGGAAAAACGCTTTTCAACCGCGAAAACTCTTTTATTTTCAAACCGAGCCGCGTCGAAATAGCGAAAGAATTTTTTGATAAATACGGCGCGAAAACCGTGATTCTGGCGCGATTCGTGCCGATTGTCCGCACGTTTGCGCCGCTGGTTGTCGGCGCGACGGAAATGCCGTATATAAAATTTTTAACCTTCAGCTTAATCGGCAGTCTGCTGTGGATTTCGAGTATGGTTTTCGCCGGGTATTTTCTGGGCGGCGTAGTCGAGCGGGCTTTTAATATAAAACTCGAAGACCATATCGAAAAAGTTGTTATTGTTGTCGTCCTTTTGTCGATTCTGCCGCCGCTCATTGAATTTCTGCGCTCGCGTTTCGGAAAAAAAGAACCGCAGCCGCAAGGTTGACTTGAGGCGTTCGGTAACATAGAATTTGAAAGTTGATTCGACGGGGCGTAGCGCAGCACGGTAGCGCGCTCGGTTCGGGACCGAGAGGTCGGATGTTCAAATCATCTCGCCCCGACCATTTTCTAAAATAAAAAAGACTTGCAGATATTCCTGTAAGTCTTTTTTATTTTCTTGTTTCTTTGTATTTGATTATTTCTTTAAAGTCATTTGCCGACAGTAACCGCTTCGGCTTCTAAAATTTTACGGTTAAAAACTTGACAAAATCCACCAGAAGACAACAACATCAGGACTTCCTCACCTCGGAGCGCGCTGGCATCCTGCCTGCAAAGATTGCGCGAGCAATCTAAAGACGCTTCGTAAAACTCAATGTTGATTTTTATCTAAACTTCGGCGAACTCTCGCGCGTTCTATTAGCGGGCAGGATGCCCGCGCTCCCAAGCGCGCTAATAAAGAACGCCGACATTTTTCGTCGGCGTTCTCCGTTGTCTTGAAAAACAATGTTTCCGATACGTTCAAGTTTTACTCAAGTATGCCGGATTACAATAGACATTACTTGAAATAAGACAATTCCTGTTTTGCGTCTGTTTAGTTCAGGGAAGTTTCTCGAAATTTATAACGATATTTGAGCGGTAAATTTTTCGCCGCCGATTCGCGGTTCAGATTACACTGAAATTATCGAAAAGTTTTCAAACGGATGAGAAACGCCCGTTTTTTCGCCGGATTTGAATGTCGCCGCGCCAATTAAACAATGCTTGAATCCGGCAGACGATTTAATTATTCGGTCTGGTAAGTCGCAACGCTGGTCGGCGTCTCAAAACAGCGCACCTTATAAACCCGCACGCGCTCGTCGTCAATGCGCGCGGCGATATATTCCAAAATAAACCGCGCCAGATTTTCCGCTGACGGATTAAGTTCTTCGTCAAACGGCGGCAGCTCGTTGATATTACGGTGGTCGAGATAATCGGTAACTTCGTCGGCGGCTTTCTTTAAATCCACGAAATCAATCAGCAGACCGATATTATTTAATTCTTCGCCGCGCGCGAAAATCTCGATTTTGTAATTGTGTCCGTGCAGATTCTCGCACTTTCCCTTGTAGCCGCGCAGTTGATGCGCGCTTGAGAAATGGCGTTCAATCATTACTTCGTAAAACGATGGCATATTCTTAAATCAATATTATGAATCTAAAACTTTAAAGATACTTATTCTTCTCCATCTTTATCTCTAGTTGTTACTTGCAGGACTATAAATGTTACGCCAAATCCTATAAACGAACCATACATCAAAATCTCCTCGGTCAAAGTAAGATATACAGTTTTGCCGTGTTCATTTGATGTGTAAACTCTTCCGTCAGCTTCGTCGGGATATGTGGGAGCTAAAAATGCTCTGTAATTTAAAAGCATTACCCAAATAACGAGAAAAATACCTAGAATAATTTGCCCGTAGAAACTGACTTTTTCTTTGTCCTTAGTCTTCATTTCTATATCTAATGTTTCAAATTTATTTATAACATCAATCCAAAAACATATTACTCACATCTTTAAAATCACTTGTAACTCTCATTCGCGGCAAACTATTCTAAAAAATTATTCGCTTTCGTAACGGCTCAAATAAAGTTTGCCGTCGTAATCGATAATTCCGATTTTCAAATTTTCAAGCCCGCCGCGTCTGCCTAAAACATTGCGGTTGAAGTTCTCATCTTCGGCAAAATAAATCATCGCGTCGAACTCGTAATCTTCGATGACGAGTGTAAGCTGATGACCGAAAACGCGAAAAGAACCCGTCGCCGTGCCGACTGTGTTACGCAAACCTGTTTCAATTTCGATACCGATTTCTTCGGCGCGCCTTCGTTCAAAAACACAGAAAGACGCTCCTGTATCAATCTTCGCTCCAAAGGTTATTGAATCTTTGCCCGAACGCAACTCCACATTCAGCGAAATTCCGGCTTCGCCCGCGTCGTAGCGGATGAGCTTTTCAAATTCGAGGTTGTAATTCATCTCTACCAGCCGCCCCAAATTTCTTCGTCCTCGTCGGCAACATAAGTCAAAAGCGGTTTGTTCGCGCCGTTTCGCTTGGCTTCCTGGTCAGCTTCGCGAATAGTTCTGCCTTGCCCGACGAGATTTCCGTTTTCCAAAGCGACATATTTTCCGGCTACTTCGCCTCTATGCTTTTTAAGCCATTCGATATTAGGACTAGGATTTTTCTTTTCTCCGTTCATCTTGGGATTATTTAATTTTTCCTGCAAAAATCCGACTAGCTTTTGCTGCTCTTCAGTTGTTAAATTCGCCGTCTGCTCAATAATTTCGTCTAAAATCGCCTGCATTGGCTTCACCTCCTTCAAAGATTTGTGCCACGTCTTTGAGTTCGCTGGTTATTTTACAACGCGGCAAACTATTTAAAAAATCTCTGCCGTAGGATTTTGTTTTCAGTCGCGGGTCTAAAAGGGCGATGACGCCTTTATCGGTCGCGCTTCTGATTAATCTGCCGACGCCTTGTTTTAAGGTGATTACGGCTTGCGGCACAGAGTAATCGAAAAAGGATTTGCCGCCGTTTTCGTCGATAAATCTTGTTCGTGCGGCGACAATCGGGTCGGTCGGGACGGCGAACGGCAATTTGTCGATTATGACGCACGACAATTGCTCGCCGCGCACGTCAACGCCTTGCCAGAACGACGAAGTTGCGAATAAAACGGCGTTCGGCGTCTTGCGAAATCTTTCCAGTAAACCGGCTTTCGACATCGAACCCTGCACGAAACACGGGAAATTGACGCGCATCGCGACGAGTTCGTAAAGAGCGTTCATCGAGCTTAAACTTGTCGAAAGAACGAAGGCGCGCCCGTTCGTTACATTTAAAAGTTTGACGATTTCGGCGGCAGCAACCTGCAGGAATTCCGGCGTTCTGGGGTCGGGCATCGCTTTCGGCAAATAGATAATCGCCTGTTTCTGATAATCGAACGAGGACGGCGCGAGCATCGAATCGGTTTTTTTATTGTCCAAACCGAGACGGTCTTTGATGAAATCGAATTTCCCGTTGGTCGATAATGTCGCCGAAGTCATCACGACGGTTTCGACTTTATCGAAAAGTTTGTCCTGAAGAAGATTCGAGACATCAATCGGCGAAGCGCGCAGAAACATTCCGCGCCCGCGTTTCTCCAGCCAGTAGACGTAATTTTTCTCAGCCTGCGAGCAGACGAAATCGAGGTCGAAGCGCGTCTGGCGAACGCGCCGCACAAGACTTTCGGCTTCGGTCATTTTCTCGGCATAAACTTCTAAGCCCGTTTCCAGTCTTTCGAGCGGCGCGTCCAAAGCAAAATACGCTTCGCCCAACGGCGTCGGCTCAATTTCGCCGCTGCGGGTTTTCTGCGCGAAGGCGTTCGGGACAAGCGGAAAACGTCCGTCAGAGTTGCGCGTCTGCGTGAAACGTATCCAGAATTGGTCGGCAAGACCGATGATTTTGGCGGCGAGCTTTGTTAAATCTCTGGTGGCGTTTGCGTCGGTTATCGGCAGCGCGTCGGCGTCGCGGACAAGCTCGTCGATTTGAAAGCTCGACACCTGAAAGCCGAAATAATCGGCGGCGATGTCTTCTATAAGGTGCGCCTCGTCGAAAATTATCGCGCCGTAATCGGGCAGAACGCGCCCGTATTCGTTGCCGCGAATGTTCAAATCTGCGAAAAAAAGATGATGGTTGACGATAACGATGTCGGCTTCGTCGGCGCGCTCGCGCATTCGGGTTACGAAACACGGCTCGTAATCGGGACATTTCTGACCGATACACGTTTCGGATTTGGCGTTGATTCGACTCCAGAACGAAAGATTTTCCGGCAGATTTACCAGTTCCGAACGGTCGCCGGTTTCCGATTCACGCGCCCAGTGGCGAATTTCCTCGAAATAATCCATCTCGTCCAAGCCTTCAAGAATCGGCTGCGTTTCGGCTTTTTTGATGCGGTGCAGACAGGCGTAATTCGAGCGCCCTTTCATATACGCCGCCGTAAATTTTTTCGGCATAATCTTTTGCAGAAACGGAATGTCTTTTTCCATCAATTGTTCCTGCAAATTCTTCGTTCCCGTCGAGATAATGACGCGTTTATTCTGCGCGAGCGCGTAGGCGATTGCCGGGACGAGATACGCCATCGTCTTTCCCGTTCCCGTTCCGGCTTCGACTATCAGATGTTTTTTCTGCTCGAAGGCGCGCAGAACGGCTTCCGCCATTTTGACCTGACCGCCGCGATATTCGTAATCCGCGTGATGCTGTGAGATGAGTCCGCTTCGACCGAAAATTTTTTCCACGTTCTTTTTCTTCCGTTTATGCTTAGAATATAAGGGTTGACTTATGATTTTTTATTGCTCAAAATGATTCGCAGCCACTTAAGATTTTATCTCACTTTTTATATTCGCGGGCATCAAATCAAGGTAATCTTCAATAGACATTATCGGAAATAAAAAATTAAAGAATACTTGCCCACGAAACACACTAAAAACACTAAAAAAAGCAAAACCAACAATGATTTTCTTATTCTCGTTTGTTTTGTGTGTTTCGTGGGCAAATATTTCTTATTTCCGATAATGTCTAATGATAACAAATTGTTTTTATAAATCTATTGATGCCGGAAAATTCCACACTCGAATTTTTCATTTTTTGAAGTTCGGTTCATCTGAAAAATACATTTTTTTCTTTTTTGACGGCGGCGGAAACGACGCTGCAAACCGGTCGAGCGGCGGCGTCCGCTGCGCGCAGTTCGGAATGGCTGCCGACAAACCGATTCCGAACGGATACATTCACCAAGCAGAAAATAAAATCGCCCCGTCAGAGCGCGGGCATCCTGCCCGCGCTCCGACGAGGCGATGCGGCGTAATCGAATTTAGCCGGAGAGCGGGATTGGATAAATTCGATTCGTTTGCGCTTTAAGCGCTCAAAAAAAGGCGGGCAGGATGCCCGCGCTCCCGATGTGCCGCAAAAATTTAACATCGTTTTAATTGCCTTTCTCCGCTCAAATTTCTACACTTTTCTGTATGAACCAAACCGCTCAACAAACCGCCGAGACAAAAGATATAAAAGAGAAAACGGAAAAAACGGAAAAAACCGACGCGCCGCCGCCGGTCAAAGATTCGCGCTATCTGCTCAATCGTGAATTAAGCTGGCTTGAATTTAACCGCCGCGTCCTTGAAGAAGCGCTCGACGACACTAATCCGCTGCTCGAAAGGCTCAAGTTTCTCTCGATTTTCTCGACCAATCTCGACGAATTTTTTATGATTCGCGTCGCCGGTCTCAAAGAACAGGTCGCCGAAAATGTTGCGACGACTTCGCGCGACGGTATGACGGCGGACGAGCAGCTCAAGGAGATTCGCGCCCGTCTTTTGCCGATGCTCGAACAGCAGATAAACTGTCTTCAGAACGACGTTCTGCCGCAGCTCGCCGAAAACGGCATTAAGATTTACCGGCAAAAGGATTTGAGCAAAGGCGCGGCGAAAAAGCTCAACGAATATTTTCTGAAAAATATTTTTCCGGTTTTAACGCCGCAGGCGGTCGATGAAAGTCATCCGTTTCCGTATGTTTCCAATTTAAGTCTCAACGTCGGTTTGGCGGTCTCCCCGGATAAACACATCAAACACGGCAAGCTCGAACATCTTTATAATCGTCATCGTTTCGTGCGAATTAAAATGCCGCCCGCTCTGCCGCGTCTGATTCCGTTTAACGAAAAGGAAACGCATTTCGCGCTCCTGGGCGAAATTGTCGGCGCGAACGTCGATTATCTTTTCCCGAATATGGTCGCGCATAAAAGTCATCTGTTTCGCCTGACGCGCGACGCCGACATCGAACTGCGCGAAGACGAATCCGACGATTTACTGAGTTCGATGGAACGCCAGCTTCACCAGCGGCATCGGTTCACGTTTCCTTTAAGACTCGAAGTTTCGCCGTCGATGCCCGACGATATGGTGCGGTTTCTGACAAATTCAATCAGCTATCTGACCGGTTCAATCGGCTTGAACGGAGCGGATGTCTATCGCGTCAACGGGTTTATGAACATTCCCGATTTGATGTCGCTCTACGCGCTCGACCGACCGGATTTGAAAGACCAGCCGATTCGTTATTCGATTCCGAAACTACTGCGTGAAAAGGAAAACGTCTTCGAGACCATAAAAAAACAGGACGTTCTGCTGCATCATCCATACACGGCTTTCAGCACCGTAACCGATTTTGTCGATGCGGCGGCGGAAGACGAACACGTCAGCGCGATAAAAATCTGTCTCTACCGGACGGGCAAAAATTCGCCGATTGTCCAATCGCTGATAAAAGCCAATCAAAACGGCAAACAGGTCGCCGCGCTGGTCGAGCTTAAAGCGCGTTTCGACGAGGAAAACAATATCGAATGGGCGCGCCGTCTCGAAGACGAAGGCGTTCACGTTATCTACGGAATGCGCGGGCTGAAGACGCATTCAAAAGTTACGCTCGTCGTCCGCCACGAAGACGACGAACTGCGCCGCTACGTTCACCTGGCGACGGGAAACTACAACCCGACGACATCGAAGATTTACACGGATTTGGGAATTTTAACCGCCGACGAGCAAATCGGCGCGGACGCTTCCGATTTGTTTAATTTTCTGACCGGCTACTCGTATAAAACCGATTTCAAAACGCTTCTTGTCGCGCCGGTAAACTTGCGCGAGCGAATGCTCGAACTTATCGAGCGCGAAACCAAACATAAAAAAAACAACGAAGAAGCTCGAATTATCGTCAAGATAAATTCGCTGACCGACGACAAAATCGTCCGCGCGCTTTACCGCGCTTCGCAGGCGGGCGTTAAAATCGATTTAATCGTGCGCGGCATCTGCGTTCTGCGTCCGGGAATCGAAGGAATTTCCGAAAACATTCGCGTTACGTCGATTACCGGCAGATTTCTCGAACACAGCCGCATATTTTATTTTGCAAACGGCGGCGACGAAGAACTTTTCATCGGCAGCGCCGACTGGATGCACCGCAATCTCGACCGCCGCGTCGAAGCCGCCGTGCCGATAAAAGACAAATCGCTTCTGAAATATATTCGCGAAACCATTCTCGACGCTTACCTGCGCGACACCGTAAACGCGCGAATTCTCGATGCCGACGGAACTTACGAGAAAGTTCAGCCGACAGGCAAGGAAGAACCTTTTAACGCGCAGATGTATTTCGCCGGACAGGAAATTTAATTTTAGGCTGTCGATTTTCAACGCGCGGTTTTCGATAAACTTTTTTAAAAACAGTTTTCAAGACTTTCCGGTAATATAAAACGTCGAACGAACGACTTTAAAATTCTTCAAAAATCAGCCAGCAGGAGTTTTCGCAAATGAAAATCAAACCGCGTCGAATCGTTTTCCTTAAACTAATCGTCTTAAGCGCCGGAGTATTTTTAGCCGTTTTCGGTTTATCGAACTTTTCCGCAAAATCCGGTAAAGCGCTGGCTTCGGCTTCGGGTCCGTCGCCGTCGCACACGAACGCGCCGCGCGAAGACAACTGCACGGCTTGTCATACGAGTTTTCAGGTCAACAGCGGCGCGGGCGGCATCTCGATTTCAAAACTGCCAATCAATTACCTGCCGAACCAGCAGATTCCCGTAACCGTTACGGTCAATCAAGCCGACGCCGTGATTTTCGGTTTTCAGCTGACGGCAATCGACGGCGCGGGCAAAAAAGTCGGCGCTTACACGATTCCGGCGCAGACGGCGACACAGATGCAGCTTAAAAACGGAATCGTGGACGGCAATCAGCGGCAATATATCGAGCATACGATTGACGGCGTCGCGCCGACGCGATTCGGCACGAAATCCTGGACGTTTATGTGGAACGCGCCCGCTCAGCGAGCCGGAAAAGTGAATTTTTACGCCGCCGGCAACGCCGCTAACAGCGACGGCACGACCAGCGGCGATTATATTTATACGACCGGCGCGTCGGTGCTTTCGGGAACGGCTGTTTCAAATTTCGACGGCGACGGCAAAAGCGACATCGCCGTTTTTCGTCCCGAAACCGGCGAATGGTATAACCTCAAAAGCGGCGACGGCGGCTTTCAAACGCTGCGCTTCGGCACGAGCGGCGACAAGCCGGTCGCGGGCGATTTCGACGGCGACGGCAAAAGCGATTATGCCGTTTATCGCCCGTCAAACGGCGTCTGGTATATTTTGAGAAGCTCGGACGCGTCGGTTCAATACGCGCGTTTCGGGCTGGCGGCGGACAAACCCGTAATCGGCGATTTCGACGGCGACGGCAAAACCGACATCGCCGTTTATCGCCCGTCGGACGGCATCTGGTATATCAACCAAAGCCGCGACGGTTTTACGGCTTTGAAATTCGGTATCGCAACCGACGTTCCCGCTCCCGGCGATTACGACGGCGACGGTAAAACCGACATCGCCGTTTATCGCGACGGAATTTGGTATATCAACCAATCGAGCGGCGGCGTCCGCTACGTTCAATTCGGTTTGAAGGACGATAAAACCGTTCAGGCTGATTACGACGGCGACGGGAAAACCGATGTCGCCGTCTATCGACCGTCGGAAGGTTTATGGTATGTGCAGAAAAGTCTGGACGGTTTCAGCGCGACCGGGTTCGGGCTGGCAAACGATAAACCCGTTCCGGCTGATTACGACGGCGACGGCAAAAGCGACATTGCCGTTTATCGCCCGTCGGACGGCAGCTGGTATATTCTCAACAGCTCGAACGGTTCATATAATAGACAACTTTCCTAAATAAGTGCTTATTCTGATAAACTTAACAGAATGAGCGTGTTTGAAAAATACAAATCGAAACGTCCCGCTGAATTTACCCGATTAGTCGGAGTCAATTACGGGACTT
>JAABUN010005962.1_pt1 | contig 14503 bp, 18 predicted proteins | sample 5559311 | NCBI WGS metagenome assembly JAABUN01 (sample SAMN10711877, study PRJNA513370) | rock metagenome | isolation source: Antarctica rocks | place: Antarctica: Victoria Land, Siegfried Peak sud | reverse complement strand
GGGCCGCGGAGAGCTCACGACGGGCATCGGCCAGGCCGTCCTCCAGGCGCGTCAGGTGCGCCTGCAGGACCTCCTCGACGACCGACCGGCTGCGCTGGTGTGCCAGCACCACACAGATCTCGGCCAGCGGCATGCCCACGCGACGCAACCGGGCGAGCAGCCGAGCGCTCGTGACCTGCTCATCGCTATAGGAGCGGTAGCCGCTGAGGGGGTCCACCCGGGCCGGCACGAGCACGCCGGCACCGTCGTAAAACCTCAGCGCGCTCACGCTCAGCCCGCACTCCCGCGCCATCTGGCCGATGCCCCGCATGTGCTCCTCCACGGCCAGGATCGTGCGACCTCGACCAGGTCGAGAGTCAAGCCGACCCCAGGCCGCTGGCGAAGAGTCTGATCTGGCGGCCCCTGATCCGTACACGATCGGCTTGGGGACTTGGGCCGAGGCCGCTGTCGCTACCGGTCGCCTGTCGGATTCGTCTGTGTGCGTCGTGCAGACTGACTACCATGGTTAGCCAGGTCGCGGTTCTGTCTGACATTCACGGTGTGCTGACGGTTCTGGAGGCCGTACTGGCCGAACCGGAGGTCGCCGCGGCCGATCTCGTCGTGGTCACCGGTGATCACGCGTCGGGCCCGCAGCCCGCTGCCGTCTTGGACCGCCTCCTCGGGCTCGGCGAGAGGGTATTGCTCGTTCGTGGCAACGCGGACCGCGAACTCGTGGCGCTGGCGCGGGGTGAACAGATTGACATCCCCGATGAGGTCACCCCGTGGGCCGCAAGACAGCTTCGTGAGGACCACGTGGCGTTGTTGGCCGCTCTCCCGCACCCCGTGACGGTCGAGGTCGATGGCTTTGGTCTGGTGCTGTTCTGCCATGGGACGCCCCGGGACGACGAGGAAGTCGTCCTGGTCGACACCCGACTTGAGCGGTGGCAGGAGGTCTTCGCCGAGCTACCCAGCGAGGTGACCACCGTGGTGTGCGGTCACACGCACATGCCGTTCGTGCGCCTGATCGACCGTCGCCTGGTGGTGAACGCCGGAAGCATCGGGATGCCGTACGGCCGCCCTGGCGGTTCCTGGGCGCTGCTGCGGGACGGCTCGGTCACGCTCCGGCATACGCGGGTGGACGTCGACCGCGCGATCGATCAGCTGGTTGCCGAGTCGACCTACCCGGCCCGCCAGGAGTGGGCTGACTACTTCTTGCGGGCCGTGGCCAGCGACGCCGACGCCCTGACCGCCTTTGCGCCGCGGGACGGTCGATGAGACGCCTTGCTGAGACCCTCGTCCCGTTGACGATGGTCTACCGGTCGGCGTGATGAGCAGAGCGACGCATCGGGGTTGAGGCCGTACCTGCGTGGCCGCCAACTGCACCCGCCTAGTCTCGGCCGGTGAGCTGCTGCGAGGTCGTCGGGAGGTACTGCCTTCGCCTGTTCCGGGCACTGTCGTGCTGACCGTCGAGCAGGCACAGCGTCGGTTCGTGTTTCTGACCGGGCTCCGCTGGCTGCCGGTGGGCTTTCTCGCACCCGTTGTGGTGCTCCTCGCGTCCTCGCGAGGTCTTTCGGCCACCGACATCGGGTTGGTCTTTACGGTGCAGGGCGGCCTGGTCGTGGCGCTGGAGCTGCCGACGGGTGGGCTCGCCGACACGCTCGGTCGCCGCCCGGTGCTGCTTCTGTCCGGGCTGCTCAACGTCGCGGCCCTGCTGGCCCTGGTGGCTGCTCAGGAGCTGTCCGGCTTCCTGGTCGCCGGGGCGCTGCTCGGGATTGCGCGGGCCCTGGACTCCGGCCCGCTAGAGGCCTGGTTCGTTGACGCCGTGCAGCGGGCTGACCCGGCCGCGGGCGCCACGGCAGGGTTCGCCCAGGCAGGCGTGGTCACGGGCGTGGCTCTTGCCGTCGGCGCAGCGACCGGCGGGCTGCTGCCGCGGTTGTTCGACGGCCAACTGGCCGCACCGGTCCTGACGGCCGCCGCCTTCACCGCCGTGCAGTCCCTGCTCGTCCTGCTCCTGGTGGTGCCCACCGGCCGTTCGGGTCGCCTGGACAGCCTGGCCGGAACGCTGCGAGCCGGTCTGGTCGCTGTACCAGCCACGGTCCGGGCCGCCAGCACGTTGGCCCGTGAAGATCCGGTCCTGCGCGTCCTGGTGCTGATGTCGTTCGGGGTCGGCGCCGTACTGAACACCGTCGAGCTGTTGGCCCCGCTGCGCTTCGCCGACCTGCTCGGCGGCCAGACCCAAGCCAGCGGGGTGTACGGCGCTGTCGTCGCGCTCGGGTTCGCGGGCGGCGCCGCCGGCTCAGCGCTGACCCAGCGCGCGCGGCGTCTGGCCCGCGGCTCGACGCCCCTCACCATGGCCGCCGCTCACCTGCTCGGCGCCGTGGCCTTCGCAGTGTTTGCGGCGGGCTCGACGAGCGTCGTGCTCGCGGTCGCCTATGCCGTCTCGTATGTGGCCAACGCCTGGCGTGGCCGCTTCGCCAGCAGCTGCTTCACACCAGGGTCGGCGCCGCCCAACGGGCGACGATGGTGTCCGTCGCGTCGCTGGCTCTTCAGGCCGGAGGCTTGCTGTCCAACCAGGTTGCGCCACGCATCTACGGCGCCTTCGGCGCCACGGCCGCCTTCGCAGGCGCGACCGCAGCCCTGCTGGGGCTCGCGGCAGCCACACTCCTGCTGCCCCGTGACCCCAAGACCGCGGAGAACCGGGCGTAGAAGTGGAAGGCCTCCACGCCACTCCCACCGCCCTTAAGGGCATGCTCGGAGTAAGCGACCGACCACCGGGCGTCCCGTTGACCGAACAGCTATCGGGACGGCTGGTGGCCGGTGCTGGGCAAGTCATGGGAGCAGGGCGTGCTCGCTGCCGCTGCGCCACTCCAGTAGCAGCAAGGTCGCGTCGTCGGTCAGCTGGCCCTGCTGATGGGCCAGCAGGGCGCGCACGACCCGGCGCATCGTCTCCGGGACGGGCAGGCCGCCGGCGAGGTTGCGGCTGAGCAGGTCGACAAGCCGCTCGGGGCCGAAGAATTCGCCGTCCGGGGAGCGGGCCTCGGTGACCCCGTCGGTGTAGAACAGCACCCGGTCCCCCGGCTCGAGGTGCTCCAGCCCGATCACGAACGAGCGGGAGTCCTCGCGGCCCGCGTCGCCTTGCCCGCCGGGCTCGTCGACGGCCTCCGCCAAGTGCACGCCCAGGCCCAGCGGCGCGGCCGGCTCTACGTGCAGGGTTTTGACCAGCCGGCCGTCACGCAGCAGCAACGGCTCCGGGTGGCCGGCGTTGACCCACGACAGCAGCCCGGTGTCGGTGTCCAGCTCCGCCAGCACAGCGGTCGTGAACGCCTCCCCGCCGAACCCGGCGAACACTGCAGCGTCGACCGCCTGCGCGGTCTCGATCAACCGACGACCGGACCGGCGGGCATTGCGGTAGGCGGCGACCGCCAGCGACGCCAGTTGGGCGCTCTGCAGCCCATGCCCCATCCCATCCAGCACCCCAACCCGGACGCAGCCGGCATCGGCGGCGTAGTCCACGGTGTCCCCGGCGACCTCATACGCCGGCTCCATCGCCGCTGCGACCGTCACCTCACGGGAGGCGAACGTCAGCGGCGGCAGCAGTGACCACTGCATCTCCGCCGCCAGCCCCATCACCCCGCGTCGGCGCAACCGCACCAGCGTGTCCCCATATAACGTGTTCGTCATCAGCAGCTCCGCCGTGAGCGACGCGAACCTCTTCAGCCGGGTCAGCAGCACCCCGCCCGCGGCCTGCAGGTCCTCGGGGTCAGTCAGCGTCACCGCCAGCACCCCGAGCCGGTCGCTGCTGTCCAGCAGCGGCAGCCACACCCGCACCCGGCCGCCCGGCAGGTCCTGGGTCAGCACCTCGACCTGTTGGTAGGCCCGCCCGGCCAACGTCCCGTCGACACCCAGCGCGACCGCCGTCTCGTCCATCGCCGGGCCTTCCGACCCGAGGAACGGCACCAGCACGTCCTGCTGCAGGTCCGCCAGGTACGCCACCGCCCCGGCCACCCCCAGCTGCTCACCGTGCCGGGCCAGCAGAGCGGGCAGCTGGTGCGGCGCGCACAAGTGCGCCTCGTTCAGCAGCTCGTCGACCGCGCGCTCCGCCTCGCTCAGCGGCTGCATCGAGACTCGAGGTTGGGCGGCACCGTCAGGGGGCTGGGTCACACCGCACCGTACGGGCCGCGGCGCGCAGGACAGCGCGCGTGGGGCCCGGCAAGCCGGTCCAGGCAGCCAGCCGCGAGCTACCGGCCGTCGTCCAGCCCCGGTGCCGCAGTCCTGCCGCACCGCACCGAGTGACGTCAGCCCGCCGGCGCCGGCCGCAGCGCCTGGCGCCATCAGGCCATGACCGACGGTGTGGCGGACGTCGCCGAGCGCTGATGGACGAGTTCCAGGGCCGCCTGCGCCTGGACGTGGTCACCGCGGCGGTGCGCGAGGCGGCCCACGACGTCGTCGGCGTGCACCACGTGCCATCCTGCGCTCCTGTCGCAGGCGGACGCGCGGAGCGCGCTCGGGTCGACTCCGCTGCTGGTGCGTGTCCTGCCGCCGGGCCCGGCACGGCTGGCCTGACCTGGCCGGACCGGCTGCCGCGTCGGGTCAGGAGACCCGGGCGGCATTCTTGTCGGTGACGACCAGGTCGAGCCGGACGGGCAGCTCCGGGCGGTCGAGGGCTTGGCGGGCGTGGGCGACGGCCGAACTCTCGATCCGCTGCCGCACGGTAGCGACGTCGGCGCGGGGGTCCAGCTGCACCCGCAGCTGCAGCTGAGGGTCGCGCTCGTCGCCGATCAGCCGGGCGCTGGTGCCGGCGACGCCGCGGTAGCTGCTGATCTCCTCGCGGACGGCGTCGGTGACGGCGGCGGCGACCAGGTCGGTGTGGCCGGTGGTGGCGCCCGGCTCGAGCTCGAGGTCGCCCACGCCGGTGGGGCGGAGCTGGGCGATCAGCCAGCGCAGCGCCAGGTAGCCCAGCAGCAGCCCGACCACCGCGATGACCGGCCACAGCCAGGCGCCGTGGTCTCCGATGTAGCGGCTGATGAAGTTGTCGAAGACCGGCCTGGTGCGCAGCCGGCTGCCGAACACCCCGAACCCGACGAGCAGCCCGAGGACCCCGACGGCGGTCAGGAGCAGGCCGAGCAGGGTGAGCAGGAAGCGGTCCAGTCGTGCGGTGGTGCCCATCAGGCGCTCCTTGCTCCGCGGCGGGGGCTGACGCGGGCGCGCAGCCGGGGGGTCTTGGCCAGCTGCAGCGCGTCCAGCCGGCCCCGCAGCGTCGCCTCGAGCTCGCCGGTCAGGCCGCGGGCGGTCTCGGGCGAGCCGAGCCGGCTGACAGCCTTGACGGTGGCCTTGCGGGTGCTGACCTTGGCCTTGGCGCCGCTGACGCCGTCGACCTGCTTGGCCCCGTTGAGCAGGCTGGAGCGCAGGCTGCGGCGGGTGATCGCCGCGTCGATCGTCGGGTCGCTGCTGACCATCGCCAGGCGGGATGCCCGGCGGGGCTTGAGCTCGGCCAGCAGCAGCAGGAGCCCGACGGCGATCAGCACGACCGCGAGGATTCGGGCCGGGGGGCTGTCCCAGCTGTTGGTGGTGCCGCTGGTGTATGCGCTGCGCCACGGCACGAGCAGTGGCTGCTTGCCGGCGACGGCCCAGCCGACCTCCAGAGCGAGCAGGATGGCGCCTGCGACGACGGTCAGCGCGAGCAGCAGGGAAAGGAACCGTTCGACTACACGCATGGGATTCGGGTCCTTTCAGTGGACGCGCTGGGAGCGGGGAAGGTCGCGGACCAGCGCCGGGACCTTGATGTCGACCTCGACGATCTGCAGGCCGGCCATCTCACCGACCTGGCGGATAATCTGCTCGCGGACGGCAGCGGCGGTCTGCCGGACCGACATCGGGTAGCGGATGCTGATCGTCAGGTCGACGAATGCCAGGTGCCCGTCGACCTGCGCGGAGCAGGACGGCAGCGCGCCGAGCTCGGAGCTCGTCAGCCCGAGCTTGTCCAGCGGCCCGCCGGACAGCTCCTTACCCAGCAGCCGGGTGGCGGCGGCGCCGACCCCGTCGACCTCGACGGCGGCGCGGGCGGCGAGCTTGGCGACGACGTCGTCGGCGACCACGATCTGTCCGAGCTCGGTGTGCCCGATCCCGCGCCCATCGTTGTGCTCACCAGGCCGGACGGGCAAACTCTGCGGGCGGGGCACCCGCCGGGCCACCTCGCGCGAGGCGCGGGCGGCCGGTCGGGGCAGGTCCCGGCGGGGCACGGGCGACCGGGCGACCGGGCGGCTGGTGATCGGGGAGGAGCCGGTGGCCATCAGCGGCGCTTGACGGCGTCGGTGACCTGCTCGCCGAGCTGGCTCAGGTCCAAGTCGCCCTCCAGCGCCTTACCGGCCAGGAAGCCGATCGCGGCAACCAGCGCGACGATGAGCATGTCGCCGAACCCGCCGAAGATGGCGGCATAGCCCAGAGCCAGGCCGACAAGCAGCCCGAGGGTGCTGCGGGACATCAGTTCTCCTTCTCGTGCAGAGTCAGGTCAGGGTGCGGGCGCGTGCCCAGTCATACGGGGAAACTGTTCGGGCCGGTGCACGGCCAACGGCGGTGCACCGTGAGTTCGTGTGCGGTCCGGGCAGTTAGCGCAGCTGCCGTCCCGGGCGGGGGCGGCGCCGTCCGGCGGTTGCTCCTATCAGGTGTCGCAGCCAGCCGGTGACCCCGCGGGGTCGCCGGACAACGACGACCCGCGGCGGCGGTCCCCGGTGCCGGCCGTCGGCAGGGTCGGTCGTTGCCCATGAGCGGGTTGCTGTGCCCTGGCCGGCCTGGTCGAGCAGCAGGGCGAAGCGGGCGAGTCCCGCGGCGAAGGCCGTCGGGTCGCCGCCCCGGTCGGGGTGCTGCGCCAGCACGAACGCCCGGCGGGCCCGGCGCAGCTCCCCGACCGTCAGCCCTGCCGACCCGGTCGCGCTCACCGGCTGGGACGGACCGCCGGCGGGTCCGGCGGCGCGGGCAGCGCGCTTGGGACCTCGCCGGAGGCCAGAACCTCCACCGGGTCGACCACCTGGCCTGCCGGTGGCGACGCGCCCACCGGGACCGGCGTGACCAGCCCCGGCGTACCAGCAGAAGGCAGGATCGTGGGAGGGGCCGCGAGCCCGGTGGTCACCACGGCACCAGTGGCCGCACTGGGCAGATCGGGGGCGCCAGGTGCCGGGTCGGCGTCGGGCCGGTCGGCGAGGTCCTCGACGACGATGTCGACGGTGCGCCCGAGCACACGTCCGGCCAGGACGGACCGGACCTGCCCGGCCAGTTCGCCGATGGTCGGTCCGTAGCGGGCGACGACGTGCACCTCGACCGTGTCCGGGCTAATCCGGACGCCGGCCACGGTGCGGCCCGGCAGGTAGGTCGCGGCCGCGCCGAACGGGCCGCCGGACAGCCCGGCGACCGCCGGGCAGCCCAGCACCAGCGCGGCGACGATGTCCGGGTCCACGTCGTACAACGCCACCGCAGTGTTCGAGCCGACCGCGGCCACAGTTCCTGCCGCCACCGGGGCGACCGGGACCGCGATCGGCGTCGTCGGGGTGGGAACTCCCGGTGTCACTGGACGCGCGGCGGCTGCTCGTCCTGCTCGGACTCGTCGCCCAGGAAGACGTCACCGACGCTCACGTTGACCTCGGTCACCTCCAGGCCGGTCATCCGCTCCACCGACTGCTTGACGTTGCGCTGGATCGAACGGCCCAGGTCGGCGATGGACACGCCGTACTCGATGACCACGTCCAGGTCAAGTGCGACCTGGGTCTCGCCGACCTCGGCCGTGACGCCCTGCGTGACACTGGGCCCCGAGCTGCCGGGGATGCGCTCCTTGAGCGCGCCGAACGCCCGGCTGGCGCCGTTGCCCATCGAGTGGACACCGGCGACCTCACGGGTCGCCAGGCCGGCGATCGTCGTGACGACGGACTCCGCCACGCTGATCTTGCCGTCGTTGGAAGCCAGAGCGCTCTTGGTCTCCTCCGACGCCTGCGTGGTCGTGGTCGTCGTGCTGTCGCTCTTGGCGACGACGGACGGGTTGGGGGTGCTCACAGAACAGTCCTTCAGATCAGGGGTCCGCCGTCAGGGGGTGGCGGCGGGGACGACGTCTAGTTAGACACCGCGGAGGCCCGAAAGTTGCGGAGCGAGGTCCAGAAGTCCTGGATCAGTCCCGGTCGACCAGATCCAGCGCGGTCAGCTCGACCTGGACCTCGGTCGGCCCGAGCGCACGCCGCACCGCCGCTCGGACCGCTTGCCGCACAAGACGGGCCAGCTCTGGCAGCGGCGTCCGCCCGTCGACCAGCAGCCCTAGCGTGATCTCGACCGTGCCAGGCGCACCCGGCCGGGGCTGGGCGGCGGCCCGGGCGACCGTCACCCCGCGCAGCGTCGTCGCGGCGGCCCGGGCAATGTCGGCCACGACCTGCCGGCGCACCCGGATCCCGCCGCCGACCAGCAACGTCGGCCCGGCGCGGCGGTCGGCTGCCGACAGCTCGATGACGGCCGTGTCCCGGCGGGTCTGCCGCACCCGTCGCATGACCCGGTCGACCAGCCCCGCCGGGACCGGCCCGGTCGTCGCCCGCAGCAGCCCCATCGCCTGGTCCACCGTCGCTGCCGTCCGCAGTGCCTGTCGGCAGTAGGCGCAGGTCGCCTGATGAGCACCGGCCGGCTCCAGCCGACCGTCGTCGGCCTGGTCGACCAGAGCCACCAGCGACGCGCCGCACGGCAGGACGTCGTCGCCGGCTGACGTGCTGCCGGCACCGCCAGCCCGCCGACCGGCGATGTCAGGGGGCTCGGGCATCGCGGTCAAGAATCACCCCCAGGTCGTCGGTGCGCAGCCGCGGCGTCACCCGGACGGTACTGCTCCAGCGCCACCGCCAACGCCTGGCGACCTCGGAACAGCGCGCTCTTCACCGACGCGACCGAGCACCCCAGCGCTGCGGCGACCTCGTCATAGGACAAACCCTCCAGGTCCCGCAGCGCCACCGCCTCGCGCTGCCGGACCGGCAGCTGCGCGATCGCCACCCGCACCGCAGCTGCGCGCTCGCGCAGCTCGGCCTCCCGCTCGGTCCCGGCCGTCACCGGCTCCGGCACCGCCTCCAACGGCAGGGTGCGGTGCGGCCGGCGCAACGCGTTCAACCCCTTGGTCGTCACGATCCGCACCAACCAGGTGCGCACCGCGCTCTGCTGCCGAAAGCCCGGCAGGCCCAACCACACCGACAGCCAGGCTTCCTGCACCACGTCCTGAGCCATCTCCGGCGACCCCGTCGCCCGCAGCGCCCCGGCGTACAGGGCCGCAGTGTGCCGGCGCACCAGCTGCTCGAACGCCCCCTCGTCCCCCTCAGCCGCCGCCCCAGCCAGCCAGCCGTCCACCTCCGCGCCGTCCACGGCTGCAGGCGCTCCCCCGGCGCTCACCACACCAGACGGACCTACCGGGAGACTCACCTACCGCGGGGCGAGGACCACGCCGACCTATACGGCACCAACGCTCCCTCCGCAGTCGCAGACGGTCGGCAGGACGCGACCACCAGTCGCGGCGGAACCTACCCCGGGGGCGGTCGAGGTCACTCAGCCACTCGCGGTCCCTACATCAGCGCACGTCGTCGTGCGCCAGACGCCGGGTCGCCGCCGCTGCCGGCGCACAAGCAGCGCTCGCAACCTCGCGACAAGCTGCGGCCGCACAGTGAACCAAACTCCAGCCGGATCAGCAGAACGATCATCAGCTAGCGACATCCGTGCTGTGGATGAGTCGTCCCATACGCCGAACGACCACCGGACACTTGCGGAGCCGATGACGGGCAGTCGTGATCTTGTCCGCAAGGGATCCCCTTCCGGGCACCAGGGGCTCGATCGAGGCGCCGATCAGGGCAGGCTGGCGCCATGACCGAGCCCATCGACCTGCCCGCCGCCCTGGCCCGCTTCGACGAACCCTGGTCCCCTCGGACCGTGGCCGTGCTCAACGACTACGACATCCGGGTCGTCAAGACCAAGGGCGAGTTCACCCGCCACCGCCACCTCGAGACCGATGAGGTCTTCCTCGTACTCAGCGGCTCGCTGACCATCCGCCTGGACGACGACGAGGTGACCTTGGGACCCGGGCAGCTGTACGTCGTGCCGCGGGGTGTGCACCACCAACCGGTGTCCGTCGACGGCGCGGACGTCGTCCTCATCGAACCGAGCACGACCATCAACACCGGGGACACCCCCAGCCACCTCACAGCCGAGCGGCGCTTCGACTGACGTCGACGCGAGCCCGGTAGACGATCGTCTACCCCGACTGGGTGTCGGCCGCGTCGATGGCGGCCAGGACTGCGGCTATGGCGCCGGTGACGGCATCGACAGTCGTCTCGTCGGCGATCAGCCCGTCAGCGTCGACGGCGTTGCGGTCGAGGGGCACATGCGTGCAGGCCTCAGGCAGCACGCGGGCCTGGACGTACCCGAGCACCGTGGCCAGCTCGGCGTGGGCTCCTTCGCCTCGGCGGGCGTCGGCAGCGACCTTGATCCATGCGACGGGCTCGTCGCTGAACACGGTGCTGCCCACGGTCCAGTCCAGGGCGTTCTTGAAGGCTCCCGGAAGGGCGCCGGCGTACTCCGGGGTGCACAAGACAACCGCATCCGCTCCGGACAGCAGATCGCGCAGAGTGGCGACGGGTGCGGGCAGCGGGTCGCGGTCCAGGTCGGGGTCGAAGTGGGGTAGTCCGGTCAGGTCGGTCCAGGCGGTCACGGTGGTGCCCGCAGGGGGGTGGGCGGCGGCCGTGCGCGCGAGGGCGGTGTTGGTCGAGGCGGCACGGGTGCTGCCGGACATGACCACCACGCTGCGCCCCGTCATTCGTCATACCTACCGCACACCGGAGCGAGCGCAACACTGCCCTGCGCTCAGCGTCCGCTCGTCGTACCGCGGGAGGACTCGCTTTGCGGCAGCGACTTGAACGTGGGGCCGCGACCGTGCTGGACTCAGCGGTATGGATGACGTTGTTGGCCCCGCTCCTGCCAGCGACGTGCCGGTGGCCTGCACGTTGGGGCCCGTCGACGGCCGGGCCAGGCTGCGCCGCTGGCAGCGGCTCAACGAGTCAGCGGCGCCGAGCGCCCGGGTCGTCGCTGGCGATTTGCAGGTCCGCTACCAGCCCGGCCCTGGCGTCCAGGAGGAGCTGGCCGACCTCGCTGCGGCCGAGCAGACCTGCTGCTCGTTCGTCAGCTGGTCGGTGACCAACAGCGACGGGCAGCCCGTCCTGCAGGTCTCAGCGCCAGCAGGGGCGCCCGACGCCGTCGCGCCCATCGCAGCCATGTTCGGGGCCGCACAAGCACCTGCCAGGCTGTCCCGCTGATCGATCGTCCGTGGGACGGTCGGGAGCCGCCGCGCACCTGTCGGGCGACGGCAAGGGTCAGGAGCGCACTTCAGGGCTGGGCAAGGCGTGCCACTCGCGCTCGAGAAGCGCGTACTGGTAGCCATCAACCCACCCCAGGTCGGCGTGCCAGGAGTCCTCGACCCCGTGCTGCTCACGACGCATCCCGGCCTTCTCGAGCACCCGCACGGAGGCAGGGTTGTCAGCATTGCAGCCTGCCGTGACACGCCGCAGCCCGAGGCCCCCGAACGCCGCGGCGAGCAGACCACGGGCAAGGTCGCTCCCGAAGCCTCGTCCCCCGAAGGCGGGATCGACGATGTAGCCGATGGCTCCCTCGGTGAGCTTTGGCATCCCTGGCTGGCCCATCCCGTCGACGACGTCAAGGAAGCCCATCGCCACGACCTGGCCGTCGAACTCGGCGACGCACGAGAAGTCGGTCTCGCTACCCGGTACTGCCAGCCACTCCTGGCGGAAGCTCTCCGGGTCGACATGGGTGCGAATCATGAAGCGGTTGACGCCCGGGTCGTTACGCACCGCAAGCAATGGCTCGATGTCGTCGGCTCGGGCGTCGCGCAGGAGCAGAGAGCCGACGCGCGTCGGCCACGGGCTGGTGGGCATTCAGCCATCCTGGCAGCCTGGTCGACGACCGCCTCACCGGAGGGCACAGGCTCACCACGACAACGTGTCCGCCCCGCTCCCCGATCTCTTTCGGACGCCGTGCCCGACTCGGTCGCGACGTGCAAGGTGCCCCGGCTGACGTTCGGCTAGCGGGACGGGCTCGCGTCGCTGGAGGACGGCTGGGCCCGGGTGGTGGTGTGGGAGGGGGCGCTGCGACGCGGCGAGGGCGTCCAGTCGCTTGGCCAACGGCGCTGCAGCCAGGAGTCAGCCGCCGTCGGGGTCCGCGAGTACGTCGCGGTCAGCCGCCCCGGCTCGGCCTCGAGGACCTGGGCGAAGACCGTGGCGAAGGTGGAGCCGGCATGCTCGTGCCGCACCAGCAGGGACGCCGCGTGGTCCTCGACCGCGCTGCTAGTAACCACGGTGCGCCACTGCTCGGCGGAGTCGACGGCCAAGAACCTCGTTAGGTGCCGATCAGCCCTGCCCTGCTCGGCGGCTCCAGCCGTGAGCATGTGCGTACCCGGAGGAAGAACATGACGAGTCAGCCGGGAACCGTCGAACTCCCAGGCCGTCAAGCCCTGCGGTGCGGCGAGCAGGACAGCGAAGCTGGCCATGCCGCTGACGTCCAGGTGCGCCGGCCAGTCCGTGCCGTGCCGGACGGCAAGCAGCGGCAACACCCCTCGCGATGGTGCGGCGGGCTCGGCGACCGGGCGCTGCGTCCGGTTCAGCACCAGCGCGGTTGAGCCCGAGGGGACGTCGGTGACGCACCAACTACCCCCCGCCGCCCGGTCGCGGCCCCCGAGCACAGTTGGCTGGTCAGGCCACCACGGGCCGGGATCGTCGAACTCGCGGTCGGTCAGCTCGTCGCGCAACGCCAGCAGCAAGATCGGGCTACCAGCGGTCCAGCGGACCACGACCGTGCACACGCTTTGCCTCCCCACTCCAGAGTGATGTATCGCGGCGCCCCGGCGCTCATCCTCGCCCACCTCGGCTGCGCAACCTGCCGCAATCTGGTCGCCCGCTGCCCGAGAACGGACCGGCGCCCCGTTAGCCGATCCTCGACTGGTTACGGCTGCCGGCACGGACTACCAGCCGTCTCTCCATGCTGCAGCAGGCCTGCTGACCCTTGAGGCCGGCTGCGCGCGCCGCGAAGGCGATCGATGAGCGGTCGCGGGTGTTCTCGTTAGCCTGCTTGGATGACCCGGGTGCTCGCCTCCGACGTCTTCCGGACCCAGCCAGTCCTGGTGGGGCCACGCGTTCGCCTCGAGCCACTGACCGAGGTCGTGCTCGAGGAGTACCTCCTCGGGCTCGCCGACCCGGAGGTCCGTCGCCTCACCGGCTCACACATGACGATCACGAGGGCTCAGGCCGCGCGCTGGTTGGCGAGTCGACACGAGCACCACGACCGAGCAGACTGGGCCGTGACGCGACGCGAGGACGACGCGTTCCTCGGCGAGGCGGTGCTGCACGAGTTCAACCCGGCTAACGAGTCGGTGAGCTACCGCGTCTGGCTGGCCGGCCCCCATCTGTTCGGCCAGGGGTACGGGACCGAGGTGACTCGCCTGGTCGTCGACCACGCGCTTGATGAGCTGGGCGTGCACCGGATTGCCCTGGAGGTCTTCGACCTCAACCCCCGGGCTCGCCGGGTCTACGAGAAGTGCGGCTTCGCCGTCGAGGGTCGGCAACGAGACGCCCTCGTGTGGGAGGGCCAGCGGCACGACGCCCTGATCATGGCTGTGCTGCGGACCGGCGCACGACCACATCGACGATCCGAGCCGATGCCTGACCGGCCCGGATAACGATCCCGTACTGCATCGCCAAAGCCGGGGTCAACGCCCTGTACGAGGGACTGCGGCTGGAGGAACGGCACGCCACGTCCGGCGTGCGGGTCACGACGATCCTGCCGGCGTCGATGGACACCCCGTTCTACGACTGCGCGGCGTCCTGGGTGGGCGTGCGGCCGGCACCCATCCCGCCGGTGTACCAGCCCCGAGCGGTCGCCGAGGCCATCGTGTTCGCCGCCGACCACCCGCGGCGCGACATCTACATCGGCGCCGCCGCCCAGCTCGCCATGCTGCAGCGGCTCAGCCCCGCCCTGACCGACCGGCTGCTGGCTGTCGGCGGCCAGGTCTTCGCCCGCCAGCAGCGCAACGAGCCCGACCGCGGCCGGAGCAACCTGACCGAACCGGCACCCGGCAGCGGAGCCGTGGACGGCGGGGTCGTCCGGTTCGCGCTGCCCCGCAGCCGCGGGACCCGCCTGGTCGGCTTCCACCCCGCCCTGGCCAGAAGCGCCGTGCTCGCCGCAGCCGGCGCCCTCGGCTGGCGGCTGGCCTCCCGCCGACCAGCCCCGCCCAGCTGATGGAACCACGGCGCCCGGAGCCCGACGGCCCGGGCGCCGGTGAGCATCGACCCGGCCGCGGCTGCCGTCGCGGGACTGCTCGCCAACTTGCAGCGAGCGCCCCAGTTCGGTCTGCGACAGGACATCTTCGCCGAGGGCGGAGCCATCCGAGCTGAGCAAGCTGCGGCGGGAGAACGCCAAGCTCAAGCGGGAGATCTTGAAAAAAGCGGCGGCCTTCTTCGTG
>JAABUN010005960.1_pt1 | contig 14506 bp, 10 predicted proteins | sample 5559311 | NCBI WGS metagenome assembly JAABUN01 (sample SAMN10711877, study PRJNA513370) | rock metagenome | isolation source: Antarctica rocks | place: Antarctica: Victoria Land, Siegfried Peak sud | reverse complement strand
TCGCGCTGATGGACGATCCGCTCCGGGTCCGCTCCCTCACCGCCCGCGCCCACCGCGGCGCGGCTGATGCAAGGATTTCCACCTAAGTCGGTATCAGTCCCCGTGAGAGGTTGACCATTGACAACTTGATGTGCTTCCTTGAGACCGGCAACCCACTTGGGCCATTGAGAGAAGTCAGTCAAATACGAGAACATGTCTCCTGGAGTTTCATAAATATCACATTACTACATGCACTAACTGGGCTAATCTTAGCAAGTCGTTTCGTAAGCAAGAAGATGCTGCTACCTATTCCAAGTACAATAACAAGCATACCTGCTGGGGATATAAGAAATAACGAAACGAGCTTTGCGACCTCAACAAGCAGTCCCAAGCCGAACAAGATCAGAATTAGCACAAATAGTTCTGTCCTTGCCTGCTGCTTCTGCTTACGTGTCATCCGCTTTTTACGAAGTGTGATTACTTGGGAAGGCTTCATACCCTGTACTATCCTTACTCACACCTATCCCCAATACACCAAATCAAGATGGTTTAGGCAACAGCATCGACAGCGGCGGACGCTACCTGAGCCGCGGTAAGCGCATCCAGCAGTGCTACCAGCAAACCCTTCAACAGCATCGCGTCCAGACCAGGATCGGTCAGGGCGATAATCGCACGCCGCCGATCGGCGCAGATCGCGACCTGGCCTTCGTTCAACGTGAACGCGGCAAACGCAGCGACCGTACCGCTCGGCGCCGCGGATCTATCCACCGCCGACGAGAGGACGGTGAAAAGCGCCGTGGCGTCGCGTGGCTCCAGATGGGCTGTCGCCTCGATATGCCCGGCGTCGTCGAAAATCGCCGCACCCAGGATCTCTTCCACGGCGAGCAGCGTGTCCAGGAGTTGGCGCAAGCGGTTGACCACGCTGCCTCTCGTCTCTCGCTGGTGGCTGGCGTCAGGACTTCGCCCTACGCGGGCGCGTCGACAACGCGCGCTGGAATTCGGCCATCGCCAGATCGAACTGGCCCAGTTTCATGTAGGCATCGCCAAGGACTCGATGCACCCGTGCCGGGGCATTGCCATCGGCGATCATCTCCTTCAACCGCTCGATGACCTCCGGCACCAATTCCTCGGATTCCTTGATCAGTCGCCGATACTCGGTCAGCGCCTGCTCGGGATGATCGCTGCCGTAGGCGACAGCGAGGGTCAGTCGCGCGAAGTGGTTCGTCGGATCGGCGGCGACCAAAGACTCCAGGATCGCGCGCTGCTCGGCCTGATCTTGCCGCATCAGGTTTGACCGCGCTGCTACTGTCGGTGGTGGGGCGTCGAACACCGGCGAGTAGGTGGGCGCGGCGGGCACGCTGGGGTGATAGCCATTCGTGTAGGCATGCGCGCCGTTCGTCGCCGCAACGGCGAGGGGTTCCCACTGCGCGTCCAGCGGTGCGGGCATTTCGGGAACCTGGGTCGACATCGGCTCGACGTTCGCAACCTCATCGCGCGTGAGCCGATTCGCAAGCGGCTGTGGCTCATCCGGTACCAATTCCGACCAGGGAATCGCGCGATCGAGAGGCGGCAGAGCCGGGGCGGCTACCGGCAGATCGACCGGGGAGGCCGCAGCGGGCGCGATCCCCCATTTCAGATCGGCCACCTCGTCATCGGCGACATTGTCACTCGCAGAGTCAGCGACGGCGAGTGTCCCGCTCAGTGAAACATCCTGCGCTGAAGCTTCGGCCATGTGGCTGAACCAGTCATCGCCGTGGATCACGATCGCGTCGTCCGACTCGACATCTTCCAACTCGGTCGGAGCGAGGGACATGATCCATTCGTCCAAGCTCGCTTCATCCATCGTCACCGAGTCGAAACTTTCGCCACCGGTCGCCTCTTGCGCGGGCGGCTTGGCACCGGACGCGGTGGGCGCGGAGGGAATCAGTGGCGAGCGCGGCGCGGGCGTCGCGCGCCGATCGATCTGTAAATCACCGGTCTCGATCCGCTCCTGCTTACGATGACGCAGGCGACTGAAGAGGTGATCCATCCCCACTTCCTCACCAGCGTCGGGCGCGGAAGTATCGCCGGCGGCTGACTGCGGACGCTCGAAGAAGTTCGTATCATCGAGCAGGAGCGGGCGCGTCGCGTCGGGATAGAACGTCGCTTCCGGCAATTCGAGGCGCGGCGTATCGGCACCGAGTAACGCCTCGAAGGAGATGGCCGGTTTCGCCTCGGGTGTTTCGGGCGACGGCACAGGGGCATCGTCAGTCGGCGTATTCGACTCAAGCGCTGCTGTCGCCGCTGGGAGGTTGGCGCTGACCATGTTGTCTTTCGCAGCGGATTCTGCTAGCGTAGGCTCGTCGTCAGCACCCAGGGATACCGTACCAAGGAGCATGGTCGAATCCGACGGCATTTCGAAGCTTGGCAGCGCCGCCGTCGGCGGCGTACTGTCGGGCGGCGTCATCTCACCGGGACGAGCTTGCAAGTCGAGCAACCGATCCTCGGGGAGGGGGGCCAACTCGCGCGTGGCGAAGATCGACGCGATCCCCGACATGCCGTCATCACCATCGAATCCATCGGCGAAGGAGTTGCCGGAAGCGTAAGTGATGGGGGTATCTTCCTCGGTACGTACCAGATCGGCGAAGGTCAGGCCACCGGTCTTGATCTTCGGTCCGGCTTCGTCCAGGTTGAACGGCGTAATGTCCGCACCGAGATCGTCCGCATCGAGGTCCAGCGCAAATTCATCGTCATCATCCTCGCCATCGAGTGGCGGCAGGGAAAACTTGGCCGGATCGAAGGTCATCGTCTCTTCCATCGCCGGTTCGGCGTCGCTTTCCGCATCGAATGGCTGGAGATCGAGTTCCAAGCCACCGAGCATCCCCGTGACCCCAATCGGCAGGTCATCGCTCGGGCGGGCGGCGGCGAGTTCGTTGTCGATATTATCCCAGTTGGCGGTCAGGCGCTCGACAGCGCTCGGCTCGTCGGGGGCGGGGGCCATCGAATCTTCTGCCCCGGTCTCCCAACTTGCCCGCGGCTCATCCGCTTCGCCTTCCTCGGCGGCTAGATTGATGCCCTCTTCCTCGTAGGGGGCGAAGTTTGGCAACCCCTCATCGATATTGACGGTGGACAGTTGCCGATCGATCGCCGCGAACAGCGCCTCGACATCATCCTCATCGGAGGCCATCGGGGTCGGATCGTTCGTCGGCACGACGGGCACAGGGGCGTTCGCTATCCCCGCGAAGCCGCCAGCCACATCTTCCCAACGCACAACCCCCTCACCGAGCGTGCTGGTCTGCGCGCCGAGCAATTCATCGGTACCCGCGATATCCAGGGTCGCGGGATCGAATGGTGCCATCGACACCGGCGCATCGATGAACTGCTGCAAGGTCGCCGATGGCTGGAGCGCGAGGAGATCGCGCGCCAGCACGGCATCGGGGTCGAAGGTACGCGCCATCGTCAGGAGCCCATCGGCCTCCGCAGCGGGCAACTCGACCGACAACCCTCCATCGCCATGAATCGCCGCCAGGATCAGCAGCGGGCGGACAAGGCGCGGACGTTCGGCCAGGAGTTGCTGGCAGAACGTCGCTGCATCATCCCGATCGCCATGTCGCCAGAGGGCTTCGGCCAGCCCGATCGTAACATCCGGGCGGGCGGGTTCTTCGGTGTGGAGGAGTTGGAATTGGCGAATCGCGCGCGGCAGATCCTCGTTGTGCGCGTGCAGGTTCGCCAGCGCCACCCGCGTCATCCGCAGCCGCCCACCAACTCCATAGCGCTTGCGATAGAGCCGCACCAACTCGCTGCGGAGTTGCGGCAGGGTCGGTGCGACTTCCCAGGCCAGGCGGAACTGGGCGATCGCCCGCTCGTCTTCGCCGCGATCTTCGGCCAGCACGCCGAGGCCGACACGGGCCAATACGTTGAAAGGGTCGATTCCCAGAACCTTCTCAAACGCCCGCACCGCCTCATTGGCGCGCCCAGCCTCCAGATACGACTCGCCGAGCAAGCGCATCGCCGTGACCGAGTCGGGGTAATCGCGCAGCACATGGCGGCAAGCGACGGTCGCCTCCTGGTGCCGCCCTTCCTCCAGCGCGGTCTGCGCGATCTCGAGCAATTCGCGCAAACCTGGCAGCTGCTCCTCGGCCATAGGTGTTCCTCCGAGTATCGACAATGACGGGGAATGGGCACGTCGCGCGGCGTGATCGCCGCGCGACATCGCACTCAATTGCTCGGTGCAATGCGGGCAGAGATGCCCTCGGTACGATTCTCCCGTCAGTATATCGGTGGCCCCAAGGGCGAACAAGCAGACAACGTAGCCCAACGGTCCTAACTTCGGTAGGCCATTGGTGGCGTAGTCCGGGGAGTAAATTGGTGGCGATCGGGCGCGAGAAACGAAGAGAATAGGCCACCGTGCCTACCCTTGTTCCCGCGCTTCCTTTTCTTTGACACTGGTCAGCAGGCCCTCGGCGTAGCGCAGCAGGACCGCCTGACGCTCCGCGGGGGTCTGCTGCAAGTCGAGCCAGCGCTGCAACATCCGGGCGGGATCAAGCGCCTCGTCGTTCGCCAGCGGCAGGCGCACGCGCACGGTACGCTCGACCTGCGGATCGATCTGGCCGACGAACGCGGCTCCGGTTTCGCCTAACATTCGCCGGACATCGCTCAGACGCAAATTATCGGCCGCCTCCGGGGTCAGCGCGATCTTCGCCCGCACGACCGCATCGCGCAGATCGGTACGATGCGCGATTGCCGCGCGAATATCTTCGATCGGCTCGGTACCGCCGACCTCGATTCGCAGCGTGATAAACGGGCGCGCGGCGACCGGCTGGAAGGCCCACTCGGTGGTCCGCTCGCCACTTGCGGCGGTCGCGATCTCGATCACCACGAACCCCTTGGCCTCACGTTCTTCGCCGAAATCGACGCGCTCCAGGCTGCCGCTATAGACGGCGGGCGGATTGTTCGGCCCGATCTGCTGATGCTTGTGGATATGCCCCAGCGCGATGTAATCGAACGACGACGGTTGCAGATCACCGCGATTGAGGATCAGATCGTGACCGAGCATGATCGATTGCTCCGACCCGAAACTCGCCCCGCCGAGGCTCAGATGCCCCATCAACACCGCCGGGATCGTCGGGTCCAAGGTGGCGGCCTGGGCCTCCAACGCCGCGACGACCCGTTCGCGCATCCGGCCGTCGAGTTCCTCGGTGCTATCGGCGCGATATTCCTCCCGCGTCAGGAGCATACTGCGCGTGATCCACGGCAGGGTCACGATTTGCAGCGGCCCCGCCGCAGTATCGAGGGTGAACCCTTCGATCCGCCGACAGACACGCACATGATCGACGCCGAGCGCATCGTAGATATCGACGCTCGTCGCGCGGCTGACCACGCTCGGCAGATCGTGGTTGCCGATCAGCAGCACCGTCGGGATCGCGGCGCGCGAGAGGCGGCGGATCCGCTCGGCGAAAGCACGCTGCACGGTCGGGTTCGGATCGCGCGTCTTGAAAGCGTCACCGGCGAAGAGGACCGCATCGACCCGCTCACCGATCGCGAACGCGATCAACTCATCGAGCCGATTGAGGAAATCGCCCAACCGGCTCGATAGACCGGTCGCTGGATCGGTGCGCCCATAGCTCTCGACGCCGAGATGCAGGTCCGCGAAGTGGAGGAGTTTCATACAACTTCCGATCGGTTCCATAACGCACGCCAGCTCACGCCGCGCGATTGCACGTACAGGGTAATGATCGTACACCGGGCGGTGATGTGGCAAGGCCGTTGCACGCATGACGTGGTATGCCAATGGGCTGAAGCCCCCGCCGCCATCATCTGCCCAGACACCAAAGCCGCAGCAAACCCGGCCAGCGACCGCTTATACTGACCGACGTGTGGGATGTAGTGGGGTCAGACAGCGAAATGAGGGTGGAGGGGTGTCGGCATCGGTCATCGCGCCACGCTGGCAAATCGGCCTGGGGCGTGAAAACGGGATTACCTTCTGGGCGATGATCCTGCTCGAAGGGAGCTTCGCCTCATATTTCATCTTCCTACCGCTTTATGTCGCCCAACTCGGCGCGAACCCGGCGCAAGTCGGCATCATCATGGGCGTCTGGGGGCTCACGCGCCTGATCTTCCTCGCGCCGAGCGGTATCCTGGTCGATCGGTTCCCGACGGTGCCGCTGATCGTCATCACCCGCGCGCTCGGTGTGCTGGGCCTGATCGTCGCTTCGATCTTGCCCGTCTGGTGGTTGATGCCGATCCCGTTATTGCTGACCGGCGCCGCCAACATCGCCTTCCCGGCGATCTCGGCATCGATCGCGGGGGCAGCCAATGATGGCAGCAGGGCACGCGCCTTCACCCTGCTCTACACCGTCGCCCCGGCAATCGCCACCGTCATCGCCCCGTTGCTCAGCGGGCAAGCGGCAGAAACCGTGGGCCTACGCGCGACGATGCTGATCGGCGCGGGCTTCGCCTCGTTGAGTATCCTGGCGTTCAGCCGCCTCCATTCGCGCCCCCGCGCGGCAGCCGATGAGATCCCCGCGACTTACCGTGAGGCGCTGGCCTATCGCCCGGTACGCAATCTTTGTCTGCTCCTGGCGATAACCCTGCTGACCCTGACCATCGGCACCACCCTCGCCTCGAACTTCCTGCATCAGGTCCACGGCCTCGAATATAACCGGATCGGCCAGTTCGGCTCGGTCGCGGCGGTCGGCAGTATCCTGCTCGGTATCCTCTTCGGGCGCGTGAAAAGGCTGGGGCGGCCACTCACCGGGATTACTGTCGCGACGACTTGCACCGCCGCGATGTTCGCCCTGCTGATGGTCGTCAGCGGCCTGCCGCTGCTGACGTTCGCCTATCTTCTGCGCGGCGGCTACATGGTCGCCTGGTCGCTCTTCTCGGCGGCACTCGGCGATGTCACCCCGCCGCGACTCTATGGGCGCACCTTCGCGCTCGGTGAATTCTGTGGCGGCGTCGGGATGGCGCTCGCACCGCTGCTCGCCGGGCCGCTCTACGAGTGGCGACCAACCGCACCATTCGCGGTCGCCCTCGCCTTCAGCGTGCCGCTGATCGCGCTGATCGCCACCCTCGCGCGCCAGGCCAATCACGCCCCCGCCCCCACCCCCGAGATCGGCATCGTGGAGAGCGTGGCGTAGGGAGGACGGGTGACACGGAGGTCCCGCCCCCTGCCGCCCAATCCTGGGGGGTACAGCTGTTGCAAGGGGGAGCCTTCACGGGAAGCCGCTCTCCTTCCAGCGCCTGTACCCCCAGAACGGGGGGCAGGGGGACAGAACCCTATTCGTCATTCGTCATTCGTCATTCTCCCCGCCCCTTACCCTCGCGCCCGCAAGCCATCGAGCAGCAGGCGTTGCGCCCCGGCGACGATCCGCGCCTGATCGAGTCCGAGCGCCCGCCGCTGGAAGAGATAGAGGTCGATGTCGAGCGGCGCAAGAAGCGTATCGGTCAGGTACTCGATATCGAGATCGCAGCACTCGCCATCGGCGACCGCGCGGCGCAGAAAGCCGATCACCATCAGCCGCTGCCACTGGTATGGCGCGCTACGGTAAAACGCATCACGCCGCGAGCCGTAAGCGGCATCGCTGACCGCCCCCAGCAGTTCAGCGTTCTCCTCGTTATGCGCGAAGAGGTGCGCCAGGAAGTCGGCGAGTTGCCCCAGGGCGGTACGGTGCCGATCGCGCAACCCAGCCAGCACCACACCCTGCATCCGGCGCGTGTTGTCATCGAGCAGCGCCTCACAGAGCGCCCCCTTATGCGCGTAGCGGCGATAGAGCGTCCCCTTACCGACGCCAGCCGCCCGCGCGATCTCGTCCATGCTGACCGCCTCGACCCCGCGTTCGATGAAGAGCGCGGCGGCGGTGGCGAGAACCTGTTGGCGATTCTCTGCGGCATCGCGCCGCTCGGCGCGCGTGCGCTCCCCCGCCATCGGCAGCGCACGACTGGTCCCGCCCTTCTCGATATTCACTCTCGCCCGCTCCAAGGTCATGACACCATAACCGATAAAAACGCCGACACAATTTATGCTCCGTCTATTATGAGCGGACGACAGTCCACTTTGCTATACTGCTTGGGGCAATAACCATATCATATCCACTATCGGGAAGAGGAGCTGCTGCTGATGCGACCTGACTTTGCCGCCATACTCACCGGACAGAACACCTATGCCGACACCGTTGCAGCCTACGATCGCAACGATCTCATCGGGCTAACGCAGGAGTATTACGCGGAGATCAACGGGATCATTTCAGGTGCGACCGACGCCGCGATCGTGGCGGTGCCGTTCGATCCCGGACTAAAAGACCAGAGCGAGGGCGAAGGAGCCTGGACGATCGGGCACATCATCGCGCACCTGACCGCCACAACGGAGGAATCCGCCGCGCTCGCTTCGGCCCTGGCGCGTGGCGCGGAATTCGCGGATGACTTGCGCCTGCGGGCCGAAGTCGCCTGGGAAACGCTGCAAACGGCGGAGCAGATCAACGCACGCCTCGCCGAGAGCCAGCGGATGTGCCTGGCCTTCCTCGAAACCTGGCCCGACGCCCCAGACCTCGCGCGCACGGCGACCCTCATCCCCCAATTCGGCCCGATGAACGCGGTCGGTCGCTACATGCTCGGCCTCTTCCACGCCAACATGCACCTCGACCAACTGCGCGAGATCATGCGCCAGATGCGTGAGCAGGGGCAAGCGTAACGCGCGAGTATTGGATGCTCGTCGCCATCCTGATGGCCCATCAGGGGGCGGCGACGGGCAGTCGGCAAATTGCTCGGTGGGGAATGCGGCCTTCAATCTACATCGATCCACGCGAAGCATTACCATCACTGTCAGGGTGTGGGTCAGGGCCGATAAATACCAGGGGTGATGCGCAAGGCGCGGCTGAAGCCGCCAGCTACCACCCACGCATAAATCCTGTGCCAAACACACGTACGTTCGCCGCTTTCTTCGCCCACATGGTATACTTCGGCGCACCGGTATCGGTACGACACGATCCGGTTGCTATCGATCTGTGTCACGGCGAACTCCCACATGAGCGCCTCTCTTTTCGGCATCGCGCGGAGATACGATGCTTTTCCCGACGCTGACCTTCGCGATATTCTTCATCATCGTCTACCCGGTCTACTGGTTCCTGCGGGAGCGCGGCGGGTGGAAGGTCTTTATCCTCGCGGCCAGTTATGTTTTTTACGGGGCCTGGGACTGGCGCTTCGTCTCGCTGATCATCCTCTCCACGATCGTCAATCAGGAGTTCGCGCTACGGATCGGGCGCTCGGCGGAGCGCCACAAACGGACCCTCGTCACCGGGGCGGTCGTCTTTAATCTCCTGCTGCTCGGCGTCTTCAAATATTATGGCTTTTTCATCGAATCGCTGAACGGTTTGCTCCGCACGGTCGGGCTGCCGGTGCGCCTGCCACTCCTGGCAATCATCGTGCCGGTCGGCGTCTCGTTCTTCACCTTCCAGGCGATCACCTACGTCGTCGATATCTATCGCGGACAGGTTGCCCGCGCCTCGGTCCTCGACTTCGCCGTTTACCTCGCCTTCTTCCCGCATCTCGTCGCCGGCCCGATCGTGCGGGCGTCAGAGTTCTTGCCGCAACTCCGCGCACCGCACACGCTCACCCGGCGACAGGCGAGCCAGGCCGCGTTCCTGATCGCCGGTGGCCTCTTCAAGAAGGTGGTGATCGCCAGCAACCTCGCCAGTGTGATCGTTGATCCGGTCTTCGCCGTGCCCAGCCAGCACAGCGCCCCGGAGATCATCCTGGCGGTCTATGCCTACGCGATCCAGATCTATGCCGATTTCAGCGGCTACACCGACATGGCAATCGGGATCGCACTCCTCCTCGGCTTCACCTTCCCGCAGAACTTCGATCGCCCCTATGCGGCGGCCTCCCTCCAGGAGTTCTGGCGACGTTGGCACATGACCCTGTCGCGCTGGTTACGCGACTACCTCTACATCGGGCTCGGCGGCAGCCGCAAGGGTCGGCTGCTGACCTACCGCAATCTCATCCTGACGATGGTCCTCGGCGGCCTCTGGCACGGTGCGGCCCTGACGTTCATCGCCTGGGGTCTTTTTCATGGGATCGGGCTGGCGATCGAGCGGTGGTTCAGCGAGCGTCGCGCAGCCTCGAATGAGCCCGCGCTGCACTTCGCCGGGCAGATCTGGTTCCAGCGGTTCCTGACCTTCCATCTCGTTTGCATCGCCTGGGTCCTCTTCCGGGCCAGCACGTTCGAGAAGGCGCTGACGATCTTCTGGCGCGGGCTCACCGCCTGGGAGCCGGGACCGCTGGCGAGCAGCAATCTCGTCCTGGTGATCGGGGGGATGTTGCTGCTGCAATTCATACCCGCCAACGTCGGGCGTTATCTAGAAGAAGCGTTCGCCGAGTTGCCCCTGGTTGCGCAAGGGGCGTTGATCGGGATCGTCATCGCGATTATCTTTGCACTCGGCCCGCGCGGCGTAGCCCCATTCATCTATTACCAGTTTTAGTATTATTATTATGGATAGTACGAAGCGACGCGGCGCGCGGCGCATGAGACGCGAGGCCAGATGATCGATACCGAGGAACGAATCGAGCGACCGAGCGACCGGTTGGGCCGGACGATCAAGCCGCTACGCCCACAAGAGCCGGAAGTGCCGCCACGCGCACGCCGACCCCTGCGCGAAGATGTCGGTGCCGCCTGGCCGATCTTCCGCGCGCTGCTCGCCATGCTGCTCGTCCTGCTGGTCCTCAACACACAGGCGCTACTCACTACAGTCGAACGTCGCCCCGATGGGCCGATCCGCACGATCTTCCTCGGCGTCTCGCGAGGACTGAATACCGCCGCCGGACGTTTTGGGCTGGAACGCCCGATGGCCTGGCTCGACTATGCCCAGGCCGATCGCGACAATACGCCGACCTTCGCCGGGATTCCCAGCGTCGCGAGCAGCGCCCCGACACCGTCGCCGAGCGAAACGCCCGCACCAGCTGAAACACCGCCCGCCGCCCAGCCCACAGCCCCGGCAGAGGGACCCGCACCAGCAGCCGTGGCAACCCCGGCAGCGCCAGCGGCGCAGAACACGCCGGTGCCACCGACAGCCGCCCCCACGGTACCGCCGCAACGTGCGGTGACGACCGCCGCGCCGCTCCGGGTCTACGTGGCCGGGGACTCGTTCGTGGACAGTATCGCTGAAGTCCTGGCCGAGACGAGCACCAATAAGGGCCAGTTAGCGGTGCTGGCCGATGGTCATGCGAACTCGGGGCTCTCCGAGCCGTCGTACACGAACTGGCCGGTACGCTTACGGCAGGCGCTAGCAAATCAGCCAGCACCGGAAGCGGTAGTTTTCATGGCTGGGGCGAACGATGGCGTGGCGATCCGCACCACCAGCGGGACATTGGAGTACGGCACGGCAGCGTGGAATACCGAATATAGCCGCCGCGCTGGCGAGATCATGGACATCGTGGGGCAATCGGGCGCACGGTTCTATTACATCGGGCAGCCGATCATGCGCGAGTCGAAGCAGAACCGGATCGCCAACGACATCAACATCGCGATCGTCAAGGCGGCGTCGTCCCGCCCCTGGGTCTCCTACATCGACAGTTGGGCGCTCCTGACCGACCGTGACGGCAACTACGCGACCTATCTCGAAAATACCGCAGGCGAGACGATCAAGGCGCGGGCCGATGATGGGATCCATCTGACCCCCACCTCAACCGTCTGGGTCGCCAACGCCGCCTACGCCGCGATCCGCAAAGAGTGGAAATTGCCGCAGTAGCGCCAAGCTAGCGCGGCAGCGTGCTTACCCCGCGTTCACCGTCGTCTCCGCAGAGGCGCGGAGCCCGGCGAAAAGATCATCCTCCGGGCGTGCCGTCTCAACCATCGAACGCATAATGATGAAGAAGTCGCGCGCGTAGACCTTCGCGGCGAGGTCGTCCGGCAGCTTCAGGAAAAATTCGAGCGGCTGGGTGCGGTGCTGGCGCAACGCCTCGCGTGCGGTCGCCCAATACGGGCTCGTATCGATGAACGCGGTGATCGTCGCCTCGGGCTGTCCCCAACCCTCATCCGCTTCCGCGCCCTGCTCGTCGCCCCCAGCGCTTCGCTCCACCTCGTCAGCGCCTTCGTCCTGGCCCTCATCGAACGGAATCCCCCGCGTCTGCATCTCCTCGCGCAAACCTACCCAGAGTTCGCGCGACCACGCCGTTGCGTAGAACTTGCTCGGGCTCCACGCCGCCCCCGCCTCAGGGAAACGCGCCGGATCTCCAGCGGCGTCATAGGCGGCGGCGGTCACGCGGTGGCACTGCAAATGGTCCGGGTGCCCATAACCACCATCCTCGTTGTAGGTCACCACCACTTGCGGGCGATGGTGGCGGATGAGGCACACGACCCGACCGACCGCCTCCTCGAAATTGGCATTGTGGAAGTTGTCGGGGTGGGCATTGGCCGGGGTATCGATCATCCCCGAATCGCGGTAGCCGAGCAGTTCGAGTTCGCTGACGCCGAGGATCTGTACGGCGCGGCGCAACTCTTCTTCACGGATCACCGAGAGGCGTGGGCGGGCCTCTTCTTCGACCAGTTCGGGGTCGTGAATCTCGCCTTCATCACCGAGGGTCGCCGTGACCAGCACGGTGCGTATCCCTTCGGCGGAATATCGTGCCAGTGCCCCACCGGTACCGATACACTCGTCATCGGGATGGGCATGGACAACCATCAGCGTCAGTGGATGTCCGGCAGTATCAGTTGCGTTCTCAGTTGCGTTCTCAGTTGCATTCATCGATGATCGCACTCCTTACGTAGAGGTCATATCAGCACATGGCGTCCCCGGCCAGTCTCGCCGGGGGATGGGGATGCCGAGTATCAGGCCGTGGTGATAACAATCGGCGCGGCGATATATTCCGCCTCGTCATCGCTCGGGGGTGAGCCAGCGGCTTACCGCACCTCTTGCTTTTGCGGCTCGACCCCGACCTCGGCCAGGTCAGTAGCGCTATCATCGGCGTGTTCGGCGAGTGCCATGTCGGTAGCCAGCGGGGGGGCGGTAACGAGCGGTGCGGGGGGCGGGACCGCGCCACGCCAGCGCACGGCCAACACTCCACCGACGAGGAGTACCGCCAACCACGGTAGGACGACACGCCACGGCACATTGGAGCTACTCGCCAGGGCCGGGAAGAACAGGAAAGGGTTCACACCAAGCAATGGCGGCAGGACGCGATCGGCAAACCAGTACGGATTGGCAGCACCGATGCCGTAATGTAGCCCGAGCGGCAGCCACCAGGAGAACGCCGTGATCAGCAGACCGAAGCTGGCGAGAACACCGGCGATGAGTCGCGTCGGCCGTGCAAAGCCCCACTGCCAGGCGGCACCGAAAGCCAGCGCCAGGAATGGCACGGCGGGATAGATATACCGACCGGGCGGCCCCCAGGTCTCCCAGCCCCCTTCGCGGACCGCGATGGCGATGAATTGCCCGACTACCACAAGCAACGCGGTCCACCCCAGGAATGGCGCCCGCCGCGCGAGCCAGACGAAACCACCAGCCGCTAGCAAAAGGACTGGTGCCGCCGGGAATAATCCGGATGCGCGATCGAAGAGAATCCCGAACGATTGCGGCCCAAGAGATGAGAAAGCGAGAAAATTCCGCAGATAACTCGGTTGCAGACGCGGCTCGAAACGCATCGCCAGGGCAGCGGCAGCAATCAGCAAGCCCGCGCTGATGACGACGAACAGACCAACCCAGGCCCACCCACGCCAGGATAGCCCGCCCACACGCCGGACGAGTCGGCTCAAGCCCAGCAGTACACCCATCCCCGCGATGACGAGCACTGCGGGGAGCAGGCGGGTGTGAAACAGGACTGTCCCGGCAAAACAAAGCAGCGTGAGCGGCACGGCGAGCAGCGGCGACCACCGCCCGATCCGCCAGTTATCGATGCACAGCAGCGCGAGCAACAGGAACAACGTGCCGCCGACCTCGGCATAGAGACGCACCGCAGCGGGCGACAGCGGCGACGAACAGGCGATCAGCGCGGCGACGCCCACGGCAACGCGCGCATCGAGGCCGATCCGGCGCAGTAATTCATAGAGGGCCAGCGCGACGAGCGCGGCGAGCACGACAATGGTGAGGAGGACACCACCGTAGCCACCCACCCCATAGCCCGGCAACAGCGCGAGCGACAACCCGAGTCCATGAACCGGGCGCTCGGTCCGAATCTCCCGCTGCAAGAGGGTGGCCGTCAGCGGCGTCCGGGCCTGGATCGAGAGGAAGCGGCTATCGTCACCTTTGTACCAGAATGGCTTGCTGGTCGTGCCGTTCGCCTCGACCCAGATCTTGTCACTCCACAGGGTGTTGCCGCTCTCATCGGTCAGACTAAGGGTCGCCTGCACCGGCTCGGTACCGGCATTGGTCAGCTCGATCTGCGAAACCGCATAGCCATCCCGCCCGATGTCGATCGCCGGGAGGATCAGCGCGGTCGCGGCAGTCCCCTCGGGCGTGACCGCCGCCGCGTGGGAGCCGATCGTTTCGAGGATGCTGACCATCACCGGATCGTCGGTGGTGATCGTCGCGGGGCCATAACTGACGCCGAAAGACCAGGT
>JAABUN010005959.1_pt1 | contig 14506 bp, 14 predicted proteins | sample 5559311 | NCBI WGS metagenome assembly JAABUN01 (sample SAMN10711877, study PRJNA513370) | rock metagenome | isolation source: Antarctica rocks | place: Antarctica: Victoria Land, Siegfried Peak sud | reverse complement strand
ACCCGCGATAGCGGCCAGCCGCGCCCTCTCGGTCGTATCGAGGATGATGCAGACAGTCTGAGCCATGGCCCAGACTCGCATGCCTCATGCTGCGCGTGAATCCTTCCACAGCGTCAGTGCACTAGGAGGCTGCCGGCCGATCACGAAAGACCTGGTGAGAAAGCTTATCCTTTGCACGACCTCTCGCTAGGCCTTCGAGCCAGAGGGCTTATTGTCGCTACGAGCGTCGATCAACACGATGTCCTTGTGGCCCAAAATCCCGAGCTTATCGAGTATCCCCTCAACCTTGCTCTGTTCAGAACGCGAGAAAAAGATAATGCACTTGATCGCGTTTTTGGCATCACTGGCGGCCTGATAGATCGGAACCTGATTTTGCAGATTGCGCTCGAGCTGCGTGTTCTTCGCAAGTTTCATCTCAGCTAGCGTTTTATCGGCTCCCCCTCTTGATATTTTGAAGTCGACCGGTCCCCGGCCATCGTTCGATTCTGTGCCAACATCGGACGGTGATCCGAACCACACTAAGCGGTACAGGATCTGCAGGTCGCTCTCGCGCTCGATCGCCTTTCCATCGTGGTAGAAGATCCGATGGCCGCCCTTGTTCTCGATCACGTCCTTGAGGTATCCGACCCGGGCATGCGCCTCATCGTATGAGCTGGCACCCATCCGGTAGAAGGGAGTGAGGGAGTTTAGCAGAGCTTGGAGTTCCTGAAGGCGCTGTACGAACACCACCTCCGTCACGAGCACCTTCTCGGAGCTCACCGCCTTCGCCTGGTCGCCTCATTCCTCTTTGAAACGGATGTAGTAGTCCAGGACTGCTGGAAAATGGCTGATTGTAGCGCGCGCGGCATCGTCGCGTTCTTTATGGCTGATGGGCCGCCCTCGCGGTCGGCTCAGCGCCGAATAGAAGTAGTTTGAGATCTGCGCCCGAAGCTCGGCGTCGCCGATGGAAGCTGGTATTTCCTCGAAACCGCGGACCAGATCGGAGCGGTTGATCCAGTTCTCGTCTCTGGTGAGCATGTCCTTCGGCGTGAGAAGAACGTGATCACCATCGGCCCACGGCAGCTCGAACACGGCGTGGTCCCAGGCTTCGGTTTCATAGTTGAACCGCACGCGCGAGATTGCGACGCGCTTACGTCGCGCAGGACTTATGCGGGCCAGGGCAAAGCTCTCCGTGTACCCGTACAGGAATGCCTTGATTAGGTTCGTCGTGAAGTCGCTGATGTTGTCCTTTCCAACCCCGTCCGTGATGAGCGCGACCTTCTCGAGATGCCGACCGTGCGTGATGCTCTGGCCGTCTACGTCGCGGAAGAGCCGGTTTAGGTTCGCGTGCAGGATCCGCGCAAAGTCGATGCCCAAGCCGCTCCCACCATTGCCGACCAGCGAAAAGCCGAACCAATTCTGTTTGACCTCGGGGAAGCAGTACCAAGCTCGTAGCAGGTCATCGCTTACCAGGCCCTCGGTGGAACGGTCGCGCAGAAACAGGAGGTAGCGCAGGATCTCGTCGTGAATATTGCGATACTCCGATTTTGAGCTGTGAAACAGGAGAAACGGATCGATGAAGAGAGGCAGGTCGTTGACAAGCGAGATATTGAAGGCGCCATAGTCCTCCAGCGCCTGCGGATCGAGCTCAAAGAACTCCGCGAAAAACGTCGACATGCTCGCACCCCACGCATGCCCGTGAGTAGAGCCGGCCATGAGCCAGGTCCAGTTTCAGCGGGTGGACCCCAACCGCAACGGCCTGAGCTGTCATTTCATCCTGCAACAGCCTGTTCGGCTCGAGGTGGACACGCGGCTGTCGGCCAGCCACGGTCGTCAGCTTCCTACGAGGTCAGAACCGAGGACAAGCTGCGCCGGGGTCGCGGATGTCGGGTTTCGGCCGCGATTCTGATGTCCGGACCTGGCGGATAGAACCGCAGCGAAAGAGAGTGATCCTCTCCATCTGGCGCAACCCGCCATCAGCTTGACGTTCGCGGCCTTGTCGAGCGTCACCTCGACGACTTCATCGCCGTCGAGGTGTCCGAGGTCGTTATGGAGGAACCTCACGCTCGTCCCCCTACCGGTTGTTTTCGGTCGTGCGCGGGCTGCGATTCCCGTGCGCCGCGGTCACGTAGCGACCGCTGATCGAACTGCGGAAATGATCGCCGCTCGACCCCTTCGAGCCAGGTGCCTCGTTCACCGTCGTCCGGGGGCTCGCCTTGCCGTGCTTCGCGGTCACGTACCGGCCGCTGATCACGCTGCGAAACCCGCCACCAGAACTGCTCTTGGCCATCGTCTCAGACTCCTTGAAGTGGACCGCCCCCCATTGCCAGGCAGGCGGCTGGTTGCTATCTCGCAACCGGTTCCCATATTGCAAGGGAGGCGTTCAATTGCAAGGTAGCAATTTAGATGGCCACCGGAAAGTTTGATGGGGAGGCATTCTTCGCCGCGATCGACGCGGTGAAGGAAGCCAAACGGCTGACCTGGAAGAAGGTCGCCGAGCAGGCCGGCGTGCCGGCCTCGACCCTGACGCGCATGTCGCAGGGGAAGCGGCCCGACATCGACAGCCTTGCGGCCCTTTGTGAATGGTCAGGGCTGAAGGTCGAAAATTTTACGCGCGGCGGGGGCGGCGGACCCCGTCAAACGGAACCACTTGCACAGATCACCGCGCATTTGCGGGCCGACCCTAACCTGTCGAAGGAAGGCGCCAGGATGCTCGATGCTCTCATCAAGACTGCCTACCAGCAGTTTCGCAAGGAATGAGAGCACGACTCGATGGCGTTCCGGTACGGGTTCAAGACTGAAGCGAACTGGTACGCCCGCGAGATGCGGCGGGAGCTTGGGCTGGCGCTATATAGTCCGCTCTGCCCGTGGAAGCTGGCCGAGCACCTGGAATTTTCGCTTGTTCCGCTGAGCAGCTACGAGACGGCGGCGCCCGAACTTGTCGCCTATTACCGTTCGATAAGCGGCAAGAAGGATTTCTCGGCCATCACGCTGTTCGACGGCCCGGTCCGGTGGATCGTCCACAACGATTGGCATCACCCGAAACGGCAGGCCGCCAACATCGCGCACGAGCTGGCGCACGGGCTATTGTTGCATCCGCCCAAGCCGCCGCTCGACGGCAAGAGCTCCCGGCACTTCGATGCCGCGCTCGAGGAGGAAGCCAACTGGCTCGGGCCCGCGCTTCTCGTCTCCGACGAAGCGGCCTTGTTCATCGAGGAACGTAAACTGACGTTGTCGGAGGCTTCCGGCCGCTACGGCGTCAGCGTGGACCTGGTCCGCATGCGGCTGAATGTGAGCGGCGCCGCCCTTCGCATCGCACGGCGCGGCGCGGCATAATCCGGCGAGGCTGAGCCGACCCGGCCCGGCGCAACGCTCGGCCACTGAAGCCTTTAGACCGGTCGACAAGAAGGTCCGGGATTTGAGGGGACCCGGTCGTGGGCCGTCGGTGCTTGTGACGTCTGGTTTCGGGCAGGCGCCTGACTTCCGGTTTTGGCGCAGGGCGGATGCGAGGATGCACTTCTCTAGGACGGCATCTCGCCCGGGCAGCGCCCGACGACAACGCGCATCGACAATCGGTGCCGACGAAGTCTGCTCATCGTGCTCGAGGGGCACCCTCGTTCGGTATTCTCGCTGTTCAAGTTGGGCGACGTTGCAAGGCAGCGCGGCCCAACTCTCGAGCGATTGGGGCCTGCGCGGGTCAGCGTTTGACCAGCGGGCAGTCACCCGCGTCCAGGGGCCGAAACCCTTGCTCGCCCGGGATCGTGTCGACGAGCTTGTAGAGGTCCCACTCGCTCTTCGACTCTTCCGGCTTCTTCACCTGGAAGAGGTAGACGTTGTGCAAGGCCCGGCCGTCCACGCGGATGCTGCCCGTCCCGAACAAAGGATCGTCCTTCGGGACTTCTTTCATCTTGGCCACGACCTTCGTCCCGTCAGACACGTCGCCCCCCAGCGCTTCCGCGGCCTTGAAGTAGTGCAGAAGGCCCGCATAGACGCCGGCCTGCGCCATCGTCGGCATCGCGCCCGTCTTCATCCGCTTGCCGTAGCGCAGCGAGAACGCTCGCGTGCCCTCGTTCAGATCCCAGTAGAACGTCTCCGTGAGATTGAGGCCCTGCGCGACGGGAAGGCCGACGCCGTGCACGTCGGTGAGGTACATGAGGAGGGCCGCCCGCGTCTGCCCGGACCCGGTGAGCCCGAATTCGGAGGCCTGCTTGACTGAGTTGATGGCGTCGGTGCCGGCGTTGGCGAAGGCCACGACCTGGGCGCCCGATGTCTGGGCCTGCAGGATGAAGGAGGAGTAGTCCGTCGCGCTCAGGGGATGGCGCGCTTCGCCCAGAACCTTTCCGCCGGCCTTCTCGACGGCGGTCCTCGTGTCCCGGGCGAGCGCGGACCCGAAAGCGTAGTCGGCCGTGATGAAAAACCAGCTCCTACCGCCGGCCTTCGTGACGGCCGTCCCGGTGCCGTTCGCGAGAGCGTAGGTGTCGTACGTCCAGTGCACCGTATTGGCGTTGCAGGCCCGGCCGGTCAGGTCGGACGTACCGCCGCCCGCGACCACGGCGGTCTTGTTCTTCTCCTTCGCGATCTGGCTCACGGCCAGCGCGATGGTCGAGTTGCCGAGGCCCGTGATCATCTCGACCCGCTCGGTGTCGAACCAGGTGCGGGCGATGTTCGATCCGATGTCGGCCTTGTTCTGGTGATCGGCCGAGAGCAGCTTGATCGTCCAGCCCCTTTTCTCGAGGCCAGAATCCTCGATCGCCATCTGGGCCGCGACGACCGAGCCCGCGCCGGTCGAGTCGGCGTAGACGCCCGATTGATCTTCCAGCACGCCGATCGTGAGCGTCCTGTTCTGAGCGAAGGCCGGCGCCGTCGCGAGATGGCCGAGGGCCAGGATGGTGACGACAATCGTTGCGTTCAGCCGCTTCATGGTCCGCGCTCCCTGTGTCGGCGATGCCGCCCAGCCGGCGCCTCCTCGAGGCGCCAGGCCCTCTTCCGTCTTGACGATCGCACCCTCAGGCAGCCTGCCGCGCTTGGCCCTGCCGCGCATGGCCGTGAGGGGCCCCTACATCGGCCAGGATAGCCGCGAGCCTGTCCCGGTCTGCCGGCGCGAGCATCCTAAGCGGCCGGCGCGGTGGGCCGACCGGGCGCCCGACGATGTCGAGCCCCGTATGGGCGACCCGGATGTGCGACTTGGTGCAGATCAGATCACAGAGCGGGAACAGCCTGTCCCAGAGGTCACGCGCCTTGACGGCATCCCGCTCCTTCACGGCGGCCCGGAAAAACGCCATTGCGTCCTGCGGCACGAAATTGGTGCAGACCGGGGCCCATCCGGTCGCGCCCGCCATGAAGGCCTGCAGGCTGCTCGATTCCCAGCCTGCGATCAGCGTCACCCTGTCCTGCGTCAGCAGCCTGATCGCCGTGATCCGGGTCAGATCGCCCGTGCTTTCCTTGACGCAGCCGATGTTGTCGAGCTCGGACAAGCGCTGAAGAAAATCCGGCTTCATGTCGACGCCGGTCGTCCAAGGATTGTTGTAAATGCAGATCGGAAGGCTGTTGGCGCGCGACACTCGCTCGTAATGCTCGAACACCTCGTCCGGCGTGAGCGGCCAGTAAGAGACCGGCAGGACCATGATGCCGTCACAGCCGACATCGGCCGCATGCCGCGAGAGCGCGATGCAGGCCTCGGTCGTACGGGCGCCGGTGCCGACAACCAGCGGGACGCGACCTGCGACATGCCTGGCCGCGGCCGCCGTCACGCGCTTCATCTCCTCGTCGGAGAACGACCCGTTGCCGCCGGTGCTGCCGAACAGGCACACGCCGTCGACGCTGTTGTCGATCTGGAAGTCGATCGCTTCGAAAAACGCGCGCTCGTTGATCCGCTCGCCGTCATCGGAAGTGGGCGTCGGCACGAAAGTGAAGACGCGAGACCAGAAACCCGCATCGGCCATTGTTCATCCTCCCTTGTTGGTCGTGTCGTCTTCGACACGGCCTCTCCGTTCAGTGCAGAGGTAGACGCCGGTACTGTCCGGGCGCGTCCGGATCACGGAAGTAGTCGTAGGCTCCCTCCTGCAGGAAGCGTTCATGACAGCGCCTGAGCCGGTCGGGCGCGAGAGTGACCCCGAGGCCCGGGCCTTCCGGCACGCGGACGACGTTGTTCTTTGGGCAGAACGGCCCTTCCTCGATCACGTCGTCCGTCTGCCAGTGCAGGATGCATTGCCCCGGCTCGCTGATCCATTGCGTCGCTGCGATCAAATGCAGGTAGGCGGCGATCCCGATCCCGGTCTCGCCGCTGAAGGTCCAGAACCCGATCCCCATTCGCTCGCAGGCGGCGACGAAGCGCATCGTGCGCGAGAGGCCGCCATGAACGGCCAGGTTGCTGACGAACGCGTCCGGGACGCCGAGCCGGACGGCCTTCGGCAGGTCGATCGTGTGAGTCGAAAACGAGATGGAGCTGTGCTGGCGAAGCTTGGCCATGTGCTCGAATGAAGCGGCCGGGTCTTCGTAGTTGCGTACGTCGTAGGGCTCGATTTCGCGCAAGATGCGGCGCGCGGTGGGCAGCGACCACGACATGTTGGCGTCGAGCCGCAGCAGCGAGTCCGGCCCGATCGCCTCGCGGATCGCCTTCACGGACCGGATCTCAAGCGAAGGATCGCCAAGCTGCAGCTTGCCTTCGAAGAAGGTGGAGCCGTGCTCGTCCTTCATCCGGGCGCAATAGGCCGCGACCTCGTCCGCGGTGCGCTCGCCCCCGATCGCGCCCTTCTCCTGCCTGAACGCAAAGTACTCGGCGAACGGGATCTGCTTCCGCGCCGCGCCGCCGAGCAGCATGTAGAGCGGCAGGCCGAACGCCTTTCCCCGGATGTCCCAGAGCGCGATCTCGATCCCGCCGAAGGAGCGTAGGAGCGAGCTGTCGCCCGTATTTGGCATGACCTGCATGTCCGGCACGCAGGCGCGCTCGCAGCTCTGGATGTCAATGGGATCGCGGCCGACCAGGGCCGGCCCGAGTCGGTCGTTGATCACGGCCGCGCAGTCGGGCGAAGGCGCCTCCCCGAGGCCGATCAGGCCCTCGTCGGTCGAGACCTCGATCACGACCTTTGTGTCGCCCGGATACGTGCCGACCCCGAACAGGAAGGGCACAAACAGCGGGATGTTCACCGGCGTGGCTTTGATGCCCCTGATCTTCATACGACCGGACCGCCCCCGACCCCGGACCGACTCCCCGGCCGACCGGAGCGATCTAAGTGCACCCTTTCACATCTCAGGCTGTCTGACAAGCGGACATCCGAACGGCTCGCTTGGCGGGGTTGTTGCCAGTGTCTATGGGGTCGTCACGTCAGCCAAGCTCCTTCCATCCATGACCGACGCGCTGTCCCGACTCCCGAAGCTGTCGCGCACCTCCCTGGTCGACGAGGTGATCGGAGCCATGCGCAAGATGCTGAGCGAGGAGGCTTGGGCGGGCGGCGCGAAGCTTCCCTCCGAGCAGGAGCTCGGACGCCAGCTCGGGGTGGGCCGCTCGACGATCCGCGAGGCGCTGCGTGTGCTGGGGCATCTGGGCCTCCTGGAATCTCGCAGCGGTCTCGGCACCTACGTGGTCGACAGCCGGATGCCCGGAGGTGGAGCCCCGGCGGAGCCTGACACGCCCGATGCCGTCCGCGATCTCTACGAGTTCCGGTACGCGATCGAGGTGCCGGCCGCCCGGCTCGCCGCCGAACGCCGGACGCCGGACGGGATCGCCGCGATTACGGCCGCCTGGGAGAGGTGCCGGTGGTCGGTCGAGGCGGACAGGCCGGACGAGTTCCCCCGACTGGACTTCGTCTTCCACCTCTCGGTCGTGCAGGCCTCGGGCAACCGGTTCTACATTCACGCCTATCGGGCGCTGGAAGCGGCCTTCACGCGCTACGTCGCCCTGATCCTGGCCCAGGGCCCGCTTCGCAGCATGCTCAACTTCCACGATGGGCTGATCGCGGCCATCGAACGCGGCGACCCGGATGGGGCCGCTCAGCAGGTCGAGGAGAACTTTGTCGAGACGGACGTGCGGCTTCGGCTCTTCTGCGCGGAGGCAGGCGGGTCGGCCTGAGCGCCACCTTCCATCAAGCCTGGTGCGTCACCCGAGCAGGCCCTCGACGCTCGCGTTCTCGTCGGCGGGGGCTGAGTTGAAGGCCGTCTCCCAGATCGCGATCTTGCCGTCTCGCAGTTTCCAGACCTCGACGCCGAAGCCCTTCATGGGACGGCCAGTGGCGGCATCTTCCCACCAGCCGTCCCAGACGTTCGCCATTACGTCGCCCGTGAGGCTCCGGAACTGCTTCTTCAGCCGATAGCCCCTCTGCTTCGAGCTGCGCGCCGTGAAGAATTGCCGCAAGGCATCGCGACCGGTGAACTCCGGCAAGGTCCCGAAGCGCACGACACAATCTTCCGTGAAACCTGCGACCAGCCCATCGATATTCCAGGGCATGAAGAGGGACTCGACCTGGCTCACAAAGGCGTGCGCCTCCTCGAGAGTCCTCGGGTTGCGATCGCCTTCGGTTCGCAAGGACTGAATCGCCATGGATTGCTCCTCCCGCGTCTTCGTGTTCTGCACAGGCCTTCGACCGACCGTGCGCCGTCGGCCCACTCGGTATCAAGGAGCCGCCTCGTGCGGAAGCCTTTAACAGCAGTCCCAACGCGGCTGAGAAAGAGACCGGGCATCGGAATCGGAAGACGTAGGCGACGTTCGCTCGCCGGTTGGCCATGAGCCGTTCTTTTCTCGTCGCGATCAGGACATCCTGCTGGTGATGGATGTCCAAATTGGTTGGAGAGCTGCGGAAATGAGCTGACCATGGAACGTCTGCTCCTCGGCGCGGAGCCAATGTCCGTTGATGGCGCACTCCCGAAGGGGCTCGTGCGGAGGGCCAATTGCTGGATCGCTCCCGCAACCGACGATCAGAACGTGCGCTCTCAGCGAGTGATCGGACCCGCCCCGCTGACGCTGCGGTGCGCCGCAAGCTGGCCAGTGGGACTGGGCTCCCCACGACGTGGAAGGCCTACGCGGTTGCCATGCGGGATTGCCGCGGCTTACGTCTCTGGCTCAATGGGCGAGAACCCTCGTAGGCTGGAGAGGTTCGGGCCGATCCAACCGGTCAGTTCTGCAAGAACCCGTGAGCGACCTGATGTCCGACGAACCCTTCCCGTTCATCGAGCTGCCGGCCGGACGGAGCCGGGCGAAACCGCGGCGGGTCGGCCTCACCATGATGTGCGATTTTGGCCTGACGCTCGAGAGCACGGAAAGCGTGCTCGGGCTATCGGGGCGCTTCACGGACTTCGCGAAGATCGCAGTCGGCACCGCGCGCTTGTACGAGCGACCCTACCTGCTTCGAAAACTCCAGGCCTACAAGGCGCACCAGGTCAGACCCTTCATCGGCGGACAATTCGCGGAATACGTCTTCGCGACCCAGGGCCGGCAGGCCCTCCCTCGCTTCTTCAAGGAAGCCGTGTCGCTCGGCTTCGACACGATCGAGATCTCGGACAACTGCGTTCCGCTGACGGATGCAGATCGCGTCGAGCTCACGAAGCTGGCGCTCGATGCGGGGCTCAAGGTCTTCGGCGAGGTCGGCTCCAAGGACGAGCGGACCAGCGCTGCGGCCATGATCGATCAGGCAGGCGTGTGGTTCGGGGCAGGCTGCGAGCTCGTCCTGGTGGAAGCTGCCGAATTCGTGGCCGACGGGGATCTCGACATGGAGTTGGTCCACGCCGTGCTAGGCGGGCTCGACATGTCGCGCGTGATGATCGAGCTTCCGGGCCCGTGGATCAGCGGCGTGACGCTCTCTCGGGTCTACGACATGCGCAAGCTGCTCATCCAGGCCTTCGGACCGGACGTGAACATGGCGAACGTGAAGCCCGAGGACGTGTTCGACACGGAGGCCTTGCGGGTGGGGCTCGGGGTGGTCGGACCGAAAGAGCTCTCGCACGCCGGAGAGCGGCTGTGATCGGCCGACGCGGGCTGCTGGCCGGCGCTGCCGCGCTCGGCGTTGTGCCGGCCGCTGCAGATCGCTTTCCGGAGCGGCGCCTGACCTTGATGGTCGGCTTCGGGGCGGGAGGCATGAGCGACGTCACCGCCCGAATCCTGGCCAAGAAGCTGCAGCAGCTGCTCGACGTGACCGTGATCGTCGAGAACAGGGTCGGGGCCGGGGGCACACTCGCGATCAGCTCCGTGGGCCAGATGGAGCCGGACGGGTACACGCTCGTCACGTTCCTGACCGACGGGCCGTTCACGGCCGCGTACCAGGGCCGGCCCATCAACCTCGACGAATGGGCGATCGTGGGCGGGTACATGCCGCAGGAGCGAGTGCTTTTCGCGGCCAAATCCGCGCCCTTCGGGACCGCCCGCGAGATGATGGATTACGCCCGCACGCATCCGGTCACGGTCAGCGACGGCGGGGCGTTCTGGTCGGGTCGGGTTGTCGAAGCCTTCGCCAAGAAGCACGGATTGCAGGTCGCGGTCGTGCCGCAGCGTTCAGGCCAGGCCGGCTCGACGGAGGTGATGGGCGGGCACGTGACCATGGCCGAGACGGACCGCACCGAGCGGTTGCGGACAGCCTTCCGGGCCGCCGTCGAGGACCCGGAGCTGCGGGCCCAGATGGTGGCGCTCGACCTCACGCCGAAATGGATCGACCCCGCGACCTACGCGGCCACCCTGCGCGAGGTCACGGCCGACGGCGAGAGGCTGCGCGACTACCTGAAAGCCTGATACGACTGCAACCCGGCCTCACGCGATGAGGTAGATCGGGCTCGTCCAGGCCTGGTGCCCGTCCGCCTGAGTCACCCGGATGTAGACGGGCAGGTCCGCTCCGCCTGCGAACGAGATCTCGTGCTCGAACGCGACCCGCCGGCTCCACTCCGTGTCCGGCAGCCGATAGATGCTGAGCTTGCGGCCGAGCCCACCGCCGTCGAACACGGCCGCGCCGTCCCCAAGCTTTGAGATATCCGCATGGCCGGACACCACGTTCGTTTCGACCTGGATCGTGCCGGCGGAGGCCGTCTCGAGCCAGAGGTCCACCCCGGCGAGGTTGCCGGTCGTGACTGAGACCCAGGCGAGCTCGGACCCGGGCTCCGTCTCACGGACCTGCCGCTCGGGATTGAGGAAGTTGACGGGTTCGAACCGGACGATGCGGTTGCCCGAGACCGTCAGGCGGCCCTGCCACACTGTCTCTCGGCCCCGCCCCCTGTATTCGGCTCCCTGCCAGAGGACCCGGACCCGCCGCCCAAGGTCGGAGGGTGCGAAGCCGCGGATCGTCTCGGCGACCTCCGTTCCGTGCAGGATGTCCACGCGATCGATCGGCGCGGTGCCGATCACCTCGCCCCCGAGCCGCATCGGCACCGGTCCCGGCCGGACGATGTCGCCCATCGAGACCTCGCGCCCTTTGCGCTCTTCGGCCGGCCCGAGCTGGGGGTCGTCGGCGAGGACGCGCACCGGCTCCTCGAACTGTCCCTGCAGGTCGACGAAGAGCCGTGTGCCGGTGGTGCCGTAATGGTGACGCGCACGAAGCGCCGCGAAGAGGGCGTCGCGCGTCAGCTCGGGCATGAAGTAGCAGGTCAAACCCCCGATGGCCCCGAAGGTGGACGCACCGGGTCTTGTCGCTCCGGGCCGGCCTTTGTGGTCGTCGCTGTGGCAGACGACCCCGACCCGGAAGCCTCGCGCGAACGCGTCGTGAAGGAGCCACTCGAAGGTGCCCCAGGTGGAATGCACCTCGACAGCCCGCTCCAGCCGGCCGTCGTGAGCGACCGCGATATCGGCGTAGCGGCCCCCGACATGGGCGATCACGACTGCGTCCTCACCGTCCAGCGCCCGGAACAGCCCGGAAGCGTTGTAGCAGTCTGGAGCTTCGGCCTGCCGGTTCTCGATCAGGACACGCGACGAGCGACGGATCGCGCGTCCCTCCTGCCGGAAGAACACGTTCCGGTCACCGCCCATCCCCGTGTTGCCGGACCACTCGTAGCCCGGGACGCAGACGAAGCGGCCGGGATCGTCGAACTCGGCCGTGAGGCGGTTCAGCTCCCGCCAGAACGCGTCCGTGATCTGGAAGTCGTTCCCCTGGTGCCCGACGATGTCCAGAAAAGCCTTGTCCCGGCCGTAGCGGAAATAGGTTTCGGCCGGATTGGTGCCGACCGTTTCCCCGCTTTGCCCGTGCAGGTCGCCCCAGTAGCACCGCGACCGAGCGTTCGCGACGACTCGCATCGGATTGGCACGCGCGAGCTCTTCTCCGGTCGCGGACCAAACCCGGAGATCGATGTCGCCGGGCTCGTCGACGAAAAGGCCGTCGAGCACGAGCGTGTCACGATCAGGATCGATCGCGACCGTCGCAGGAAGGTTGCGGACCTCGCGCGAGCTCGAGAGCGTCACCCGATCGGGATCCGGCCGGGTGGGGTTGCCCCACTGATCTTCAGCCAGCACAGCCAGGCGGAACGACTCTCCGGCCACCGCAAGCGAGGGCAGGATTGCCTTCCAGCGGGCGGCCGGACCCGCCACGAGCTCGAACCCGGGCGAGGCCGGAAGTTCGGTGAACTCGTAGGTCGCGAAAGCGTCGACGTAGGTCTTCAGCTCAAAGTGTTCTTCGCAGTTGGTTTGCAGGCGAAGGCCGGGGGACCCGTGGCGGCGGTCGCCGAACCGGACCGTCAAGGTGTCACCGGCTCGCAGGAACCCGCGACCGACGCGCACCAGGAGAGTGTTGACCCAAGGCCGGATGTTGAGCCGGTCCACCCAGTACTCGAGAGCCGCCCCGTTGCTCGCCTGGACGGTGGTGTAGTTGGGCCCGCCCGGATCGGCGAATTGTGGCTTGGCCATGTCGGACGTGGTGCGCCACGAGATCTTCAGCATGCCGCTGTCGTCGATCCCGAAAGTCCCGGCCGTGTACTCGAACACGAGCTCGGCAAAGGACCCGGCCACGAAGGGCCCGGCAGACGACACTGTTGCGTGCCCCATATGCTCGGGCAGGTAGGTGGAAAACGGCATAACACCCCTATGTGGTCGCGACCGGGATAGGTCCTGTCTTCGACCAAACCTATGACCGCGTCACTCGAGAACTGAAGCCGGCCAGCACTGGGCCGCGTTAAGCGCGCGCTAGCAGCTACCGCCGCGCGGTCGAGCCGTGCCGGGTCTGGGTAACCACTGGATCGGTCGCAGCCGCCCTTGGATCGACGAATGTCCGCTAACTGGCCCAGGCGCAACGTCTGCTCCTGGCGCACTCGAGACCCGTCTGGCTCGTCCGATCAACCGCCGGCTCGCTTAATGACCAGCGTCCAGGGCCATGCCCCCGGGAGATTCGTTCAGTAGCCCGCACGCCTGTTGGTTGCTCGCGCTTGCCGGGTTGCTTGTGCTTGCCGGTTGTCCATGCACGGCGGCCGAGGCGCCGCTCGCCAGGGCTGTTGCGGGTTCACGTCGTACGCCTACACTGTCGGATTGTGCATCTCGGTCGACTTGGCACCGCGGAACGATGGACATCTTCGATCGCCTCAAAGCCGCCGCTGCGTCCGATTGGGCCAGCTACGTCGACCATGAGTTCGTCCGCCAGCTTGAGGCCGGGACGCTGGCCGACGCGGCGTTCCGCACCTACCTCGTCCAGGACTACCTGTTCCTGATCCAATTCGCCCGCGCCTATGCGCTTGCCATCTACAAGAGCCGCAATCTGCAGGACATGCGTGCTGCTCAGGCTGGCTTGTCGGCGATCCTCGATGTCGAAATGAACCTGCATGTCCGGCTGTGTGAACGGTGGGGCCTCTCTCCGACCGACCTCGAGACCGCGTCCGAACGGGCCGCCACGGTGGCCTACACGCGCTTCGTCCTCGATTGCGGCGCCTCGGGCGATCTGCTTGACCTACACACCGCCCTTGCGCCCTGCGTCGTCGGCTACGCCGAGATCGCAGGACGTCTTGCGCCCAGCGGCGTCACGGGGCTCGCCGGCCACCCGTATCGCGAGTGGATCGGGGAATATGCTGGCGCCCCCTACCGGGACGTTGCTGCCTCGGCCCGCCGTCATCTCGACGACCTGGCGGCCCGATCGCTCACGCCACGGCGCTTCGCTGACCTTGCGGCGCTGTTCGGCACGGCCTCGCGGCTCGAGGCGGACTTCTGGCAGATGGCCTTGGACCACGCCACCTCGCCGGCCGGCGGGTCACACAACTGAATGCTGAGCGACAACGCCGGACATGAGCTGCCTGCCCGACGTCGGACCTCGACGACGCCGAGGCGCCCGGCCCCGATCTGCCGTCACCTTAAGCCATCGTCGGCAAGTGGAGAGACATGGCTGTTCACGCGCCGACCCGCCGATCCTGCCCGCCCCTGCGCAAGCCGCGCACGAAATCCGGACCATGAATGTCGAACCCGCTGACCAGGGCGAAGGCCGCGATCGTCGGTTCGTGGTCGGGATTCGGGAGATTTAACAGGCTGTTGAAGAACCCGCTCGCGTCGCGGCTGGCCTCGTGATTCACTCCTGTTGCTTGATCGGGAGGTCGGATTGCGGGGGACGGACGAGCGGACAGGGGCGCTGTTCAGCTACGTGGACCT
>JAABUN010005958.1_pt1 | contig 14507 bp, 15 predicted proteins | sample 5559311 | NCBI WGS metagenome assembly JAABUN01 (sample SAMN10711877, study PRJNA513370) | rock metagenome | isolation source: Antarctica rocks | place: Antarctica: Victoria Land, Siegfried Peak sud | reverse complement strand
CCGGCCCAGTCGTCCTTCCCGGCCAACATGCTCGCCATTCGCGGCGGGCGGCCGGAGATGCTGACGCTCTCGGACATCATCCGCGCCTTCATCACCTTCCGCGAGGAGGTCATCACCCGGCGGACCAAGTTCGAGCTCAACAAGGCGCGCGACCGGGCGCATCTGTTGCTCGGCCTCGTCATCGCGGTCACCAATCTGGACGAGGTCGTCCGCATCATCCGCGCCGCGCCCAACCCGGCCGCCGCGCGCGTTGCCTTGCTGGCGCGCGAATGGCCGGTCGCCGAGATCGCCAGCTATCTGCGCCTGGTCGAGGCGATCGAGCATGAGGTCGAGGGCGACACCTACCAACTCTCCGACCGTCAGGTGAAGGCGATCCTGGACCTGCGCCTCCACCGCCTGACCGCGCTCGGCCGCGACGATATCGGCAGTGAGCTGGAGGGGCTGGCCGCCGCCATCACCGGTTATCTCGCCATCCTGGGCGACCGCGCCAAGCTCTACGCCGTCCTGCGCGAGGAGCTGGTGGCGATCCGCGAGGAGTTCGCGACGCCGCGCCGCACGATCATCGCCGCCGCATGGGAGGGACTGGAGGACGAGGACCTGATGGAGCGCGAGGAGATGGTCGTGACCGTCACCCTGGACGGCTACATCAAGCGGACCGCGCTGGGCACCTTCCGCGCCCAGGCGCGCGGCGGCAAGGGCCGCGCGGGAATGGCGACCAAGGCGGAGGACGCGGTCACCGAGCTGTTCGTGACCTCCACCCACACGCCGGTGCTGTTCTTCACCACGGCGGGCCGCGTCTTTCGCCTGAAGGTCTGGAAGCTGCCAGAGGGCGGCCCGACGACCAAGGGTCGGCCGGTGATCAACTTGCTGCCGGGGCTGGAGGCGGGCGAGACGATCGCAACCGTGCTGCCGCTGCCGGAGAATGAGGGCGAGTGGAGCGGGCTCCACGTCCTGTTCGCCACCGCGCGCGGGTCGGTGCGCCGCAATTCGATGGACTCGTTCGTCAACGTGCCGTCCAACGGCAAGCTCGCCATGCGCTTCGACGAGGGCAGCGCGGACCGATTGGTCGGCGTGGCGTTGTTAAACGAGAGCGACGACGTGCTGCTGGCGACGAAGTGCGGCCGCGCCATCCGCTTCGCCGCGACCGACGTGCGCGAGTTCCAGAGCCGCACCGCGTCCGGTGTGCGCGGCGTCTCCTTGCGCGATGAGGACGAGGTGATCTCGCTCTCCGTCTTGGGTGCCGTGGACGCCAACGTGGACACCCGCGACGCCTACCTCCGCGCGGCCCCCTGGAAGGGCAACGAGGCGGAGCACACGCTGGACGGCGAGACGGTCGACCGGCTCTCGAAGGCCGAGGAGTTCGTGCTGACGGTGTGCGCCAATGGCTATGGCAAGCGCACCTCGGCCTACGAATACCGCCAGGCCAACCGGGGCGGCCTGGGCGTCTCGGCGATCGACAACATCGAGCGCAATGGCGAGGTCGTCGCCTGCTTTCCGGCGCACGACGGCGAGCAGGTCATGCTGGTGACCGACCAGGCCAAGCTCATCCGCCTGAACGTCAGCGACATGCGCGTGATGGGGCGCGCCACCCAGGGCGTGCGCCTGTTCGACGTGGGCAAGGGCGAGCAGGTGGTCTCAGTCGCCAAGATCGACGAGACGGACGAGCCCGAGACACCGGCCGAGGAGATGATCGCGGCCGAACTGGCGGAGCCCGCGCTCGACCCCGAGAGCCCGCTCGGCGGCGACGATCATGGCGTGCGGGAGGACGAGGCCGAAGGGTCGTAGCCTCAGGTCGCAGCCTCAGCAGCGGCACTTCGCGGCGGGTTTGCGCTTGGGCGCGGTCGCCGCGAACTCGGCCGGCGTCAGGGTGCCCGAGCGGTCCTTGTCCGCTCCGTCGAAGCGCTTCGCGGTCGCGATCGCCCACTCGTCGAACGACAGGAAGTTGTCGCCGTTGGTGTCGAGCTTGCGGAAGTCCTTGACCCGGCTGCCCAGCATCTCAGCGCGCGCGATGCCGCCATCGCGATCCTTGTCGTAGCGGGCGAAGCGCCGCTCTTCCTTGCTCGCCTTGGAGACGGCCGGGATCGGCGGAAGGCCTGATGTTCCCTGCGGCTGCCCGCCCACCGAGAGAGCCGCCGGATCCGGCTCCTCCTGTGCCCATTCGTCCACCGCCTGCTGCTCGGCCGGGGTGCTCGACCGGGCACGCTCCTGAACCCAGAGCGCCAGTCCGGCCAGGATCAGCAGTCCGCTGATGGCGAGCGCCGCGATGCGCATGGATGTCCCCTTCGAGTCTCTCGCCGCCACGTTAGCGACCGCGCTCCCTCAAGCCAGCCCGCCAGGTCACCAGCCCGACACCGACCAGCCGACCAGGCGCAGAGCCAACGCGCGCTCCGACCGCCCCTCCAGCCGATGGAGCGCGGCACGGGCGAGCAGTCGCTGCCCGATCAGCGCTCCGGGCCACCGTCGGGACAATCCCTCTCGCAACCACCCCTGGGCGTCATCCAGCGCGCCCATTCGTGCGGCGGCCCAGCCGGTCATGCCGGTCACCGCGTGTGGGTTCGCGCCGCCGTCGCACAGCAGGCGCGCGCGCGCGCGCGCGACCGGCTCCCCGTCCGAGCCCTCCCACTCGTCCCAGGCCGCCACACACTGCACGATCCGCTCGCCCCGGTCCGGCCGCTCCCGCACCAGGGGTCGCACCGCGAGCAGGATCGGGTCGACCGGCGGCGGTCCGTCGGCCAGCGCCCCCACCGCCTCTTCCCACCACAGCAGGCGCAGCGACGTGAGCGCTGGGTCACCGGGGCGGCTCGCGAGCTCGGCCAGGCGAGCGTCGAGGCGCAGCGCCACCGCGAGCCAGCCGGCCGGCCCGCCCCCCCAAGCGATCGCGATCGGCAGCTCCGGGCCGATGGTGAAGGCCGCGTTCACCATGCCCTCCCACGCGCGATTAGCTGTCTTGCGGGCATGAGGCCTCCTGCCCTTCGACCATTCACAGGTCAAAGGGTCCAGATGGATCGGCTTCGATGTCCCACACACCTCGTTCGACACTGCTGCAGCGGTTCCGGCGCGACGCGTCGGGCAACGTGCTGGCGATCATGGCGGCGTCGCTGCTGCCGATGATGGCCGGGGTCGGCGCGGCCGTGGACATGAGCCGCAACTACATGGCCAAGTCGCGTCTGCAACAGGCCTGCGACGCCGGTGTGCTGGCGGGGCGCAAGGCCCAGGCGACGTCCACCTACACGCCCGAAGCCCAGAACCAGGCGCAACGGTATTTCAGCTTCAACTATCCAGCCGGCCTCTACGGATCGCAGTCCACAGCCTTCAGCAGCAGCAGCGCGGTCACGAACGAAGTCGTCGGCACCGCGTCGACGTTCGTCCCTGCCACGATCAGCAAGGTCGTCGGCTATCAGGGAACCAACCTGGCGGTGAATTGCACGGCTAAGCTGGACATCGCGAACACCGACGTCATGTTCGTGCTCGACGTCACCGGGTCGATGAACTGCCCATCGGATGCGGCCGTGACGTGCGGCGGCAACGGCGACGTCGAATATGGGTCGGGCACCCAGTCGCGCATCGGTGCCCTGCGCCAGGCGATCAAGGATTTTCACGGCGTCTTGGAAGGAACGAAGGGCAGCGCCGTTCAGACGCGCTATGGTTATGTCCCTTACAGCAACACGGTGAACGTCGGCTCGCTGATCAGGGCAAAGGATGCGACCTACCTGTCCGACAGAGTCTTCTATCAGACCCGCATCTATCCACCGCCCACGGTCACGACGGTGAGTGCCACTAACAACAGGAACTGTCAGGCTGCGAACCAAGTCTATGACAATTCCGCCAGGACCTGCACCACGACCACGCAGGGTGACTGGATCTATGGACGCTACGCCCTCAACACGAGCGGCTACAAGGGCATGGCCGCGACGAAGACTCCCTCCGAGATCGATGGCAGCACGTCGACCTGGGCCGGGTGCATCGAAGAACGAAAGACCGTCTCGGACGCATCTTTTGTGCCGGTTTCGGCGGCAGCGCTTGACCTCGACATCGACACGGCACCCACCAGCGATGACAACACGAAATGGAAGCCCTTCTGGCCCGAGGTCGAATGGCTGGTGTTCAGCGGCAACCGGGCGAACTGGAAGCAGTACACCGACTATTACAAGTTTGGCCAATGTCCCGTCGCGGCGAAGCTCGTCGAATCCCGAACGGCCAGCGAGGTCGACACGTATGTCACGTCCTTGAAGGCGGGAGGGCCCACCTATCACGACATCGGCATGATCTGGGGCCTGCGCCTGCTCAGCCCGACAGGTATCTGGGGCACGCACAACCAGACCACGTCCAACGGCCAGCCGATCACGCGCAACATCATCTTCATGACCGACGGGATCATGCAGCCCGATGCGAACGGCTATTCGGCCTACGGGTCGGAGACTCTGGACCAGCGGGTTTCCGGCGGATCGACCACCCCCGATCTCACGGAGCGGCACAACCGCCGCTTCCTGGCGATGTGCAACTACGCCAAGTCGCACGACATTCGCGTGTGGGCGGTGGCCTTTGGCACGCCGCTAAATCAGACGAAGTTGAGCGCGTGCGCCGATCCGGGCCGGGCCTTCGAGGCGAAGAACGCCACCGAACTCAACAACGCGTTCCGACGGATCGCGTCCAGCATCGCGCAATTGAGGCTCACCCGATGATCGCCGCTCGTCGGTTCGCGCGCGATGGTCGAGGCGTCACCGCCATCGAGTTCGCGATCGTGGCCCCGATCATGCTGATGCTGACCTTCGGGCTGCTCGACCTCGCCTTCCAGGCGTTCGCCCAGGCGACCCTGGACGGCGCGGTGAACGAGGCGGCGCGCGGCGGCACGATCGAGGTGAACGCGCCATCACAGGCGACCTTGGACCAGCGCGTGCGGGGGCAGGTCCGAACCGTGGTCCCGTCCGCGATCGTTCAGTTTCAGCGGCTGAACTATTCGATCGTCGGCGACGTCGGCCGGCCGGAAGAGTACACCGACCTGAACAACAACAATGTGCGCGATCCTGGCGAGTGCTTCTACGATTACAACCGCAACGGAGTCTATGACCTGGACCGGGGTCGATCCGGTCAGGGCGGGGCAGACGACTATGTGCGCTATGTCGTGACGGTCAACTACCAGAGGTTCTTTCCGGCCGGCATCATCGGAATGCCGCGCGGCGTCGTGCTGACGGCGCAGTCGGTGCTCCGCAACCAGCCCTACGCCACCCAGAGCAGTGGAGGAACGGTGTGCGCATGATCCGCTTGCCGGCCCGGTTCGTCGCGGATCGGTGCGGCATCGCCCTGATCGAGTTCGCCTACGCCTTGCCCGTGCTGCTGGTGCTGGGCTTTGGCGGAGCCGAGGTCGCGAAGCTGGCCATGACGAACACGCGCGTGAGCCAGATGACTCTCACGGCGGCCGACAATGCGTCGCGCGTCGGAGAGGCGAGCACCCTTGCGGTCAGGCCACTGCATGAATCCGACATCAATGACGTGTTCACCGCGGCCGACCTTCAGGCCCCCAACCTGAAGATCTATCAGTACGGCCGCCTCATCATGTCCAGCATCCAGCGCAACGCGCAGGGTGGCCAGTTCATCGCCTGGCAACGCTGCCGGGGGTCGAAAGCCGCGGTGTCCACCTATGGCGTCGAAGGGCGCGGGAGCACCGACACCAGCTTCGCGGGCGTCGGCCCCGCCGGGTCCGAAATCCAGGCGCCCGTCGGTGGAGCCGTGATCCTGGTGGAGGGCTTCTACAACTACCAGCCGCTGACGGCGTACTCCGGCCGGATGATCGCCAGGGGCCCGATGAAAAGCGTCGCCGTGTTCACGGTGCGCGACCAACGCGACCTCTCCGCGGTCACCAATCCGGAAAACGTGGCGGTGTCACGATGCGCCTGACGGGCGGTCAGCGGTAACACACCGCCCGGCACGCCTCTACGATCCGATCCGCGTCAATCAGCGCCGCCTTCTCCAGATTGGCGGCATAGGGCATCGGCACGTCGACGTTGGTCACGCGGGTGACGGGCGCGTCGAGGTCGTCGAAGCCGCGCTCCATGCACACCGCCGCGATCTCGCTGGCGATCGAGCAGGTCGGAAAGCCCTCCTCCGCCACCACCACCCGGTTGGTCTTCTTCAGGCTCGCGAGCACCGCGTCGGTGTCGAGCGGCCGCAGGGATCGCAGGTCCAGCACCTCCGCGTCGATGCCCTCTCCGGCCAGCGTCTCGGCCGCGTCGAGCGCCAGCCCCACCGCGATGGAATAGGCGACGATCGTCACGTCGCGGCCCTCTCGCACCACCCGCGCGCGCCCGATCGGGAGCGCGTCCTGATCGTCGGGCACGTCGAACGAGCGGCCGTAGATCAGCTCGTTCTCGAGGAAGACGACCGGGTCCTCGCAGCGGATGGCCGCCTTCAGCAGGCCCTTCGCATCGGCTGCATCATAGGGTGCGAGCACGATCAGGCCCGGCGCGCTCGCATACCACGGCGCGAAGTTGTGGCTGTGCTGGGCACCGACCCGGCTCGCGGCGCCATTGGGGCCGCGAAAGACCACCGGACAGCGCATCTGCCCGCCCGACATGTAGTGAGTCTTGGCGGCCGAGTTCACGATGTGGTCGATCGCCTGGAGAGCGAAGTTGAAGGTCATGAACTCGACGATCGGCCGCAGCCCGCCCATCGCGGCCCCCGTGCCCAGTCCGGCGAAGCCGTATTCGGTGATCGGCGTGTCGATGACGCGGGTCGGGCCGAACTCCTCGAGCAGGCCCTGGGTGACCTTGTAGGCGCCCTGATACTCGGCGACCTCCTCGCCCATCACGAACACCCGGTCGTCGGCGCGCATCTCCTCGGCCATGGCGTCGCGCAGCGCCTCGCGCACGGTGACTTTCGTGGTCGGACCGTCCGGCTTGGGCGGCCGGGTTGAGGCCTCCAGCCGCTCGGGCGCGGTCGGAGCGGCCGCCGCCGCCTGCGCGGGAGAGGCGGCGGGCGCTTCGCTGTCGCCCATCTTCTGCGCTACGTCGGGTGGTCGGTGCTCGGCCGGCTGAGCGGAAGCCGCCGGTGTTTCAGCCAGCGCCTCACCGTCGACCGCCAGGCGCGCGATGACCTCGCCCACCTTCACCCCGTCCGTTCCCTCCGCGATCACGAGGGCCGCGATGGTGCCCTCGTCGACCGCCTCGAACTCCATTGTCGCCTTGTCCGTCTCGATCTCGGCCAAAATGTCACCCGCGGCGACCGTGTCGCCCTCCTTGACCAGCCAGCGGGCCAGCGTGCCCTCCTCCATCGTGGGCGACAGCGCCGGCATCGTGATGTCGATCACTGGGGATAGCTCCCGACCAGCACGTCCGTCGCCAGCTCGCCCAGCGTCGGTTCGGGCGAGCTCTCCGCGAAATCGGCCGCGTCGGCCACCCGCTGGCGGATCGCCTTGTCCGTCGCCTTCAGCTCGTCCTCGTTCGCGCCCATCTCAACGAGCTCCTTCTTTGCCCGCTCGATCGGGTCGGAGGACTCCTTCATTGCGGTCACCTCGTCGCGCGTGCGGTATTTCGCCGGGTCGGACATCGAGTGGCCGCGATAGCGGTAGGTCTTCATCTCGAGCAGGATCGGCCCCTTGCCGCCCCGCACCCACTCGAGCGCCACCGTCATCGCGCCGCGCACCGCCAGCACGTCCATCCCGTCGACCTGCAGCCCCGGGATGCGGAAGCTCTCGCCGCGACGGTAGAGCTGATCCTCGGCCGACGACCGGTTGACCGACGTGCCCATCGCATATTGATTGTTCTCGATGACATAGACGATCGGCAGACACCACAGCTCCGCCATGTTGAAGGCCTCGTACACCTGTCCCTGGTTCGCCGCGCCGTCGCCGAAATACGCGACGCAGATGCCGCCGTCGTTCCGGTATTTGTGCGCGAACGCGAGGCCGGAGCCGAGCGGCACCTGAGCGCCCACGATGCCGTGCCCGCCGTAGAAGCGGTGCGGCACCGAGAACATGTGCATCGACCCGCCCTTGCCCTTGGACATGCCCGCCTGACGCCCGGTCAGCTCGGCCATGATCAGCTTGGGATCGATGCCGTAGGCCAGCATATGGCCGTGGTCGCGATAGCCGGTGATGACCGAGTCCTTGTCGCCGTCCAACGCGCTCTGCACACCGACGGCGACCGCCTCCTGCCCGATATACAGGTGGCAGAAGCCGCCGATCAGACCCATGCCGTAGAGCTGGCCGGCGCGCTCCTCGAACCGCCGGATGAGCAGCATCTGCTCATAGAAGGCGCGGAGCTCGTCACGGTCGGCGGAATGGCGCTCCGGCTGGTCCGGGCGCTCCCGATTCGAGGTCGGCGGCGAGGAGGGTGAATTGGCCAAGTCGGGTCGAGCCTCTTTGGATCGGGTCTCAGGTGGGTGCGGTCCATCATCTGCCACACGGGCCGATCGTCGGCAACGCCGTTCACCGGATCGGCAGGACCACCTCGTCCGACCGGATGACGCCCAGTTCGCGTCGGACGAGCTCGTCCGCCAGATCGGGATTGGCCCCGCGCGGGTCGAGCAGCCGCACCCGATTGGCGAGCGCCACCTGTTCCGTCTTCAAAATAGCGAGCCGATGTTCGGCCAGGACGTGCTGCGTCCGATAGTCGCTCCACGCCAGCAGCCCGTTGGGACCGACCACGGCATAGCCGCCGAAGATTGCCATGAACACGCCGCCCAGCACCACCGGCAGCGCGCGCGCCGACCAAGGCCGCTGCGAACGGCGCGACGAGGGCGAGTGACGGCGACGGCTCATTGCCGCCCGTCATGAATCACGTGGACCGCCTTGGCAAGCGGCCGCACCACGCCGCCGACGTCATGACGGACGGAACCGCCGAAAGATGGCCCGGCCCGGATAGCGGGCGGACGACCCAAGCTCCTCCTCGATGCGGATCAGCTGGTTGTACTTGGCGAGCCGGTCGGATCGCGCCAAGCTGCCGGTCTTGATCTGCCCGCAATTGGTGGCGACCGCCAGATCGGCGATCGTCACATCCTCCGTTTCGCCGGAGCGGTGCGACATGACGCTCGCATAGCCGCTGCGCGTCGCCAGCGACATGGCGTCCAGCGTCTCGGTCAACGTGCCGATCTGGTTGACCTTGACCAGCAGCGCGTTGGCGATGCCCCGCTCGATCCCCATCGCCAGCCGATCGACGTTGGTGACGAACAGGTCGTCGCCGACCAACTGGCAGCGGTCGCCGACCGCCTCGGTGAGCGCGGCCCAGCCGTCCAGGTCGTCCTCGGCCATGCCGTCCTCGATCGATGCTATCGGATAGTCGTTCAACAGCTCGGCGAGATACCGCGCCATTGCGTCGGGGGAAAAGGTCGCGCCCTCCCCCGTCATCCGATACTCGCCGTCGGCGAAATACTCGCTCGCGGCGCAGTCGAGCGCCAGCACCACGTCGTCGCCCGGTCGGTAGCCGGCGGCCTCGACCGCCGTCATGATCTCGTCGAGCGCGGCCCTGGTCGAGGCGAGGTTCGGGGCAAAGCCGCCTTCGTCGCCCACGGCGGTCGACAGGCCTTTCGATCGCAACCGGCCCTTGAGCGTGTGGAAGATCTCCGCGCCGCATCGAACCGCGTCGGCGAACGACGCGGCCCCGACCGGCATGACCATGAACTCCTGCATGTCGATCGGATTGTCCGCGTGCTCGCCCCCGTTCAGAATGTTCATCATGGGCACGGGCAGTGTGTGAGCGTGCACACCCCCGACGTAGCGGTAGAGGGGCACCCCCCCCGCATCGGCTGCCGCCTTCGCCACGGCCAGGCTGACCCCAAGGATGGCGTTGGCACCGAGCCGTGACTTGTTCGGCGTGCCGTCCGCTTCGATCATCGCCGCGTCGATCGCCATCTGATCCTCGGCGTCCTCCTCGAACAGCAGGTCGGCGAGCTCTCCGTTGACGATGTCGACCGCACTGGAGACGCCCTTGCCTCCCCACCGGGTCGCGTCCCCATCGCGCCGCTCCACCGCCTCGTGAGCGCCGGTCGATGCGCCCGACGGAACCGCCGCGCGACCGAAGCTGCCGTCCTCCAGATGCACGTCGACCTCGACCGTGGGATTGCCCCGGCTGTCGAGGATCTGGCGTCCGTGGATCGAGAGGATGGCGGTCATTCGGCGAAGTCCTTGCGCTTTTGAGACGGTCGATCCCGTGTCTGACGCCTTCGCCGCGTTGCCGCAACGGGGGAACAAGCCGGGAGGGCGGTGGTTTTGGGCAACACGGAATTCAACAGACAACAGGGAGCCAGTCATGGCCAACGATACGACTTTTGAAACGAGCGACGACCCGGTCAGCGCCGGGCCGGTGGACGCCACGTTGGGCGCGCCCGTCACCGGCACTGTCCTCGGTTCGCACGTCGCCGGGGCACCCGATGCGACGAGCACCGATCGCGCCTCGACAGGGGCCATGTCTCGGGTGAAGGAAGAGGCGTCGCGTGGACGGGATCAGGCGCTCGCCGCGGCATCGACCTATGCGGATCAGGGCAAGGACAAGGCGGCCGGCGCGCTCACGACGCTGTCCGGGCTGATCGTGGAGGCGGCCAAGCTTCTCGAGGAGAATTTCGGACACAAGGCGGCCGATCCGGTTCGTGCGCAGGCGGACCGCCTGTCGGGCGCGGCCCGGCATCTTGAGACGTCGGACGTCGATCAACTCACGACGGAATTGAAGGCGTTCGCGAAGGGCAACCCGATCTTGTCCGTCGGCGCGGTCGCGGTGGTGGGCTTCGCACTGGGCAAGTTGCTGACCGGCGGCGGTCGGGAGGACTGATCCGGTCCATGGAGACGCAGACAACCGAGCCCAGCGCCGTTGCCGAGGGCGTGTCGATCCGGAACCTCTTCGCCGACACCATCGGCCTTTCGAAGGCGTACATAGCCGCTGAAAAGGCTGCGCTCACCTTACGGGCAAGGCTGACGGCGGCGGTCCTGGCGTCGGCGCTCGCGCTCGGGGTCACGGCCGCTGTCCTGGCGTTGTTCGGGTTCGGGTGGCTGCTCGTGGGCTTGGCCCTTCTCCTGGCGGAGGTCATCGGCTCGGTTGGCGCCGCCTTCGTGGTCGCCCTGGTCCTTCTCGCCTTGGCGTCGGCGTGCGCTCTGTTGGCCCGCCGTGCCCTGTCCCGGCTGCCGAGGACGTCATCGTGAGGGATCGCAGCGACCTGATGCAGCTTCGTGAGCGCGCCGCGCGGGAGAAGGAGCTGGCAAAGCAGTCTTTTGCGGGCTTGAAGCAGGCTCTGCGTCCGTCCTCGATCGCGACGAGGCTCGGCAGGAAGGCGACGGTCGCGGCGAGCGATGTCGCCGGCGGGGTTGCGGACTCCGTCCGGGCGCACCTCGGCCTCACGACATCGCTGGCGGTCGGGACGGGTCTGGTGGTGTTGTCGAAGCCGCTCGGCGCCCTGATTGCAGACGGATTGAGCTCGACCAAAGCGGACAGCGAATAGTGAGGGTGCCGTAGATCGCGTGAGCAGACGATTACGGAGTGGCTGGTGCGGTGGAGTGCTCGACGTGGCAACGACGAACCCGCTGCCCTTTAACCTCGGTGAGCGCGGCGATGCCTGAGTTGGAAGAGATCGGGACAATGCCATGACCATGCTTCATCTGGTCTTCGGGGGTCACGTGGCTGACCCGCAGACGCTGGACTTCACCAATCTCGGTGCGATGGACCTGGTGGGGTTTTTCCCCGACTACGCCAGTGCCCTGAAGGCTTGGCGCGCAAAGGCGCAAGCGACGGTCGACGACGCCGAGATGCGCTATGTCGTCGTCCACCTCCATCGCCTTTTCGAACCCGACTTGAGCGACGAAGGGTGACGAACCCGCTGTAGCGGCCCTAGCGCCTGCTCATCAGCGGCATCAGGATCAGGCCCGCCGCGAAACCGCCGATGTGCGCGCCGATCGCAAGCGACAGTCCAACCGTCTCGAATAGGATGCCCTGCAAGATGTTCAGGCCCACCCAGGCCGCGAACAGCCACAGAGCGTTCACGAGCGCCGGCGACAGCGGCCCCAATCGCCTCGCCCGACCAGTCCCGCTCAACAGTGCGTAGGCCGCTATGACGGCGGAGATCGCTCCGCTCGCCCCGATCACCGGAACGGTCGAGTGAGGGGCGAACGTCACCTGGAACACGGAGGCGGCATACGCACCGACGAGCAGCAGCAAACCCAGTCGGCCGGGGCCGTGCGAACGCTCGACCGCCGCGCCGCAATATACGAGCACGACCGCGTTGAACGCGAGGTGCAACAGGTTGGCGTGCAAAAACGCACTCGACAGCGATGTCAGCCAGACCGGGACCAGGCCGCCACCGACCTCACCCACGATCCGTGCGGGCACGAGAGCGCCGGCGTTCACGGCTTCACCGAAACTGCCGGTGACCCAGAACAGGGTGTGAGCGGCGCACAGGGCGACGGCGAGCGCCTCGGTCAGCGGCGCTCCACGCACGCGCATTGCGCTCAAATGTAGGCGATCTTGTCGATGACGTACCAGCGGTCGCCGGACGGCACCGTCACCTCGACCTCGTCCTCCAGCGTTCGCCCGATCAGCGCCCGACCGATCGGACTGTCGTAGCTGATCCGGCCGTTCTTCGCGTCCGCCTCGGTCTGGCCGACGATCTGCCAGGTGACCGGCTTCTCCTCCTCATCCAGCAGGGTGACGGTCGCGCCGAACTGAACCTTGTTGCCCGACAGCTCGGTTGGATCGATGATCTGGGCGCGGCTCAGCCGATCCTCGATGTCGGCGATGTGCGCCTCGATCTGCCCCTGGCGCTCTTTCGCCGCGTGATATTCCGCATTTTCCGACAGGTCGCCGTGGGCGCGCGCCTCCTCAATCGCGTCCACCACCAGCGGCCGCTCGGCCCGCAGCCGCTTGAGCTCACTCTGCAGCTTGATCTGACCCTCGATCAGCATCGGCATCTTGTCACTACTGGCCATGTCGGCACGCCTCCAAACGCAACAGCCTCCCCACCACCGACCTGCGTCGTGGTGCGGAGTGTCAGGACCTCACGAGCCCGAGGGCTCAACCGCCGTATTGTACGATTGCAGGGGCCGCACTTCAAGCACGCGGCCGCGCGTGGCCTCGATCGCCAGCGAGGCGGCCACGCCCGCCGACGCGGTCGTGAAGGACGGCACACGCGCGGCCTGCGCGGCCGCCCGGATCGGCGCTGAGTCCCACAGCGACTGCCACCCCTCGGTGGTGTTCAGGATCAGCGCGATGTCGCCGTCCGTGATCCGGTCCACGATGTGCGGGCGGCCCTGCGCGACCTTGTTCACCCCCTCGACCGGCAGGCCGTTCCGGGTCAGGAAGTCCGCCGTGCCGCCGGTCGCCACCAGTGTGAAGCCGAGCCGGTGGAGCCGTTCGGCGGCCGGCAGGATGACCGGTTTGTCGGTGTCCTTGACTGACAGGAACACGCGCCCGCTGTCGGGCAGAATGACACCGGCACCGAGCTGCGCCTTGGCGAACGCCGTCGCGAAGTCTTCTGCCAGGCCCATCACTTCACCGGTGCTCTTCATCTCTGGCGACAACACCGGATCGACGCCGGGAAAGCGGGCGAAGGGGAAGACCGCCTCCTTGACCGCGATGTGATCGCGAACCGGGCGGTGCGGCGGCAGGTTAGCGACCGCTTCGCCGGCCATGACGCGCGCGGCCCATTTGGCGACCGGCTGTCCCGTTGCCTTGGCCACGAAGGGCACGGTGCGGCTGGCGCGCGGATTGACCTCGATCAGATACACCTCGCCGTCCTTGATCGCGAACTGGACATTCATGAGTCCGCACACGCCAAGCGCCTTGGCCAGGATGACGGTCTGGCGCTCCAATTCGCCCACGATGACGTCGGACAGGTCGTAGGGCGGCAGCGAGCAGGCGCTGTCGCCGGAGTGCACGCCCGCCTCCTCGATGTGCTGCATGACGCCGACCACCCGCACGTCGGTGCCGTCGGCGATGGCGTCGACATCGACCTCGACCGCGTCCCTCAGATAGCGGTCGATCAGGACCGGGGAGGTGCCGGACACCTCGACCGCCGTCTGGATATACTGCCGCAACTGGCGCTCGCCCTCGACGATCTCCATCGCGCGACCGCCGAGCACGTAGGACGGGCGGATCAGCACCGGGTAGCCGATGCGCTGCGCGACGGCGACCGCCTCCTCGTCCGAACGCGCCATGCCGCCGGCCGGCTGTTTGAGGCCGAGACGCTCGACGAGCGCGCTGAACCGCTCGCGATCCTCGGCCAGGTCGATCGCGTCCGGGCTGGTGCCCAGGATCGGGATGCCCGCGTCGGCCAGGGCCTGCGCGAGTTTGAGCGGGGTCTGGCCGCCGAACTGCACGATGACGCCGACCAGCTCGCCCGACTGGCGCTCGACGTCCAGCACGGCGAGCACGTCCTCGATCGTCAACGGCTCGAAATAGAGGCGGTCCGACGTGTCCCAATCGGTGCTGACCGTCTCCGGGTTGCAGTTGATCATGATCGTCTCGAACCCGGCGTCGTGCAGCGCGAAACAGGCGTGGCAGCAGCAATAATCGAACTCGATCCCCTGCCCGATC
>JAABUN010005957.1_pt1 | contig 14511 bp, 15 predicted proteins | sample 5559311 | NCBI WGS metagenome assembly JAABUN01 (sample SAMN10711877, study PRJNA513370) | rock metagenome | isolation source: Antarctica rocks | place: Antarctica: Victoria Land, Siegfried Peak sud | reverse complement strand
GTCAGCAGGGTCGTCGTCTTGCCGGCGCCGTTCGGGCCGAGCAGGGCGACGACCTCGCCACTGCGCACCTCCATCGTCAGGCCGCGCACGACAGGGACCTTCGCGTAGCCGGCGTCGAGGTCGGCCGCCGAGATGGCGGCGCTCAAGGCGTCGGCTCCTGCGCCACGGCGACGGAGCCGGCCGCAGCGCGCTCCTCCGGCTCGTGCTCGCCGAGGTAGGCGGCGATGACCGCCGGGTCGCGGCGGATCGCCGAGGGCGGTCCGGAGGTCAACAAGGCGCCCTCCTTGAGCACGTGGATGTCGTCGCACACGGACAGCACCAGTCCCATGTCGTGGTCCACGAGCAGGACGGTCGTCCCGCTGGCGACCAGCCGGCGCAGCTGCCGGCCGAGCTCGAGGCTCTCCTCGCTGTCGAGCCCGGCCGCCGGCTCGTCGAGGAGCAGGAGCTTGGGCTGGCTGCACAGCGCGCGAGCCACGGCGACGAGCTTGCGCTGGCCGTGGCTCAGGGAGCTGGGCAGCCGGTCGCCGACCTCGGGGAGGCCGACGGCGTCGAGCGCCGCGTCCACCGTCGAGCTGGCGCCACCTGCGCGGGGAGCCACCATGTCGCGCAGCACCGCCCACCACGGGCGGGGATCAGCGCTCACCAGCAGGTTCTCCCGGACGGTGAGGTCCTCGAACAGCTCGAGGGACTGGAAGGTCCGTGCGAGCCCCTTCGCCGGCAGTCGGTGCGGTCGCGTGCCCGACAGCTCCTGACCGTCGAACTCGATGCGCCCCGCGCTCGGGGTGAAGCCGGTGAGCGCGTCGATCATCGTGGTCTTCCCGGCCCCGTTGGGGCCGATGAGGCCGACGAGCGTCCCCTGCGGCACGGTGATCGACACGTGGTCGACCGCCGTGACGACGCCGTATCGGACCGTCAGGTCGGTCACCTGCAGCAGCGGGGTCATCGGGCGGTCCCTCGGTCGACGGTGGCGGCAGTGGGGACCGCGACGGCGTGCTCACCGGGACGAGGGCTCGGGGCCGACCCCGGCGGGGTGCCGTCCGGCCCGGGATCCCCGGACGGGCCGGCCCTGCCTCGAAGCCGTCCCAGGAGCAGGTCACGGGTGTACAGGACGGCGCCGCTGATGCCCTCGGGGTTCAGGATGGCGGTGAGGATCAGGCCGATACCGGCGATGAGACCCTCGTACTGCCCGAACCCGAAGATCTCGTCCATCGTGTAGAACGCGATGCCACCTGTGGCGAGCACCCCGCCGACCATGGCTCCGGAGACGTTGGCGATGCCGCCGAGGTAGGTCGTGGCGAGCAGAGCCAGGGACACGAACACGCCGAACGACTCGAACGACAGCTGCGTCTGGCGGTAGCCGAGAAGGGCTCCGCCCAGGCCCGCGATGAACGCCGACAGGGTGAAGGCGAGCAGCTTCGTCGTGGCGGGGTCGATGCCGGCAGCGGCGGCGGCCCGCTCGTTCGCGCGCACGGCGAGCATGCGACGGCCGGTGGGACTGCGCCGGAGGTTGACGACGGCGAGGCCCACCGCGACGAGGACCACGAGGCTGAAGACGCCGAACGACACGTCACTGCCGGCGCCGATCTCGTAGCCGAAGAGCGACGCGGGAGGCACCGGGCTGCCGGCGAAGCCACCCGTGTAGTCGGGGTTCTTGAACCACAGCTCGACGACCGCCACGCCGAGTCCCAGCGTGACGACCGCGAGGTTGACCCCCCTCACCCGCAGTGCCGGCAGTCCGACGAGCAGGCCCAGGACTGCGGCCACCAGGGCCGCGAGAAGCGGCGCCAACGGGAAGGGGATCGACAGGTTGTCGCTGAGCTGCGACAGCGAGAACCCCGCCGCACCCGCGAAGGCCATCTGCGCCAGCGAGATCTGCCCCACGAACCCGGTGAGCACGACGATCGACAGGCAGATGATCGCGGCATTCAGCGAGATGATGAGCGCGCTGCGGTAGCCGGAGCTGAAGGTCAGCAAGCACACCAGGGCGATGCTCGTCCAGATCACGGCGTTCGCCGGGACGTTCTTGGGCTGGAAGGCCGTCGGTTGCCGGCGCTCGAGCACGGCGCCGCGGGTCGGCAGCCGCTTCCCCAGCAGCGCCAGCGCCAGCACGATGACCAGGAAGGGCACGGCCTCCCTGGCACCCGTGCTCGGGATCCACGAGAAGTCCGCCTGGTAGGTCGTGATCTCGGCCTGGATGACGCCGATGAACAGGGCCGCGGCGACCGTCCACCCGAACGACGTGAAGCGGCCGACGAGCGCAGCGCCCAGCGCCGGCACGACGAGCAGGGTGTAGTTCACCGGGTCGAGGGCCGTGATCGGCCCGACCAGGATGCCCGTGGCCCCGGCGATGACCGTGGCGATCACCCAGTTGACGGCTGCCAGGCGGTCGGGTGACAGGCCGAGCAGGCTGGCGCCCTTCTCGTTCTCTGCCGCGGCACGGGTCGCGAGCCCGAAGCGGGTGTAGCGGAAGACCAGGAACAGCACGCCGGCGACCGCCACGACCATCGCGAACAGGAGCAGGCGATCGCTCGCGACGGTGACACCGAACAGGTCGAGCGGCTTGGCGGGCAGCACCGCCGGGATGTTGCGGTTGTCCGTGCCGAAGCGCAGCACGACGATGGCCTGCAGTGTCACGAGCAGACCGACCGAGGCGACCACGCGGGCCAGCGCCGGCGCGTGCCGGAGCGGGCGGAAGACCAGGTAGTAGACGGCGAGTCCGAGCACGACGGCGGTGAGCATCGACAGCACGACCGCTGTGGCGAAGGTGACCTCGTCGTAGAGGTGCACCCGTGCCGGGAGGCCCGGGATCGGGAAGACGTAGTCACCGCGTCGGCGGAGCTCGTCGTAGACGTAGGCGATGTACATCGCCATCGCCCCGTGGGCGAAGTTGATGACGCCGGAGCTCCGGAACGTCAGGACCAGGCCGAGACCGAGGGCACCGTAGACAGCGCCGGCGCCCACGCCCAGCAACGCGAACTGCAGGAACTCGTTGATGCGTCCTCCCGGGGACGTGGCGGACGAGCAGGACGTCCGGTGAGCCGGAGGTTGGCCGGCGGCCCATGGGCGGGCCGCCGGCCGTCGGTCACTCCTCGCTCTCGCCGGTGAAGCCGTTGATCCACTTGCCGAGGACGTCGACCAGCTCACCGTCCTGGTACTGCACGATGCGCGAGAAGGCGTTGCACACGGCCGACAGACCCGGCACCTGCTCCCTGTCGCAGGTGTAGTCGTGCGCCATGAAGTTCGGCTGGTCCTTTGTCTCACCCAGTGAGGTCACGATGGACTCGCTGGTGATGTCGCCGGACGACTTCTTCATGAGCTCCGCGATGTTCATGACAGCACCGAACCCGGTCTGCGAGAAGCCGGACTTCTTGGCGTCCGGGGAGAACTCGGCGAGCGCGTCGACGTAGATCTTCACCTGCGGGTCCTCGACATTGTCGTAGAGCACGACCTCCTCGTTGAAGTAGGCGTCCTCGGCGCCGGCGCCGCCGGCCTCGATGACGGCCTCGTCAGCGCAGGAGCCGGGGTAGAACATCTTCGCGTCGATGCCGAGCGCGGACTTCGCCTGCATGACGCGGGAGCAGCCCTGCCCCGCGAACAGCACCATGATGGCGTCGGGGTCTCCCTGAGCCGACTTGGTGAGCGCGGCGGTGAAGTCGGCCGCGTCTGCCTTCTCCGGGATGAGCTCGACGTCGGAGACGCCGTTGGCCTTCAGGATGTCCGCGCCGAACGCCTTGGCAGCCTGCGCACCGGCCGGGTTGTCCGTGTACAGGATGTTGACCTTCTTGACCTTGAGCTCGTTGGCGAGGTAGACCGCCTGGCTCGGGAAGGCCGACGCGCTGCCACCCACGAAGGTGTAGCTGTTGGGTGCCGTGAGCTCCGGCGGCAGCAGCGGGACGCCGCCGACGTACGGGAGGGCCGCCCGGTCGAGGATGGGCAGCGACGCGGCGGAGCCGAAGTCGATGCCGGGCATGACGAGGACCGGCTTGCTCGCGGCGAACTTCTCCGCGCACGCGGCGGACCCCTCAGGAGTGCCCTGGGTGATGCAGGACTCGAGCTCCAGCGGGCGACCCTCGATGCCGCCCTCCGCGTTGACGTAGGCGACGGCCGCCTCGGCCGCCTGGCGGATCTCCGGGAAGGACCCGGCCGGGGTGTTCTCCTGGTTGATCATGCCCAGCTTGATGGGCTCACCGGTGAGGGTGGCAGCGGGCCCGTCGGACGAACCGGCATCACCGGACGCCGCGCCTCCCTCCTCGTCGTTGGAGCCGCAGGCTCCGAGGACGAGGGCCACCGAGACCATCGTCGCGGTCACACCTACACGTCTGCGCATGTTCACTGACATCTCCCTGGACAGAGCTGAGGCCGGAGTGACCGACACCACATCTGACCCGTGGCCGCGTAGTAAGTCAAGAGCACACCAAGTAACGATGTCTCAGTCATTCGTGACGCGCGCCCTTTTGAAACGGTTCGCCACACAGACGGCCGGGCACCCACTCAGGTCGGCGCTCCCCGTCGAGCCGCTGGAGGAACGCCCACCCGAACGGGTGCCCGGCCGGAGGAGTGCTGTCGTGCGCTAGAGGCTGAGTACCGTCACACGACCGGTCGAGCCGTCCACCTCGACCTCGGCGCCGTCCGGAATGCGTCTCGTCGCGCCGGTGACGCCCGCAGCGCAGGGGATGCCCAGCTCACGGCTGACGATCATCGCGTGGCTGCCGAGGGCACCGACGTCGACGACGACCGCACTCGCGACCATGAACAACGGGGTCCACGAGGGGTCGGTCTGCGGCGCGACCAGCACCTCCCCCGGCTGGAAGTCGCCGATGCTCGCGGTGTCGTGCACGACCCGCGCGCGACCGCGGGCGACACCGGCAGCCGCGGGCCCACCGACGAGCACGTCACCGACCTTCGCGACCTGGACCTCGACCTCACCGCGCCGCGGCACCTCCGCGAGGGGCACCACGCCCTTGCGCCCGTCGATGAAGGTGGGGAGGTCGAGGCCGAAGAGCTCCCGCCAGGCGGTCTCGCGCTCGACCAGCCGTTCCTTGAGCGCCGCGGGGTCGGCGATAAGGATGTCGAGCTCCTCGTCCGTCGCCATGAACAGCTGCTTCGGCGTCTCGAGATGTCCGTCCGAGTGCAGGCGGCGGGCCATCTCGGTGAGTGCCATCCGGGCCTCGTGCAGCACCTTGATGCAGTTGGTCTTGGCCCGCTCCCGCCAGGCTCCGAAGCGCCGCGCGGAGCCGATCGCGAGGTGGAGCGTCGCCACGGCCGTCTCGTCGTCCCCGAGGATCTCGAGCGCCTTCTGCAGCGCGGCGGCGGCCTCCGTCTCCTGGTCCTTCTCGCGGCCGACCGGCGAGGACTCGTCGCCCATCTGCCGCAGCCGGTCCACCAGGGCGAGGGCCAGCTCCGGACGCGTCTCCCAGGAGTCGGCGCCGAGGTCCCACTCGCTCGGACCGCGGTAGCCGAAGTCGCGCAGGAAGCCGGCGAACTGGGCGGCGAAGGTCGCGTGCCCGTCCCGGATGCGCTGGTCCAGCCCGGGCACGCCCTCCTCGAACTCGGCGCTGAGGGCGTCGTCGGCGCGCACCGCGCGCGACAGCTCCCAGAGGGCGTACGACGGGGCGGCCGAGTCGACGTCACCGGCCTTGCCGATGACCTGGACGACGAGCGACGGGTCGGCCTCCCCGAGCAGCTGCGAGAGCACGGCCGGTCCGGTGGCCGCCTGGTTGCTGGCCATGGTCTCGCCGCGCCAGCACAGCCGCTCGATGGGCATGAGCGAGCGCGCGTAGGCCAGCAGCGCGGCGGTCGACAGCGCCGCCAGGTCCGGGCGCTGCCCGCGCACCCGGTCGGCCATGAGCCGCTCCTCCTCGACCTCGTTGAACGTCGACGTCGTCAGCGCCCACTGGGTGCGGGCGGCCATGAGGCTCGTCAGCTCCTCGTTGACGTCGTCCGGCCGCTCGTCGTGCGGCGGTGAGTCGGCGCTGAAGAACGCCGCGTCGATCGCCTTCCAGCCGATGCCGGCGCGGATGCCGACGACACGCACGTTGGACTGGTTGATGTAGAGGTGCCCGTAGAAGAAGCCGGCCACCGGCGCGATGTCCTCACCGGCGAGCTCCTCCGGCCGGAAGGCGTCGAGCGCGACGTAGCCGGCCGCCCAGCCCGGCAGGATCTGCGGGATCCACGAGAAGCTCGCGCCAAGCGGCGTGATCGGGTCCGGCAGCACGTCGTTGGCGTTGAGCCGCGTGTACACGGGGAAGCGCTCGCTCGGCGTCGTGTCGATCAGCCAGCCGTGGTCGGTCATGAGGCTGCGGTCCTCTCGTAGCAGGGTCGGGGCGAGTGTGACCACGGCCACACTTCTACGTCGTGACTGTAGAGCCTCTTTACTAACTACGCAGCACCTTGCAGCCCAGAACTTTGCCGTAACTGTGCGCGGACTCTAGTTTGACGTCACCGGCCACGTCCCGGCCCGAGAGGACAGCTCATGCCCCCCACCCGCCCCTCCCCCGGCCCGAGCGCCCCCCTCGGGATGACCGACCTCGTGCTGGCACAGGGCACGCTGCGGGGCGCCGGCTTCAGCGACCGGGTCGCCGCCGCCGCCTCGGCCGGCTTCACGGGGATCGGCCTCGCGACCCGCGCCTACGCCCGGCTGCGCGAGGAGGGCTGGTCCGACGCGGACGTGAGCGCCGTCCTCGACGACGCGGGTGTTCGCCTCGTGGAGGCCGAGGGGCTCCTGGGCTTCTCCTCTGCGGGGCAGGTGCAGTCCGGCGTGCTGGCGGGGCGGCGCTACGCCGACCCTGCCGCCGAGCAGCTGGCGTTCGACATGGCCGACGCCTTCGGCGTGCGCCACCTCACCGTCACCACGGCCTTCGACGGGAGGCTGGAGCCGGACGCCGCAGCGTCGTTCGCAGGGCTCTGCGACCGCGCGGCCGAGCACGGTCTGCTGATCGCGCTCGAGCCGATGCCCTGCAGCACCGTGCCCGACCTCCCGACCGCCGTGCGGCTGGTCCGGGAGGCCGGACGGCCGAACGGCGGCCTCTGCGTCGACAGCTGGCACCTGTACCGCGGGGGCGGTGACGAGCAGGCGCTGCTGGAGCTGCCGCCCGAGCTCGTCCTCGTCGTCCAGCTCGACGACGGCCCGGCGCAGCCGGTCGACCCCGACTACCTGGTGGACACGCTGCACCACCGGCAGCTGCCCGGCGACGGCGCACTCCCCCTGACGGGGTTCCTCGGCGCCCTCCACCGGATCGGCGTCCGGGCGCCGACGTCGGTGGAGGTGCTGAGCGACGACCTCGACGCACGTCCGCCCGCGGAGGCGGCGTCACTCGCGGCGAGCGCCACCCGCCGCGTGCTCCGCGACGCCGGAGTCGCGCCGGTGGGAGCGTCGCGATGACCGGCACCGATCGTGCGTTGAGCGTCGACGGGCTGCTCAACGTCCGCGACCTGGGCGGACTCACCACCCCGGACGGGCGGCGCGTCCGGCGGGGCCTCGTGGTCCGCTCCGACAACCTGCGTGGGCTGACCGACGAGGGCGCTGTCGCGCTGGTGCGGGACCTGCGCCCGCGACTGGTCCTCGACCTGCGCACCGAGGCCGAGTGCGAGCGGGAGGGCTGCGGCCTGTCCCACGTCGAGGACGTCGGCTACGTCAACGTCGCGCTGACGCCCAAGGCGGCGCTGAGCGAGGAGCAGGTCGCGGCTGGCCTCGCGACCAACCTGTACGAGGACTACGTCCTCCAGATCCTCGACAACGGAGCACAGCTCGTGGCGGCGCTCGAGCTGCTGGCCGCCGACGGCCACCTGCCGGCCGTCGTGCACTGCACGGCCGGCAAGGACCGCACCGGCGTGGTGGTCGCCCTGCTGCTCGAGCTGCTCGGCGTGGACCGCGAGCAGGTCGTCGCGGACTACGCCGAGACCACCGCCAACATGCCCGGCGTCCTGGCCCGCATCCGGGCGTCGCCCTTCTTCCGGTCCAACGGCCTGGCCGAGGCGCCGGACTGGATCTTCGGCTCGGACCCCGACACCATGCGCCGCTTCCTGGCCTGGCTCGACGCCGAGCACGGCGGCGCCGAGCAGTGGGCCCTGCGCCGTGGGCTGCCGGCTCCCGCCGTCGCCCGGCTGCGGGAGGAGCTCCTCGAGGACGGTCAGCGCGGAGGCAGCGGCACCACGGTGCCCGGGTCGAGGGCGCCCCGGTAGACCATCGCGAACCGCCGGACGGCGAAGCGCCAGCCAGCCGGGGTGCGCACGCACTCGTCGTCGTAGTGCCCGAGGTGCAGCGCACCCGTACCGTCGGCGAGGCGGTTGAGCTCGAGCACCCACCAGCTGCCGGACGCGGTGTCCCCGTCGACCCGCACGGTGCCGGTCGGAGAGAGCTGCGCCACCCACGGGTAGCGGTCGAGGGCGCTCTCCCACAGCGCCAGGGTGTCGTCGCGCCCGTGGGTCACGCGACCGCCGCCGAGGTCCCACGTGCAGCCGTCAGCCCACGTGCCGATCCAGGCCGCGGCGTCGCGACGGCACACCGCGTCGCAGTAGCGCGCGACGAGGTCCCGCACGGCGAGCTCGTCCTCGGCGTTCACGGCTCCTCCCCTGCCGCGAGCCGAGCCTCGAGCCGCGGCCGGAACGCCGAGCTCACCAGCTCCCACCACAAGCCCGGACTGCCCTCGTGGTAGCTGAACAGCGCCGGCTCACCCGGGGGCGGCGAGTGGCGGACGCGCCCCGGCAGTCCCGCGCCCTCCAGCCGGTCCATGGAGCCGGCCAGGTCGTCGGTCCACAGCCCGACGTGCTGCAGCGACAGCGCACCCGCCGCCCACACGCCCCCGGAGAGCTCCTCGACCAGCTCGAGGTAGGGCGGTCCCTCGAGCGAGTAGGTGGCCGCGATCCGCGCCTGCCTCGGCCGGCCGTCCACCAGCACGTCGAGGGTGGTGTCCCCGACCTCGCTCCAGCGGAAGCCGAGGGCGGCCGAGTACTGCTCCATCGCCGCCCGGACGTCGGGCACGACCACGCCCACGTGGTAGGCGTCCAGTCCCGCGGGTGGCGCACCGAACCAGCTCATGACGACCTCCGAGCTTTAGAACGTATGCAGAAAGTACGGCATCCGGGCGCGCTGCGGAGTACGCGCTCCAGTACGGTCGGTCCGGTGAACGACCTCCACCCCGTCCCCACCTCCCCCTCCACCCCCTCGCCGCCGCGGACCCCTCCCGCACCGGCGCCGCCGCCGTTCTCGATGCACGAGACGTTCCTCATCGCCCAGACCGAGGCCACGGGCCTGGCGCTCGTCAGGCACGGGCAGCAGCAGCGGTCGACGTCCCCCGTCTTCACCCCCTCCGAGTGGGTGGATCCGCCCCTGTCCGACACGGGCCGCCGGCAGGCGGAGGCGGTCGGCCGCGCCTTCGCCGACGAACCGGTCGACGTCGTGGTCAGCAGCCACCTGAGCCGCGCCCATGAGACGGCGCTCGCCATCGCCGGGCACCACGGGCTCGAGCCGGTCGTGCTGCCGGACCTGCGGGAGGTCGAGACGTACCGCGACCTGCCGGACGGCGCCTCGCCCGCCGACGCGGTGCCCGAGCCGTTCTGGCGCGGCGTGCAGGCCCGCTTCCCGCAGGAGCGGCGGTGGGACCTGGTGCCGTTCGGCGAGAGCAGCGAGGAGCTGCGCCACCGGGTCGTCTCGACCGTCGAGGGCCTGCTGGCGATGCACCCGGCGGCGCACCTCGTGGTCGTCTGCCACGGCGGCGTCATCAACGCCTACCTCGCCCACCTGCTGGGCATCCACGAGGACATGTTCTTCCTGCCGGCGCACGCCTCTGTCACGCGGCTCCGACGACTCGGGCACCAGCGCGTGCTGGAGAGCCTCAACGACCGCGACCACCTCACCTCGGCGGAGCCGACGCTGCTGACCTACTGAGGCTCACCGGTCCTCGACGGAACGACCGCCCTCACGGCCGCCACCGACCAGCAGGTTCTGGCCGGTCACCCAGGACGACGCGGGTGAGGCCAGGTACAGCACGGCCGCCGCGATGTCCTGCGGCGTGCCCAGCCGCCCCAGCGGCACGGTGGCGGCCAGCCGCGGGAGGTCGGCCTCGGTGAGCTGCAGCACGTCGAAGAAGGAGTCCGTCGGCACCATCCCCGGCGACACCGCGTTGACCCGGATGCCGGACGGCGCCAGCTCGGCAGCCATGGTGGCCGTGAGGCTCAGCATCGCCGCCTTGGCCGCGCCGTACGCCCCGGTGTTGGGAGCCGCTCGCATCCCGGCGCCCGAAGCGACGTGCACGACGGCACCGCCCGCCTGCATCCGCAGCGCTGCCGCACGCGCGCCAGCCTGAGCCGCGACGAGGTTGAGCTCCAGCATGTCGCGCAGCTGCTGGTCGCCCGTCTCGACGAGCGGCCGCACGCCCCGGTCGTCGGTGCCGCCGGCGTTGCTGACCCACACGTCCAGCCGACCCAGCTGCTCGACCGCGGCCTCAGCGAGGCGATCGGGCAGTCCGTCGGCGCGCAGGTCCCCCGCGAGCGGGACGGCGCGCCGGCCGAGGCGGCGCACCTGCTCCGCGGTCTCGAGCACGTCGCCTGCGCGACGGGAGGTGACGACGACGTCGGCGCCGGCCTCCGCCAGTGCAACGGCGATGCCGCGGCCGATGCCGCGGCCCGAGCCGGTGACGACGACGACCCGGTCGTCGAGGCGGAACAGCTCGAGGATGCGCATCGGCCCGACCCGTCAGATGACGGTCTCGCCACCGTCGACGACCATGGTGCTGCCGGTGACGAAGCTGGCCTCGTCCGACAGCAGGAAGCAGACCGCCGCCGCCAGCTCGGCCGCTGACGCGACCCGCTTCTGGATGTTGCCCTGGCCGAAGGCCTCTGCGCCCTTGGCGATGTCGCCGCCACCGCGGGCGACCATCAGCGGCTCCGTCATGCCGGTCTGCGTCCGACCCGGCGCCACGCAGTTCACCCGGATGTCCGGGCCGACCTCCAGGGCCACCTGCCGGGTGAAGCCCGCGACGGCGGCCTTGGCTGCGCCGTAAGGCGCGTTGCCGCGCTGCGCGACGATCGCGGCCACCGACGCGACGTTGACGATCGAGCCCCCACCGCGGGCGCGCAGGTGCGGCAGGGCGTGCTTGGTGACGAGGAAGGTGCCCCCGACGTGGACGGCCATCATCTTGTCCCAGCGGGCGAGCGACCACTCCTCGACGGGGCCGAACTCCGCGTGCCCGCCGGCGTTGAAGACGCAGTCGACCCCGCCGAGCTGATCAGCCGCGAACCGGACAGCGCGCTCCACGGACTCCTCGTCGGAGACGTCGCAGCCGAGGGCGACGGCGCCCTCGATCTCGGCGGCTACCGCTTTCGCGCGCACCTCGTCGAGGTCGACGACGGCGACGCGGCCACCCTCGGCGGTGAAGCGGCGAGCCACCTCGGCGGCGATGCCGGAGCCGCCCCCGGTGGCGAAGAGGACCTTGTCCTGGAAGCGCATGCGGACTCCTGTGTCGGCAGCCCTGACGGGCTGGCGGTCTTTATGTAGTTGTTCTACAGTTACACGATACGGTGGACCCGTCAACGGACGTCCGTCACCCGACGAGCCTCTGACCCGTTGTCGGGACCAGCGTCACGTGCGTTCGGAAGGGGGCTGCGTGGTCAATCTGCCGGCACGAGCGGCGTCCGGACGTCCGGCGGTGTCCGACCGCCTGCTCACGGACGTGCCGCTCCTCGCGCCCCTGCCCCGCGACGTCATCGCGGACCTGGCTGACCGCGTCGTCGGGCGGTCGGTCGCGGCCGGGACCACCCTCGTGCACGAGGGTGAGCCGGCCACCTCGCTGCACATCGTGCTGAGCGGTCAGGTGGCCCTGCAGCGTGGAGCACGGGGCCACCTCCTTCGAGTCCGCGGACCGGGCGAGGTCTTCGGCGAGGTGCAGCTGTTCGACCGTCGGACGTGGGGCTACTCCGCCCTGGCGATGACCCCGGTCGACGTGGCGCTGGCCGCCCGCCCCGACGTGCTCGGCTGGATCGGACGCCACCCGGCTGCGGCCGAGCTCGTGCTGCGCCACCTGGCGCAGCGGCTGAGCCATGACGACCGGGTCCCCGACGGTGCGCTGCGCCTCGACGTGCCGACCCGGCTGGCCCGCGCGCTCCTCGTCCTCGCAGAACGCTACGCCGAGCACGGGGTGGTCCGCCACGGGCTCAGCCAGCAGCAGCTCGGAGACCTGGTCGGCGCCTCCCGGGAGGCCGTCAACAAGGCTCTCGGCGACTTCTCGGACGCAGGCTGGATCCGCCACTACCGGCAGGGCTTCATCCTCTACGACCGCGGGTCGCTCCAGCAGCGCGCCGACTGCGCCACCACCGCAGGTCCTCCGCCGCCGAGCAGCTGAGCACCCCTCACTCGAGCAGGGTGCGAGTGCGGGCGGCCAGGTAGCGGAGCCAGGCAGCGGGGTCCTCGGCGGCGGCGGGGTTCGGCGCCTCCACGCTGATCGCTGCGCTCGCAGGGAGCACGTCGAGCAGCGCGCGGAGCGGGAGGACACCGTCGCCCGGCGCCAGCCGGTGACCGACAGCCTCGACGACGGCGGCCTCGCGGCTCGCCGCCGGCAGGGCGGTCGCCGCGTCGGACACCTGGACGTACGGCAGGAGCCTCGGCGCCAGCCGGGCCACGTCGGCCGGGCCGCCACCGGCGCGGACGAGGTGCAGCGCGTCGACGAGGACGCCGGCTTCCACGTCCCCTGCGGCCCGCAGCAGGTCCTGCGCCTCGCCGGGGGTCCGCACGGCGGAGAACACCATCGGCTCGACCATGCACGTCAGGCCGTACGACGAGCCGAGCTCGCACAGCGAGCCGAAGGCCTGCGCGCGACGCACCAGGTCGTCGTCCTCGACCGTGCACAGCAGGTACCTGGCATCCAGCTCCGCACCGGCCTCGAGCAGGGGCGCCGCCTCCCGGACGTCCGTGCCGGCACGGAGCCGGAAGACCTCGACGTCGAGCACCGCCGTCCCGGTGTCGGCGAGCGCCGTCATCGTCTCCCGCCGCAGGGGTGACTCGCCCAGCATCGCGTGCCCGGAGCCGTCCCTCGTGGGCGTCAGTCGCAGCGCCCCGACCAGGTCGAAGCCGGCTGCTGCCGACCACCGCACCAGCTGGGGCGGCGGGACCTGGAGGGCGCTCAGGTGCGCCAAGGACAGCCGGCGGCGTGCGCTCATCTGGCCAGGTAGCCGCCGTCGACGGCCAACGCGTGCCCGGTCGTGAAGGACGAGTCGTCGGAGCACAGCCAGAGCACCGCCTTGGCGATCTCCTCCGTCGACCCGAACCGGCCGAACAGGCTGAGCCGTCGGGCGACCTCCTCCTTGTCGCGCCCCCGCGCCTCGATGGCGCCGAGCAGCATCGGCGTCTCGATGGCGCCGGGGCAGACGGCGTTGACCCGGATGCCGTCGGCGGCGTGGTCGACCGCTCCGGCTCGGGTGAGCCCGAGGACGCCGTGCTTGCTGGCGGTGTACGCCGCCTGGTTCTGCTGCGGCCGGAAGGAGTTCGTCGACGCGATGTTCACGATCGACCCGCCCCGTCCCGAGGCCCGCATGACCTGCGCCTCGTGCTTCATGCACAGGAACACCGACCGCAGGTTCACCGCGATCATGCGGTCGAACGTCGCCTCCTCGCAGTCGGCGATCGGCAGCGTCTCGTTCTCGATGGCGGCGGCGTTGACGCCGAGGTCCAGGCCGCCGTGGGCCGAGACGGACAGCTCGACCATGGCGCGGACATCCCCGCCGGCTGAGACGTCTGTGCGCAGGAAGACCGCCCGTCCGCCGGCCCGCTCGACCAGAGCAGCCGTCTCGGCGCCCCCCTCGGCGTTCACGTCGGCCAGGACGACCGCTGCCCCCTCCGCGGCCAGCGCGAGGGCAATCGCGCGTCCCATGCCGCTGGCGGCGCCGGTGACGACGGCGCTGCGGCCGTCGAACCGGGTCACGCGGACACCTGCTTCGCGGCGGCGGCGGCGGCGGCGCCGCGCTCGTCGCACGTCTTCCGCCGCTCCATCTCGGCGACCGGCACGCCCCCGGGAGCGCCGCGACCGAGTGAGGTCTCGCTCATGAGGATGGTGCCGGACAGCTGGCGACCCACCGCGACGCGCTCCTGCCACGTCCCGAGGTCCACGTCGTGCGACTCCATGCTGCTGCTCCCGTCCAGCTCAGATCAGGACTGGGCCGGCACCCACTGGTCGTACAGGCTGTGGAAGTGCCGGATCTTGCTCTCCTGGTAGACGCTGAAGGAGAGCCCCGGCTTGGACGTGGCCTTGAGGCCCTTCTGCACCGCCTCGAGGTTGAACTCGTCCTGATCGAACACGCGCGCCAGCGAGCCGAGCTCCTCGACCGCGGTGCGCCAGGGCTGGTCGGCACCGAGGCGGACCTCGGGAGAGGGCGGCGGACGCTCGCCGGAGTAGGGCGACAGGAGGAAGACGTCCATGATGCAGCTCTCGTTGTCGTCCCCGTTGGGTCGCCATCGGTAGGTGATCTGGTTGTAGCCGCCCCACGGGTGCATGTTGGGGAAGACGGTGAAGTAGTAGCTGT
>JAABUN010005956.1_pt1 | contig 14513 bp, 14 predicted proteins | sample 5559311 | NCBI WGS metagenome assembly JAABUN01 (sample SAMN10711877, study PRJNA513370) | rock metagenome | isolation source: Antarctica rocks | place: Antarctica: Victoria Land, Siegfried Peak sud | reverse complement strand
ACCTTCCCCCACGTCATCGCCTCGGACGGCGTCGCCCCGCTCAACCCGCCGGTGTCCGGCCGGGCGTCGGTGAACTGCAGGAAGTAGTCGTGGCCGGCTTCGAGCAGCCCCAAGACTTCCTGAATCTGCGGCTCGGTTTGCAACAGAAAGTTCTTCGGCGACCCGCCCCCCAGGATGAACGCGGCACTCGCCCCGCCGCCGGCCTTGGCGTCCCAGACGATCGCCGCCGTCTGGTTCACGTCTCGCAACGGGTCGATGCGGAGTTGCGACCCTTCGAGCATCAGCGCGGCTAGGTTCATGCCGATCGAGCTATCGGCCGGGGAACTGGTGAAGATCGGCACCCCGCAGCGGTGGGCGGCCGCGAGCAGGCTCTTGCCGCGCACCCCCGTCTGGTCCTCGCGGGCCGCCAGGTACTTGCCCACGAGGTCGTGGAACTCGGCCGTGCCGAACGTGTGCTGGAAGGCTTCGCCGCGGCAGAGGGAGCGGTAGAACTTGTCGGTGCCAAGGAGATTCTCGTAGTCGAAGATGATGTCGTAGATGCGGATGACCTGGTTGGCCCGGAGTTCGAGGTCCGGCAGGTTCGGCCCAGCCTGGTACAGATCCATGCCGAGGGCGTAGTGGGTGTCGTGGTAGAGGTTCGCGCCCGTCGAGATGATCCAGTCGATGAACCCGGCTTCGATGAGCGGAACCAGACACGACATGCCGAGGCCGGCGGGGGTGAGCGCCCCGCTCAGGGCCAGGCCGACGGTCGAGTTGGGGGCGAGCATCCGCTCGGCGTACAGTTGGCACCCCTCGCGTAGGCGGCCGGCGTTGTACGACAGGAGCGCCGAGTCGACCAGGTCGGCGACGGTCGCCCCGGGCGCGACGGCCGGCGGGTCGATCCGCAGCCGGCCGACGCGCTTGAGGAAGTCCTTGTTCTCCGGCGTCCCGGCGTGGCGGTCGAGGCTCGGCTTGTGCGGGTGCATGACGCTTCCAGGTGGGGTGGGTGCGGGGTCGATTGTACGGACCGATTCACGCGCCGCCGTGGTCGCACAGTAGCTCCGCGTAGTCGGCCGGGGTGTTGACGTTCCGCAGCGAATCGAACGCCGGGTCCACGTCCCGCAACTCATCCGCTCCGACGAACCGGGTCGGCACGGCGGCGAACAGTTGCCCGGGCTTCAGCCGGCCGGCGGCTAACATCTCCAAGAGCGTCGGCAGCACGGCCAGCTTGTACGCCGCGGTGGTCGGGTGGCGATACCCGCCGACGGCCGGCACGACGCACCACTCCGGCCCGACGGCGCACAAGTCGAGCAAGCGTCGGGCGAACGCCGGCCGCAAGAGGGGAGCGTCGCACGCAGCCAGAAATACCACATCGACCTCGCCCGCCAGGACCGCCAACCCGGCCGCTAGCCCTTCGAGCGGCCCCCGGCCGGCGGCCGCGTCGCGGGCTGCCCGCACCCCGACCGGCAGTGCTGGCACGGCTTGTTCGGTCGCTGCGATGACGGCCACCCGGCCGGGGCCGACGACTTCGCCTAACGCATCGACGACGTGGAGCAGGAACGGCCGCCCGGCGAGCGGCAGGTCGGCCTTCGGCCGGCCCATGCGGGTCGAGAGGCCGCCGCACAGGACGATGCCGCCGGGGGGCATGGGCGGAGGTTCCGGGGGACGGGGTCGGCAGGTAACATAGGGCGCATCACGTGAGGGGCCGCCGTGGAGGAATGGCCGAGGTGGGTATCAGCCGTCGTGTCCGTGGCGACCGTCGCTGCGTTCTACTTCGTGTTTTCGCGCGTTCATCCGGCGGCTCGCCGTATGCGCCGGCAGGAGCAGGCCATCCGGGCGCGGCCGCCGCAGTCCGCCGCGGACTTCCTGGCCCTACTCGCCGAACCTGATTTGGCACCGGACATACCCTTGTTCGTGCGCGCCGCGTTCGCCGTCCACATCGCGCTCCCCACCGACCGCCTCCGGCCCGACGATGACTTCACCGAAATCCTTGATGACCTCGACGCCATCGATCTGATCGAGGACATCGAGCAAAAGTGTGAGGTCACGATTTCCGAGGCCGACGCGGCCGTCACCCGGCCGACGATTCGCAATGTGGTGGCACTCGTTCACCGCCTTCGGGGGTTCCGCCGGTCCGGTGAACCTGCCCGACCGGGGCCGTGTCAGAACGTAACCGGAGGCCCGAGCGTGACCGTCATCAACTTCTACTCGCTCCACGGCGAGTACGGCTGCTTCTCGAACTTCCCCCGGCACCCGATCTTCCTCAAGGGGAAGCGGTGGCGGACGAGCGAACACTACTTCCAGGCCCAAAAGTTCGCCGGCACGCCCGACGAGGAAGAAGTGCGGATGGCGACCAAACCGATGGAGGCGGCCCGGATGGGCCGGGACCGCAAGCGGCCGCTCCGGCGGGACTGGGAGGCGGTCAAAGACGGGGTCATGCGCGACGCCGTCCGGGCCAAGTTCGCCCAGCACCCGGAGCTGGCGGCGGTCCTCCTCGGCACCGGCGACGCCCGGCTGGTCGAACACACGCCTAACGATAGTTATTGGGGCGACGGTGGGGACGGGTCGGGCAAGAATATGCTCGGCCAAATTCTCATGCGGGTGCGAGCCGAACTGCGGACCGCGGAGCCGGTTGGGGAGGGGGCACCGGGTGCGGGATGAACCGGCCGGTCCGCCCGTATGCGTGACGGGCTGGCTAACACGACCGGAGCGGCCATGCGAAAAGTGCCCGGCTACCCGCTCTGGCTCGGCCACGCCGGCGACGGCCGGGACGCTCGGGCCATCTTCGATGCGGGCATCGTCGCGGTCGTCGACCTGGCCGCCGAGGAGCCGCCGGCCGGGCTGCCGCGCGGCCTTGTCTACTGTCGATTCCCGCTGACGGACGGGCCTGGCAACCCGGCGTGGCTGCTGGCGGCCGCGGTCGACTGCGTCGCCAATTTCGTCGCCGCTGGGGTGCCGACGCTGGTGGCGTGTTCGGCCGGGATGAGCCGGACGCCGGCCGTCGCCGCCGCAGCCCTGGCCCGGTTCCGGAGCGGGTCGCTGGCCGACGGCCTGACATTAGTCGTCGCGGCAGGCCCGGCGGACGTGTCGCCGGGGCTGCTCGCCGACGTGGCCGGGCTGTCGGCGGCGGACCGTCGACACTCGGGCCTTCCATGATGTGCATTGTCGCCGGCTGGCCCCGTCGCCGGCCGGGGCGGTAGACTCGGCGTGACCGATTCGCCGGGGACCGGTGCGATGACGCTGTACACCATCGGCTTCACCCGCAAGTCGGCCGAGACGTTCTTCACCCTCTTGCACGCGGCCGGGGTGCGGCGCGTCCTCGACGTGCGGCTGAACAACACGTCGCAGCTCGCCGGGTTCGCCAAGGCGGCCGACCTGGCCTATTTCCTGCGGGCGATCCACGGCATCGGCTACCACCCCCTGCCGACCCTGGCCCCGACGGCGGACATCCTGACGGCGTACAAAAAGGACAAGGGTGACTGGGCCGTGTACGCCCCGAAGTACCTGCAACTCCTGGCCGACCGCCGGGCCGAGGACGTGGTGCCGAAGGAGTTGGTCGACGGCGGCTGCCTGCTCTGCAGCGAACACGAGCCGGCCCTCTGCCACCGCCGGCTGGCGGCCGAGTATTTGGCAAAGTGTTGGGGTGGGGTAACGGTCGTGCATCTAGTTTGAGGCGATGGCAGCGGTCGGCGGGGCGGGTCGAAATCGCGGGCACCGGGGGGCGAATGCTTGTCGGCGGTACCCGCACATTGAACCTCGACGGAGGTGGCCGCATGACCCCCCGGACGCTCGCGAGTCTTCTGGCCATTGTCGTCGTCGGGGGCCACGCCCCGGCCGACGACTGGGCCGCGTTCGTCGCCGAGTACGGCCCGCACCACGACAAGATTACCGCGCACTTGTGGCGGAACGTCAAAGTCGACTTGGTGCGGAAGCAGTACGACATCCTGATCGGCGGTGCCCGCGGCCCGTACCTCATGACGGTGCGGGTGACGGCCGTCGGCGGGGCCGACCGCCTGGTGTATCGCGTGACGCAGTCCGACATTACCCTCCACCCCGCCCACCCGTCGAAGCCGCCGCCGGCCGGCACGGTGAACGAGTCGGGCGGACTCATGACCCCCGACGCTGGATACAGCTTCGACAAGAAAGCCGGCGCGTATACTCTGTTCCGTGTGGGGCAACCGTGGGACGGGAAGGGTCCGTATGCCTACTTCGGCCACCTCGGCACATGGTCGGCCGGGCTGAGTTGGCCCCTCTACGCCACGTACATCGAGCGCGGGCCGAACCGGTACCGCCCGGACAAGTTTTTCCTCCGCAGCCCCCGGGCCGTCTCCCGCGGGACGTTCCGGGGGCAGTCCGTCGTATCCGTCGAGAGTTACACCGCCCTCATGCGGGGGCCGGCGAAGAACATCATCCACCTGCGGCTACCGGACTATCTGGTAATCGGGTCAGAACTATCAGATTTCGGCCAGGGCAACGTCCGCCAGGCGAAGGAAGTCGTCACGATCGACTACGGCCCGCCGCAGCCGGACACAGGTCTGCCGTTCCCGACCCGCGTGACCGGCACCTACTTCGCCCCCGGTCAACCGGACATTGTGGCGGAAGACGTGACGTTCACCGAGTACAAGCGGTACGCCCCGACGGCCGACGAACTCGACCCGGTGAAGCAGTTCGGCGTGGCCGTGCCGCCGGCCGAGCCGCGGCCGCCGCTGCCGACGGACGCGGAGTGGGAGGCGATGCTCCGGCCGCCCGAACCGGCGGCCACCCCGGCCCCGGTCGCCGCGCCGCCGCCGCCGGCCCCGTGGCGGCACCCCGAACTCACGGCCGGCCTAGCCCTGGTCGGCTGCGCCGTGCTGGCGGCCGTCGCCTACCGCCGGCTGCGGGTGTGACGGGGCGGACCCACCGACGATCGTAGGTGGGCTTTCGGGGGCGTCTGCTCGATGCCCCGTCCGCGTTAGAAATACTGTTGCGTCGTCGGCTTGATGATCAGTTCCGGCACGCTCACCCGCGGCGGCAGGCCGGCCACGTACACGATCGCGTCGGCCACGTCGTCGGGCTGGAGGATCGTCGCCCGGTGGGCGTCGGTGACGGCCGTCGGCCGCTGGTCCAGGATCGGCGTGTCGATCTCGCCGGGGTAGATGTTACTCACCCGCACGCCCGAGTCCTTCTCCTCGTTCGCCAGGGCCGTGGCCATCCCCCCCAGGCCGAACTTGGCGGCGACGTAGGCCGCCCCGCCGAGGGGGTTGCCCCGCTTGCCGGCCACGCTGACCACGTTGACGATGACGCCGTCCTTCCGGGCCAGCATCCCGGGCAGGGCCGCGTGGGTGCAGTAGAACGCCCCGTCGAGGTTCGCCCGCATCATCCGGTCCCACGACTCGGGGGTCAGTTCGCGGAACGTCCGGGCCTTGATGTTGAACCCGGCGTTGTTGACGAGAATATCGACCCGGCCGAACGCCGCTTCGGCCTCACGGATCAGGGCCTGGCACTGGCCGGCGTCGGCCACGTCGGTCGGAACCGCCTTCGCCCCGTGGCCGATCTCACTCACCGCCCCGGCGAGCTTCGCGGCGTTGCGGCCGGCGATGACGACGTGCGCCCCCAGAGCGGCGAACTTCTTCGCCGCCGAAAGGCCGACGCCCGACCCGCCGCCGGTAACGACCACGACCTTGCCCGTGAACGCGCTCATGACTGGGAACCCCGACCGGCGTGGGAAATTGACCTGCGGCCCGCCGACGCGGGTCGGTAGAATGATAGCCGTTCGGACCCGATCCAGGAGATGCCCGCCGATGAACCCCGACCTGCGCCGCCGGACCGACGACCTGACTGCCCGATTGAGCCAGCTCCGGGGGTCTCTTTGATGTCCCTGCCAAGCTCGCCGCGCGCGACCAACTCGACGCCAAACAGACCGACGCCGGCTTCTGGGACAACCCGGATTCCGCCAAGGGCGTGATTCAGCAAGTCAAGGTGCTGAACGCGGTGTTGAAGCCCTACGAGGGGCTGTCCGCCCAGGCTGCCGACCTGGCCGCGATGATGGAACTGGCCGAGGAGGACGCCGGCTTCGAGGCCGAAATGGAGTCCACCCTCGCCGCCGCCGAGGGGCACCTGGCCGCGTTCGAGTTGAAGGCAATGATGTCCGGCAAGACCGACGGCTGCAACGCGCTGGTGCGCATCCAGGCCGGGCAGGGGGGGACGGACGCCTGCGACTTCGCCGCCATGCTCCGCCGGATGTACGTCCGGTGGGCCGAGCGGCGCGGGTTCGCGGTCGAAGAAATCGACGAGGTCGAGAACGTCGAGGCCGGTGTCCAGAGCTGCGAGTTCCGCATCGTCGGCGAGTACGCCTACGGGTACATGCAGTCCGAAATCGGGTCGCACCGGCTGGTGCGGATGAGTCCGTTCGGGGCCGGGGACATCCGCCAAACGTCCGTCGCCGCGGTGGACGTGGTGCCCGAACTCGACGACACGATCACCGTCGAGGTGAACGAGAAGAAGCTGACCATGCAGACGTTCTGCAGCGGCGGCCCCGGCGGCCAGCACCAGAACAAGACCCAGTCGGGTGTGCGGCTGATCTACGACTACGGCGGCCGGGAGGTCCGCGGCGAGAGCCGGACCGAGCGGAGCCAGCCGAAGAACTACGCCAACGCCCTGGCGCTCCTGAAGGCCCGCATCTACGCCATCGAGGAGCAGAAGCGGCTCGGCGACATCGCCACCCGGTACGACGCCAAGGGGGAGATCGCCTTCGGCAGCCAAATCCGCAGCTACGTGATGCAGCCGTACACCCTGGTCCGGGACGAGCGGGACGGGGTCGAGATGAAGTCGCCGCACGTTGCCCAGGTGCTCGACGGCGACCTCGACGACTTCATGACGGCGTACCTGCGGCACAAAACGTCCCGGGCCAACCGGCAGAAGGCGAAGGCGTGACCGTCCGCGACTTCGACCTGCCGACCCCGGCCGCGACCGACGACTTCGGCCGGCGGCTGGGGTCGGTGCTGTTTCCGGGGAGCGTCGTCGGCCTGACGGGCGACCTGGGGGCGGGCAAGACGTTTCTCTGCCGGGCGATTTGTGCCGGCCTCGGGGTGCGCCACCTGGCGGCGGTGAACAGCCCGACCTTCGTGCTGATCCAGGAGTACCGCGGCCGGCTGCCGGTGTTCCACTTCGACACCTACCGCCTGACCAGTGCGCGGGAGTTCGCCGAACTCGGGGCGGACGAGTACCTCGCCGGCGACGGCGTCTGCCTGATCGAGTGGGCCGACCGGGTGGGCGAGTTCTTGCCGGCGGAGCGGCTCACACTCGCGCTGGCCCACACGGGGCCGGAGGCGCGGATGCTGACGGCGACGGCGGCGGGGGAGCGCTACGCGGCGGAATTGGCGGCCCTCTAACCGGCCGCCAATTCCGCCGCCATCCGCGCGAACACCGCCGGCCACTCGCCGAACCGCTCCTGCCGGAACAGCTTCACCGTCGGATGCCACGGCGAATCGTCACGCCCCCGCAGCCACCGCCAGTCGGCGTTGACGGGCAGGGCCACCCACGCCGGCCGGCCTAGCGCCCCGGCCAAGTGGGCCGCCGCTGAGTCGATGGTCACCACCAGATCGAGGGACATCAAGAGGCCAGCCGTGTCGCCGAAGTCGCCGGTGATGTCGGCCGCCAGGTCGACGACCGGGAACGGGGCGTCGGTCAGTTGCTCCGCGCCCGGCCCCTTCTGCAGGCTGACCAGCGTCACCCCCGGCACGGCGGCCAGCGGGGCGAACGCGTTCAACGGCACCGACCGCCAGCGGTCGCCGATGTGGGCCGGGTTCCCCTGCCAGGCGATGCCGACGGTCCGCCCGGGGAGCGCCGCAACCGGGGCACGCCACTTCTCGACCGCGTCGGTCGGGGCGGTCACGTAAGGCACGCCGGCCGGGATGGTCTCGACACGCAGGCCGGTCAGCAGGGGCAGCGTCAACAGCGGGGTCTGGTAATGCACGCCGGCCACCTCGTCCCCCGGCCCGACGACCTCGGCGACGCCGGCCACGGTGGCCAGCAGCCGCCGGACCGGGTCGGCCGCCACGACGACGATGCGCGCCCCGGCGGCGGCCAAGGGGGTGACCAGCCGGATGAACTGCAGCGTGTCGCCGTGCCCCTGCTCGGCGTACACCAGGAGCGTCTTGCCGGCGAGCGGTTCGCCGCGCCACGCCGGGACGGCCCGGGTCCGCGTCTGACCGCGCATCTGTTCCGTGCCCCACCGCCACTCGTACTCCTTCCACCCGGCCGCGTAGTCGCCGAGGCTCAGCAGCGCGACCGCGCGGTTGAACCGGACTTCCGGGGCGGCCGGCTTCAATTGCAAGGCCCGGTCGTACCACGGCAGGGCGGCCCGCGGGTCGCCGCGCATGGTCAGGGTCAGGGCGTAGTTGCCGACGGCGTCGGCCTGGGTCGGGTCGAGGCGGATCGCTTGTTGCAGGGCGTGCAAGGCGTCGTCGAGCCGGCCGAGGTCGCGGTAAGCGTTGCCGAGGTTGGCCCACCCGCCGGCGTGGTTGGGGTCGAGGGCCACCGCCCGCCGGCCGGCGTCGGCCGCGTCGGCCCACCGGTTCAGCTTGCCGTAGGCCGCGGCCAGGTTCGCATACGCCCCGCCGGACTCCGGTTCGAGGTCGATGTGCTTGCGGAAGCAGTCGGCCGCCCCGGCCGCGTCGCCGGCCAACCCGCGGACCACCCCCAGGCGGTTCCAGACGGCCGCGCTCGGACTCGGCCCGGCGGCGAGCGGGGCCAGGGCGGCTGCGGCGGCGGCGAACTGCTTCAACCCGGTCAGCGCGACGGCCAGGTGCAAGACCAACGCCTCGGCGTCCGGTTCGAGTTCGAGCGCGTCGCGGGCGGCGGAGGCGGCCCCGGCGAAGTCCCGGCCGTCGAGGCACGCCTGCACCCGGTTACGGCGCGGCGACGGGTCTCCCGGGGCCAGCCGGGCGGCCAGGCCGAACGTGGCTGCCGCCTCAGCGTAGCGCTGCTGGTTCGCCAGGGCCACGCCCAGGTGGTCGTGGATGGCGGCCGTGCCGGGGGCCAGGCGGATGGCCAACAGCAGCGCCGCCTCGGCCTCGGCGAACCGGCCGGCCGAAAGGTGATTTAGCCCGGCCTGGTGGGCCGCGGCGGCGGTCGCGCCGGCGGGCACCGGGGGCAGGGCGGCGGCCCGGCGGAGGAGGTCGCCGGCCAGGTCGGCCCGGCCGGCTTCGATGGCCAAGTCGGCGAGTCGGGCCGGCAGGTCGGGGGGGGGCGTCATGCGGGCGGTCCCTTGAACCCGGCGGCCGGGGACACTAGTTTACAGAATTGCCAGTCCGTGCCCCCCGACCCGGCCCTCCCGATGCCGCTCACGCTGGAGCAGTACGCCGCCGACTACCTGCCCGGCCGCGGGCTGCCGTGGCCCGGCCCGCCCAAGCCCGACCCGCCGAAGGCCCGGCCCCACGTCGGCCAACTGCGGGTCAAGGCGGTCCTGTGGACGGTGTACGGGACGCTCCTGAACGTCCCCGGCGGGGAACTGGCGTTCGAGGCTCCGGTCGACTTCATGATGGACGTGGCCCTCGACAAGACGATCCAAGAGTTCAAGATGTGGCAGTCGATGAGCCGCAAGCCGGGGGCACCTGCGGCGTACATGAAGGAGTTGTACACCCGCGCGCTCACCATGATTAAACTCGCCGGGAGCGGGGCCGAGAAGTTCCCGGAGGTCGCCGCCGAGCGGGTGTGGGACGACATCGTCAAGAAGCTGCAGCAGAAGGAGTACACGTTCGACGCCGGCGTATACGGCGGGTACGACGACTTCCTCAAGAAGCTCAGCTACTTCTTCCACGCCAGCATTCAGGGGTGCGGGGCGTACCCTAGCGCCGCGGCGGCGGTCCGGGCGGCCGGCGAGGCCGGCAAGGTCCAGGGGCTGCTCGCCGACGGCCAGTGCTTCACCCCGGCCCAACTGAACAAGTGCCTGCGCGACCAGGACGGCGGGTTCGACCTTGCCCTGTTCTTGAAGCCGTCGCTGCGGTTCCTGTCGGCCGACTGCAAGGCCCGCAAGCCATCGGAGACGTTGTTCAAGGCGACCGTCGCGGCGCTCGCCGGGCAGGGGATCGCCCCGTCGGAAGCCCTGCACGTCGGGTCGAGCCTGGTCCGCGACATCGGCCCGGCCAAGCGGCACGGGTTCAAGACGGCCCTGTTCGCGGGCGATAAAGGGTCGCTGGCCGCCACGCCGGACCAGCTCAAAGACCCGGCGTACCGGCCGGACGTGATGCTGACCGACCTGGCCCAAGTGGTCGACATTCTCTCGTAACGAGGCCGCCCGCGATGCCCGCCCCGGACCCGCACGTCGATCTGGCCGAGGTCGACTTCGCGCACCCCGTCGCCGACCGGGCGGCCTTCCGGGCCGTCATGCCCCACCGCTACGAGATGGAGATGGTCACGGCCGTCGTCCTCGTCGACAAGGACCGGCACCTGGTCGTCGGCTACAAGGACGTGCGGGCCGACGAGTTCTGGGTCCGCGGCCACTTCCCCGGGTCGCCGATCCTGCCCGGCGTGCTGATGTGCGAGGCGGCGGCCCAACTGACCGGGTTCTACACGCTCTACACCAAGATCAACGACGGCGTCGTCCTCGGCCTCGGCGGGATCGAGAACACGCGGTTCCGCCGGGCCGTCGTCCCCGGCGAGCGGCTGGTGCTGGTGGGCAAGGGGCTGCGGGTCCGGCCGCGGATGACGCTGTTCAACGTGCAAGGGTTCGTCGACGGCGACCTGGCGTTCCACACGGACGTGATCGGCGTCGTCCTCGGCAAGCGGGAGGACTGACCGTTGCGGACGCCCCGCCGGCTGCCGGCCGAGGAACTGGCCCCGTTCCAGTGGGAGGCTCCCGGCCGGGCCGGGGTGGTCCGCTGGGGGGACGGCCCGGCCGCGGGTGCCCCCGAGCCATTGCCCGAACGCATTGACTGGGCAGCCCTGTTCGGCAACCCGCACCCGGTCGAGGTCGAAGTCGGGTTCGGCAAGGGGCTGTTCCTGGTCACCACCGCCGCGGCGAACCCGGACCGCAACTACTTCGGCATCGAGATCGTCCGCAAATACCAACTCCTCGCCACCAGCCGCCTTGCCGGGCGCGGGCTGACCAACGCCCGGACCTGCTGCGCCGACGCCAAGCGGGTGCTGCGGGACTTCGTCGTGCCGGGCAGTCTCGCCGCCGTCCATGTTTACTTCCCGGACCCGTGGTGGAAGGCCCGGCACAAGAAGCGGACGCTGTTCACCCCCGCGTTCGCGCAACTCGTGCTAGAAGTGTTGGAGCCGGGCGGGGTGCTGCACTTCGCCACCGACGTGCCGGACTATGCCGCGATGGCGGCCGAGGTACTCGCGGCGGTGCCGGCCCTGGTGCCGCTGCCGCCGCCCGAAGAGGCCGCGCCGGTGCATGACATGGACTATTTGACCAACTTCGAGCGGCGGTTCCGCAAGCAGGGCAAGCCGATCCACCGCAGTCGGCACCGGAAACAGGTGCCGGGTTGAGCGGCCGGGCGCTGGCCGTGGCCGCCGCGATGTGCGCCGCGGCCCTCCTGTTCCAGTTCCGGCCGGTCCGCGACGTGGACATGTTCTGGCAGGTGCGGACCGGCGAAGTCATGCTCGAAACCGGCCGGCTGGTGACGGCCGACCCGTTCACCAGCACCCACGCCGGCGAGCCGACGCCGACGATTTACTGGCTGAGCCAACTGGGGTACGCGGCGGCGCTGCGGGCCGGCTCCTGGACCGTGCTGCACCGCCTCGACGCCTGGCTGTTCGCCGGTGCCCTCGGCCTGGTGGCGTGGCGGGGGACGCGGGCGGCCCCGTTCCCGACCGCCGCGGCGTTCGGCCTGGCGCTGCTGGTGGCGCTGCCGTTCCACGGCCTGCGGCCGCAGACGTTCGCGGTCGCCGGGTTCGCCGCGCTGGTCGTCCTCGACCGGTCCGGGTGGCCGCTCCGCTGGAAGCTGCCGGCGGTGCTACTGCTGGTGACGGTGTGGCAGAACCTGCACCCGTCCGGGGCGACGGCGGTGCTGTATTTGGGCGTGCGGGTCGTGGCCGAGGCGTTGGCGTGGCGAAGCCCGTGGCCCGTCCACCTGCTGCCTAACGCTTTACTCCTAGCACCCGCCGCGCTCGCCCTGTTCCTGACCCCGGACGGCGTCGGCATCATCCCCCTCATGCGCGCGAACGCCGACATCGCCACCCGCCTGGGCGTCGAGGAGTGGCTGCCGGCCTGGCACCCGGCGACGCGGGCGCAGGCGCAGCTCCTGTGGCTGGCGTTCGGCATCACCGCCGGCCTGCTGGCCCGCCTCGGCCGCCGCGCCGACCTCCGCGACGTGGTTCTGGTCGTCGGCCTCGGGGTTGCCGCCGCGTGCGTCTACCGGCTGGCGCTGTTCTGGGCGCTGGCGGCCCTGCCGGTGTGGGCCAAGTGGGTCGCCGCGGCCCTGCCGAACCTCGATACGCCGGGGCCGGACCGGGTGCCGTTCACCCGCCCGGCGGCGGTCGCTCTGGCCGTGGCAGCGGCCGTCGTGCCGACCCTGGCCGGGGCGTGGACGTTCGCCGCCGGCCTGCCGTTCGCCGGGCTGGCCGCCCTCGACCGCGAGCAGGTCAGCGGGACCGTGTACAACTATCGCGAGTGGGGCGGGCCGCTGATTTACGCCTGCCCACGAGCGAAGGTGACGATCGACGGCCGGCTGTACCTGTTCCCCCTCGCCGACTGGGTCGAGTACGACCGGGCCGCTCGGGGGGAGGTCCGGCTGGCCGAGTTGGTCGAGCGGCACGCCCCGGCGGCGTTCGTGTTGCGGCCCGGCTACCACGACCCGCTGATCGCCGAACTCGAAGCGAGTCCCGCCTGGCGGCCGATCCACGTCGATGACGCGTGTGCCGTGTTCGTGGGGGCCGGCCGATGACCACCCCCCGCCGCTGGTGGCTGCCGCCGGCGTACTTCCTGGCCGTATGGCTGCTGCTGTCGATCGGCGGCCGGTCGAGCTTCTTCCGCGACCCCGGCACGTTCTGGCACACCGTCGTCGGCGACAAGATTCTGCGGGACGGGTTCTTCGACCGCGACCCGTTCACGTTCACGTTCCACGGCGCGAAGTGGATTCCCCACCAGTGGCTCGGCGAGGTCGGTATGGCCGGCGTCCACCGGCTCGCGGGCCTCGACGGGCTGCTGACCGCCGCCACGGCCCTCCTGGCCGGCCTGTACGCCGTAATCGCCGTCCGCCTGACCCGGACCGGCCTGCACCCGGCGGCGGTGGTTGTCGTCCTCGGCCTGGTCGTGGCCGCGAGTACGTCTCACTTTCACGTCCGGCCGCACCTGATTACCATCGTCGGCGTCGGCGTCACCATGATGCTCCTGGTCGATGTCGATTCCGGCCGCGCCCCCGTCGGCCGGCTGCTCGGGCTGGTCCCGCTTTACCTGATTTGGGCGAACACGCACGGTGGGCTACTCGGCGGCCTAACGACCTTGGGACTAGCCGGGGCGGGGTGGGCGATGGAGCGAATCGTTAGGCGGCCCGGACCGCTGGCGACGTATCGCGATTGGCGGATGTTAGCCGCCGCCGGCGTCGGGTGTGCGGCCGTGGCCGTGGTCACCCCCTACGGGGCCGACATCGCCCGGACGTGGCTGGCGATCATGGACATGAAAAGCCTGCCGGACATCATCCGCGAACACGCCCGGACCGACTTCCGCGACCCGACCGCCTGGCCGGTCGCCGCCCTCGGCGTGGGGTACCTCGCCCTCCTGGCCGGCGTCCCGATCGGCCGGTGGCGGGTGACCTGGCTGTTGCCGCTCTTTTGGCTGCTTCAGGCGGGCTTGCGGGTCCGCCACGCCCCATTGTTCGCCGCCGCCGCGGGGGTCGCCGTCGCCGACCTATGGCCGCACACCCGCTGGGCGGCCGCCCTGGCCCGCCGCCGGCCGGACTTCTACGCCCCCCAGGGCGGCTCAGACGCGGGCTGGACCCGGCGGGGGCTACTCCTGGGCGTGGCCCCAGTCCTCGCAGCCCTCGTCCTGCAGGCCGCCGAGGTGCGGGTGCCGGTCGTCGGGGCCGGGTGGGCACGACTCGACCCGGCGGCGTGGCCCATCGACCTGGAGCCGGTGTTGGCCGCCTTCGAGCCGCCCCCGGACCGGCCGGCCCGCGTGTTCAACGACTACGCCGACGGCGGCTACCTGATCTACCACCACCCCGGCTACCGGGTGTTCGTCGACGACCGGTGCGAACTGTTCGGCGACGCCTGGCTGGTGGCGTTCGTCCGGGCCGCCGAGTCGCCCGACCCGACGCCGGTGCTGGCCGCCTGGCAGGCCGAGTACGGCGACTTCGACTTCGCCCTAACCCGGGCCGGCACGCCGTTCGACGGCCACTTCGCCGCCCGGCCGGGGGCGTGGCAGCTGCTCGGGGCGAGTCCGACGGCGAGTTTCTACCGGCGGGCGGGGGTTGTCGGCCGGCCCGGCGGGCGTTAGAGTACACGCTCGCCGTCGCCCGGAGAGGTGGCAGAGTGGTCGATTGCGTTAGTCTCGAAAACTAATGTACCCGCAAGGGTACCGAGGGTTCGAATCCCTCCCTCTCCGCTGT
>JAABUN010005954.1_pt1 | contig 14516 bp, 13 predicted proteins | sample 5559311 | NCBI WGS metagenome assembly JAABUN01 (sample SAMN10711877, study PRJNA513370) | rock metagenome | isolation source: Antarctica rocks | place: Antarctica: Victoria Land, Siegfried Peak sud | reverse complement strand
GTCGGCGAGGTCGGGGTGGATCGACAGCGTCCCGCGGCGGACCGCAGTCCCCTCGTCGGCGCGACGGGCCTCGCGCTCGGTCTCCCGGACCGACCAGCCCTGGTCGGCGGCCCGGAGCGCCAGCGCGCGTCGTGCCGACTGGTCCTTGCTCAAAAGCAACGCGCGGCCGTGGCCTTCGGTGAGCTCGCCGGCCGCCACCAGCTCGAGCGCCTCGTCGGGCAGCCCCAGCAGGCGGATCAGGTTGGACACCGCCACGCGGCTCTTGCCGATCCGCCGGCCGAGCTCCTCCTTGGTGATGCCGAGGTCGTCCACGAGCGTCGCGCATGCGCGCGCCTCCTCCACCGGGTTCAGGTCCTCCCGGGCGACGTTCTCCATCAGCGCGAGCTCCAGGCGCTCGCCGTCCTCGGTGTCGCGCACCATCGCCGGAATGCGCTCGAGTCCGGCCATCTCCGCCGCCCGCAGCCGGCGCTCGCCGGCCACCAGCTCGTAGCGCCCACCGGCCAGCGGGCGAACGACGACCGGCTGTAGCACTCCGCGTGCCCTGATCGATTCCGACAGCGCCATCAGTGCCTCGGGGTCGAACGTGCGTCGCGGCTGCAGCGGGTTGGGCCGGATCAGTTCCAGCGCGAGCTCGCGGAAGGCTTCGACACCGGAGTCGGTCGGGGCGAGGATGGCCGCGAGCCCGCGGCCCATCCCACGACCGCTCGTACCCTCCGCGCGCGAGCTGGGCGAGAAGCGATCAGCCACGGGCGGCCACCTCCTTGGCGAGCGCGGTGTAGGCGATCGCTCCCGCGCACACCGGGTCGTGCCGGGTAACGGGGAGGCCGAAGCTCGGCGCCTCGCCGATGCGCACGTTGCGCGGTATCACGGTGTCGAAGACGAGCTCGGGGAAGTGCTCGCGCACCTCGCGCTCGACGTCCTGGGCAAGGCGTGTCCGCCCGTCGTGCATGGTCAGGATCATGCCCCCGACCACGAGCCGCGGGTTCAGCTCCCGCTGGATCAGCCCGAGGGTGTCGAGCAGGCCGGCGAGCCCCTCGAGCGCGAAGTACTCGGTCTGCACCGGCACCATCACGCGATCGGCGGCCACGAGCGCGTTCACGGTCAGCGGCCCAAGTGAGGGCGGGCAGTCGAGGAACGTGTAGTCGTAGTGCTCGCGCACGGCGCCGAGTGCGTCGCGCAGGCGGGTCTCCGAGCCGGGCAGGCGCGGCAGCTCCACGTTGGCGCCGGCCAGGTCGGGCGTCGAGGGCACGATCGACAGGCCCTCGATTCCCGTGGGCACCGCGGCGGCGTCGAGGGTGAGCTCGCCAGAGAGGCAGCTATAGACGGTCGGGCGAGTGTGCTTCGACACGCCGAGGGCCACCGTGGCGTTGCACTGCGGGTCGAGATCGACGAGGAGGGTGCGGTAGCCGGCGTCGCCCACGCAGGCGGCCATGTTCACCGCGGTCGTCGTCTTGCCGACGCCGCCCTTCTGGTTCGCGATGGCGTAGATCGTGGACACTGGCTCGAAAGTAGGACGGGGTCCGGTCGGAAGCCGCTCTCTCGGTTAATGGTTCGCGGCCGAACCTTCGCCCCCTGCTGCGGTGGCCCCGGCGACGGATTCGGACTTCGGGGGTCGGCGGCGGGCCCGCCCGACCCCCTCGCTCAGCCGAGGGGTCGCTTGACGGCCATCCCCGACCGGCGCGGAAAGCGAGACGACGTGGCCTCCGCCTTCGTAAGCACATGCAGGTGCCGGCTATGCGCGCCCTGGAACGGAGTGACCCGCTGCACCCGCGCGGGACTGAGTCCGAGTAACCGAGCGGCAGCGTCGCCCGCGCGCTCCTCGACCTCGTCTCGGGCTCCCTTCCAGGCGACCAGCACGCCCCCCTCGGTCAAGAGTGGTGCCGCGTATTCGACCAGGACCGGGAGTGCAGCGACCGCCCGCACGGTCACGGCCCCGTAGGCCTCCCGACCGTCGGCGGCGGCCCATTCCTCGACGCGGGCCGGCACGGCGCGGGCGTTCTCGAGCCCGGTGCGCTCGGCCAGTCGCTCGATCACCGCGCACTTGCGAGCCGTGGCCTCGATCAGATCGACCTGCGCCTCGGGGAGCGCGATAGCGAGCGCCAGGCCGGGGAAACCGGCACCCGCGCCGACGTCAGCGATCCTGGTGGCGCGTCGGAGATCGGCCACCTCGAGCCCGGTGAGGCTGTCCGCGACATGGACGGGCAGGGCCTGCGCGGGATGCCGCACCGTCGTCGGTGGGTCGGGCTCTGCCTCCAGCGCGGCCAGCAGGCGCTCGATCTTCTCAGCGGCGCCGTCCGGCAGCTCGTAGCGGCCCACGAGGTCCGCCCCCATAAATCGTGAAACGCCCCTCAGGCCCCCACCGGCGTCACGACCAGGCGCCGATCTGGCTCATCGCCCTCGCTGTGGGTCTGCACGTCGGTCCGCTCGCTCAGGTAGTCGTGCACGACCTTTCGCTCCTGCGCGGTCATCGGCTCGAGCTCCACCGCCCGCTTGAAGGACAGCGCGTCCTCGACGGCCCGGTCGGCCTCGCGCTGCAGAGCCTGGGCCCGTTTCTCGCGGTAGCCGCCCGCGTCCACCACCACGCGCTTGCGCTCGTGATCGCCGACGAAGGTCGAGCGCGCCGCAAGGTGCTGGAGCGCGTCGATGGTGCTCCCGTGCTTGCCGATTACGAGGCCGACGTCCTCGCCGTCGATCACGCAGCGGATCTCCTCGTCGGTTTCGGTCACCTCCACCGACGCGCGGTCGTCGAGCTCGGCCACCACGCGGATCACAACGGCGCGGACGCGGTCGGCCGCTGCTTCCGGCAGGTGCTCCGGGGTGCTCACCGGCTCGGTGTCGTCGGCCACGGCGCTCAGCGACTCAACGGCGCCGGCCGGAGCGCTTCTTCTTTTTGCGTGGCGAGGGCGGTGGAGCCTTGCGTGGACCGCCGTTGCCCGCGGAGCCGTTGCCGCTCGACCCGTTCCCGCCCGAGCCGTTGCCCTTTGCGCTCGTCTTCGCGGCGGTCTTCGCGGCTCCACCGCCAGTGGCGGCCCGCCCCTCGGCAAGCGCCCGGGCGGAGGCGAAGATCCCCTGCTTGGGCGCAGGCGTGGTATCGGCGGCATCGGCGGCCTTGCCCTTCCCGCCGCCTCCGTCCCGCGAGCCGCCGTCCTCCCGCGAACTGCCGCCGCTGTCGCCCTTCCCTCCGTTTTTACTCAACCCCAGATCCAGCGGTTCCGGCTTCGGGAACAGCTTCTTCACCGCGAGCTGCTGCCCGACCGTCCACACGTTGGTGGTGATCCAGTACACGAGCAGGCCGGCCGGGAACGAGAGCACGAAGAAGACGAACAGGAACGGCAGCGCCAGCATGATGTAGCGCTGGTTCTTGTCGGCGCTGATGGCGGTCACGAGGCTGGCGCCGAGCTGGGTGGCGACGTAGAGCACGATCAGCGTGATGAGCACGGCGCCCGTGGCCTTGGTGGTCAGATCCGGGATGAAGAGGAATCCCGGATCCGCCGAGTTCGGCACCTGGCCGCAGGCGATGTCGCCGATGCTCTTGCCCTGCGCCCGCGCGAACTCGCTGATTCCCGGGCAGATGTCTGTCTTCAGGTCCTTCCGGAGCATGTAGAACAGCGAGATGAAGAAGGGGATCTGAAGCACCAGCGGCATGCAGGAGCTGAGCGGATTGACCTTGTGCTCCTGGTAGAACTTCATGGTCTCCTGCTGCATGCGCTGGCGGTCGTCCTTGTAGCGCTCCTGGATCTTCTTGATCTCCGGCTGCAGCCGCTGGAGCTCCTGCATCCCCTTCACGCCCTTGAAGGTCAGCGGCAGGATCGCCAGGCGCACGGTGAAGGTCAGCGCGATGATCGACACGCCCCAGCTCAGCCCGACGCTGTCGTGGTAGAAGCGGAGGATCGACTCCGCGACGTCGATCAGGGGCTGCAGGACGTTGGCGATGATCATGGCTGAGGGGAGGTCGAGGGCGGCGCGTGGAAGAGCCGTTGGTCGGCCGGGAAATCGACTCCCCCGTGGCTCCAGGGATTGCAGCGGAGCAGCCGCCACGCGGCGAGGACCGTGCCCCTCAGTATGCCGAAGCCGCCAACGGCCTGCACCGCATACTCGGAGCAGCTCGGGTAGTACCGGCACTGCTGCGGAAGGAGGGGCGAGATCACCCTCTGGTAGAGCTTCAGCGGAGCCACGGCGACGGCCCTCAGAGCCCTCATTCCGTCTCCCCCGCGGGCACCGAGCTCAGGCGCGCCTCCGCCAGCACCAGCCGCAGCGCTTCCTCGATGCCGGTCTCACCGCGCTGCTCGGCAAGCTCGGCTGCGTCGGAGCGGGCCACGAGGACGAAGTCGTAGCCGACCGGCAACTCGTCGGCGGCGGCCCAGAACGCCTCCCGCAGCAGCCGTTTCATGCGGTTGCGCTCCACCGCGCCGCCCACCTTGCGGCCCACCGAGATACCGAGGCGCGGCGGCTGGCCGTCGTCGGGCCGCGGAAAGGCGTGCACCACCAGATGCCGGTTCGCGTGGGAGCGGCCCTGGCGAAAGACTCGATCGAACTCGGCACTGCGCGAGAGGCGGCGGCGCCTGCCTCGGCGGCGGGGCTCCCCCTCGCCTCGCGCGGGCACGGCTACGGGGTGAGCCGCTTGCGGCCCTTGTCGCGCTTGCGCTTGAGCATCGCGCGACCGGCGCGGGTGCGCATGCGGCCACGGAATCCGTGCGAGCGGGCGCGCTTGCGCTTCTTGGGTTGATAGGTGCGCTTCATGACGAGGGGCGCCACACGCGGCGCACGGCAAGGGTACACGGCACCCGCGGGCGAGCCGCGGGCTCTGTGCACACCTTGTCAACAGGAGCTCGTCGCGGGGGAGCGGCGCGGCTTTTCGCGCGTTTTGCGGCGTCCCGGCACGATGGTCGCCTGACCGGTCCTTCGAGGCCCTCGCGGGGGCTTACACTCGCCCCCGCCGAGGACGCCGCGAGACCTCTCGCAGGGCTCCTCCCCGCCGAATATCGACCCGCACGTCCCAGGAAGGGGAGCTTTCGCGTTGCCTCAACCCCCGACCGACGAGAGCGCCTGGGAGCTTCTCCGTGAGGAGCTGAGGCTCCGGTACGACGACTTCACCTTCCACATGTGGCTCGAGCCGCTCACGTGGGCCGGGCGGCACGGAAGCACGCTCGTGGTCAGGGCGCCGGCGCATGTACGCACTTGGGTCTGCGAGCGCCACCTGCCGGAGCTGAACGCGCTGGCCGCTCGGATGCTGGGGAAGGAGGTGACGCTCGATGTGGTCGACGAGCACTGGGCTCCAGCGGCATCGTCCGCCTCGCAGGAACGAGGTGGGGGCGCGACCACGACAGCCGGCGATGACCTGCTGAACCCCAAGTACACCTTCGACCAGTTCGTGATCAGCGACGGCAGCCAGCTCGCCCACGCCGCCGCTCTCGCCGTGGCCGAGCAACCCGCCCAGGCCTACAACCCGCTGTTCATCTACGGACCTCCGGGGCTCGGCAAGACCCACCTCCTCCACGCCATCGGCAACTACGTCCAGCTCCACGGAAACGGGCTCACCGTGCGCTACGCGACGATCGAGACGTTCACCAACGAGTTCGTCGCCGCCGTGCGGGGGCCCGGGACCGAGGCGTTCAAGCGCCGCTTCCGCGAGCCCGACGTCCTGCTCATCGACGACGTCCAGTTCCTCGCCGACAAGGTCCGCACCAAAGAGGAGTTCTTCCACTCCTTCAACGCTCTGTACGAGTCGGGGCGACAGCTCGTGATCACGAGCGATCAGTCGCCGGGAGACCTCGATCGCGTCGAGGCCCGCCTGCGCGAGCGCTTCGGAAGCGGCCTCGTGGCCGAGCTCACGAACCCCGACTTCGAAGCTCGAACCGCGATCCTGCGCAAACGCTGCGGGCTCGACTCCGTGCACGAGGTGGGCGACGACACCGTCGTGGAGATCGCCCGCCGCGTTCCGGGGAGCGTGCGCGTGCTCGAGGGTGCGCTCATACGCGTCGTCGCCTACGCCTCCCTCAAGGGGCTGCCAGCGACGCCCGCGCTCGCCCGGGACGTGCTGAGCCGGCTCTACCCGGGCGCGCCGGCCACGCATTCGTGCACACCCGCTGGGATCCAGGCCGCCACCGCCGAGGTGTTCGGTGTGGCCCCCGCCTCCCTGGTCGCCCAGGACCGCCGCCCTCGTATCGCCCTTGCTCGTCAGGTGGCCATGTACCTCGTTCGCGAGCTCACCGACGAGAGCCTCCCCAGCATCGGAGCCGGCTTTGGCGGCCGTAATCACTCGACCGTCGTGCACGCTCTGAGGCGCGTTCCCCAGCGGATGGACGCCGACACCGACGTGCGCGTCGCTGTCGAGAAGTTGCGGGCTACGTTGGGCGGCAGCCCGACCGACCGCGCTTGATGAGACAATCACCAGCTCCTGCTCAGGCCGTGCACAGGCGGCCATCCGCTCCCCGAGCCACATCGAGCTCAGCCATGCACCAATCCACACCGCCCATTACCTCTTCTCGGAAAGAACAGTCATGAAGTTCTCAGTACCGAAGGACGCACTACTTGCCAATCTCGGTGTTGCCGTGCGCGGCGTGTCCACCCGCAGCGCCATTCAGACCCTCTCGGGGGTGATGATCCGCGTGGAGAACGACGTCGCCGAGCTGCAAGCCACCGACATGGAGCTCGGTATCCGCATAGCCCTGCCTGTGTCCGTGGAGCGCGAGGGATTCGTCGTGCTGCCTGGCCGGCTGCTGTTCGACGTCGTTCGCTCGCTGCCCGGAACCGAGCTGACTATCGAGTACCGCTCGGCGGAGGGAGACGTCGAGGTCGAGTCGGGCCCGGCCCGCTTCCACCTGCGCACGCTCCCGTCCGAGGACTTCCCCAAGCTGCCGGAGCCGGGTGACTCTCCGGTGGTGAGGCTGCCGGCCGCGGCGTTTGTCGAGACGGTTGGGCGTGTGGCCAGGGCGGCTTCCCGGGACGAGACGCGGCCACACCTGACAGGAGTGCTCGTGTCAGCTCAGGGGCAGGAGCTGCGCATGGTGGCCACCGACTCGTATCGGCTGAGCGTGAAAGAGACGACCCTGAAGCAGCCACTCGAGGGCTCACTCGAGGCGAACGTTCCGGCCCGAACCCTTCAGGAGCTGAGCCGCATCGCGAACCCCACGGACGAGGACGAGATCGAGGTCGTCGCGCTACAGAACCAGGTGATATTCCGCTTCGGCGACGTGACCCTCTCGTCGCGCTTGGTGGAAGGTCGGTTCCCGAACTATCGCCAGCTACTGCCGGAGACCTTCGAGCACGAGCTGCGTGTGAGCGCCGCGGAGCTCCTGGAGGTGGTACGGCGAATCAGCCTGCTCGCCCAGCGCAACGCCCCACTGCGTATGTCGTTCAGCGAGGGGGCGCTCGAGGTATCTGCCCAGACGCCCGACATCGGCGAGGCGCGCGAAGCGCTGCCGGTGCCCTTCTCCGGGCAGCCACTCGAGATCGGCTTCAACCCGGACTTCCTGCGCGAAGGTCTGGAGAGCGCCGAGTCCGATGAGCTGGTGTTGAAGCTGATCAGCCCCACCCGGCCGGGGTTGATCGAGTCTGGCGACGGCGGCGGCTTCGTCTACCTCGTGATGCCGATCAGGCTGAATGTCTAGAAACGGGGCGGCAACCCGAGCGGCGAGCCGGCTGCTCGCCGTGCTCGCGCTGGTGGCCGCGCTCACGCTGGCGGCGGGTTGCGGCGGAGACGACGGGCAGTCTGGGAGTGACGCGACCACGAAGACCCAGTCGAGCGAGGACACGACCTCGACCGAAGCGGGCGGCGAGGACGGCGCCAAGGCCGAGTACGAGAAGGGCGTGAGAGACGCCCTCGTGGCCGTCACCCAAACCCAGGGCACGCTCGACGAGATAACCGGCGCGAAGACCACCGACGACCTGGCTGCCGGCGTGGCCAAGCTCAGGACCACCTACGACGCGGTCGCGACGGATCTCAAGGCGCTCACGCCACCCGAGGAGGTCGCCGACCTGCACGCACGCCTGGTCGACGCGAACGATGAGATCGCCCAAGCCGCGAAGGACGCGGAGGAGTCGATCCGAGGTGGAGATTCGGACGCGGGCGGGTCGCTGTTCAAGAAGGCGGGCGCGAAGTACGGCGAGACCCTCGCCAAGCTCGGCGAGGAGTTCAGCGGCAAGGGCTACGAGTTCCGCTGAGGATCCCCTCGACAGCGGCCCGCCGGCGATCGTCCTGACCGCGGCTCGATGCGAGTCACCCGCCTAGGCCTGCGCGACTTCCGCAACTACGCACGAGCCGAGATCGAGCTCGGGCCCGGTCTGACCGTGGTGTGCGGGCCCAACGGCGCCGGCAAGACCAACCTGCTCGAGGGCCTCTACTTCGGCCTCACGGGGCGTTCGTGTCGCACCTCGAGCGAGCGGGAGGTCGTGCGCTCCGGGGCGGCGCTCACGCGGGTGACCGCCGCCACGGCCGATGAGGATGGCGAGCACCTGATCGAGGTCGGACACGAGCCGGGCGAGGCCAAGCGGCTGCGAGTCGACGGCGCCGTGGTCGAGCGGCTGTCCGACTCCCCGGCGCGACCGTTGGTGAGCGTCTTCCTCCCCGACCGCCTCGAGCTCGTGAAGGGCGCCCCGGCCGGGCGACGGGCGCATATCGACCACTTCGTGGCGGCGATGTGGCCGGCCCGCGCCGAGGCGCGCAGCCTGTACGCGCGGGCCATGGCCCAGCGCAATGCGCAGCTCGCCCGGATCCGCGCGGGCGTGTCCGGGGCGGGTCAGCTCGACGCCTGGGACGCCGAGCTCGCCCGCCACGGCGAGCGACTGATGGCCGACCGCTCGGCTGCCGTGGAGGAGCTTGCACCACGTTTCGCACGGCTGGCCGAGGAGCTCGGCCTACCGGCGCCGGCCGAGCTCTCCTACCGGCCGCGCTCGCGGGCAGCCGACGCCGACGCTCTGCGGCTCGAGCTCGCCGAACGTCGGGCCGACGACCTCACCCGCGGCTTCACCACCCACGGACCGCACCGCGACGATCTCGCACTGAGGCTCGCCGGCCGCTCGCTGCGCTCCTACGGCTCCCAGGGCCAGCAGCGGCAGACCCTCCTCGCCCTGCTGTTTGCCGAGCGCGAGCTCCTGGCCGCTCGAGGGCGCCCGCCGCTGATGTTGCTCGACGACGTGATGTCGGAGCTGGACGCCGAACGTCGCCGCCTCCTGACCGAGCTCGTCAGGGCCGGCGGGCAGGCGCTGATCACGGCGACCGAGCCCGACCATGTGCCCGGAGCCGGGGAGCAGGATGTGTCGCTCCTGTGGGTCGAGGGCGGCAGCGTTACGACCACAACGGCCGCCGTCGCGTGAGGCGGCTCGCACCTCGGCCGCTGGCCCTGGCGCTCGAGCGCAGCCGCCGCGAGCTCGCGCCCCTCACCACCCTCGCCCGGGTTCAGGAGGCATGGAGTGAGGTCGCGGGGCCCGCCGTGGCGGCGGAGTCCGCTCCCGTATCTGAGCGCGGTGGCGTGATCACGGTCGCCTGCAGCTCGGCGGTGTGGGCCCAGGAATTGGACCTCCTCGGGGCGGACCTCCTGGAGCGGACGCGCGCCGCCCTCGGCGCCCCTGATGGCCCCCCGGCGGTGGCTCGACTGCGCTTCGTCGTCGGTGGGCGCGGTGGGATCTGAGAAGCGCAGCGCGCCCAGGACGCACACCGCGCAAATTTGTGCCGTTTTGCGGGACTTTTGTAACACTCATGCTCCCGCTTCTGCGGGTGCCCTCTGCTACTATGTCCCCCTGTAGGTCGCACCGCCCCGGCCCCCGCTGCAAGCGCGCGGAGCCGGGGTGTTTTCGTGTAATGGCAATGGAGGCTTAGGACTTGGCGACGAACGACGGACCGGCCGACTACGGGGCCCAGCAGATCACGGTCCTGAAGGGCCTCGAGGCGGTGCGCAAGCGCCCCGGCATGTACATCGGCTCGACGGGTGCGCGGGGTCTCCATCACCTCATCTACGAGGTGATGGACAACTCGGTGGACGAGGCATTGGCCGGCGAGTGCGACGCGGTGGAGATCCGCATCCACCCCGACAACCGCGTCACGGTCACCGACAACGGCCGCGGCATCCCGGTCGACATGCACGAGAAGGAGGGGCGCCCGGCGGCCGAGGTCGTGCTCACCGTGCTCCACGCCGGCGGCAAGTTCGGCGAGGGCGGCGGCTACAAGGTCTCGGGCGGCCTGCACGGCGTGGGCGTCTCGGTGGTGAACGCGCTGTCGGAACGGCTCGACCTCACCGTGTGGCGCGACGGCCACGAGTGGACGCAGTCCTACGAGCGCGGCATACCGGTGGCGGATCTCGTGAAGGGCCCGGCCACCGACCGGCGCGGGACTAGCATCACGTTCCTGCCCGACCTCGAGATCTTCGAGACCATCGAGTACGACCGGATGGTGCTCGAGCAGCGCTTCCGCGAGATGGCATTTCTCACCAAGGGCCTGAAGATCGAGTTCGCCGACGATCGCGGGGAGGGGTTCAACGCGAGCTTCAAGTACGACGGCGGCATCCGGGACTTCGTCACCTACCTGCACTCGCAGGGCACTCGCGAGGCCCTGCACAAGAAGGTCGTCTACTTCGAGGACGGCGGCGAGGTCGGAGACGTCGAGGTGGCCATGCAGTGGAACGGCTCCTATCAGGAGAACCTGCTGTCGTTCGCGAACAACATCAACACCCACGAGGGCGGATCTCATCTCTCGGGCTTCCGTTCTGCGCTCACCCGCACCCTCAACGCCTACGCGCGCTCCAAGGGCCTGCTCAAGGAGAAGGAGGACAACCTCCAGGGCGAGGACGTCCGCGAGGGCCTGACGGCCATCATCTCCGTCAAGGTCGCCGACCCGCAGTTCGAGGGCCAGACGAAGACCAAGCTCGGCAACCCGCCGGTGGAAGGCTTCGTGCAGACGGCGGTCAACCGCGGCCTCGCCGAGTTCCTCGAGGAGAATCCAGCCGACGGCCGGCAGATCGTGCTGAAGGCGGTCCAGGCCTCCAGGGCGCGCGAGGCCGCGCGCAAGGCGCGCGACATGACGCGGCGCAAGTCCGCGCTCGAGAACTCGACTTTGCCGGGCAAGCTCGCCGATTGCTCGGTGCGAGACCCGGCGCTCGCGGAGCTGTTCGTGGTCGAGGGCGATTCCGCCGGCGGCTCGGCCAAGCAGGGGCGCGACCGCAACACACAGGCTGTGCTGCCGCTCCGCGGGAAGATCATCAACGCGGAGAAGAACCGCATCGACAAGGTGCTCGACAACAACGAGATCAAGGCCCTGATCACGGCGATCGGCACGGGCATACGCGAGGAGTTCGACCTCGAGAACGCCCGCTACCACAAGGTGGTTGTCATGTGCGACGCCGACGTCGACGGTGCGCACATCCGCACGCTCGTGCTCACCTTCCTGTTCCGCGAGATGCCGGACCTGATCGAGGCCGGCTACGTGTACCTGGCCAAGGCGCCGCTCTACAAGGTCAAGTCGGGCAGCAACGAGGTCTACATCGAGAAGGAGAGTGAGCTCGAGGAGTTTCTCCTGCGCGACAAGCTCGAGAAGATGGAGGTCGAGGACCGCCCCGGCCAGCAGTTCAAGCTCACCCACACGCGTTGGCAGAAGTACGTCCGGCTGCTCAAGCAGTACGAGGGTTGGGCCTCGGCGCTGCGCGCCGAGCACGGCCACGAGGTGATCTCGCTGCTCGAGGAGTCGGAGATCCTCGACGAGGGCCCCGAGGACGCCGAGGCGGTGGTTGAGCTGCTGCGCAAACCGAGCCCCGAGGGCGAGGCGTTCGACACCGAGCTCGTGTCGGAGGATCCGATGGAGATCGTGGTGCGCGCCGTCGAGCGCAAGACCGGCTCGGCCGCCACCTACCGGTTGACCCGCGGCTTGTTCGCGTCGACCGAGTACCGCAACTTCGCGCGCGTGCACGCCCAGCTCCGCGAGCTTGCCGGCACTCCGCCGTTCACGGTCAAGCTCGGCAAGAAGGAGGAGGACGCGCTGTCCTTCGAGGAGCTGCGCCGGGCGGTGCTCAAGGTGGCCCAGGAGGGCGTGCACCTGCAGCGCTTCAAGGGCCTCGGGGAGATGAACCCCGATCAGCTCTTCACCACCACGATGGACGCCAGCCGCCGCACGCTGCAGCAGGTGACGGTCGACGATGCGAGCGCGGCCGATCTCACGTTCTCGATGCTCATGGGCGACAAGGTGGAGCCGCGGCGGGAGTTCATCGAGGCTCATGCGCGTGATGTGACCAATCTGGACGTATGAGGGCCTCGATGAACTCGCCTACAACGCGGATCCTGCAAAGCGTCGTCACTCGGCGTCCTCGGGGTTCGCCGTGTTGCCTTGGGGCTCCGCCCCAACCACCCCGAGTCAGCGGCCCGCGTCCTTGATTGACTCGCTTTTCGGATCCGTTCTAGGGCTCTGCTCGCCAAGCCGCGGCCGTTGTGAGGACGCGCTGATATGAGTTCCGTTGACCAGCTGACCGGAGGCTCGATCGAGCCGCGCGGCTTGGACGAGGAGATGCGGTCGTCGTACCTCGACTACGCGATGAGCGTGATCGTCGGGCGGGCGCTGCCCGACGTGCGGGATGGGTTGAAGCCGGTTCATCGGCGGGTGCTCTACGCGATGCACGAGTCGGGGTTGCAGCCGAATCGGCCGTACCGTAAGTGCGCGCGCGTGGTGGGCGACGTGATGGGCAACTTCCACCCGCACGGCGACTCTGCGATCTACGACACGCTCGTGCGCCTCGCGCAGGACTTCGCGCAGCGCTACCCGCTGGTGGACGGTCAGGGCAACTTCGGCTCGGTCGACTCCGATCCGGCAGCCGCCATGCGTTACACGGAATCGCGGCTCGCGCGCATCGCCACGGAGCTACTGCGCGACATCGACGCCGACACGGTCGACTTCGGGCCGAACTACGACGAGTCGCGGCTCGAGCCGCTGATCCTGCCGGCGCGTTTCCCCAACCTGCTCGTAAACGGCTCGTCCGGGATCGCCGTCGGGATGGCCACGAACATCCCGCCGCACAACCTCGGTGAGTCGATAGACGCGGTGATCGCCTACATCGACGACCCCGACATCCAGGTCGCCGGCCTCATGAGCCACATCAAGGGGCCCGACTTTCCCACCGGGGGCATCATCGTCGGGCGCCAGGGGATCAAGGACGCGTACGAGACGGGCCGTGGCCGCGTGATCGTGCGCGCGCGGGCCCACATCGAGCCGCTGAAGCAGGGCAAGGAGGCGATCATCGTCACCGAGCTGCCCTACCAGGTGACCAAGGGCGACGGTCGCAACGACGGCTCCGGCCTGATCAAGAAGATCGCCGAAGTGGTAACGGACAAGCGCGTGCCCGAGGTGTCGGACCTGCGCGATGAGTCGGGGGCAAACGTACGGCTCGTCATCGAGCTCAAGCGCGACGCGATCCCCAAGGTCGCACTCAACAAGCTCTACCGGCACACCATGCTGCAGACCACCTTCGGGGTGAACATGGTGGCCCTGGTCGACGGCGTGCCGCGCACGCTCGATCTGCGGGCGATCATCCACAACTACGTCCAGCACCAGCGCGACGTGGTCGTGCGCCGCACCAAGTACGAGCTGCGCCGGGCCGAGGCGCGTGCGCACATCCTCGAGGGACTGCTCGTGGCGCTCCGGGATCTCGACGCGGTGATCGAGCTGATCCGCGCCTCGCCCGACCCGGATGCCGCCCGCGAGGGGCTGATCGAGCGCTTCGAGCTCTCGCGGGAGCAGGCGCAGGCCATCCTCGACCTCCGCCTCCAGCGCCTCACCGCGCTCGAGGCCGACAAGATCCGCCAGGAGCACGCCGACCTCGTCGAGCGGATCCGCGAGCTGCGCGAGATCCTCGGCGACGAGTCGCGGGTGAGGCAGATCGTCAAGGAGGAGCTGCTCGAGGTCAAGGAGACCTACGGCGATGAGCGCCGCACGGAGATCACCCACTCCGAGGACGACATCGACATCGAGGACCTGATCGCCGACCAGCAGATGGTGATCTCGATCACCCGCTCGGGCTACATCAAGTCGCTTCCGCTCGCCACCTACCGCCAGCAGAAGCGCGGCGGTCGTGGGGTGATGGGGATGGATATGAAGGACGAGGACTACATCGAGCACCTCTTCGTGTGCTCGACGCACGATTACCTGCTGTTCTTCACGAACCGCGGCAAGGTCTACCGCCAGAAGGTCTACGAGCTGCCCGAGGCCCAGCGCACGGCGAAGGGACGAGCGTTGGTCAACATCCTGCCCCTGCGCGAGGGCGAGTTCGTCCGGGCCGTGATCTCCACACGCGACTTCACAGAGGGTAAGTACCTGGTGTTCGCGACGCGCAAGGGCATGGTCAAGAAGACCGAGTTCCTCTCCTACAACACGCCGATCAAGGCCGACGGCATCATCGCGATCAACATCCGCGACGACGACGAGCTCGTGGCCGTGCGCCGTACAAGCGGCGACGACGACATCATCATGGTCTCGCGCTCGGGGCAGGCCGCGCGCTTCAACGAGACTCAGGCGCGCCCGATGGGGCGCGACACGACCGGAG
>JAABUN010005953.1_pt1 | contig 14516 bp, 17 predicted proteins | sample 5559311 | NCBI WGS metagenome assembly JAABUN01 (sample SAMN10711877, study PRJNA513370) | rock metagenome | isolation source: Antarctica rocks | place: Antarctica: Victoria Land, Siegfried Peak sud | reverse complement strand
TTAATTACCTCTTTATGTTCGGGCCGGGGCCGCTACCCGCGCTCGGCGTCACGGGCGCGGCGCTCGGGACGGTCTTGGCGCGCGCCGCTGCTACGGGTATCGGGCTCTACTTTTTTTACCGGAGTTCCGGACCAATTCGGCTGCTGCCGGGGCGCTACCGCCCGACTGGGCGATGTACCGGCGTATTTTGGCGGTCGGGGCTCCCTCGAGTTTGCAGGGCGTCGTGCGGACCGGGGCGCAACTGCTGCTGCTGGGCGTCATCTCTTCGACGGCGGCAGGAACCTACGGCGTGGCGGCGCAGGCCATAGGGTTGCAGCTCGAGTCTCTGGCGTTTATGCCCGGTCTAGCCATGAGCGTCGCAGCGACGAGTTTGGTGGGGAGGTCGCTGGGTGCGTGGCGACCCGCCGAGGCGCGCTTGCGCGGCGACGTTGCGATCTTTTTGGGCGTCGTGGTGATGTCGGCGCTTGCCGCGCCGATGTTTGCGTTTGCGCCGCAGCTCATCGGCTTGTTCGATCCGAGCGCCCACCCGACCGTGATCTCAGCGGGTACCTCGTACTTGCGGATCAACGCCCTCTTTTTGCCGCTGCTGGCTGTGGCGATGGTCACCAACGGGACGTTACGCGGAGCCGGGGACACCCGTCCGGGACTCGTCGGTACCATTAGTCGGACGCGCTCTCATCGTCGTGCCACTCGCGCAGCTGCTGGCGCTGCGGCTGGGTTTCGGCGTTACGGGCGTGTGGTGGGCGCTCTGCACCGGTACCGTCATTCAGGCGGCCTGGGTTTGGACGCGCTGGCGGGGTGGACGCTGGCTCGAGGTCGCGTTACGTCAGAGCCGGGTCTACCGGGTACGTCTGCAAAGGTTGTCAGGGGCCGTCCAAACCCGGTTTTTGGACGAGGTGAGAACGCCCGTCATGAGCCGCGGCGCGGTAGAGCGCGTGACCTCGGAGGGCGTTCGCTATACGCTCGGCGACGACGACCTGAAAGTACGCTTCGCCGGGGGCAGTTTCGAGCTGAGCGGTTCGCTGCTGCAACCCGGAACCCACACCGCCCCCGCTCATACCCAATAGCAGGTAGCATCTGGTTTGCACCACGCTTAGTTGACGAAGTGCAGGCTACCACGCACTTTGAGAGATGATACTTGCGGAGAAATGATACGGTTTTTCTTGGGACTGCTGCCAAGGCTGAACAGGCCGTATGCGTCCACCGTAACCGAATCGCCGAGGCGCGTCACCACAACCGGACTACTGCCGGATTACTACCGAATTCTTACCAAAACCGCCGTCCTGCACGGCTTATTTTTTTGTCAGGCGGGTAAACCCGGAGGCGTCCGGGGCGTGCTAGGCTTGAAACTAATGGAACTCGACGGTGCGTTGCGCCCACGCTCTCTAGCAGACTATGTGGGGCAGGAAAAACTAAAGGAAAAGTTGAACGTCTACCTGAGCGCAGCCAAGGGTCGTAGTGAAGCTCTCGACCACGTGCTGCTCTACGGCCCGCCGGGGCTCGGCAAAACTACCCTGGCGCACATTATCGCTTACGAACTCGGCGTCGGCATCAAGGTGACCTCCGGCCCCGCTATCGAAAAACCCGGCGACTTGGCGGCGATTCTAACCAACTCGCTAGACGAAGGCGACGTGCTCTTTATCGACGAGATTCACCGTTTGGGCCGGGTTGCCGAAGAACACCTCTACCCGGCGATGGAAGATTACAAGATCGACATCATTCTGGGTCAGGGACCGGCAGCGCGCACCATTCGCCTCGACTTGCCGCGTTTCACCCTGATCGGCGCGACTACCCGCCCCGGCCTTATCACCGGCCCGATGCGGAGCCGTTTCGGAATTATCGAACACCTGGAGTACTACACCCACGACGAGCTCGCCCGCGGTCTAGCCCGCGACGCCAACCTGCTCGGCTTCAAGCTCGACGACGCCGCGGCATATGAACTCGGCGCGCGCTCACGTGGCACCATGAGGATCGCCAAACGCCTGTTGCGGCGCGTCCGCGACTTTGCCGAGGTCGCGGGTGAAGAGACCATCGGTTTGCCGCGCGCGCGGCAGGCGCTCTCGGACCTCAGCATCGACGCGCTCGGCCTCGAGGCCAGGGACCGCGCCATTTTAGAGTCGATGATCGTCAAGTTCGCGGGGGGGCCGGTAGGTCTCGGGACGCTCTCGACCGCCGTCGGTGAGGACACCGCCACCTTGGAAGAGGTCTACGAGCCGTACCTGATTCAGCACGGCCTGCTTCAGCGCACACCGCGGGGCCGCGTCGCCACCGAACGCGCCTACGCGCACCTCGGCTACGCCTATACGCCGCCCGCCCAACCGGGCATCTTCGCGCCCGAAGACGACACCGAGCCCGCAACACTCTAGCCAGCCGCTCATACTCACACCTGATACTCACACCCAACGCCTGCCGCACACCCGGCAGGTTTTTTGCTAACCGGACAGCCCGACCGAACACGGGAGCGGTTCCCAAAACCCGAACATGGCCCGAACTCCTTGCAGACGCGCGGCAAGCTTGCTACAATCGCCCTATCAATCGGCTATGACGCCCTAGAGTCCGGGCAGCGCACGTTCTACCAAGACGCCGCTACCTGAGCACCACAGCTAGAAGCTAGCCGTGTTGACGCAAAAAAATCTTGAGGGAGAGGTGAGAGATGAAGAAGTACTTAGCAGCACTGGCGCTCGCGTCAGCAGGGATGGTTCCGGCAGGGGTGGCGTTCGCCCAACAGGACACAAGTATTACCGTAGCAGCGGGCGCAGTTGGACAAGAATTGCAGCTAGCCCAGGCAGCGGCGCAACGCTATATGGACGCTAACCCGCACACCATCGGTGGACAAGACTACAACGTTACGGTCAATATCTTGGAAACTATCGATTCAGCGACCGACCGGCTGGCCCTCTACTTGCAGTTTTTTGAGGCGAAGTCAGCTCAAGTTGACATTTACCAAATTGACGTCATTTGGCCCGGCGACTTGGCTGAAAACCTCATTGACTTGAGTGAGTACGTTCCGCAAGAGGTGCTCGATCAGCACTTCCCCGCTATCGTCGAGAACAACACCGTTGACGGCAGTCTCGTGGCGCTTCCTTGGTTTACCGACGGTGCCCTGCTCTACTACCGTACGGACTTGCTCGAAGAGTACGGCTTTGACGGTCCGCCCGCGACCTGGACTGAGCTTGAAGAGATGGCAACTACTATTCAAGAAGGAGAGCAAGCAGACAATCCCGACTTCGCCGGTTTTGTCTGGCAGGGTAACGCCTATGAAGGTTTGACCTGTGACGCTCTGGAGTGGATCGCTTCAAATGATGGTGGTTCTATCATCTCGCCGGAAGGGACCATTACGGTCTATAACGACAATGCGGTTGAGATCGTTGACCAAGCTGCCGGTTGGGTCGGTACCATCTCGCCGAACGGCGTTACCGGTTTTGGTGAAGAAGAGGCGCGCAATGTCGTCCAAGCAGGCAACGCCGCCTTTATGCGGAACTGGCCGTATGCGTACTCTTTAGGCAACAGCGGAGACAGCGCCGTCGCGGGCAACTTCGAGGTCGCGCCGCTGCCCGCAGGTGCTGAGGGTGGTCGGCAGGCTGGCTGCCTCGGCGGTTGGCAGTTGGCCGTTTCACGTTACAGCAACAACCCCGCAGTCGCTGCTGACGTGGCTCTCTTTTTGGCCTCCCCGGAAGAGCAAAAGGTTCGGGCCATCGAGGGAACTTTACCCCCTACAATCACAGCGCTGTACGAAGACCCGGAGGTGCTCGAGGCGCAACCGGTATTTGAAAGCCTTGGCGCAGTGCTCGAGAACGCCGTAGCGCGCCCCTCGACGGTCTCAGCGCCGCAATATAACGCTGTCTCACAGGCTTTTTTCAACGCTGTACATAGCGTTTTGACGGGCCAAGACGACGCTGAAAACGCACTTGCTACGCTCGAGCTGGACCTTGAAGATTTGACAGGCTTCCCCACGGGCGCACCTGAAGACGCTTCTGAGTCACAATGACGGGTTTTCGCTCAGCCAAGAACTGAACTATGTGGGTCGGGCGTCAACCCGGCCCGCACTTGTTTAAGCTGCCGCTAAAACTGCGGTAAGTGCTTGATATTGAAACCTGTTACGAGCGTCACAATGGAACCGGAGTATGGAGGAGGTAACTAAAGGTGGCTCAGTCCCAAAATGTCAAAGTCATCCCGCAACCCAAGAAGAGTGGTACATCAGAGCTAGCGAAAAGCGAAGAACGGACAGCGTTTTGGCTTTTGCTGCCGACGCTTGCTGTTATTTTGCTGATCGCCATCTACCCCCTAGGTCAAGTATTTTACTCAAGCTTTACCAACGCCCGCTTTGCCAGCGCGCAAGAAACACAGCTCATCGGCTTTCAGAACTACCGCAACTTGCTCTCTATGACCATCCGGTCACTACCCGTACAGATAGATGAAGAGACCGGGCAACCTGAGATTGACGAAGATACCGGGCGCGTCGAATATGAGCCTGCTGTACGCGTCTTGCCTCGAGACCCGGTGCGCTACCGTGAGGTCGGCGAGTTTGGGATGTTTGGCAATCGCTACGTCGTCGGCGCTATCCAGCCTGGCTTTATTCTCGCCATCTGGGACACCCTTGTATTTACCGTCGGCTCAGTTTTTCTGGAGACAATTTTCGGTCTCATCATTGCCCTCACCCTATCGACCAAATTTTTGGGGCGTGGTGTGATGCGCGCCGCTATGCTGGTGCCGTGGGCGATTATCACCGTGGTTTCCGCACGTATCTGGGAGTGGATTTTAGCTTCGACTCGTAACGGTTTTGCCAACACCTTACTTCGTGACCTAAACCTTACCAACAGCAACGTCGCTTTTTTTGAAACACCCGCCTTGCAGATTCCCACTATGATAGCGATGGATGTTTGGAAAACGACACCCTTTATGGCGCTCCTCCTGTTAGCCGGTTTGGCAACCATCTCTGGGGAACTCTACGAGGCAGCCGAGATGGATGGGGCTAATAAAGTCAGGCAATTCTTCTCCATAACACTTCCGCTTGTAGCTCCAACCCTGGCCGTTGCACTTATCTTCAGAACACTCGACGCTTTACGTGTTTTCGATGCGTTTCAGGTCGTCCTTGGTGATTCACGGTTTTCGATGGCGAGTTTTGCCCAAAACCAGCTCATCGGCGCGCGCGACGTTGGGATGTCTTCGGCTGCTAGTGTAATTATCTTCCTGATCATTTTTATCTTCGCCATTCTTTACATTCGTGTGTTGGGGGTAAGTAATGAATAAGGGAGCAAGCAAGGTTGTTGGCAACATCTTTTTCTGGCTGCTTATCATAGTAATTTTCATCTACTTGATGTTTCCCTTTTACTGGGCTATCGTCTCAGCACTCAAGACTGAAAACGAGTTGATCCGTACGCCTGCTACTTACTTGCCGCAAAACCCCACCCTACGTAACTTTGCAGCAGTCTTTCGTAACGAGGACTTTTTGCGGGGACTGTGGAACAGCACGCTTGTCTCTTTTTCTGTAACTGCTATAAGTCTTTTGGTCGGATCGTTTGCCGGATACGCGCTCGGCAAGCTGCGGTTTCGGGGAAAGTCGCCTTCGCTTTACCTCATCTTAGCGATGACCATGTTTCCACAGATCGCTATTTTGTCAGGGCTTTTTGCGGTTATTCGTCTGGTCAACTTGCCTACGACCGTAAGCCTTGTTCTGTCTTACTTGATCTTTACGCTCCCATTTACGGTCTGGGTGCTAACGTCATTTTTTAGGGGCTTGCCCGACTCACTTCTGCAAGCCGCGCAGGTGGACGGGGCGAACATGATGCAAACTTTTTGGCAAGTGCTGCTGCCCCTCACCGCACCCGCTCTCGTAACGACCGGATTGTTGGCTTTTATCCAAGCTTGGAACGAATACCTGTTTGCCTTAACCTTTACCTCAATCAACCCAGCGGCGCGCACAGTGCCCCCGGCCATCGCACTCTTCTCTGGAGAGATTGCTTTTCAGGAACCTGCCGGAGAGATCATGGCCGCCGCTATCGTCGTTACCATTCCACTGGTGGCTCTTGTACTTCTCTTTCAAGGCCGGATCGTCGATGGTCTGACGGCGGGAGCGGTTAAAGGCTAGAGAAAGTCAAGTAAAAGTTTGCAACATCAGAGCGGGTTTTTCCCGCTCTTTTTCGTGGTTGAGTCCGGCAACAGGCGTTGGCAAATAGGTACCGATGTCTACACTTGGCGTTATAAAATCGCTAACATAGGTGACATATGGTTAGGTCCAGTGATCCGGCGTCTGTATAGTCCGCTCCACCAGCTGACCCGAGCGGTTCGCTTTCAGAAAGATACCCCGTTGGCAACGCCACTCAACCAGCGGTTGACGACCTTGAGACACGGATTTCGCAGCTCGAGATACATCCTCTACGACTTTGAGCAAAACGACCCTAAAGCCTATCTGCCGGACACCGTGTTCCGTGAGGCGACCGCGATCAACGGAACGTTCTGCCGCAGGGTGCTCGAGGACAAACTGCTCTTTACCCGGTTTTTCGGAGACATCTTCAAGGTACCCGAGGTGTTCGCACTGGTCGAGCGGGGTCGGTTTTACCCGTTGACCGCTCAACACACTTTTAGCGACCTGTTGTCAGCTTATGGTGGCGCAATCCTAAAACCCGTCTTGGGTTGGCAGGGACAGGGTATCTTAAGCGTCAGTGAGGAGAACGGCAAGCTTAGCGTCAATGGTAGACCGAGCAGTTTGAGCGCCCTCGAACAGACGCTCGGTCAGCTCGACGGCTATCTAGTCACCGAGCGCATCGTCCAAGACGGCTACGCCCACACCATCTTTCCGGGTTCGGTTAACAGCGTCCGCGTAACCACCATGCAACACCCCGACGAAAACCACCGGCCTTTCTCCGCCGTCGCCGTTCACCGCTTCGGCTCGAGCACGACGGGGCCGACCGACAACGTTCATAGGGGCGGCCTGATGGCGCAGATCAACCTCGAAACGGGGACGATGGGGCCAGCCATCGGGTTTCCTCACGAGACAGGGGGCGAACTCCGCGGGTGCAGCCATCATCCTGATACGGGAGCGCCTATCGAAAACGTTCGGGTACCGGGTTGGGACGCGCTTCAAACTCGTCTACTAAGGCTTATAGAAACTTTCCCCTTTTTTCGTTACGTCGGTTGGGACATCGTTTTAACACAGGACGTGTGCTGGTTGATCGAGGGAAACCACAACCCTTCACCCGCTGTTCAAATGTTTCACCCCTATCTCGGAGACCCCGAGATTCGGCGCTTTTTTGAATTTTATGGGGTGATCTAACACGCTGATTCGGAGCTTCCCAACGTGCATTTCGGGGGGAGCGGCGTAGACTAAAACCTCATGATGCGTCCGCCCCCCTCACGCGAGTCGACCAAGGGCTCGCTGTCAGACTTTGCCCAGCTTAGAAAACTCTTCGCCTATACACGACCCTACCGCGTTCAACTGTTTGTGGGCATGGCGGCGGTGGGTGTCTCGAGCGCCCTCTCTCTCGCGGTACCGCAGTTTGTCCGGCGGTTTTTCGACACCTTTATCGCGTCTTTAGAGGGTGCCGGACTTAACCTCAACCGAACCGTCATGCTCCTTCTACTCGTCTTTTTGGTTCAAGCCGCCTTTAATTTTTTGCGTACCTATATGATTGCGCAGGTCGGTGAGGGCGTCGTCGCCGACCTGCGCCGGACGCTCTACAGCCACCTGATGGGGCTGCCGCTACGGTTTTTCGAGACGCGCCGCACCGGCGAGATCACCTCACGCCTGACCTCGGACGCGTCAGTGGTGCAGAGCGCGGTGTCACAGGCGCTGGCGCAACTTTTCAATCAAGTGGCACTTTTGGTCGGCAGTGTGGTCCTGCTTTTTGTCACCAACTGGCAGCTCACGCTGCTGATGCTTTCGGTAGTGCCGGTGGTAATGCTCGGCGCGCTTGTTTTCGGGCGCAAACTCCGGCGCATCAGTACCGCTTTTCAAGACCGGGTAGCTGAAGCGAACGCCAGCGCGGAAGAGGCTATCGTCGGGGTCCGGGTCGTTAAATCGTTTACGGCGGAGGGGCTCGAGGCGGCGCGCTACGGCAGCCTCATCGAGGCGTCTTACCGCCTCGCACTGCGGCGCGCGGTCTTTCGAGCGGCGTTTTTTTCAGGTGTCGTGTTCGCTATGTTTACCGCTATCAGCGTGGTGCTCTGGGTCGGTGGGCGGCTGGTGGTAAGCGGCAGCCTGAGCGCCGGTGAACTGGTCCAGTTTTTGCTCTACACGCTCTTCGTGGCGGGCGCAGTGGGCGCACTGACCGGGCTCTACAGCCAGTTTCAGGAGGCGTTGGGCGCGTCCAAACGCATTTTTGAACTGCTCGGCGAAACGAGCGACTTGAAAGCCGCACCGTCTCCGCACCCGCTGACTTCGGTACGGGGAGAGCTTAGGTTTGAAAACGTGACGTTTCGTTACGGCGGCGCAACCGAAACCGAGGGCGAGACTGAAGCCGACGCACGGGGTAACACACCCGTGCTGCACGACATCTCGCTAACCGCTAACCCCGGCGAGGTGACGGCGCTGGTCGGCCCTTCGGGGGCCGGAAAAAGCACGCTGGTCACGCTTATTCCTCGCTTTTACGACCCCACTGAAGGACGCGTAACGCTCGACGGGGTAGACTTGCGCGCGCTCGAGCTGGAAACGCTGCGCGCCCAGATCGGCACGGTACCGCAGGAGACACAGCTCTTTTCAGGGAGCGTCCGCGACAACATCCGTTACGGACGACCCGGCGCTACCGACGCCGAGGTCGAGGGGGCAGCGGCGGCAGCGAACGCCCACGACTTTATCGCGGCCTTTCCGGACGGTTACGAAACGGTCGTCGGCGAGCGCGGCGTCAAGCTCTCCGGTGGGCAGCGCCAACGGGTTGCCATCGCCCGCGCGCTCCTCAAAGACCCCAAGATTTTAATCCTGGATGAAGCGACGAGTTCGCTCGATTCCGAATCCGAAGCTTTGGTGCAAGAGGCGCTCGAGGTGCTGATGCAGGGGCGCACGGTGTTTGTCATCGCGCACCGGTTATCGACGATTCGGACGGCGGACAGGATTGTGGTGCTCGAGGCGGGCCGGGTCGTTCAGGCGGGAACCCACGACCAGCTGCTGGCTCAGGGCGGGCTCTACGCCGAGCTGTACCACAGGCAATTTCGCAGAAATCCCGTGCCCTCATAGATTTTTGAGGCGGCTTCTATCAGCGTAGGTGTAACGTATTTTGCTTTGCCGGACGAGAAAAGGCGTCAGCAGCTAGAGTTCGGCAGCTACGAAGGGTACCGCTTTCGGAACGCTGAAGCTGAAAGACGTGTGTGGTCGGTTCAAACGCCGGTCCATCTCAGACACGTTTCAAGCACAAGCCGTAAACCCTGAAGTCGTCACGAAAAAGCCCTCTGCTTTTTGGCAGAGGGCCAGCTTTGTGCGCGAGCTTTAGACGAGCTTCGCGTCCAGCTTGATCTCGAGCGCAGCTAGAGCCTGCGACACCGGGCAGTTTTTCTTAGCATCTTCGGCGTATTTTTCAAATTCGGCCTGGTCGATGCCGGGGACGCTACCCTGAGTTTGGAGCATCACCTCGGTGATCTTGAGCCCTTCCATCTTGACCTTGGCGGTCGTCTCGACGCTCTCCGGGGTGTGTCCCGCTTCGGCCAGCATGTTAGCAAGCGCCATCGAATAGCAGCCTGCGTGCGCCGCACCGATGAGTTCTTCGGGGTTGGTCCCCGTTCCCTCTTCAAACCGAGACTTGTACGAGTACTGCGTGTCGAACGCGCCGCTCTCGACCTTGACGGTACCCTGACCTGATTTCAGATCGCCGTTCCACTGGGCCATGCCTGTACGAACTAGTGCCATAAAATGTCCTCGCTTTCTGTCAGAGTCTAACGCCCGCAGCAGCGTTTTGCATGTAGCACTCGCAACGCACCCGGCTGGCGCTGCTACAGCTTCCCTTACGCTCGTAAAGTTTTGAGCGCGTCCAGCGTAACGACGCCCCGATACTCGAGCTCACTTCCCGGACTTACCGCAGGCCACGAGAGGGGTCAGCCGCCGTCGGTCTGCTGCTTTTCAGCTAGCACCTCGAGGTGGCGCTCCATCAGGTCGCTACCGTAAAGCTGCGCCGCTAGAGCGTCAGGACGCGGCGCAAAGGCGTAGGGCGGGTGGACGTAGCCCTCGGCGTAGGGCTCGAGCGCCGTGTTGCGCCGAACGTCGTCGGCGAGGCGTTCCAACATCGTTCCGGTCCTCTCGCGTCCCGGCACGTGCTCGAGAAACACCAAAACGCTATGTAAAAATCCGCATCTTCTTCTGCCTGATCGTCGAACCACAAGAAGGGAAGATTTTTTGCATTGATCTTCTCTTTTTCTTTACTTGATCACGCGGAACTTGAGATGGGTTGCGTGTGGGGACTCGAGCACCCTCATCCTTTCCAGTTGGGTCTTCTCTATCCCTGACTCAAATAGGCGAAGTCCCCCACCGAATAAGACAGGGACGAGGTGAAGCTGAATCTCATCCAACAGTCCAGCTTGCAAATATTGCTGCGCCGTATCCACACCACCTGCCACGCAGACATCTTTGCTCCCAGCGGCAGCTTTAGCCTGCGCTAAAGCACTTTCAATCCCGTCGGTGACAAAAATAAACTGTGCGCCGTCCCGCTCGATAGGCGTTCTGGCTTCATGCGACAAGACGAAGTGCGGCACTTTGTAAGGTGTGTCGAAACCGTCCGGTTGCTCACCGAAGGTTCGTTTGCCCATAATCATCGCGCCAACATTTTGTAATAACTCGTTAAGAATGACCTGCCCGTCACCCAAAGGCGAAAAGTACCAGTCGTGCAGGCCGCCGTCCTCGCCGTTCGGCCCGTTGACGAACCCGTCGAGTGATACTGCCATATCTAAAAAGACTTTTCCCATAGCACGCCCTTTCTGGTTACTAATGATTTTTCCAAAAACTTAGCTTGCCCGTCAGCGCCCCCGGATGACCTTCGCCGTCTCAAAATCAACCGGTGCCGAGGTGTACTCGTGGACGATCTTCGAGACACCGCCTTTTTGCCCCAGCACCATCGTCATGCGGTTTTGCATGACGCGCAACGCCTCGTCCTCAGCGGACAGACCGTAGGTAACGAACGCAGGGCCGTCTCGCGTGGGCCACCTTCAAAAAGGTGGTGGAAAAGGTGACGCTCCAAAAGTCGTGCGTCGTTGAGAAAAAACTGCCAGGCATTCTCGAGGGTGGACATCTCGCTTCTCCTTTTGGACTTAGGCTTATTTCTCGAACGTCGAACCTTTCAATGCCAACTTTTCCCATCCTCTATCTCCTTCACTGAGTACAGCCCGTCTACACAAGGGGTTGGTACCACCTACTGCGATACAACGCTCAGCAGGTTCGCGTCCCGGACGATGACCCAGCTACCTGCCTGTATTTGCAGCACTGAAAGAACGTCACCCGCACGATTTATAGGGGTGCCGCCGCCCTTGGGTTCCATCAGGATAGAAAGCTGGTTCCAGCAGTAGGCCCAGTCACCGAACACTTTGACCTCCTGAATGTCGCTGGTCATGTGCAGGTGAAAAGGCTCGAGACCCGCCAGGCCCGCCGCAAACTCGAATTTATCCATCGGTGGCCTGCCGGAGACCAGAAACACCACGTCTTCAGATATGAGGCTCAAGACTCGCTCGTGGTCTCTTTTTTCAGTTGCGCCAAGCCAGGTCATCACGAGTTCTATGATGGCTTGTTCGTCGGTCTGCATCTATACTTCACCTCCTGTTGCATTTTGGTTGACCTCTACTCGAGCTGACGATCGCTCTCAAGATTTGGCCTATCGACTATGACTTTTTATGATTAACTTCGTAGCAGGCAAGGACATTACCCGAACCTTGCCATGAGCGCGTGTGCAAGAGTTTGAGAGACGCCGGCGGGCGACCATTGAAAAGTGGGACACCCTCGCCCGCGATTACAGGAAAAAAGGTGAGGTGCAGTTCATCTACCAGGTCATGAAGCAGCAGATTATTCCAGAGGATACGGCCCATAATGATCAGAATGTCTCTGCCGGGTTGCTGTTTGAGCGCGGCGATTTCCTTAGGTGCGTCCGCCACTTTAACGATGCGCGTATTGTCCCAGGGGGCTAGGTCTTCGGGGGTGATTTTGTCTGAAACCACGACTTTATCGACACGTTTGATAAGCTCCGCATACTCGCGTCTGATAGGCGTGGCGTTGGGGTCGTCCGGCACACCTGTCCAGTACGCCTTATTACCCAAAAAGGAGGTGCGCCCACTCAGGACCAGCGTATCGGCTGCGAGCAGCCGTTCAGTGTGGTAATAGTCGAAGGTGTCGTCACCGGCGTAGTCTTCGTGGTAAAAGTCGAAGAAAGCGCCAAAAGTTTTATCCTCCCTTTCGTAGTAGCCGTCCAAGGTGACGAAGTTGCAGACGATGAGTTTACGCATGAGCTTGCTCCTTAGTTGAGTCGCAAATCTTCTACGCCTGCTTTGCTACAGGGATATAGATAGACAACACAGGGTTGGCGTCAGGGCTGAAGGTTTCCCCGTAGCGCTCGAAGTACACATCATCCTTTTGCTGATAACCGGAACCAGGAAGCCACCTGGCAAAGATATAGTCAAAGGTTCGCGGGATAGTAGAAAGTGTCGTTTCAAAAACCGCATAGGTATTTTCAGGCACGTCCCAGCGCGTCATGTCTTTCGGTAAATCAGTCGCGTCGGTAACAGAGATGCCTGCCATATAGTCCATCGCTTTTTCGCTAAAGTTGCCCATTAAACCATAGCTCACCTGCGGTTCTACCGGGTACGGCACCTCGTCAATACGTGGCCCAAACGTGTTCCAAAGTGCAGGAATCTCCGCTGACTTGGGCTTGGTGCTGAGGCGTAAACCGACAACCGTAAACGCGGGTTTGGTGATGAGCTGAGGTTGAGGCGTTTCTACACCTTGCTGAGTTGTGCTGTTTTTAGACATGGTTATCTCTCCTCTGATATGAGCTTGTGTACTTACTGCCGTCCCAGCAGCGTCAGGTCGAGAAACTGCGTCCCCGAGACGAGCAGTTCAACGCCGCGAGCAAACGTCGCGTAGGTGTGATAGATAGTGTCGCCGTCCCGTAAAAAGACGCTGTACCCCGGAATTTCGCCTTTACCGTCTAACTTGAGTCCGGCTTGCTCGAGTTCTTCTTTGCTGCGGTAGTTGACCCTCATCGGCGCAACCGTTTCATCCACCGTTGCGTAAAAGTCGTAGTTGAATTCGCTGCCGTATGAAGACACCCACGGTAACGTCCAGCCTTTGCGGGCTTTCCACGCCTCGAGTTTCTCCAGCGGCGCGCGGGAGACCATCACAAACGAGGTGTCCTTATCGTGCAGATGTAAGAGGTCGCCGAAGTCGTCGGTGGCGTAGCTACAACTTGGGCAACCCTCGTCCCACTCAGGGTCGAACATGAAGTGCTGGATGATGAGCTGGCGGCGACCGGCGAACAGCTCCTTCAGCGAAACCTTACCCTCAGGGCTATCAAACGTGTACTCTTTCTCAATTTTGACCATCGGCAGAGCTTGACGTTCGGCGCGGAGAGCGTCTCGAGCGCGGGTTAGTTCTTTTTCCTTGACCAGCAGTGCTTTTCGAGCAGCCAGCCATTCCTCACTTGATACGACCTGTAAATTATTCATGCTTTTCTCCCTTGTGTGAAAATCTCGAGGGTTCAACGCTTCGAGGACGGATGATTTTCCTGTGCCCGACATGCCAACAGTCAGAATTCGTTTCACCAAGACCTTTTCTACTCAGTCCACCACCCTCCCCAAAAGTCATCATCATCGGGGTGTGTGTAACCCGCAGTCCTGAGCGCCAATAAAATTTGCCCTCTGTGATGTGCGTCATGAGCCGTCTGATGAATGAGATAAACATCAATAGAAGAATAGGGTAATTTTCCCTTTGTATCCGCACGTTCTACCGTCTCGAGAATCGTCCTACTGGTCTGCTCGAAAACATCTTTGGTTCGTGCCAGGTTTGTTTCAGAAACTATTTTTCCCGTTGACTCATCATAAAGATCTAGCAAACGTCCCACCTGCTTCTCGCCTAAATGGGTTCCCCACCATTTCTTGCTTGCGGCTAAATGTGCAAGGTATCCCGCAACCGACCAGTCTTCGCTTGGCGTTCGGACGGTGAGCATCTCGGGTGTGAGGTACTCGAGCAGCACCTTGTTCATTCCTTCATTAATCTGCCAGGCTTCTTTAACACATTCACTGATTACCATTTTTCTCCCTGGTATTAAAGTCTCAAGGGCTTCGCTTAGTCTCTTTCCAAACTTAAAGCCTGCGCCATAATCACATCAGCTACCCCGAGCTTTTTGAGCATGTACATGAGTTGTCCACGGTGATGCGCCGAGTGAGTTATTACATGAATGATGGTGTTGCCATAGTCAAAGGTGGTGGGCTGGTCAGCTCGAGCTTGCCATATTTCATCTAACCGCCCTTCGGTTTGTGCGCTTCTAGCAACCTCTGCAAACTGGGGTGCTACCAACTCGAGCCGTTTGGCAAAACCAGCAAGCGTCATGGCATCT
>JAABUN010005952.1_pt1 | contig 14517 bp, 16 predicted proteins | sample 5559311 | NCBI WGS metagenome assembly JAABUN01 (sample SAMN10711877, study PRJNA513370) | rock metagenome | isolation source: Antarctica rocks | place: Antarctica: Victoria Land, Siegfried Peak sud | reverse complement strand
AACGCGCTCAGACAAGCCAAGTCGCCGAGCCTCGGGCGAGCCTCGGGCGAGGGTCCTTAGACGAAGACGAAGCCGATGACGTAGCCGAAGCCGAAGCAGAGCAGTCGGGCAGTGGGGAACGTAGGGAGCTGGTAGACGAGGGCGAGGATCTGTCGTGGATCCGATGACGGCGCCACCCGCTTGCCCGCCCGTCCGGGCTCTCGAACGGGAACTATCGAACGCTCCCCTCGTCGAAGCCGTGGCCCGTCGAGTAGTCGAGCTGCTCCGCGAAGAGGCCGGCGAAGCCCTCCCCGCCTCGGAGATCGCCCGCCGGTTCGGCCTCTCCCGCGCTTGGGTCTACGCGCACGCCGACGACCTGGCCGCCGTCCGCATCGGCACCGGCCCTCGACCGCGGCTCCGCTTCTACCCCTCGAGGGTGAGTCGCTACTTGGACGCCTGCTCCGAAGGGAGTCGCTCAGATCCGCCAGAGACCGCAGCCGCAAGCGATACGTTGCGTCGCCGTCGTTCGGCGAGCGGGCAGAGAACCGATCTACTGCCCATTCGGGGCCAGGAGCCTGCCCGATGAGCGAGATCACGGCCAGCCGTGTAAACCGCCGCAGCCGCCCGATTGACCGCGATCGCGGTCGGGGCGGCGCAGGTTGTGACTCTGACCGGAACGATCGTTCCGGTCCCTCAGAACATCGAGCAGACCAAGCCATGAGCCCTACAACCCGCGGCAACCGTGAGGAGGTCGAGCTCGCGTTCCTGGCCCCTTGGGCTGCCCGCGAGCGCATGCCCGTCCAGGAGTACCGCGACCGCTCACAAGCCCAGCTTGAGGAGCTCATCGGCAGAGCCCGCGTTTCGATCCGCGTCGAGGAGGAGGCGCTGCTTCACATCGTCGACCACGGAAGGCTCCGCAACCTCTTCGAGCGGCAGTGGGATGAGGACCGCTGGCAGGACGCCGACAGCTTTGAGGCCCGTCGGATCGGCGAGGCGCTCACCTTCGACCTGGCGTGGCACGACCCGGATCTCAATGGCGTGGGCTCCCGTCACCGCTGCCGGGTGGCGCGGCGTGATCCCTACGCCTCCTCGGCCCTGGGAGCGCATCCGATCTACGGACACCTGGTCGACGAGAGCAGGCCGCACGAGCTTGGCCACCCGACCGATCTCGAGTTCGGGCCCGTTGACCTGATTCTCCGCCGCGACGTTCACGCCAGGGCGACCTTCACCTGCGGGCCGGCCAACATGTGGATCACCGCGTGGCTCGCTCGCAAGCGGTGGCCATGTGAGCCGCACGAGCTGATGCTGCCGCAGCCGACCCGGCTTGACGCTCCCGACCTCTTCGCGCACTACCTGCGCCACCCCGGCGACGAGCGACGCGAGATGAAGGTGGCGATCGACGCCCCGCCGACCGATTGGCACCGCGGCGAGCGGTTGGCGACCCGCATAGCTCTCTTCTCCTGCGCCCACCCGGAATGCTTCAACTACGTCGGCGGCCCCCTCGCTGAGACTCGACTCGACCGGTGGGTCTCATCCCGCCTCTTCTCCCACCACCTGCGACCCGACGCCCGCGACTTCTGGGAGGTCCAAATCCTCGGTGGCGTGAGCATCGCCGACGTCGAGCGAGTCGAGTTTCGCCAGCCGCCCCTCCCGGAGTCGATCGAGGCATGCGAGCAGGCGGAGTTGCCCTGGAGCCTCCTCTGGAGGACGGCGTGAGCCCGCTCTCCCGCGACCCCGAACGCCGAGCGGCGCAGCTCGCCAACCTCCGCCCCGGCAAGGCGCCGGAGGGCAATCGCCGCGCTCTCTCCCACGGCGGCTACGGCCGCCTCGACGAGGGGCGCCTGGCCTCGAAGCGCCGCGAGCTCTTCGAGATGCTCGCCGACGATGCTCCCCTTCGAGACGAGGCGGGCGGCCTACCGCGCCACGATCAGCTCGCGGTCTCCCTCCTGGCCGAGACGCTGACCCGCCTCGAGTCCGTCCGCGTCTACCTCGACATGCACGGCCAGCTCGACGGCAAGGGCCGCGAGCGCCCCGCCGTGACGATCGAGGACCGGCTGATCGGTCGCGCCGAAGACCTCGCCGAGTCTCTCGGGATGACGCCCCGCTCACGAGCGAAGCTGGGAGTCGACACCGCTCGCGGGATGAGCCTCGCCGACGAGATCGCAGCCGCCCAGCAGGCCCGAGAGCGCCGAGGGGGGGATACCGCGTGAACGCGATGGACCTGATCGCCACCCTGCGGCTCTCCGATGGCCGCCGCTGGATCGAGGCCGCTCACCCCTTCCAGCACGAGGACGTCCAAGCCGTCCTCGAAGGCCCCGAGCCCTACAACTTCCTGACCCGCTCACGCGGCAGCTCGAAGACCACCGATCTTGGCGCGGTCGCCTTGGCGATGCTGCTCACCGCTCCCGATCGCTCTCGCCTCTACTGGCTCGCAGCCGATCGAGAACAGGGCCAGCTCGCAGTCGATGCCGTCGCCGGATTCGCTTCGCGGACCCCTGCCGTGGGCGCCGCGCTCGACGTGCAGACGCGCAAGGTGGGCTCGCTCCATAGCGGCGCCTCTCTTGAGGTGCTCCCCGCCGATGCTCCCGGCGCGTGGGGGCTGAACCCCTTTGCGGTCTTCGTCGACGAGCTCGCCAACTGGCACGACGGTCCCGCGGCGCAGCGGCTCTGGGAGGCGGCGAGCTCGGCGGCAGCTAAGCGCAGCGACTCGCGGATGGTCGTGCTGACCACTGCCGGCTCCCCCGATCACTTCGCGGCGAAGGTGATCGCCCACGCCCGCACCTCGAAGCTCTGGCGCGTTCACGAGCGCCACGGCCCGGCGCCGTGGGCTGACCCCGAGCGTCTCGCCGAGCAGCGCGAGCGCCTACCCGCCGCCGTCTACGAGCAGCTCTTCGAGAACCGCTGGACAGCCGCAGAGGGCAGCTTCCTCGACCCGGCGGTGATCGACGCCGCCTTCACCCTCGAGGGGCCGTCGCTCAGCCGAGGCAACCGCCACGGCCACGTCGCCGGACTCGACCTCGGCCACGCGAAGGACCCGACGGCCTTCGCGGTCGGCCACCGAGAGGGAGACCTCGTGATCCTCGATCGCCTCGAGGTCTGGAAGCCCTCCCGGCTGCGGCCGCTCGACTTCGCAGAGGTCGAGCGGTTCATCGTCGCCGCCCACAACCGCTACCGCTTCACCCTGCGGCTCGACCCCTGGCAGGGGCTCGATCTTGCCCAGCGCCTCCGGGCGAAGGGGATCCACGCCGAGGAATTCACCTTTACCGCGGCCTCCAAGCAGCGGCTCGCGTCGACCCTCCTGCAATCGCTCAACAGCGGCCATCTGCACCTCTACGAGGCCGAGGGGCTGCGAGACGAGCTGCTCAAGCTGCGCCTCAAGCAGGGGACCGCCGGCACCTTCACCTTCGACCACACCTCCGGCGGCCACGACGACCGCGCCGTGGCGATCGCGCTGATGGCGGTCGCGGCCCTGGAGCGAGGGGATGGACGGGCGAAGAGTGGCCCGCCGATCTGGGGCTCGCCGTCAGAGCGGGAGGCATGGAAGCGAAAGCACCGCCCGCAGCCCCCGGAGAGCCGGCCACCCAGCACCCGCGACCAGCTCGCAGAACTTGACGCACGAACACCCCAACGAGAGGAGGTCCCGCGATGAGCGAGGACATGAAAGCCGAAGACCTGCCCGGCACCGCCGGGTCGCTCGCCCGGTTGAGCAAGGGCTATGAGGAGGTCGAGCGGCTCACCAAGCTGAGCGGCGCCGAGGGATGGAAGGCAGAGCAGAAGGCTCGCCTCGAAGTTCAACGGGCGATGCAGGAGGACCGCGACGATGGCTAACGACGCTCTCGATCCCGGGCCCAACGGCGACTACCCCTACTGGCCTCGGCTGCCCGACGGCTCCCCCGACCCCGAGCGGATGCCGAGCGGCAAGGCGTGGCAGCGGGACACCGCCGGGCGCTGGCACCCCATCGACCTGACCCAAAGACACCCTGACGGGACGCCGATCGTCCCGCCGACAATCGGAGGTACGCCATGAGCAAGCGCAAGGCCCTCGCGCAACTGGAAGAGCACCGCCGCGCCGTCCGCGAGGCGGAGAACCGGATCAGCGAGTGCGAGCTTGCGATCAAGTCGGCCACCCGGCGAGCAGAGACCGCTACGAGCCCGCTCTCGGACTACTTCGAGGCGGTCGCAGCGGGCGAGCGCGACGGGAGCAAGGCCGAGGAGGAGCGGCTGATCGAGGAGTGCCGCCGAGCCCAGGAAGAGGCCAAGGTGAACGTCGAGCGGGCGAAGGGGGAGCTTCGCGGCGCGGAGCGTGGCGCCGTCGATCGCCAGACTGCCGAGTTCGAGTTCGCCAACAAGCACCGCGCCGAGTTGATCGAGGAGCTAACCGAGCGAGCAGAGGGCGCGGGCGACCGGCTCCTGGCAACCGTCCGGGAGGCGCAGTCGGCAGCCGGTGAGTGGCAGACGACTCGCGCCGAGTGGTCGCGGCTCCTCGAGCGGTGGGGCATCTCACCTGCCGAGCTTCCGCAGGTTCCATTCACGGCCGGCTGGCAGGAGTTCGGGCGCGACCTGGCACCGCTGGCCTGCGGGGTGAAGCGGGACCCGCGTCGATTCATCCCGATGCCCGCCAGCCTCGTGCCGGGGGACTGGTCGGAGTTTGAGCCTGCTGCGGAGGAGCAGGCCGCCTAAGAGCTTCCCTTGAGCCGGGACTCTCTCACTCGCGCTCGGGAAGGCGGCGTGGTCATGGGTTGGCACGTCGCGCGGGTGTGTGTCGTCTGCGGAGCCAGCCTTGCGGCCCGCAGGCGGCACGCCCGCTACTGCTCCGGTTCCTGCCGCGCCGAGGCATCCCGCTTGCGCCGCATCCTGGGAGGCTCTCAGCCGGACGGCTTCGCCTCTGTCGCCTCCCGCATCGGGGCGATGTCTAGAAACCGCACAGATCCGCCGTGAGCGCGCTAGGATGGCGAGCGAATAGTGCCCCCGCGACCGTTGAAGCGGCCCGGGGGCGTGACGCCGAAGGGACGAGCCTTCGACGCGCTCGGCACATTAGTTGCCGTCCTCGCCGAATCAGGTCCCTTCCGAACAAGAGGAGGGCCTGATGGCCACAGTGAACGTTCCCGCCCAGCACGTCGAGGGGTTTCGACTTGGCGCGGCTGAGGAGATCAGCTTCGACGCGAAGATCCTCGTCGAGCAGCAGTCGAAGCTGATCGCCGCGATCGGCGACCGAGAGGACGAGGACGCCGAGGAGGTGCGGACGCAGCTCCGCTATCTGCGCGGCAATCTCGCGGTGCTCGAGCAGCTCAATGGCGGGGAGGGCGAGGACCATGAGGTCTTCGAGGATGCGGAGGTTCTGGCCCACGTTGCCGAGAGCATGTTTCGCAAGGCACTCGGGCCGAAGCTCGCCAAGGAGTTCGACGTCGGCCCGATTGACGACGAGCAGGCTGCGGATCTCCTGCCGCTGCTTGATGGGTTGAAGTGGGCGACGGAAACGGCTGCGCGGTGTCACGCGGAGGCCCGCAAGGAGCTTGGCGAGAGGCTGGCGGCCTGATGGCCCGCAACGCAACCGGCCAGGTGGTCGAGCCGACCGGCAAGCAGCGGAGCTGGGCGATCCGGTTTCGGGCCTACGGCAAACGGCACTACGTCAGCCTCGGCAGGCCCGAGGACGGCTGGGACCGGCGACGAGCCGAGGATGAGCTCGCCAACGTGCTCGCCGACGTGCGCCGGGGAATCTGGCAGCCACCGGGGCAGGTCACTCCGGTGGAGCCCAAGCAGGTGCCGACGTTCCACGAGTTCGCATCCGAGTGGCTCGCCAACCGCGAGCCGGAGCTGCGACCGAAGACGATCGCGAGCTACCGGTGGCAGCTCAGCCACCATCTGCTCCCGGCGTTTGCCGACCTCCGGGTGGACGCGATCGGCCCCGAGGAGATCGACCGCTACAAGTCGGCGAAGCTCCGTGGCGACCTTGGCCCGAACCAGATCAACAAAACCCTCGGGACGCTCGGGCGCATCCTCAAGGCGGCGCGGCGCTACGGGCACCTTGAGCGCAACCCGCTCGAAGACGTGGACCGGCTGCGCCGGACACGCCCGAATCGCCCGGCGATGGACCCCGAGCAGCTGCCGACGCTGCTCGACTCGGCGGAACGGCTGCGGCCGATCCTGGCGACGCTCGCCGGGGCGGGACTCCGCAACGGCGAGGCATGCGCCCTCGACTGGCGAGACGTGAACCTCGCCTCCGGGACGCTGACGATCAGGGCGGCAAAGACCGAGGCGGGGGTCCGTCGCGTGGACCTCCCGCTGCCGCTCCGCGAGGAGCTCTCTGATCACAAGGCGAGGAGCGCCGCGACCGCGCCGAGCGATCCAGTGTTCACGAATCGGGAGGGTCGCCGAGAGAGCGTGAGCAACCTCGGACGGCGGCTCAAGATCGTGCTTCGCCGGGCGGATGCGAGGCTCACCGAGTTGGGCCTGGCCCCGATCGGCGAAGCGGTCACGCCGTACTCGTTCCGGCGGCTCTACGCGAGCCTCCGGTTCGGGCTCGGCGACGATCCCGTATACGTCGCCGGGCAGATGGGCCACGCCGACGCCGGGGCGCTCTCGATGAGCGTCTACGCGAGCGCGCTCCGGCGCCGGGATCGACTCAGCGGAGCTACCCTGCGCGAGTTCGATCGCGCCCTCCAATGGGCAGAGATGGGCAGAATCGAGCCGGAGGCGCCGAGCGACTCCTACGGGACCGCAGCGGCGACTACGCTAGAAACGGCTTTGCAGAGCCGTGAATCTGCAACCCGCCCCGGTAGCTCAGCTGGATAGAGCGACTCCCTCCTAAGGAGTAGGCCGCAAGTTCGAATCTTGCTCGGGGCGTTCGTATTTTCAGGACTCCCGGCCTCGATTGAAAGCGGCGATGAGGGAAACGACCGGGTACGACCACAGCTGGCGTCGGGCGCCGCGCAAGAATTCGAGGATGCTCAGCTTCCAAGCGGTCCCGATGGAGCAGGAGCCGGCGTGGTCGCTGGCCCAAGCCATGCGGGATGAGATGGCCGACCTCTACGACGGCCTCGTCATGGACGCGCCGGACATGCCGAAGGCGGGGCCCGAGGAGCTCGGCCCACCCGCTGGGGTCTTCCTCGTCGGCTTCGATGAGGAAGGCGCGCCCCTGTGCTGCGGAGGTGTGAAGGACCTCGGCGATGGGGCCTGCGAGATCAAGCGTATGTACGTCGTGCCGGAGGGCCGTCGCTCGGGCCGGGCGGGGGAGCTCCTGCTGGCGCTCGAGGAGGCGGCTCGCGGGCTCGGCTACTCGGTCGCGCGCCTCGACACCGGCCCCCGCCAGCCACATGCCGAGCGGTTCTACCGCGTGGCGGGCTACGCGCCGATCGCCGACTTCAACCGCAACCCGGTCGCGACCTTCTTCGGCGAGAAGGCGCTCTGAGCGGGGACCGTGCCCCGCGAGCCAGCGGGTTCCCTACAGCCCCGCCGGGTGGCGGACCTTGAAGCCGTCCGTCGGGCGCATGTACTCGCTCCAGCCGGGGCCCGAGCGGTCGCCGTCGGTGATGTAAGAGGTGTCGAAGCGCAGGCCGGCGACGATCATGAAGACGTGCCCCTTGTTGGCGTAGATCGTCACCTGGCGTCCCTTGCCGCCCTTGCCCCACTTCATGAGGCTGCCCGAGTCGAGGGGATAGTCGAGCAGGCCCGCCCGGTGCAGGACGAAGGAGACGGCCCCGGAGCAGTCGTAGCCGCGGTCGTTCCACTCGCCGTGGCCACCGCCCCACTTGTAGCGCTTGTCGCGGATCCGGTTGCCGGCGCTGATCATGTCCTTGACGATCTCGGGCGCGCCCTTGGCGGCGACGGCCTTGCTCCCCTCGAGGTGGGCGAGCGGCGCGGCGGCGTGACCGGCGGCGGGTACCGCGAGCGCCACGATCGCAACGAGGCTCGCGAGTAGCGCGCGCGCCCCGAGGCGGCCCGGCAGCGCAAGGGTGTGATCCGGACAGCGCACGTCGACCAGTGATCGTCAACGCGGCGGCGCAGGTGAAGCCGGCGCTCCCACTCCCCGCATTTCGTCCAGGCCTGGGAGGCGCCGACCACAGGCAGGAACGCACGCTGGGCCTACGAACCTACCCGCGTGGAGGATCCGCGCTTGCAAGAGCGTGTTCCCAGTGGGGAACAGGGGACGGGGAGCGAGACAGCGCGTCTCGGGCCGACGTGAGGGCGACCGCCCGGGTGGCACATCGCGCCGGCGGCGAGCTCGACCCGCTGACCCGGCTGCCCAACCGGCGCGAGTTCCTCGATCAGCTCGCTCACGCGCTGGGGGATCCGGACCGAAGCCCGGGGTCGGTCGCCGTCCTCTTCGCCGACCTCGACGGCTTTCGGCGCGTCAATCGCGAGCGCGGCCACGGCGTCGGGGACGAGCTCCTCTTCGCGGCCGCTCGCCGCCTCGTCTCGGCGGTCGGGTCCGCCGACCTGGTCGCCCGCGCCGGGGGCGACGAGTTCGTCGTGATGAGCGCCGGCCTCGGCAGCAGCTCCGACGTCATGGCGCTCGGCAACCGCATCCTCGAGGCCTTCGACGACCCCTTCGACCTCGACGAGGAGCCCTTCGGGTGCACTCTGTCGCTCGGCGTCGCCGTCGCGATCGGGCCCGACTCCCGGCCCGAGGCGCTGATCGCCGACGCTGAGGCGGCGCTCGAGCGCAGCCCGCGAGCTGCGCGTCGCTTCGAGCTCTTCGACGCCGAGCTGCGCCAGCGGATCCGCGCCCGCTCGGAGCTGGGAGCCGACTTCGCCGCGGCGCTGCGCGGACGCGGGGTGACGCTCGCCTATCAGCCGATCGTCGACATCGCCTCCGGCCAGGTCTGCTCAGTGGAGGCGCTTGCCCGCTGGCGGCACCCCGCCCGGGGCAACGTCTCCCCCGAGCTCTTCGTGGCCGTCTCCGAGGAGACGGGCTCCAGCGACGAGCTGCTCGAGGCGATCCTCGAGCAGGCTGCGGGCGACTTCGCCGCGATCGCCGCCGCCGATCCGAGCGGCCAACTCAGCCTCGCCTTCAACGTCTCCCCGAACCAGCTCGGCTCCGAATCGCTGATCCGGAGGGTCGAGGCATTGATCGAGCGCAGCGGGATCGACGCGACGCGGTTCGTCGTCGAGATCTCCGAGGCCGCCCTCAGCGGGGGCGCCTCCCGATACCTGCGCCGGGTCGAGGAGCTGCGTGGCCTTGGGGTCAGGATCTCACTCGACGACTTCGGCACCGCCTCCACCTCGATCGCTCAGCTCCGCTCGCTGCCGATCGACCAGCTCAAGCTGGATCGCTCCTTCGTGGCCGGCCTCGGGGAGGGGACCGCGGACGCCGCCCTTGCCGCGGGCCTCCTGCCGATGGCCCGGGCGCTCGGGATCGAGGTCATCGCGGAGGGCATCGAGACCGATCAGCAGCTCGCTCACCTCTTCGCGCTGGGCTACCGCAAGGGCCAGGGCTACCGCTTCGCCGTCGCCGCCTCGGCCCAGGACACGGCGGCGCTGATCGCGCGCGGCCCCCTGCCGGCGGTCAGCGATCGGGAGGAGGGGCTCGACGGCGAGCTGCGCGAGCGCTTCAAGGGGGCCCTCCTGGCCGGAGACGCCAAGCGCGCCGAGTCGATCGTGGCCGAGGCGGTGGCCGCCGGCCTCGGAGCGATGACGATCCAGACGGAGATCATCGGCCGGTCGCTGCACTGGATCGGGAGCGAGGGGGAGGCCGGGCGCCTCGAGGCTGTCGACGAGCACCTGGCCGCGGCCATCTGCGAGCGCCAGCTCGCCACCGTCTTCAGTGCGCTGCAGGCCCGCCGGCGCCCGCCGCGCTTCGCTCGCCGGGTCCTCGTCGCCGCGATCCACGGTGACGGCCACGACGCCGAGCTGAAGACCGCGGCCGACGCCCTCGACTCGGCCGGCTACGAGACGGTCTTCCTCGGCACCGACGTCCGCTCCGACGCGCTGGAGATCGCCACCAGCGCCCACCGCCCGCGCGCCGTCTGCCTGACCCTGTTCGCGCCCGGCGGGGAGGAGGATCTGCAGGCCGCGGTGGCCCGCCTGGGAGAGGCCGCCGAGCCCCCGCTCGTCCTCGTCGACCGCGCCGGCGTGGGCGGCGGGATCGGCGACGACGCGCGCACGTTCGCGGTCAACTCCCCGCAGGACGCCCTCGACGTGCTCGCCGAGGACCTCGCCGGGGCCGGGCCGGCCTTCCCGCCCTAGGCCCCGCGCCCAAGGGCGCCTGCCTAGGCGTCGGGGCGGTCGGGGTAGACGTCGTCGATCGTCGCCAGCGAGCGGTACGGCGCGCCGCCCGCGGCCTCGATCCGCTCGCCCCCGCCGGCCAGGCGGTCGAGCACCGAGACGGTGCCTACGATCTCGAGCCCCTCCTCGAGGCAGCGCTCGATCGCCTGAACCGTGGAGCCTCCCGTCGTGACCACGTCTTCGACGATCAGGACCGGCGTCCCCTCGTCGAGCAGCGGTCCCTCGACCCAGCGCTGCAGGCCGTGCTCCTTCTTCTCCTTGCGGACGAAGAACGCCAGCAGGTCGACCCCCGCCGGATGGGCGATGGCGGCGCTCGCGATCGGGTCGGCGCCCATCGTCATACCGCCGACGGCGTGGGCGCCCCGCTCCGCAGCCATCGCCGCAACGAGCTCGCCGAGGGCGCCGAACGCAGGCTGGCGCAGGATCGCGCGCTTGGCGTCGACGTAATAGGAGGCGGTCTTGCCGCTGGTCAGCGTCACGTCCCCGACCACCAGCGCGTGCTCGCGCAGCTCGGCGACGAGTGTCTCGCGGGCGCTCACTCAGCCGTCCCGGCGCTAGCGATAGACGTAGATCGGATCGCCGAGGTCGATCCAGTCGTAGATGTGCCGCGAGTCCGGGATCGGATTGCGCAGGCAGCCGTGGCTCGCCGGGTAGGTCGGGACCGGGGCGTAGCCGTGTGTGGCATAGCCCCGGATGAAGTAGACGGAGTTGACCATCCCGTGGCTGTTCGTTCCCGGCTCCTTGCGGTAGAAGTGGAACTTCCCGAGGATCGTGGGCGTTGCGGGCGCGCCCGAGGAGATCGCGTAGATCTCGTCGACCTTGCGGCCCTTGGCGAGGACCATCACCTGCCGGGACAGGTCGGCCTCGACGTGATGGCCGGCGCCGGGGTGCTCGAGCTTGAAGCCGCCCTTGCCCTTCGCCAGCGTCTTGAAGATCGAGCCGGTGGCGCTGCTCTTGCGCGCCATGCCGTTGACCTTGCGGAAGGCGAGCACGGCGCGGCCCGTCGCCGAGTTGAAGTTACGCCCCTCATCGTTGACGTAGCCCTGGCGGGCGAGCAGCCCGTTGAGCAGCTTCACCGCATCGCCCGAGGCACCCTGGCGCAGGTCGGGGTAGCGGATGTGGAAGTTGCGCGTGCTGTCGCGGGAGCCACCGAGCTGAGCGTTCCTGCGGTGGACCGCCTGGGCGCTGTAGCGGCCGGGCCGCACCAGCCGCTCGCTCAAGGAGAACTTGCCGAGGTTCGAGCCCTTCCGGCGCTTGGCGTGGACTCTGACCGTGCGCCGCTTGAGCGTGTGCTTGCCGCGCCGGAGCGTCACCGTGACCCTCTGGCCGCGGACGAAGGGCCGCAGGGTCCCGGCGACCACGACCTTGTGCCCGACCGGCAGCTTGCCGTGCCTGAGTCCCTTGAGGCGCAGCGCGATCTCGGAGGGGCGCCGGTCGGTCCCGCCGAGCCCCGGCAGGCGCTCCGCGCTCGGCGCTTTCGCGGCCTCCCGTGCCGGCGCCGTGACGGCGGCGGCATCGAGGGGCGCCACTTCCTGCGCGCTCGCCGCGGCCGCGCTCGCGCCCAGGGTCGCGGTGGTCAGCAGCAGGCAGAGCGACAGGCGCGAGCGGGGTTGCATGGCGTCGGAATTCTATGCCGCGGCGGGGGCTCCTCGTCGCTCGCTCAGACCGTGTCGGTCACGAGCAGCACGAACGCGAGGGAGTTGTTGACGGCGTGAGCGATGACCGGCGCCCAGAGCGTTCCGCTGCGCTCGTAGAGCCAGGCGAGGATCACTCCGAAGATCGCGAGCTGGATTGCGACGCCGGCATTGCCGCCGCCGAGGTGGAGAGCCCCCCAGATCGCGGCCGAGACGATGGCGGCCGGCCAGAGCGGGATCCGCCGGCGCAGCCCGGCGAACATGAAGCCGCGGAAGAAGAGCTCCTCCGACAGCGGCGCCGCAACGACGATCAGAAGACCCGAGACGATCAGGCTGCCGACGCCCCCCGCGTCCGTGCCGAGCTCGCGGGTGATGTCCTTTTGATCGGGGCTGAGCAGCGGGCCCAATGCGACTGCCGAAGCCAGATAGGCGAGCAGCGCGATTCCCGCGAGCCCGATTGCGGGAGGCCCGAAGCGGCCCAGGCCCAGGCCGCCCAGCCCCGCCTTCAGGCGGCCGCCGGCGTCCGCGACCGCAAAGGCAAGGGCCGCGCCCGCGAGCGCCAGCGCGAGGGCGAGCTGGGCGGCGTCCTTGGCCCCGGGGGTCTCGAGCGTGCGGTCGAAGAGGGCGACGAGGAGCGTCAGGGCGAAGGTCGCGCCGAACGCGACCAGGATCCCGATGCCGACCTCGCCGGGGCCCCACCTCGCGGCCGGAAGCCCCGCGTAGCGCAGGAGATAGGGGCGGGCGGGCTCGTCCGTCTCGGGCTGCGGGGGCGGCTCGCTCACGCGCTCAGATGCTGCACGATCTCGTTCAGCGAGGCGATCTCGCCGGCCTCGCGGCCATTGCGGGCGATTCGTAGGACGTCGATCCCGGCGGCCCTCGCGCCCTCGACGTCCTCGTCGCTGTCGCCGACGTGGAGCGCCTCCGCGGCGCCGCACCCGGCGAGCTCCAAGGCGGCCTCGAAGATGGCGGGGTCGGGCTTGCGGGCCCCGGCCGTGGCGGAGGCGACCGCGCCGTCGAAGCAGCTCGCGAGGTCGACCCGCTCGAGCACGCGCTCGAGCTCGTGGTCCCAGTTGGAGACGCAGACGAGCCGCAGGCCCTGGCGTCGCAGCTCCGCCAGCGCCGGCGCGGCGTCGGGGTAGGCGGAGAACGAGATGGCGCCCATCATCGTCGCCACGTCGATCTCGCGGTCCAGCTCGGCGGAGAGCAGCTCGGCGCAGCGGCGGCGTAGATGGGCCAGCGAGGCGGCGTCGCGGGCCTCGTGGGCGTGGGCGGCGTAGAGCGACATCTCCGCCTCGAAGGCGCGGCGCACCCGATCGGGATCGATGCCCTCCACCGCGGCGGGGGAGATCCGGTCCCACGGCGGGTCGAGGCGGACCGTGGTCCCGAGGGCGTCGAGCAGGCAGGCGCGGTGCATCGCCCCATTGTGTCGACGCGTCGAGTCGGGCCGGGTGGCCGAGGGTCCGGCGGGCACGGCCCCCGGTAGCCTCGATCGCGATGACGCAGCGCCGGCGACGTCTCGCTCACCGGCCCGGGGCGGGGGGCGCCCTTCCCGGCGCCGTTGCGGCACCGGCCCTCGTCGCCCTCGTCGCCCTCGTCGCCCTCTCCATCCCGCTCGCCGCGGCCGGGCCCGCCCTCGTCCCGGGAGCCGCGACTGACGCGCCGGCCTGGCTGCTCGGGATCTTCGGCGAGGGCCTCGGGCTCTCCCCGGCCGCCTTCCTCGGTCTGCTCTACGCGGCGCTGATCGCCTGGGCGCTTGCCGCCGCAGGCGCCGCGGCCCTCTCGCGGCGCCTCCTCCTCGGCGCGGGCGCGGCCCTGATCGCCCTCTTCGCGCTGGCTCCGCCCCTGCTCTCGCTCGACGTCTTCAGCTACATCTCCTACGCCCGCCTCGGGGTCGAGCACGGCCTCAATCCCTATGACTATCCGCCGGCCGCGATCCCCGGCGACGAGGCCGCCGCGAGGGTCGAGGACTTCCGCGATGCCGTCTCCGTCTACGGGCCGCTGTTCACGCTCGCCAGCTACCCCCTCGGCGCACTCGGGGTGCCCGCGGCCCTCTGGGGCCTGAAGGCGATCGCAGCCGCATCGCTCGCCGGGATCGCGGCGCTCGTCGCCCGCCTGGCGGCCCTTCGCGGCGTCGAGCCCGCGGGGGCCGCCGCCCTCGTCGCGCTCAACCCGCTCGTCCTCGTCCACCTCGTCGGGGGCGCCCACAACGACGCGCTGATGGTGCTGGTGGCGATGCTCGCGATCGCCGCCGCCCTCGCCGAGCGCACGGCCGGCGCCGGGATCGCCCTCGTGGGGGCCGCGGCAATCAAGGCCTCGGGCGCCCTCTACGCGCCGTTCGCCCTCGCCGGCAGCGAGCGGCGCGGTCGCCTGGCCGCCGCGATCGTGGCAAGCGCGCTCGCGGTCGGCGCGGTGGCGCTCCTCGTCTTTGGATCGAGCGCCCTCGAGGCCGTCGGAGTCGCCGGCGACAATCAGGCGACGGTGAGCCGCTGGAGCGTCCCCGGCACCGTCTCGCGGCTCAGCGGCGCCGACGTCGATGCGCTGCGGGCGCTGCTCGGGGCCGGCTTCGTGCTCGCGGTGATCTGGCTGCTCGCCTGGGTCGCGCGCGGCGGGGATTGGGTGCGCGCCGCGGGCTGGGCGGCCTTCGCCCTCCTGATCGCCTCCGCCTACATGGCCCCCTGGT
>JAABUN010005951.1_pt1 | contig 14518 bp, 13 predicted proteins | sample 5559311 | NCBI WGS metagenome assembly JAABUN01 (sample SAMN10711877, study PRJNA513370) | rock metagenome | isolation source: Antarctica rocks | place: Antarctica: Victoria Land, Siegfried Peak sud | reverse complement strand
AACATCGCCTTGAAAGCGGGGGTCAGCGTACCGGTGTGTCTGTCTGAGCTCTCCGCCCTTGAGGCCCTCCAGATGGTCGAAGGGGACGAGCGGGGGTGGCGGCTGCACCAGAGCCAGCAGCCGAGACGCTTCTAGACGGGCACCCGGATAGGGCCCTCTCCAGAGGGTCTCAGTCAACCGGCGTCGTCCGGGCATCACGGATAGCGTCCAGCAACGCGCGTACGCCGGCGGCCGGGTCCGCCGCCTTAGTCAGGGCGGAGCCGATGCCCACTGCGACCGCCCCCGCCCGGATCCAGTCCGCCGCAGTGTCGGGACTGACCCCTCCGGTGGGCAAGCACTCGAGCTGCGGAAGCGCAGCCAGCACATCGGCCAGCAACGCGGGCGTCCAAAGGTTAGCCGGGAAGACCTTGACCAGGTCGGCACCCAACGTCGTGGCACGCAGCATCTCGGTCGGGGTGGCGCACCCGACGACGGTGACGACGCCGTAACGATGACCGACCTGGATCACCTCCTCCATCAAGGTGGGAGTGACGAGAAGCTCGGCCCCCGCGAGTACGGCCAACCGCGCGGTGCTGGCGTCCAGCACCGTTCCGGCCCCGATGATGCGGCCGCCCGGCGGGCCGCCGCCTGGCTCGCCATTCCGCGTCTCCGCCGCCAGCGTCTCGATCGCCGCGAGACCACCGGGGGTGGTCAAGGCGACCTCGACCACATCGATCCCGGCCGCCCAGATCTCGCGGGTGAGCGCGATGGCGTGCTCCGCACTGGTGGTCCGGACAATGCCGACCACCCCGCCGTCGGTGATCGCGGCTTTGACCTGGCTTCGTGGGGTGCGGGCGTTCATGGCGTCACTTCCTCGGGTCCGGTGGCTGGGTTCGCGGTGGTCATCGGTCGATATCTTGACCTTGGGCGACGACCAGGTCGCGGGTGACCGCGTCCGGCAGGCCGGCACAGTCGCCGCGGGTTGCCACCGCCAGACCCGCCACGGTTACCGCTTCCCGCATCCGCTGGGCGGGAGGAAGTGCCCGCAGCCACGCCGACAACCAGCCGGCGTTGAAGGCATCACCAGCGCCGACCGGATCCACCAGCGGGACCTCGGTAGCTGGTTGCGGCGTGGTGATCACCTGCTCCAGATCAAACTCGGTCGCACCGCGGGCGCCGTCCTTGATGATGAGGATCCGGGCACCCCGTTCGGCGAACCAACGCTCCACGGCGACGTCTCGACAGATCGGTCGCATCTCATCGTGGCCGGTCAGCACGATGTCGGCGTGCCGCGCCAACGTGTCGACGATCTCAGCCCACCGGGCGGGGTCCGCCAGCCGGAGCCGGACGTTGGGGTCGAAGGACACCGTGACACCTTGCGCCCGGGCCCAGGCCATCGCCTGAACCGTGGCGTCGAAGGCGCTGTCGGAAAGCGCGGCCGTGATACCGGTGGTATGCAGCAGCTTCGCGTTCGCGATCATCGACATCGGCAGCTGGTCCACGGTCAGGCCGCTCGCGGCGCTGGCGGATCGGCGATAGACCACCGTGATCGGGCGACCGTGCGGGCTGTCGCGAAACAACAGACCGGTCGGCCGGTCGGAATCGACGTGCAAGCTGCTGACATCGATGCCCTCCCCCCGGAGCTCCTGCCGGATGCGGTATCCGAAGACGTCGTCGCCGACCAGTCCGGCGAACGCGACCCGGTGCCCGAGTCGAGCGAGGCCGATTGCGACGTTGCTTTCGGCCCCGGCGATCGAGAGCCGGAAATGGCAAGCCTGCGCCAGTGGGACATCCCCGTCCGCCAAGAGCAGCCCCATCGACTCCCCGAAGGTCACCACCTCCCGCGGTTCGACCGACACGACATCCTCCTCAGCGTTCCACCCATCCTGTCAGTCGTCCATCCCCCGCGGCCGAGACCTACTGCGCGGCTCTCAGGAACTTCTGCAGCAAGGGCCCCGCAGTTTTCGAACCTGACTCACCGTCACCGACGAAGACGGCAACGGCGAGATCGCCTTGGGCGCCGATCATCCAGGCGTGGGTGCCCGGCGGCTTCTTGGTGCCGTACTCAGCGGTGCCGGTCTTGGCGATGACGGCCGGAGCGCCCAGACTCTGCAGGAAGCGCCCGCTGCCCTCCGAGACCACGGCGCCCATCATCTCCTTGAGCTGCCTCGCCTCGCCCGCGGTCAGCGGTTTCGCCTTCGACTTCGCCACGGTGTCGTTGACCAGGTGCGGTACGACGGTTCTGCCGGCCGACACCGACGCGGCCACCGCCGCCATCGCCAGCGGCGAGGCCTGAACTTTACCTTGGCCGATCATGGCCGCCGCCCGTCCGGTTTCGGTCTTGTCCTTGGGCACCGAACCGAAGAAGGAGGCAAAACCTACGTCGTAGTCGGTGCCCAGCCCAAGCGTTGCGGCCGCCTCGGCTAGCTGATTGCCGCTCACCTTCTCTCGCTGACCGATAAAGGCGGTGTTGCACGACTGCGCGACGGCCGTACGCAACGTGATCGTGCCGCGCTGGCTGGCCGGGTAGTCGTCGTAGTTCTTGAACGAACGTCCGTCCACGTTCACCGTGGTCGGACAGGTCACCTCAGAGCTGGGCTGCAGTCCTGCGCGCAGCAGGGCCAGCGAGGTGGCGATCTTGAACGTCGAGCCCGGCGGATACTGTCCGACCGTCGCGGCGGAAATGCCTTTCGTGCCCCGCCCGTTCGCCGCGACCAGCACCTCACCGGTGGAGGGTTTGATCGCCACGATCGCACTCGCCGGAGTGAGGCCCGCCAGGATCGTCTCCGCCCGCTGCTGCAGCAAGACGTTGAGGGTGGTGTCGAGCGGTCGACCCGCGGCCGGTTTGGCTTCGAACACCGTCACCGGGTCCTTTCCGGGCGGGGTCGCGCTGCTGCCGGGGGAAGGGCTGCTACTGGAGAAAGGACTGGTACCAGAAGAAGGACTGGCGCTGGGGGTGCTCGCCTTGCTGGCCACCAGTTGCACGCGGACGCCTGGGGTGCCCCGAAGCTGGACGTCGTAGCGCCGCTGCAGCCCGCTCAGACCAACCTGATCCCCGGCCACCACCGCACCTTTGGAGGCTTCCACGATCTCTTTCGACGCCTGGCCGACTGCGCCGATGATCGGTCGAGCGAAGTCGGCCGTGGGGGCGAGCATCAACTGGTCTTGCAGGGATCGCGCTCCCGGTATGGCCGCCACTGCTTGGCTACTCGGCCGATCCTCACTCCCAGCCCGAATGACGATGGCTTCCACAAACGCATCGGCCCCCGCGCTCGCCACCTTCGCCTGGTAGGCGCTGGCGTCGATGTTCACCAGCGCCGCCAGCCGTGCGGCGGAGGTTGCGGCCTGGCTACCTGAGACCACCGTCTTGTCGATGCCGATCCGGAAGACCGCTCGCTTCTCCACGATTGCGTTCTCATCAACGCCCCGCAACTCACCGCGCTCGGGATAGAGCCGGCGCTGGGTCAGCCGGTTGCTGCCGTCAAGATCGGCTGCCACGATGCTCGGCTGCCAACTCGTCTTCCAACGGCCTGATTCATTCACCAGATCGGCCGAACTCTCATACGTCCACGCCTGCGGAACCCCGGCAAATGTCCAGGAGTACTTCAGCACGGCGGTGGCGGTGCCGGCTTGGGTTTCGACGCCAACCACCGTCACCTTGGGCTTGACCGGACCCATACCGACAACCAACGGCGCGAACTGGTCGTTGACGTCGGCGCTGACCGCACCGGCGAACTCGACCTTGGTCACATCTTTCGCGGCGAGTCCCGCCGCCAACTCGGCGGCAGCGCGCCCCGGGTGATCGCCGCCGCGGTTAGGTGTCGGTGGTGCACCCTTGGCGGTGCACCCGCCGAGCAACAGCACCACTGCCGCCACGACCGCTAGCCGTCGTGGCGTCGTCGTCCAGGCCGCGGGGCAGGCGCGGGTAGTTGACCGCGTGGCGTGGAGCATCAGAGCATCCTGCCACGGGTGGTAAAGATCCGCTCGCGACGGATCGGGACCGCGTAAGGTCGCCGGATGGGAATCTACGCCCGTCGACCGTGGCGCTTCCTCGGCCAGGTGGGCGCTGACCTGTTCGTGGTGGTCTGGATCATCGCGTGGTGGTTGACCTCGCGACTGGTGGAGCGCACCATCGCGGCCGTGGCCTCGCCGGCGCGGGAGACGGCCTTCGCGGCCAGTCGGATGGCGACCGAATTCGGCCAGGCCGCGCAACAGGCTGGGGAGGTGCCCGGGCTGGGCTCCCGGCTGCGCCGCCCGTTCGACGCTGCGTCGGAATCTTTGGGCGGACTGGTCACCTCAGCCAACGACCAGGTGACGAGCATCGAGCATCTGGCCAACGTGGTCGGCTGGCTGGTGCTCATCATCCCGGCGTCCACCGTGCTTGCCCTCTGGTTGCCACGACGAATCCGCTTCTTCCTGCGGGCCCGAGCGGCGCAGCATTTTATCGACTCCAGTGCGGATCTGGATCTCTTTGCCCTGCGCGCCATGGCATCCCAGCCGATGCATGTGCTGGCCAAGATCAGCGATGATCCGGTCCGCGCGTGGCGAGGGGGTGACCGCGCCGTGATTAACCAGCTGGCCGAGGTCGAACTGCGCCGCAGCGGTCTGCGGCTACCGGCGGACCGAGTTGGGTGAGTGTTGCACCGACTACGGAGTTGGCCAAGGATGAGGACGTGAACCGGCACCAGTTCGAACTTGCTCTGGGTAGCGGCATCGATCGTGGCATGACGGTCGTCCAGTACGGCCACTACGGCCGGCCAGTGCTTGCCTTTCCCAGCGAAGCCGGCCGGGCGTGGGACTTCGAAGGCAACGGCATGCTCGACTCGATTGCCCCGTTGATCAACGACGGACGGGTCAAGCTGTACTGCGTCGACTCCCTAGATGCCGACACCTGGTCGGACAAGGGGCTTCCGATCGAGGAGCGGGCCCTACGGCACGAGGTCTACACCCGCTGGCTTACCCACGTCATGGTGCCGTACATCCATAGCGATACGACCGAGGGTGCCGAGCTCATCACCTTGGGTTGCAGTCTGGGTGCTTACCACGCCGTCCATTTCGCCTTGCAGCGCGCCGATATCGCGCCGGTGGCCATCGGACTGTCCGGCAACTACGACGTGACCTCCTGGGGATCGTGGGGGGAACACGGCGATGCAACGTACTTCGCCAACCCCACCGCCTACGTCCCCCACCTGCACGGTGATCATCTGGAGTGGCTGCGCCGTCGGTTGTCCCTGGTGCTGATCGTTGGTCAGGGCGCCTGGGAGACCCACCCCACGGGATCGTTGCCGTCGACGGTCAAGACGGCGGGACTGCTGCGGGAGAAGGGAATTCGTTGTGAGCTGGATTTGTGGGGCTACGACGTCAGCCACGACTGGGAATGGTGGCAGCGTCAGCTAGGCCAGCATCTGCCACGCTTTTGTTGATCTCGCGCTCGTTGGCCGACCCGGTTGATCTGGGCTGCGGAGCTCGGTCAGGGCTGAGTCGTCCAGTTTTGGATCATGTCTGATTGATCATGCGCTGGTGAAACGCCGGCGCAACGACGAAAGGGAGACACGCGTGTCGGATCGTCATCACCTGGTGGGTTTGCTGCTGGGCGCCGAGGAGGACTGGCCGCGCGCGTTCGAGGCGATTGCCGGCCGGATCGGGGTCTTCGAGTACGCCGGCCGCAAGCACGTGCTGGACACCGAGCGGGTGCGCATCGCGCCGTTCAACCTCCGCGACCGGGCGCGGCACCAGATTGTCATCGATCGTCTCGCTTACTGGTATTACCACCCCCGGGAGTGGCTCAAGAAGGTCGCGCTGATGGACGACGTGTACCTGTTGAACTCCCCGTTCACCTTTCAATCCATGGAGAAGCACTCCGCCTACTGCGCCCTCATCCGGCTCGGTATGAACGTCCCTGACACCGTGCTGGTCCCATACAAGAACCCCATCGACAATGTGCGCTGGGCCTACACCGCCCGCAACTACAACGACTCGTTCGATCTGACGGGAATCGCCAACCAGATGGGCTATCCGCTATTCATGAAGCCTTTCGACGGCGGTGGCTGGCGTGGCGTGTCACGGGTGCAGAACGAGACCGATCTGATGGCCAGCTATGACGACTCCGGCGAGATGTTGATGCACCTGCAGAAGGCGGTCGAGCCGTTTGACGTGTTCGCGCGAGCGCTCGCCATCGGACCGGAGACGATGGTGATGCACTTCCGGCCCGATGAGCCGATGCACAACCGGTATGCCGTTGACCACGACTTCCTTGCCCCCGAGGTGGGTCGAGAGGCGATCACCATCGCCCAGACCGTGAACGCCTTCTTCCGTTGGGAGTTCAACTCCTGCGAGATGCTGGTGCAAGGGGACACGGTGCTGCCCATCGACTATGCGAACGCCTGCCCCGACGTGGCGGTGACCTCGCTCCACTACTACTTCCCGTGGGCGATGAAGGCGCTGGTGAGCTGGACGGCCTTCTGCGCCGCCACCGACCGCCGGGCGCGGCTGCACGTCGACCCCGCGCCCTGGTTTGCCATCGGCGACGACCCCGACCTCGACTACCACGCCAAGCTCGACGGCTACCAGCGGCTGGCCGACGCGCACTTCGAGCGGGAACGCTACGTCGAGTTCTGCCAGACCGCCTTACCTGACATCGACGACCAGGTGCTCGACTGGGTCTCCTCGCCGGGGTTCGACCAGATGCTGTTGGATACGATCGCCGCGACCTATCCCGGGCATGAACGGGATCGCTTTATCGGGCACTTCCGCGGGCTGATCGACCTGTGGATCAGCGACGAGGCCCAGCAGCGGAGCACTTTCTAGTCGTGGGTCAGCAGGTCCGCGTACTCCGCGTGCTGAGCGATGAACTGCCCGGTGTAGGGACATACAGGATTCACCGACATGCCCTGGGCCCGGACGTCATCGAGCGCGGCGGTGGTGAGGCGAGCCGCGATGCCACGCTCGCGCCAGGCCGGCTCCGTCCCGGTATGCGTGATGATCATCATCTGCTCGCTTACCGAGAAGCTGATCACGCCGACGAGGTCGTCGCCCACGTGACCCTCATACCGCGAGCGCTCATCGTTGCGGGTAACCACTACGGTCAACCCATCCTCGTGTGACACCTCAGCGTCCATCCGCTCTGCCCTCCCCACTTAGTCGGATCCCCAGTCTGCGCCTTGATCGATCTGAGAGTGGTACGGGGTGGAGTGTGCGGCGAGACGATCGGAAGCCATCGGCGTCGGGCCACTGCTCACTGCTTCTGCGCGACCACAAAAATCCGGCGGAAGGGAAGCACGGTGCCGAAGTCGTGCGGTGGGTACGCGCGGTCGACCTGGGTCTGGTACGCCGCCACGAACTCACTGCGCAACGGCTCGGTCAGCGCCTCCAAGATCGGCCTGGCACCGTGCCGGAGATCCAGCGGAAGACCGGGTCCGGACCAGCCAGGACGTGCAAGTAGGTGGTCTCCCACGCCTCCACCTGGCAGCCGAGGCCCTCCAGGTCGCCCAGATAGGTCATGGCGTCGTGCGCCTCCGGTTCTTCGACGTGGGCGGTGGCCGCGGCGAACCGGTCTTCCCGGGCCAGTGCACGCAGCAGCCGATGGCTCGGTTGGTCGAAGCTGCCGGGCACCTGAAGGGCGAGCCAGCCGCCGCGGACCACGGAGTCGAGCAGCCGAGGGAGCAGCGTGCGATGCCCGGGTACCCATTGCAGGGTGGCGTTGCTGATGAGCACGTCAACCGGGGCCGGTGACGACCATTGGCGCAGATCGCCCAGCGCGAAGCTCACCCCGTCGCGCCGGTGCCGGCGAGCGCGTTCGATCATGTCCGACGAAGAGTCCACGCCCTCGATGACGGCGCCTGGCCAACGGTCCGCCAGCGTCGCGGTGAGGTCACCGGGTCCGCAACCCAAATCAACGACCCGGCGTGGCTGATCGGCTCGGATCCGTTGCACCAGGTCGAAGAACGGCCGGGAGCGCTCCGTGGCGAACTGGGCGTAGGTGTCGGGGTTCCAACCTGGCATCGGCGCTCCTTCGAATCTCTTGACGTCAAGATACATAGGAACGGGGGCGGCTACAAGTAGGTTGGCCCTGTGACTTCGCCTTCCGGATCGGTTTCATCGAGTGAGCGCACGACAGTGGACACCCCCGACGGACCGATGCCGTGTCACCGCTGGTTGCCGCCCGGCGGCGCGGGTCCAGGCCTGGTCCTGTTTCAGGAGATCTTCGGCGTCAGTAACTACATCAAGAAGCGCTCCGCCGACCTCGCGGCGCTCGGGTACGTCGTGCTGGCGCCCGAGATCTACTGGCGCCTGGGGAAGTACGACTTTGACGTCGTAGGGCTGGAAGTGATCAACGAGGCGATGGGGTTCGCCGGACGGGTCGACTGGGACCTGGCGGTGGCTGACGGCCAAGCGGCGTTCCAGGGTCTGCGTAGCCAGGACGAGGTGACCGGCGGCGTGGGCCTGATCGGGTTCTGTTTCGGCGGTGGGTTGGCCTTCAACGTGGCGGCCCTCGAGGAACCCGATGTGCTCGTCAGCTACTACGGATCGGCATTGGGGCGGCTCCTCGGACTGGCTGACCGCGTGACCGCACCGAGCTTGCACCACTTTGGTCTGGCTGACTCCTACATCGACCTGGACACCATCTGGGCCGTCAAAGCCGCCGTCGAGTCCGGGCCCGACGGGCGGTTCGAAACGCACGAGGGAGCCGATCACGCCTTCGACAACCCGATGCCGATGCTCCACCACCCAGCGGCCTCCAAGGCGGCGTGGGCCACCACCACCGCCTTCCTCGCCGAGCATCTGCCGCCGACCACCAGGCAGTGATAGTGACCGGCCCCCGTACGGCACCGGCAGATCAGTGCCGTCGACTCCCCGGCGGACTACATGGGCCGGCGGACTGGATGGCCTGAGATGGTCGGCTTCCCTACGCCTTCGGCTGGCCGGCCGCCTTTTTGCGCGACTGGCGCCAGAGGTTGAAGAACACCACCACAAGCAAAACCAGCGAGAGCCACAGTGAATATTTGGCGATGACCTTCACCACGTCCACCGCCGGTTGGCCGAGGCGAAAACCCAGGTAGATGTACAGGGCGCGGGTCGCCGCCGAGCTCACGATGTCGACCAGGAGGAACGTACGCAATCGCATCCCGGCTGCGCCCACGGTGGCATAGACCACGGCACTGGGCAACGGGAGCAGGTGGGTGATGATGATCGCCCAGACGCCATACTTCTCGGCCAGTCGTTCGGCTCGTGCCGCGTTGCGGGCGGCTCGCGCGGACCGCCCTGCGACGATCTCGATCAGGCCCCGCCCCCACAGTTTGCCGGCCCACCAATAGATGGGATCAAACTTGACCATGCCGAACGTGGCCAACGCCAGCCCGAGCGGCCAGAAGCCCTGGCCGGTGGCTGCGAGCGCACCGATGGTCACCGTCGACGTCCGCGATCCGCCGAGCGCGGCGAGCAGGTACGGGTTCATCCCCAGCAGAATGGGTCGGAGCGGCAACAACACCAGGGCATAGACACCGGTCAGCGAGAAGGCCGCCCAGCACGCGATGTCGCTTCGACGCGGTTTGCCCTTCCACGGCAGCCGCGCATCTTCCCACCACTCGGGCTCGGAGGTCTCTATTTCGTCCTGGGGAGTTGCCGCTGCGGGTTCATCTTCCACTGTCGCCGACTCGTCCTCGGGTGCGACCGGGCGAGCGGCTGGTTCGTGGGTCGCGTCGTCATCGGCCATCAGCACACCGTACTGGCCTGGCGGTCATCGACGCGGGCGTTTCAGTTGCGCCGGTGGTAGAGCGAGTCCCGCCACGTTGGCACGGCAGGCTTCCAGGCCAACGGCATGGCAGCTTCGGCCGGTGTCCGGTTCGCCTTCCGGTTATTGCATCGTGTACAGGCGGCGACCGTGTTCAGCCAGGTTTTCTTACCGCCCCGGGACTGCGGCAGCAGGTGGTCCACCGTATCGGCGCCACCACTGCAGTAGGCGCACAGGTGGCGATCTCGGCGTAGCACGGCGCGCTTGGACCAGGCCGGAGTCCGGGCGTAGATGAAGGTGGTCTTGACGTAGCGCAACAGCCTGAGCACCAGCGGCCACGGATAGGGCCCGATTTGGTGGCCGTCCCGCGCCTCTTCGACGATGGCCACCTCACGTACGAGCATCTTGATGGCATGCTGGATCGAGACGGTGTGCAGGGCGGTGTTGTCGGTGTTCAGCACGATCACTCCCGACATAGCGCAGTCTCCTCTCATCCACCTCGCTGCTGGTCGTGAACATGTCGGTTCCGCGCGGTGCCGCTCACTCTCCAGCCGGCGCGGCATGCTCAGGGTGCCCGACATGCGTGATGTGTGTCATGTGGATTATGCGTCCTCGCTCAAGGCCGCGAAGCGTCGAGGGGCTTCGTGTCTCGCTTCAGTGTGAACGCTTACCCGGCGATGACCCCGACGAGATGGCGCCCCGTGGACCCGCCCTTGACGAGATCGAACGCGTGTTCGATTATAGGGACCATGACTGCTCCACCGGCCCAGCGCATTGCCGATCTGCAACAGCGGGTGATCCGCATGCAGGGTACGACGACGGCCAGGACGTTACCGATCGTGCCCGCTCTTGCGGGTGTGATCGAGCTGAGGACCGGATCGGCGTACGCGGTGGACAGTCTCGGACTGGCAATGGCGTTGATGGCTGGGCCGTCCCGCGCTGGCGAGTGGTCGGCCGTGGTGGGCGCTCCCGACTTCGGCTTCGACGCCGCGGTTGGCTTCGGGGTGGATCTGGAGCGAACGGTGGTCGTACCCGAAGCCGGCGAGCACTGGATGAGCGTGACCGCCGGGTTGGTGGACGTGGCGAGCGTGGTCCTGGTGAGGCCACCCGCGCCGGTCACCGAGCAGCAGGCCGAGCGACTGCGGGCGCGCCTCCGGCAAAAGGATGCCTTGCTGATCTGTTGGGGAGACTGGCCGCGTTGCGAGGTGCGACTCAGCGTGCAGGAGTCGTTGTGGCTGGGCCTTGGTCACGGTCACGGGCACCTCAGCGGCCGCCGTGCCGTGGTGTCGGTCAGTCGGAGCGGTGCTCCTGCTCGGACGGTCGCCATGTGGCTGCCCGGAACGGATCAAGTGGTTGCCGTCGACGACCGACCGCTGGCGGGCACGGTAACGATGCCAGCAGAGCAGGCGGGTTGAGGTGATGGACGCCGAGATCGACCGGGTGGCTGCTGATGCCGGCTCGGCTACGGGTGCTGTTGTTGAGTCAGTGAGCCGCCGGGTGATGGTGATCTGGTGTCCTGACTGGCCGGTGGTCTCCGCGACGACCGAGCATCTGCTGCCCCCCGCGGCCCCGGTCGCGGTGGTGCACGCCGGACAGGTCGTGGCCTGCTCTGAGACGGCTCGGGTCGAGGGAGTCCGGCGAGGCATGCGGCGCCGGGATGCCGCAGCAACCTGTCCGGAGTTGGTGGTGGTCGACCAACATCTCGAGCAGGAGGTTCGCTCGTTCGAGTCGGTGTTGGCGGCGATCGAGGAGGTCACCCCTACGGTTGCCCCGATCCGCCCCGGCCTGTGTGCGGTGGGGGTGCCGGCGCGCTACTACGGTGGCGAGGCCGCAGCCGCCGCCGTGATGGCCGAACGACTCGTTGCGGCCGGCGTCTGGGATTCCCGGATCGGGGTGGCCGACTCGATGTTCGCCGCTGAGCACGCCGCCCGGCGGGCGGACCGACAAGACTGTGTGCTGATCGAGTCCGGCTGCTCGCCGCAGTTCTTGGCGGCCTTGCCGATCGGCGCCCTGGACGATGCTGATCTGGTCAGCCTGCTGCGGAGGCTGGGCATCCGTACGGTGGGCGACTTTGCCGCTTTGTCGGCCCGTGATGTGCTCACCCGATTCGGCCAGCAGGGCGCCTGGATCCACCGGCTGGCTCGGGGGTTGGGTACGCGTCCGGCGGCGCCGCGCCGACCGCCGCCGGATCTGGAGCAGCAGGTGCACTTTGACACGGCGATCGAAACCATCGAACCGATTGTCTTCAGCAGCCGCCAGACGGCAGAACGCCTGGTGGCGGAGTTGTCGCGGCACGGGCTGGTGTGCAGCGAGCTGCAGATCGTGGTCGCCGGCGAGTCGGGCTGGCAGGGCAGCCGGAACTGGTCGCACCCGCGGTGGTTCGCGGCGTCGGACATGATCGACCGCCTGTACTGGCAGCTCCAAGCGGCGCCGATGCCCGAGCCGGTGACCGGCGTACGCCTTGTTCCCGCCGCAGTCGAGTCGTTGGCCGATCATGGCGAAGGGTTGTGGGGCAACGCCACCAACGAGCGGGTGGAGCGGGGCGTCGCCCGACTCCAGGGGATGTTGGGCCCGGAAGCGGTGCAGGCCCCCGCGGTCCAAGGCGGCCGAGGCGCCCGGGAGCGGCAGGCCGCCACTCCGTGGGGAGATCGGGTGACCGCTCGACGGGCGACAGGTCTGCCCTGGCCGGGCAGCATCCCACCGCCGGCGCCAGCCCAGGTGTTCAGCACCCCGAGGACCGCTCTGGTGCTCGGCGCCGAAGGCCAACCCATCGGGGTCACCGCGCGCGGCATGGTGACGGCGGAGCTGACCCACTTCCGACCGGACGTGTCCACCGGCGTGATGGGAATCCAAGCCTGGGCTGGTCCCTGGCCGATCGACGAGCTGTGGTGGGACCTGACAGCGGCGCGGCGGGTCGCCCGCTTCCAGATCGTGGGAGTCGACGGAAGTGCCTGGCTCCTCGCGGTCGAAAACGGTCAGTGGTGGACCGAGGCTCGCTATGACTGACCGGTGTCTTCAGGGCGGGTGGCTCCGCTTCTGGGAGCTGCCCGCTGCGGACCAGGACCAGGACGGGGTCTGATGGGCTGGCACAACCCGCCGATGTCCTGGGCCGAGCTGGAGCGTCGGCTGTCGGGTCGGCCCGTGCCGGACAATGTGGACGGCGACTCGGCGCCCGGCTGGTCACGCAAGCGACCCGGCTATGAGCCACCCGAGCGTGCCCGTTCGGCGGGGGAGGCCACGGTTCCCTACGCCGAGCTGCACTGCCACAGCAACTTCAGCTTCCTCGACGGGGCCAGTGATCCGGAGGCGCTGGTGGAGGAGTGCGTCCGGTTGGGGTTGGACTCATTGGCTATCACCGATCACGACGGCTTTTATGCCGCCGCCCGGTTTGCCGAGGCGGCTCAGGCGTACGACCTGCGAACCGTCTACGGCGCCGAGCTGTCGCTCGGCCTCACCGCTCCTCAAAATGGCGTCGCCGATCCTGACGGGCAGCACCTGTTGGTGCTCGCTCGCGGCGTGGCGGGATACCACCGCCTGGCGGCGGCTATCACCGAGGCGCAGCTGCTGGGCGACGAGAAGGGCAAACCGACCTACGACCTCGAAGGGCTGGCCCGGCAAGCGCAAGGCAGCTGGATAATCTTGACGGGCTGTCGCAAGGGCGGGGTGCGCCGGGCCTTGGTCCAGCGTGGCCGCGAGGCGGCGGCAGGTGCACTGGATCAGCTGACGGCGTTGTTCGGTCACGATCACGTCGTGGTTGAGCTCATTGACCATGGCCTGCCCTCCGACAGCACTCTGAACGACACCCTGGCTGAGCTGGCCAGCGATCACGGGCTGACCGTCGTGGCCACCAACAACGTTCACTACGCCACCCCTCAGGAGTATCGCCTGAGCGCGGCGATGGCGGCGGTGCGCGGCCGGCGGAGCCTGAGCGAGATGGACGGATGGCTCCCGACCCCGGCGGCCCACCTGCGTTCGGGCGCCGAGATGGCGTCGCGGTTTCGGCGGTTCCCCGGTGCGGTGGCGGAGTCGATCCGCATCGCCGACGCCTGCGCCTTCAACCTCCAAGCGGCCAAACCCCACCTGCCCAAACAGCAGGTTCCTGCCGGCCACACGCCGATGTCCTGGCTGCGTGATCTATCGCGGGTCGGGGCCGACCAGCGTTATCTGAGCAACCGAGCCGAAGCGGAGGCGCGGCTGCAGCGCGAGCTCACGGTGATCGAGCAGAAGGACTTCGCGGGGTATTTCCTGATCGTCCACGACATGGTGTCGTTCGCCCGAGGCCGCGGCATCCTCTGCCAGGGTCGCGGATCGGCCGCCAACTCCGTGGTCTGTTACGTGCTCGGCATCACTGCAGTCGATCCCGTCAAGTATCAGCTGCCGTTCGAGCGGTTCTTGTCCACCACGCGCGACGAGGAGCCTGACATCGATGTTGACTTCGACTCTGATCGGCGGGAAGAGGTCATCCAAGAGGTCTATCGACGCTATGGTCGCCGCAATGCCGCTCAGGTGGCCAACGTCATCAGCTATCGGCCGAAGTCGTCGGTGCGGGACATGGCCAAAGCCCTCGGCTACTCCACCGGGCAGCAGGATGCGTGGTCCAAACAGATCGACACCTGGGGCGAGGTCCCGACCGGCGACGAGCACGGCATTCCGGTGCCGGTGATCGAGTTGGCCACCCAGCTGATGAGTGCCCCGCGGCACCTGGGGATTCATTCCGGCGGCATGGTCTTGACCGAGCGTCCGGTGGGGGAGGTGTGCCCAATCGAACGCGGACGGATGGACAACCGAACGGTGCTGCAGTGGGACAAG
>JAABUN010005950.1_pt1 | contig 14520 bp, 17 predicted proteins | sample 5559311 | NCBI WGS metagenome assembly JAABUN01 (sample SAMN10711877, study PRJNA513370) | rock metagenome | isolation source: Antarctica rocks | place: Antarctica: Victoria Land, Siegfried Peak sud | reverse complement strand
TGCTCAGCGAGGAATTCCGTCACGGCGGCCATCTGGATGTCGTCCGAGAGTTGATTGACGGCACCGCCCCGTCAGTGAAACCCCGCAGCCAGCAATGGTGGGAACAGCACACCGCCCACCTCCAGAAGCTCGCCGAATCGTTCCGCTAGACGTTCGGCTTGCGACACATCCTGCTGTTGGGCTTTGAACATTCTGGGGTTAGGTGTAGAGACAGAACGGGTGTCCCGCAGGCATCGAGCAGCTCCCGCACCTTGTCTTGCGGCTGGTACCCGGGCGAGTCCACTGCCCCTTACAGCAGGCCGAGCTTCCGCGCGCAGCTGGACCACGGGGAGAACCCGCGGTCGGCGCGCACCTTCTCGGCGATGAGGATCTGCTGCTCGCGGGTGGCCTTGTTAGGCAGCGGCGCGTAAGCCCGACCGCCGTAGCTCAGCCAAGTAGCCCGGTCGATCTGCACGCCGCCGTACAAGCCGTTGCCGGTGTTGATGGCCCAGTTGCCGCCCGACTCGCACTCAGCGAGGGTGTCCCACACGCTGCTGTCGGCCGGTCCTGCAGTAGCGGCGACGGTGTTGCCACCGCCCGCGGCAGGCGTCTTGCTGCTCGCGTTTGCGGTCGTTCTTGGTGCCGTCGTGGCTATTGTCGAGGTCGACGACGGCGCGGACCGCGCGGTGGAGGGCGCACTGTTGGCGGTGGTGCCCGCCGGGGGCTGGGGGGTGAGAGCACCGCCGATGACCAAGACGACGACGCCGACAACCATGGCAACCATGGCGGTCTTGCGGCTCGGGATTCGGGCCCACCCGATGTGTCCTCGGATCAGGGCCGCGCACGCGACACCGAGCACACCCAGTCCGAGAAGAATCAACACGTAACCCATAACGTCCCTCCTGGGTAGGACCCGACGGCGGGACTATGCACCCTGGCCAAGCTTGAGAAGGGAATACATGCGCCGCGTCCCCACCCGTCGTCACGGTGTAGCTGAGGTGGCCAACTCAACCCGCTCCGCCGCACCGAGTTCGACCGCCGGTTCCCCCCGTCTCCTCGACCTGGCCCTGGCGTAGCCATCAACACAGTAGCCAACTGACTGGAGTGAACTTACGCAGGTCTTGGATGATCTGGCCATACCGTCCCCGTCAACGGTCCTCTTACGGCATGAGGTTGCTTTCTCAGGCTTCAATGGGAACAGCGGCGACCATGACGGCGTAGGTCTGGCGGGCAGTCCCGTCATGGTGGTCGTGGCTGGTGAGCTCGTCGAGTGTCTGGTCCAGTTGGGTGCACAGCCTTTCCGCTTGCTCGGCCGTCAGGTGAAGGATGCGGTCCTCGAAAAGGAGCGGGTGCCTACCGGCGGTGCGGTGGTTGGTCGGTGGAGTAGATGCCGCCGTGGTCGCGGGTGAGAACCGAGTCGCGGTACCGCTGCGGCCGAGGGCGGCGCTGTAGGCGTCGGTGATCCGTTGGCCGATGGGTGCGCCGATGCGCCTGGCTTGGTCGCGGTGGTCGATGAAGCCGGTGGCGGCTAACGGGACGCGGTAGGTGTCATGGCTGGATCGGTAGTAGGTGATTGGGCGGCCCGCTCGCCGGCTGGTGCGTGTCGCCTTGAGAAGACCTGCTGCGCGGAGCACACGGACTCGGTAGGCCATGGTGGTTATTGCGCATCCAGCGTCTCTTGCGGCTTCAGCTGTTAATCGCTCTCGGGCCAAGAAGGGGTAGATGAACGCCGCGCTGCGCGGGTCGGTGAGCGGCCGCGCTTGTTGGTGACCAGTTACTACCGCCGAACGTTCGCTACTACGAACTGGTTCTGTCATTCGTGCAAGACTATCTTCTACCGTCCGTCCGTGGCTAGTTCAGCGGGGGTGCTTCGTGACCGCAACGTCGGCTTGGTGTGGTCAGCAGCATGGTCTCAGCGGTTGGGTCGGGTGCGATGTTCGTCGCCCTGCCGTACTGCACCTACGTGACGACCGGCTCGGTCGTGGGCGACGGCCCTGGTGACGCTGGCCAAGTACGCCCCAACGGTCGGGATCGCGCAGCTGGCCGGCCTGATGGTGGACCGCTGGGACCCCCGACGTCACTATCGTGGCCAATCTCGCCTTGGCCGCCTGCACCCTTGCCTACCTGGTGCATGAGGCCTGGTGGTGGTTAGCTGTGGTGGCGTTCGCCAGGTCCTGCGAGGCTCAGTTTGCTCTGCCGGCGGGGCACACGCTGGTGCCGGCCGTCGCACCACCGGGACGGCTGGCCCAGGTCAACGGCTGAACGCGATCGGGGAAACATCGCCCGCCTTACCGGCCCCGCGCTCGGCGGCGCTCTCCTTGGTGTCAGTGGACTTCACACGGTGGTGATCGTTGATGCCGCCACTCTCCTACCAAAGCGTAATGCTACTTAATCAACACGCCACTAGCGGTAGTCCCGCCCGTACTCGAACTCCTCGAGGCGAACGGCCTCCGCCGACCCGGTACCGCCGCGCAACCAATCTCCGACCGACGCATAGGTCGGATACCGGGCTGCGCTGCCACCCGCGGCTGAGCAGGTCCCTCAGGCTGCGCGCAAGGCGTCGAGCGCGACCCGGACCACATCGTGCAACAGTTCAGGGTCCGCTGTGGCCTTGCCCATCACTCGCAACCCCTGAATGGTGGCGACCAGAAAGCGGGCCTGCGCCCGGGGTGGTTGGCTGCGGTCCACCTCCCCGAGCTGCTGGGCACGCTGCAACGCCTCCGTGAGCAGGTCTTCGTCCCGGCCAAGGTGGTCCACCACCCGGCGGGTGACTCCTTCGTCGCCAGGAACGAGCTCGGTAGCGGCATTGACGACGAGACACCCGCGACGGTCGGGGTCGGTGTGCGGCGCTTCGGCCAGCCGCTCGAGCAGCACCGCGATCCGGGGCAGCACCGGTCCGTCGGCAGCAAGGGCGTCTAGCACTGGACCAGCTTGCTGCTGGCAGTAGCGGTCCAGTGCCTGGCGGTAGAGCTCGGACTTGCTACCGAACGTGGCGTACAGGCTGGCCCGGGCGATGCCGAGATGACCGACAAGATCGGCGATGCTGGTTGCCGAGTACCCGCGGGTCCAGAAGAGCTGCATGGCGAGTTCCAGCACGGCGTCAGGGTCGAAGTCCTTGGTCCGCACCCTTGACAGATTATCAGACCGAACGGTCTAGACCAAACGATCTAATTTGGCTAGGGTCGAGCTCATGACTACGACGAGACGCAACGGACCGGGCCCTGCAGCACTGTTCGCAGCGCTGACGGCCGCCCTACTAGTAGCAGGGTGCGGAGGACCGACCTCTGCCGACTCGCAACAGACCTACGAGATCCCGGGAGACACGGTGTTTCCGGAGGGCGTCGCCGTCGACAAGAGTTCCGGCGAGTTCTACGTGGGGAGCACGTCAGACGGCACGATCTTCCGCGGCACCGTTGGCGGCGGGGATGTCGAGGAGTTCCTGCCCGGCGGCCAGGACGGCCGGACGGCGGTCACCGGGCTCAAGGTCGACGCCCAGGGCCGGCTCTGGGCAGCCGGCCGGGACACCGGTCGGGCCTTCGTCTACGACACCGCCACGGGGGACCTGATCCGCGCCCTGACGACGCCGCCGGCCGACCGCACCCTGATCAACGACCTCACTTTCACCGACGACGCCGCATTCTTCACCGACTCATTCCGTCCGGTCATCTGGCGGGTGAGCCGCTCCGACAGCGACGTCGGCGAGATGGAAGCCTGGCTCGACCTCCGGGAGACAAAGATCCCCACCGACACCGACTTTGGGCTCAACGGGATCTCGGCCAGCGACAATGGTTCGGTGCTACTGACGGTGCACTTCGACACGGGCCAGCTGTTCCGGATCGACGTCGCCACCGGCGGCGTCACCGAGGTCGATCTCGGCAGTGAAACATTGATGACCGGCGACGGGATCCTGCTCGATGGGCAGACCCTGCTCGTGGTGCGCGAGGATCCAGGTGCCGTTTTCCCGGTGCAGTTGTCTGCCGACTTGACCAGCGGCGTGGTGGGCGAGCCGTTCGGCACGGATCTGCAGCTGCCCACGACACTGGCGGAGTACAACGGCGAGGTCCTTGTCGTCAACTCTCAGTTGGGCGCCGACAACCCCGACTTGCCCTTCACCGTCTCTGGTGTGCCGCTCCCGGACAGAGTCGACCTGGGGAGCTAGTGGTGCGTGTTGATTAAGTAGCATTACCCTTCGGTAGGAGGATGGTGTTATGCCTCATCCTGGTGCGCCGGCGTTGCTGCTCCGTGTTGGTGATCATGAACGGTTGTCCGCATTGGTGCGATCGGGGTCGGTGCGGGCGGGGTTGGCGCAGCGCGCCAGGATCGTGCTGCTGGCCTCGGAGGGAATCCTCAACGCCGAGATCGCCGACCGGGTCGGGGTGTCACGGCCGACGGTGAACCGGTGGCGGGGCCGCTATGTCGAGGCCGGGATCGATGGGCTGGCCGATGAGGACTGTCCTGGCCGTCCGAGGACAGTTGACCCGCGTCGGATCGTGACGGCGACGCTGAGTCCACCACCGGCCCGGCTGGGGGTGACGCATTGGTCGTCGCGGCTGCTGGCGGCGGAACTGAAGATCAATCATGTGACGATCACCAAGGCGTCGAAGCAGTTCGGGGTGAAACCGTGGAGGGCCGGACGTTCAAGTTCTCCACCGACCCGGAGCTGGTCGCGAAGGTCACCGACGTGATCGGGCTGTACCTGGCGCCGCCGGAGAATGCGGTGGTGCTGTGCGTGGACGAGTTGGGTCGGGATGAGGCGCGTTGACGCCTTTGCAGGCGCTACGTCTCCTCATCCGCCCTCCGAACCGGACGTGCGTGTCTCCACGCATCCGGCTCTCCACGAGCCCGTGTCGTTGGGCTATGCGACTGCTCCTGATGTTCTTGTTGGCCAGGGTGTGGGGATGTTCGTGGCCCGGTAGCGGTAGCGGCTGACCGTCACCGTTTGGGGTTGGAACAACACCACGCCGTCCTCGACCGGTCGCCAGTTCGCGAAGTAGCGGCGGTAGAGGACCTCCCATTTCGTCTTGTTGTGTCGTTTGCGGATCCAGCGGACCACCCGGTGCCAGGTGTACTGGTCGAGGTAGCCGAAGGTCGCCTTGGACACGCCGTGACGAAAGTAGGTGCACCAGCCTCGGAGAACCGGGTTGAGCTGGCGCAGCAGGGCCACAAGGGTCGATGTGACGTCCTGCGGGTGAGCGTGCGGACCCGCCCGACGATGGAGGCCAGGGCCTTCTTCGACGGATAGGTGTAGACCACGCGCTTGGTGGTGCCTCGCTTCCGTCTCCGCTGGATGCGGAATCGTCGGGTAGCCCGAGCGCATTGCTGCGCCCGGGCCCCCTCAGAACCGGACGTGCGACTTTTCACCGCATCCGGCTCAAGCAAGCCTCGAGGGCGGCGTAGAACTGCGTTCGCATCATGACTGGGTGTGCTGCCTTGGCGGTGGTGAGCCGCCGCTGGCAGGTGGCGTGAAGGAGCCGGTGGAACGTCCGGGCTTGGCCGTCGGCCTGTTCGACGATGTGCTGCTTGCGCAGGACTCGCCGGACAGTGATGAACCACTGCTCCCACTCGAGTGGGGAACGGGGTTCGTGGTCGGCGTGCAACAGGAATTCCCCGCATGATGGACAGCGCCCGCCTTGGGCTCGGAGGAGCCGGGTGGTGTGCTGGTCCACGGGCGGGCCCTTGCGTCGCCGCCGCCGATCGGCCCAGTACCTGTCCAGGGCCGGGTCGTCGGGTGACGCCCTGCCTTGGACGGGGACCTGCCGGACGATCTTGGTCCAGGAGAACTTGGTGAGGTAGGCGCCGCTGTCGCGGTCGCCGAACACCCACCGGTCCCGCCGGGACTTGTTGAACAGGCCGAAGTACCGGGTGGTGACCCAGCCCCTTGACTTGTTCGGGTGCGAGCGTCTGGCCCACCGGTAGGTGAGATGCCAGATGTAGTGGTCCAGGCCGGTGAACACCCGGCCAGAGACCACACTCCGGTAGTAGGCCGACCAGCCCCGGATCACGGGGTTGAGTCGGAACACGACCGCGGCCGCGTTCGTGCCGTGCAGGGAACGCACGTCGATCGCGAGCCGTTTCCGGAGACGGGAAACCAGCACAGCAAGACTGCACCCTTCGTGGTGGCGCATCCATGAGGAGCACGTACGGCGGCTGTGGCCGGGACCCAGACGCACGCCGAGGCCCTGAGGGAGGAAGTGGCGGCGGTCCTTGCCCCAACACCACGAAGTCGTCCGCTTATGCCGATGTCCGGGTTACGCCGACCTGTTCGGTGGACGGGCTACTCGGGGGGTGTTCGCAATGTCTGGGTCGGCATAATCCGGCGGGGTTCTGACGGCGGTCAGAGATTGGTAAGGAACATGAGCAGCGCGTCGGGTGGCCGGTAGCGGCCGGGGCTGGTGTCGGGCGGCTGGACGCGGGCGAGGGCTCGTTCCTTGATCGTAGTGTCGGCGTGCAGGTAGACCTGTGAACCATCCCGGGTTTGATGCACACCTCCTTGATTGGGAAGGTGGCATCCGTGCCAACCAAGTACGACGAGCAGACCCGGGTGAAGGCGGTCCGGCTGGTTCAAGATCATCGGACTTGATGCCCTCCATCAAACTCGGTACGAGACAGACCCCACGGCGGATCGGGCGCCGGACCTGGTGAAGCGCCAGTTCCGGGCCCCGGCGCCGAACCGGCTGATCGTCGCCGACTTCACCTATGTGCGGATGGCTTCTGGGTGTTTCGCCTACACAGCGTTCGCGATCGATGCGTTCGCGAACCGGATCGTCGGTTGGGACTGTGCGATGTCCAAGCACACCAGCTTCGTTGAAACCGCGACGGCCGGGGCGTAGACGTGGGGCGATCACCGGGTGATTCTTCGAGGGCCAGAGAGCCGTACTGGCGCGATGTGCGCCACCGCGCGGAAGCTGGTCATGTCGCGAGGATGCCCTTGTCGCGGTAGCGAAACTCTGCGGCCGGTATCCGACCCGCCAGTCGGTCGCGGATCACTCTGGCGCAGAACCGGAGGTTGATGTTGTCGACCCGGCAGGTGGGCGCGGGGCGGGTCCCACAGGCCGGCGGTCTCGGGGACCCGTGCCCCAGGCACGATGATCAGCCCGTCTCCTTGGTTGTCGTCGCCGTGGCGGGGCGCTGGTGCCCGGTCATGCCGGCCATCACCGATCCCATGACCCGCACGCGGGTCCGTCGCGGCAGCGGGGCCAGCGAGTCCTTGAGGACCCGGCTGAGCAGGCCGGGGAACGCGGTCGGTCGGCGCCCGAGCGCGGTGAGGGTGCCGCGGGCGACCGCGCGGGGCGACAGCGCGCGGCCCATCCGCATGTCGGCGCGCTCGGCGAATCCGCTGTTGGTCGGACCGGGGGCGGCGGCAAGCACGTCCACCCCGTGGGGACGCAGCTCGACGTACAGGGCCTCGGCCAGGGTCTGCACGTAGGCCTTCGTCGCCGCGTAGTGCGCGGCGTTCGGCATGCCCTGGAACCCAACGACGGAGCTCATGAGGATGATCCCGCCGCGGCCACGCTCGGCCATCCGCCGGCCGAACACGAGGCTCGTCGCGAGCACCGCCTCGCAGTTGAGCCGCAGCATCTCCCGCTCCTCGTCGAGGTGGGCATCAAGGAAGCGGCCTGAGGTGCCGAACCCGGCGGCGGCGACGTAGAGCCCGAGGTCGGTGCCGGCCGTCGCAGCTATCAGTTCCTTGATGCCCTCGTCGAGGGCGAGGTCGAGCGCCAGCACGCGGACGTCGATCCGGTGCCGGCCAGCAAGGTCCGCGGCGAGCTCGCGAAGCAGACTCTCGCGCCGGGCGACCAGCACCAGGTCGAAGCCGGCACCGGCCAGCTGCACGGCGATCTCCCGCCCGATGCCTGACGAAGCTCCGGTGACCAGCGCCCGAGACCCGTAGCGCTGCAGGAAGCGATCCTCTCGGCGGGTCACGGCTGCACCGCACTGACACCGGCGTCAGCTGGGACGGCTGGGACATCGAGGGCGGTGGGGTCGAGCCGGTGGGCCGCGGACTCGCCGCGGCGAGGGATCGGAACGTGCCGGGTGGCCCGGGCCATGCCCATGACGGGCATGTCGACGTAGACGGTCTCCGAATCGCGAGCGCCGACGAGGAAGGTCTCATGGAAGACCCCGGCGGCGGCGTTGCGCCGCGCCGCGCGGTTGAACGCCCGCCAAGCCGGCAGGTGCGGTGCGTCGCCGGAACGCGCCCACGACTCGAGGGCCGCGAAGTCGCGCCAGTACTGCACCACCAGGAACGTGCGGCCGGAGCGGAAGACCTCGAAGCTCAGCAGGCCCAACTCCGGGTCCGCCGACAGCTCGCGCAGCATCTTGGGCATTGCTGCCAGCACCGGCACCCAGGTGCGCACGGCGCGGAGCCGGTTGATTCGCATGCCGATGTGGAACAGCACGAGTCCGGCGTGCTGGTCGGGATCCGGGTCGGCGGTAAAGCGTCCACGGGCGATGTCTGTCATGGGGTAGCCGTCCTCGCGTTGGTCGGGGTAGTTGGCCCGGTCGGGCCGCCACGGGTGGTCAGTCCGTCAGGGGTGGTCACGGTGGTGGATTCGGTGTCACGGGCGTGGACGCGGCCCAGTGCGATGCCGCAGGCAGCTGCGACGCCCCCGGTCGCGGCCATCACCCACCACGCGTGGTGGAAAGAGCTCAGCGCTGTGCCGGTGGTCGGGTCGCCGATCACGGCGAGCAGCACCGCGATCCCCACCACCGCCCCGATCTGGCGGAAGCACGCGGTGACCGCGCTGCCGGTCGCGAACCTCTGCCGGGGCAGCTCCGCGACCGCGGCCGATCCGAACGAGGAGATTGACAAGCCGATCCCGGCGCCGGTCAGCAAGATCCCGGGCAGGAAGTGGGTCGGGTAGTCGGGCGTCGCGGTGCTGGACAGCGCGAGGAACGCTGCACCCGCGGCGAACAGCAGCCCGCCGGGCACGGCGATCGCGCGCTGCCCGAACCGGTCCGCTGCGCGCCCGCCGAACGGCGCGACCAGCGCCGCGGTCACCGCACCCGGTGTCAGCGCCACCCCGGCGAGCACGATGTCCAGGCCCCATACGCCGGTCAGGAACAACACGTTGCACAGCAGCAGCGCGTAGAACCCGATCGCGAACACCACCGAGCCCACGTTGGCGACCGCGAAGGAACGCACCCGGAACAGATCGGGCTCGATGATCGGCGCCGGGTGGTGAGCGCAGCGCCACCCGAATGCGCCTAGCAGCACCGCCGCGGCGGCGAAGGAGGCCGCGATCCGCGGATCGCCCCAACCCCACCCCGGGCCCTGCACGATCGCGAACGCCAGCGCGCCCACACCGAGGGCCAGCACCCCTGCCCCCCACCAGTCCGGGGCCGGTGACCCCTGCGGGTCGCGGCTCTCCGCCAGCAGCCGCCGGGCTGGGACTAGCGCAGCGACGCCGATGGGAACGTTGACAAAGAACACCAGTCGCCAGTCCACCCAGCCGACCAGAAGCCCGCCCAGCGCCGGTCCGGTCGCCGCGGCGACCGCTCCGGTGGCCCCCCAGATGGCCGTCGCGGTGGCTCGCTGCGCGAGCGGGAACTCCGGCAGCAGCAGGGCCAGCGACGTCGGCACGACCGCCGCCGCGCCCAGCGCCTGCACCATCCGGGCCGCAATCAGAACCCACGGGTTCGGCGCGAGCCCGCACAGCGCAGAGGCCAGCAGGAACACCACGATGCCGGCCAGGAACAGCCGGCGCCGCCCGATCCGGTCAGCCAGTCGGCCGGCCGGAATCAAGGCCGCCGCGAACACGACGCCGTAACCGTTGATCACCCAGGACAGCACCGGCAACGACGTCGTCGCGAAGTACGTGCGCAGGTTCGGGAAGGCGATGTTGACGATCGTGACGTCCAGAAAGCTCATGAACACAGCCACCGCGGTCACGGCCAGGACCTGCCACCGGCGCCGCACGGCGTCGTCCACCGGAGTCAAGAGTCGCTTCACGCGACCCACACTAGACGACTCCGTCGTATCACGCGACCCGCGCGGTAGGCTGGCCAGCATCATGTTGGGACGCGACTACTCCGACCAGGTCTGCTCGATCTCCCGTGCCCTCGAGGTGGTGGGCGAGCGCTGGACGTTGCTGATCCTGCGCGACGTGCTGCTAGGCCGGCACCGCTTCGACGAGTTCATCGAGAGTCTCGGCGTTACTCGCACCGTGCTCACGGGGCGCCTGTGTCTCCTGGTCGACGAGGGCGTCCTCGAGCGGAGGCCCTACCAGCAGCGACCCGAGCGCTTCGAGTACCACCTCACCGACAAGGGCCGCGGCCTGACCCCGGTGATCGCCCACCTGCTGTGGTGGGGCGACCAGTACTACCCCGAACCGGCCGGGCCGCCACGGCTGCTGCAGCACCGCGACTGCGGCGGCCCCGTCAAGCCCAGATTCATCTGCGGCTACTGCCAAGCCGAACTGACGTCCGGAGACATCATCACCGAACCCGGTCCAGGCTTGCTCCATTCGCCCACCCGAGATCACGCCACAACATCTCGCAGCAGGGCCGCCGATTCCCTGACCCACCGGCCTGACCAGGCGGTAGCGTCCCTTGGAGTGGTGTAGTTCTCGTCGCTGCAAGTTTGTGTCGCTGATGATGAGGGCGGCCACAGTGCGACACTCACCCATCCGTGGAGTTACATGCACCATGGTCGAGTCCGGCTCAGCCAAGGCCAAGAATCCGGGCAAGGCCGGGCAAGCGCGGAGGGCTCGTCATTGAAGCCAGCGCCGATTCAGACCTCAAGTCGACCTGTTCGCTCGGCACCCGCGCGTCGTGACCGACCTCGCCGTCGTCGCGCGGCTGTCGGGCATTCGCCGGCCGTCCCGTGCATGACCTTGGACGGTTTGACGTATCCAACCGTGTGACATTCCGAGGTGCGAGCAGCGATCGGCCCGTCGGCGCAGGGCAGCCGGAGGGCATCGACGGGCGCGGTCTGAGCGGGCTACCGCCATGCTGTCGGGCCGACGTCGGAGGGTTTCGAGGTCCTCTGGCGCACGATCCGGTCCCGTCAGCCACCTGTAACCGCGGCGGTGAAGCAATTTCTTGTCTTGTCGGCCAGGCTGATTTCATGCTCCAAGGGCGACCCCGCTGGTGGCCGAGGTTTTCCAGCACTCTCCGATCGACGGCGGTGACCGCGCGGATCGGCCGCGTCCTCGGGATCGCGATCGGCCTGCTGTTCGTCACCGGCCTGCTGAGCCACTATCAGTACGAGCCGTGGTCGTGGCTGCCCGAGCCGGCGAAGCCGGTGTGGGGTTATCGGCTGACTCAAGGAGTCCATGTTGCGACGGGCACGGCGACCATCCCGCTGTTGCTGTTCAAGCTGTGGAGCGTCTATCCGAACTTGTTTCGCTTCCCGCCGGTCAAGTCGATCAAGCACGCCATCGAGCGGGGTAGCGTGGCCGTCCTCGTCGCGACTGCGCTGGTGCAGGTGACTACCGGTTTTCTTAACGTCCTCAATTGGTATCCGTTCCCGTGGTATTTCGTGAACGTTCACCGCTTTCTCGGGTACGTGCTGGTCGGTTCTGTGCTGCTCCATGTCGGAGTGAAGTTGCCCGACATTGTATACGGCCTAAAGGCGAAGGTCGCCGAGGCCGACGTGCTGACCGAGATCCCGTGGGACCAGAATCCGGATTCGCACAGCAACGCCGGCACGCTGCCCGATCTGCCCACGCCCGGCATCTCGCGGCGCGGCATGCTCGCCGCCGCCGGGGCGGGCCTCGGGGTCGTCGTGGTCACCTCGGTCGGGCAGACGGTGACCCCGCTCGAGCCGCTCGGGTTGCTCGCCGTCCGGCAGTGGACCAACGGCCCGCAGGGTGTTCCGGTGAACCGGACGGCCGAGCAGGCCGAAGTGATCCAGGCCGCGATGTCCCGCACGTGGCGGCTACAGGTGCAAGGCCGGACGCCGTACGAGCTGACGCTGGCCGATCTCGAGCCTCGAGCGGTACACCAGGCCCGCCTGCCGGTGAACTGTGTCGAGGGTTGGAGCGTGGGCGCGAGCTGGCGAGGTCTGTCGCTGATGGAGGTCGTCGAGCGGGCCGGCGGTACGGCCGACTCCCGGATCCTGTTTCTCTCCCTCGAGCCCGAAGGAGGCTTCAACCACTCCTTCATGGAGGGTCCGCAGCTTTCGGCCGCGCTGCTGGCCACCCATCTGAACGGCCAGCGGCTCGACATCGACCACGGCTACCCGCTGCGCCTGATCGCCCCCAACCGGGCCGGCGTGTTCAACACCAAATGGCTGGGCCGGATCGAGGTGCTGTCATGAAAGCCTGGCGCATCCTCCTCGCCGTGGCAGGCATTGGGCTCGCGCTCTTCGGCTCCTTCCGGCTGATCACCGAGGTCCCGTTCCGCAACCTCGTCTTCCTGGCCCTTTGGCTGGTCGCGGCCTTGATCATCCACGACGGCATCCTGTCACCGATGGTCGTCAGTTTGGGCTGGCTGCTGCGGCGTCTCGTTCCCGACCGCGCCCGGCGCTTTCTGCAGCTTGCGTTGATCATCAGCGGCCTGGTCACGGTGATCGCCGTCCCGATGATCTTCCTCCGCGGCAGCCAGCCGGCGGTCAAGGCGATCCTGCTTCGCAACTACGGCGCCAACCTGAGCTTGATCATCGGCATCGTGGCGGTCGCCAGCCTCGCCCTCTATGCCGTACGTGTGGCGCGGGATCGGGCATCCGCCGCCCCACCCCGGCAGCGACCATAGGGCGGTGACGTCCAGCTCCGACAGCGAGCCGCCTGACGCTCCAGCCACGACCTGGCGTCGGGGCGACCAGATCGCGCTCGCCGCCGCCCTCGCCGCCTGATCGCCGTCGCTGCGGTGGTCGGCGTCGTCCTGAAGCGACACGGCCAGGGAATCCTGCTGCCGCGGCCGCCGCCGATCGCGTACTGGCATCCGCACCTCGGCTGGGGCACCCCGCTTGCGATCGTCTGCGTGCTGCTGGGGTTGCGGTTGCAGCAGCGAGCGCCCGAGATGGCCTGGCACCGCTTCCTCGTCGTCGGCTGGCTGCTCAACCTCGGTTGGCTATGCTCACTCGCGTTGGTCGACGGACTCCGCCGCGGTTGGATCGGCGTGCTACTCAACCCCAACGAATACCTGCACGATCTGCCTCGGATCAGCAACCCGGCCACGTCCTTGGCCACCTTCACCGACTTCATCGCGTTCGGCCCCGGGTCGACGGCGACCTGGTGTGGACCACCCACGTCGCCGGCCATCCCCCGACGGCCACGCTGGTGTTCTGGCTGCTCGACCGGGTCGGTCTGGGCGGCGGATTCTGGGCGGGGACCCCGTGCACCCTTGCGTCATCGGCAGTCAGTGTCGCCGTGGCGGTCACGCTACGTGAGCTCGGCGCACCCGCTGCAGCGCGTCGGGTCGTGCCGTTCGCCGCCCTGTTCCCGGTGCGGTCTGGATGGCGGCTTCGGCCGACGGCTTATTCGCCGGCGTGGCCGCCTCCGGACTCGCATTGGTCTGCGTGGGCGCCATCCGCAGCCGGCTCCTGCCAAGCCTCGGCGGCGACTCCTCCTCGGCGCGGCGGTATTCTTGTCCTAAGGTCTGGTGCTCTTCGGCATCACCGTGCTGGTTGCCATGATCATCACCCTCCGACGGGATGGTCTGCGCCGCAGTGTCGGGCCCTGGCTGGTCGCCACCGCCGGGGTGATCACGGTCGCCGCGGTCCATCTGGCGTTCGGGTTCAACTGGCTGAGCGGGCTGGCGGCCCTGCGGATCCGTTACTACCAAGGGGATCGCCAGCGACCGGCCCTTCTCCTACTTCGTCTACGCGAACGTCGCGGCCTGGCTGATCAGCTGGTCGCCGCTGCTCGCCGTCGGTCTCTCCCGCGCCGTCGGAGTGCTCGCTCGTGGACGTCGCCGGCCGTGGACCGAGGACACGATCGTTGCGCACCTCGCAATGTCCGGACTCGCGGCTGCTCTGGTTGCCGACGCCTCCGCGCTCTCCAAGGGCGAGACCGAACGGATCTGGCTCGCCTTCGCGTCCTCGCATCCTCCGGTCTGGCGCTCCTCCGGGGCCAGGCTGCCAAGGGGATGCTGCTCGGTTGCGCCACCTGGGCGCTCCTGGTCAACCACCTCTTCAACACGGGTTGGTGATGTTCAGCCGCTCCGCCGCAGAGTGACGAACACCCGGTCGCCGGCCGCCCATTCCTCGGCGACCAGGAGGTCAAGCCGAGCGGCAAATCGGGCTAGAGTTCGCGCGCCGACTCGTCCCCACGGCAGTGGCGTCGAAGTCATGCCGTCCCCCGGTCAGCACAACCTGCTCGATCCCGTACCGGTCCGGCGCCGGATCGACCTCGCAGATCACCAGGCCACCGGCTCCGACCAGGTCGCAGCACCGGCGCAGCAGGCCGTTGATGTCGCCTCCCATCCCGACATTGCTGTCGAGCAGCGGAGCAGTCCGGACGTGGTGATCCTCGATCTCATGCTGCCGGGATTCTCCGGGCTGGAGCTAATTGATCCGCAGCCCTCACCATGCCGCGGCGACGCTGGGAGGGCGCCGAACTCGACCGGATCATTTGCCGGGCGCTGCACCAAGTTCGG
>JAABUN010005948.1_pt1 | contig 14526 bp, 13 predicted proteins | sample 5559311 | NCBI WGS metagenome assembly JAABUN01 (sample SAMN10711877, study PRJNA513370) | rock metagenome | isolation source: Antarctica rocks | place: Antarctica: Victoria Land, Siegfried Peak sud | reverse complement strand
CGCTGGACTCGTGACGGTCCCACACCATAGCGGCTTGCCGCCCGGCGGGCCAGCCGCCCGCCGGGGTTCCCATCGCCCCTGCCCGATGCCATATGGGATGAACGATACCAGAACGCCAGTGAAGCGGCCCCGGCCGCTGGGGGATTGCAACGCATGGCCGGCAACATCCGCGTGCGCGGCGCACGTGAGCACAACCTCAAGAACATTGACGTGGACATCCCGCGCGACAGCCTGACGGTTATCACCGGCCTGTCCGGCAGCGGCAAGTCCTCGCTCGCCTTCGACACCATCTACGCCGAGGGCCAGCGCCGCTACGTCGAGTCCCTGTCCGCCTACGCCCGGCAGTTCCTGGAACTGATGGGCAAGCCAGACGTGGACAGCATCGAGGGCCTGTCCCCCGCCATCTCCATCGAGCAGAAGACCACCAGCCGCAACCCGCGCAGCACCGTCGGCACCGTCACCGAAATCCACGACTACATGCGCCTGCTGTGGGCGCGCGCCGGCGTCCCCTACTCGCCCACCACGGGCGAACCTATCGAGGCGCAGACCGTCAGCCAGATGGTGGACCGCGTGATGGCGATGCCGGAGGGCACGCGCCTGCTGCTGCTGGCCCCCGTCGTGCGCGACCGCAAGGGCGAATACCGCAAGGAGCTGGCCGACCTGCAGCGCAAGGGCTTCGCCCGCGTCAAGGTGGACGGCACCCTCTACGAAATCGGCGAGGTGCCGGCGCTCAACCGCAAGACCAAGCACGAGATCGAGGCCGTGGTGGACCGCGTCGTCGTGCGCGACGGCATCCAGACCCGGCTGGCCGATAGCTTCGAGACCGCGCTGGGCCTGGCCGACGGCGTCGTCTATGCCGAGGGCGCCGACGACGGCGCCCGCACGGTGTTCAGCAGCCGCTTCGCCTGCCCGGTCAGCGGCTTCACCATCGAGGAGATCGAGCCGCGGCTGTTCAGCTTCAACTCGCCGCACGGCGCCTGCCCGGCCTGCGACGGCCTGGGTGCCGAGAAGTTCTTCGACCCCAGCCTGGTCGTCCCCGACGAGCGCATCAGCCTGGCCGAGGGCGCCATCGCCCCCTGGAGCGGCGCGCAGTCCCCCTATTACGACCAGACCCTCCGCAGCATCGCCAAGCACATGGGCGTCAGCACCCGCACCCCCTGGCACGAGCTGCCCGGCGCCGTCCACGACGCGATCCTGACCGGCTCCGGCAAAGACGAGATCGAGTTCCAGTACAAGGACGGCGTGCGGTCCTACGGCGTCACCAAGCCGTTCGAGGGCGTCCTCCGCAACCTGCAGCGCCGCTGGCAGGAAACCGACAGCGCCTGGGTGCGCGAGGAGATGAGCCGCTACCAGGCGGAGAAGCCCTGTGCCGTCTGCCATGGTGCACGGCTGAAACTGGAGGCGCTGGCGGTACGCATCGCCGGGCAGAACCTGGCGCAGGCGGCGGACCTGCCGATCCGCCGGGCGCTGGACTGGTTCCAGGCGGCGGAGGCGACGCTGACGCCGCAGCGCGCCGCCATCGCCGGGCGCATCCTGCGGGAGATCGTCGAGCGGCTGCGGTTCCTGGTGGACGTGGGCCTGGACTACCTGACCCTGTCCCGCGGCAGCACCACCCTGTCCGGCGGCGAGAGCCAGCGCATCCGCCTGGCGAGCCAGATCGGCTCGGGCCTTACGGGCGTGCTGTATGTGCTGGACGAACCCAGCATCGGCCTGCACCAGCGCGACGGCGAGCGCCTGCTGGGCACCCTGCGGCGGCTCAAGGCGCTGGGCAACACCGTGCTGGTCGTGGAGCACGACGAGGACGCGATACGCGCCGCCGACCACCTGATAGACATGGGGCCGGCTGCCGGGATGCTGGGCGGCCACATCATCGCCCAGGGCACGCCTGCCGAGGTCGCGGCGAACCCGGACAGCATCACCGGCGCCTACCTGTCGGGCCGCCGGGGCATCCCGGTCCCGGAGCGGCGGCCCGCAGACCCCGCCCGCATGGTCCGCATCGTCGGCGCCCGCGGCAACAACCTGAAGACCGTCACCGCCGATATCCCGCTGGGCACCTTCACCTGCGTCAGCGGCGTATCCGGCGGCGGCAAGAGCACCTTGATCGTTGACACGCTCTACAAGGCCGCCAGCCGCCGCCTGATGGGCAGCGGTGAGGCCCCGGCGCCGCACGACCGCATCGAGGGTCTGGATCAGCTCGACAAGATCATAGACATTGACCAGTCCCCAATCGGCCGCACCCCGCGCAGCAACCCGGCCACCTACACTGACCTGTTCGCCCCCATACGCGACTGGTTCGCCGAGCTGCCGGAAAGCCGCGCCCGCGGCTACAAGTCCGGGCGCTTCTCCTTCAACGTGAAGGGCGGCCGGTGCGAGGCGTGCCAAGGCGACGGCGTGCTGAAGATCGAGATGCACTTCCTGCCCGACGTGTTCGTAACCTGCGACACCTGCAAGGGCGCCCGCTACAACCGCGAAACGCTCGAGATCAAGTTCCGCGGCAAGTCCGTCGCCGACGTGCTGGACATGACGGTGGACGAGGCCGTGCCGTTCTTCGGCGTCGTGAACCGCATCCGCGACCGGCTGACGATCCTGCAGCAGGTTGGCCTGGGCTACATCAAGCTGGGCCAGCAGGCCACGACGCTGTCCGGCGGCGAGGCGCAGCGCATCAAGCTGTCCAAGGAGCTGGCCCGGCGCGCAACCGGGCGCACGCTGTATATCCTGGACGAACCCACCACCGGCCTGCACTTCGAGGATGTCCGCAAGCTGCTGGAGGTGCTGCACGCTCTGGTGGACCAGGGCAACACCGTCGTGGTGATCGAGCACAACCTGGAGGTCATCAAGACCGCCGACTGGGTGCTGGACCTGGGACCGGAGGGCGGCGAAGGCGGCGGGCGCCTGGTGGCGGAGGGCACGCCGGAGGACGTGGCGGCCTGCGCCGCCAGCCACACCGGGCGCTATCTGCGCGCCCTGCTGCCGGAGGCGGCGCTGCGGCGGTCCGCATAGCCAAGGTGACCTGGCCTGGCAGGATGAGGAAGTGCTTGCTGCTCCCTCTCCCTCCGGGAGAGGGCCGGGGTGAGGGAAGCCGCAAGGACCATGCCTCGCCGCCGTCGGCACGGTTCTGCTTGACTGGACGGAAGACCGCGCCTGCCGCCTTCCTCACCCCGACCCTCTCCCAAAGGGAGAGGGAGCAGGCAGCAGCCGTCTCGGAACAGCCAATCCCCTCCCATGCCTGACCCCCTCGTCCGCTCCGGCCACATCACCGCCCTACGCCTGTTCGACATCGCCTACGCCATAGACCTCCGCCAGGTCGAGGAGATCTGGGTCCGCTACGCCGGCACCGCCAGCAGCCGCAGCCGCCTCAGCGCCACCCCGGCCAAGGCCGTCGCCTTCGGCGTCCCGCCCGTCGCCCTGTCCTTCGACCCGATCCCGCTGCAGATGGGCACCCTGGCCGTCACCGCCGCCGTGACCATACGCATCTACGATTTCGGCGTCGTCGCCATCGCCCTCCGCGTGGCCGCCGTGGACATGACCTGGCCCGGTTACACCGCGCTGCTCAACGCCATGGACGCGCACGTCGGCGACGGCGGCGACGGCCGCCTGTGGGACGGCCTGCTGGCCCGCGTCCGCACCCTGCTGGCCGAGGCCCTGGTGCGCCCCACGAAGTCCGCCATCGAGGAGGACTACCTGATCGGCACCGTCCACGCCTTCAGCGAGACCCTGTCCGCCGCCGCCCTGCAGGACCGGCTGGACCTGGTGCCGCTGCTGTCCGGCGAGGGCCGCCCCCTGTCCGACGGCGCCCGCCGGGACCTGCTGCGCCAGTCCTACAGCTACTACACCGACGACCTCGTGGTCGTGACCTGGGATCGCGCCTTCATCTACGAGCCGCGCGGCGACAGCGACGTGGCGGACGTGCTGGAGGTCGCCAACGCCCAACTCCTGGAGATGCGCTACTACGACGAGCTGCTGGACGACGAGCTGCCGCGCATGTACGGCCTGGTGCAGACCACCCGGCGCACCATGAACATCCTGGCGCCGCGCCGCTACGCCGGGCTGGCGCGCCGGCTCTACACCCTGGTCGCCGAGGTGACGGAGCTGACCGAAAAGGTGGACAACGCCTTGCAAGTGACGGAGGACGTTTACCTCGCCCGCATCTACGCCAGCGCCCTGGACCTGTTCCGCGTCCGGACAGTGAGCGCCGCGGTGAACCGCAAGCTGGCGATCATCCGCGACACCTACACCGCGCTGTATGACGAGGCGAGCAGCAGCCGGGCCGGGCTGATGGAGTTCCTCATACTCGTGCTGATCGCGGTGGAGATCGTCTTGGCGCTGGTGCGGCATTGAGGGCGTGCCGAGCATAAGCAAAGTCGCAGGCAAGGGCGCAGGTCACGCCCTTGCCGCTGCGGGTGTCCCTGCTGTGATGCGGATGCGCCCTGCCCAGATGTGCCCTGCCCTGCGGCGATCCAGGCCCGGCGCACGCAGCCCCGGGCCTGGGACGGGGTCAGCCGGTATAGACGATCTGCAAGTAGTTCGCGCCGCCGACGCTGCCGGTGCTGATGGTGAACTTGGTTTGCGCGTCCGCTAGGCTGATGCCCGCGAAGGTGACGGACCCGTTGACCCCGGTGCCGGCGCCGGACAGCTCGGAGTGTATGGTGGCGCCGGTGTAGCCTGCCGCGCCGTCGCTGGCGGTGAACGGCAGCGTGCTGACGCCCGCCGTGAAGCCGAACACGGTCACGGCATCGCCGTGGTGGAAGTTGACGATGCTGCTCCAGGTCTCGACCCCGCCGCGCCCGTCCACGAAGAACGTGTCGGTCCCGCCATCGGCGCCGGTGCCGCCGACCAGGAAGTTGGAGCCGCCGCCGCCGTCAACGACGTTGTTGCCGCCATGCACGGCAATGGCATCGTCGCCGCTGCCGCCGTGCAGAAAGAAGTTGTCCACGCTCGCGCCTATGGCGACTCCGTCCGGGCTGCTCCAGATATACTCCCACTGCAAGTAGTTGACTGGGCCGGTGTAGTAGGTGCCGCCGTCTGCGCCTTGCGCGTTGTTGGCCGTGTCCGTGAACTGGACCCGTTGCGGCGCCGCCCCGGTCGCGGCGATGGTCGTGGCCTGGGAGTTGGACGTGCTAATCCCGAAGCTGTTGGGGGCGTAGTCGCCGGAAAAGGCGAGCGTATCCAGTACCACGCCATTCTGGGAGAACACCAGCTTGCCGCTCAATGGTCCCGTCGTCTGATACGAGACAGTGCTGAACGATGCGCCGGGCAGGATGATCTTGTCAGCCGCGCTGAAGCCGGCGAACGTACCCTGAAACCGGTTGGCCGCATCAAGCTGCACGGTCGCAGCCGCTCCAGGCGCGAACTGCAAGGTCTGCCCGGCGTCAACGTTCTGCGAGAACTCGGCATAGGCGCCATTGCCGATCCCGATCGTCCCCGTGCCGGACACCCCAACCCGGATGGCGGCCAGGCGGAACGCCCCCGCGCTGTTGTTGATCGAGACGGTGCCGTTGTTCACCAAGGTCGTAGCGAAGCTGGAGCTGCGCAAGGCTATCTGCGCGCTGCCGTCAAGCGCGATCTGGCCGGAGTTCGTCAGGACCGAGTCCGACGTGTCGCCGGGCAGCAGCACCGTGGCGGTACCCGCCCCGGTGGATCTCAACGCAAGCAGGCCGGAGTTGAGCAGGTTTCCGAGGGCGACGAGCGTTGCGTCGTTGCTGCTGGCCACGACCTGCACGGAGGAAGACGGGCTGATATACGAATTCGTTGAAACAAGGGTTGGCGAAGTGGTTGCCGAGGACAGCAACTGGACGGCCAGGCCGTCGAGGTTCGTGACCGCGAGCGACACGGTGCCATCGTCAATGATCGCCGTGTCGCCCGGCACGGGCACACCCGCAGGCGACCAGTTGGCCGCGGTCGCGAAAGCCGCGTCCGACCTATTCCAGACCTTAGTGACCATGACTGCCCTAACAACGATAAAGTGGTGGCGCCGGCCCGTATCACAGGCTCGGCGGCCTGTCTAAACAATAGCAGTGTGGCTAAATAATGGTAGGATCCGGTCCCGGTCAGCGCCCTTTACACTGTGCTGGCTTCCAATCCTGCTACCGGCAGCAAGCCGTTGTCAGGAAACATTTTAATTTGGTGGCACGAAGCTTGCTAAGCTTGTGGCAGACCGGGCATGAGCTTAGGGCTTACAAGGGGATTGTTGATGATCACGTTGAACAAGGGGTTGCTGGCTGGCGCCGCGTTGCTCGCTTCGTTTGGTTCTGCCAGCGCCGCCGTGCAGACTTACAACCAGGCTTTCGGCCCGACCCTGACCGATTTCACGACCGCCAACTTCACTATCCCGGCGTTCACCGGGGGCGGCACCCTCAACTCGGTTACGGCGACCCTGACCGCTTCCGAGAATGCCCAGGGCACGCTGACGAACAACTCCGCCACGACGCAGCGCTTCACGTTCAGTGAGCCGGGCCAGGTGTTCCTGAACACCTCCAGCACGCAGCTCGGTGGCCTGCTGGTCAACCTGGTCAGTGGTCCGCAGTCCTACATCCTGGCTGCCGGCGCCAGCGCGGCGTTCGGGCCGTACTCGCCATCGAGCAACAGTGCTGCCACGTTCACCAGTGCGTCTGACCTGGCCGCCTTCACTGCGCCGATCAGCTATAATTTCCAGACGCTGACCGGGCAGACCTTCGTCGGCGGCGGCGGCAACGTTGCGGCAAGCCTCACCACGACGGCTTCTGGCACCCTGTCGGTCATCTACAACTTCACCGCCCCGACGCCCCCGCCGACGGGCGTGCCGGAGCCGGCCTCCATGGCGCTGCTCGGCGCCGGCCTGGCCGGCCTGGGCCTGCTGCGCCGCCGCAAGGCATAATCCCACAAGGGATTGGACAGGGGCGTCGCCGGTTGGCGGCGCCCTTTTCGTTTGCGCGAAGCAGGCCAACAAAGCGTAAAACTTTCCGACAAAGTTCTGAGTGGATCAGACACGGCCCAGCATTGCAGCCGCCGCAACCGCAATCCGGTCGGTAGCTCCACGCGGCGCGGCTTGACCGGGATGCCGCAAATCTCGGCGTGCCAGCACCCCCGGCAGTGCCGCGGCAACTACGCCGCGCGGCAGCCGCGCCTCCCGCCCCGATCTGAGCCATCGCCGCCCGAGGGCGGCCAGCGCCGCCAGGACCGGCGCCAGCGCGCCCGCCATGGCGCTACCGCCTAGTTCCGTCCCCGTCAGCCCAGCCGCAGACAGCAAATCCAACGGCAGCACGCACCGTTCCTGCCGGGCCAACGCCGGGGCGCTGCGCAGTACCCCGGCCACGCCATAGGCCGCGCCCAGGTCGCGCAGCCCGTCCAGCACGGCACCGTCCCCGCCCAAGGCACGCCCTGCTGCGACCGCCACGCCGCCGAACGCGGCGCGCGCATAGTCCTGGAACGCGGCCACGTCCTCGATCGGCCCCGTCTCGGCTTCCCGCCCCTCGATCATGCCCAGGATGTCCGCCGGCAGCAGGCGCCCGCTGTCCAGCGCCTCCCCCAGCGGCCCGGCGACCTCGTGCCGGCGCCGCGCGCCCTCCGCCACCTCGCGCCACCATTGCAGGCGTATCAGCGCCAGCATCGGGTTGCTTACGACCTCCCGCGCCCGCGCCAGCTCATGGTTCACGGCATACAGCACGAACAGGGTCTCCCGCCGGGCAGGCGGTGCGAACAGGGCGGTCAGGAAGCGGTCGGGGTCATGCCGCTGCACGATCAGGCCGACGGGGGACAAGTCGGTCATGCTTCCCGACATGGCCGCCGCGCCGCGCAACGCCAAGCCAAGCCGCCGCATATGGAAGGCAAGCGGCTTGCTGCTCCCTCTCCCTCCGGGAAAGGGCCGGGGTGAGGGAGGCGGCAAGCACATCGCGTTCCGAGGGCAGGCCGGTTTGCGCCGGGTCCGGCAAGTTCGGTCCTTACCGCCTCCCTCACCCCGGCCCTCTCCCGGAGGGAGAGGGGGAAGCAGCGGCGGGCGATGGCCCTGGACGCCGTATGGCGCAGCCTTGACGGCCCGGCGCCGTCGCGACCACTCTCCAACTGTACCATCCTAAAGGACTGCCCCCATGGCCTTCGAACTTCCCACCCTGCCCTACAGCCACAGCGCGCTCGCCGAGCGCGGCATGTGCCAGGAAACCTTGGAACTGCATCATGACAAGCACCACCAAGCCTACGTCACGGCGCTGAACGGCTTCGTGGAAAAGACCCCGGCGCTGCAAGGCAAGTCGTTGGAGGAGATCGTTGCCCTGTCTTACGACGACGGCAGCATGGCGCCGGTGTTCAACAACGCCGGGCAGCACTGGAACCACAACCTGTTCTGGCAGAACATGGCACCGGACGGCGGCACGATGCCCGGCAAGCTGGAAACCAAGATCAGCGCGGACTTCGGCAGCGTGCAGGCGTTCAAGGACGCCTTCAAGGCGGCGGCGGTCGGCCAGTTCGGCTCCGGCTGGGCCTGGCTGGTACAGGGCGCCGACGGCAAGCTGAAGGTGGCGAAGACCCCCAACGGCTCCAACCCGCTCGCCACCAAGGAGGGCACGGCGCTGCTGGGCTGCGACGTGTGGGAGCACAGCTACTACTTGGACTTCCGCAACCGCCGTCCGGACTACGTGACCAACTGGCTCGACAAGCTGGCCAACTACGAGTTCGCCGCCAGCAAGATGGCATAGGGCAGCCGCTCCACCTAGTCCGCCTGCCGTGTCAAAGCCGTTGCACGGCAGGCGGATCCCTGATGCATTTTCGGCGCAGGGCGGACTATGCTGGGCTGGGTGCCGGACTGGCGTTGGATACGGAAGCGCGGCGACACGCCCTGGTGTCCGACCCTGCGGCTGTTCCGCCAGGCCACCCTGACGGACTGGCCCGGCTTGGTGCGGCAAGTCAGGGCCGCTCTGCAACCCCTGATTAATTGAACGGCGCCGTCAGGACTTGACGTCGTTGGCCACCACCGGCGCCGGCGGCTTCACGACGCCGGTGATGGTGTTCCGCAGCACCGTCACGCGGACGTTCGGCGCCAGGTCCACCTCGATCTCCTCGGTCCCCTCCTTCACCCGCGCCACCGTCGCCAGGATGCCGCCCGCCGTCACGACCCGATCGCCCCGGCGCAACGCGCCCAGCGTCGTTGAAAGCTGCTTCTGCCGCTGCTGCTGCGGGCGGAAGAGCAGGAAGTAGGCTGCGACGAAGATCAGCAGGATCGGCACGAACTGCGACACGCTGCCCAGCAAGCCGGCGGCGTCCTGGGCGTAGGCGGGGGAAATAAGCATCGGGTGTCCTACTGATGGCGGAATGGCGGGCGGCGGCACGGTTGCCGCGGGTGCGGCGGGACCATAGTTTGCCCCCCAACCCCGTCAAGCCAATCCCCTTCAAGCGCCCCTGTCGCGCCCTCCCTCTTTCACATCAGGACAAGCATGGACCCGCAACTGCTGACCCGCATCGCCGAGGCGCTGGAGCGCCTGGCCCCGCCGCCGCCGGGTCCGCCCGACCTGGCCGGCGCCGACGCCTTCGTCTGGCAGCCCGGCACCGGCCGCCTCGTGCCGGTCCCGCACGTCTCCCGCGTCGGCATCGCCCTGCTGCAAGGCGTGGAGCGGCAGAAGCGCATCCTGCTCGACAACACCCTGCGCTTCGCCCGCGGCCTGCCGGCCAACAACGCCATGCTGTGGGGTGCCCGCGGCATGGGCAAGTCGTCGCTGGTCAAGGCCGCCCACGCCGCCGCCAACGACGCCGCGCCGGGCAGCCTGGCGCTGATCGAAATCCACCGGGAGGACATACGCACCCTGCCCGACCTGCTGAACACGGTTCGAGGGCAGCCCGGGCGCGGCCACGGCCGCCGCTGCCTGATCCTGTGCGACGACCTGTCGTTCGAGCGGGAGGACGCCGACTACAAGGCGCTGAAGTCCGTGCTGGACGGCGGCATCGAGGGCCGCCCGGCCAACGTGCTGTTCTACGCCACCAGCAACCGCCGCCACCTGATGCCGCGCGACATGATCGACAACGAACGCTCGACGGCGATCAACCCCGGCGAGGCCGTGGAGGAGAAGGTGTCGCTGTCCGACCGCTTCGGCCTGTGGATCGGCTTCCACACCTGCGACCAGGACGCCTTCCGCGCGATGGTGGAGGGCTATGCCGACGCCCTGCGCCTGCCCATCGCACGGGAGGCGCTGCACGCCGAGGCCAACGAATGGTCGGTGACGCGCGGCGCCCGCTCCGGCCGGGTCGCGTGGCAGTTCATTCAGGACCTGGCGGGGCGGCTGGGCGTGGAGCAGGAGATGGCGGCATGAACGGCAACCCGGGCTTCCATCGCAAGGCGTTCGGCGGCACGACCGTGACGGCGCTGTCCGATGGTTACCTCGTGCTGCCCAACGAGGCGCTGCTCGGCATCGAGCCGGCCGAAGCCGGGGCGCTGCGGCAAGCGGCGTTCCGTGGCCCGGCGCCGCGTACCAGCGTGAACGCCTTCCTCGTGCAGTCTGGCGGACGCACCGTGCTGGTGGACACCGGCGCCGGTACCAAGGCGTATCCCACCCTGGGCCGCCTGCCGAACAGCCTGACCGCCGCTGGGGTGTCGCCCGGGGACGTGGACGCGGTGGTACTGACTCACCTGCACATAGACCATTGGGGCGGCCTGACCACGAATGCCGGCGCTGCGGCCTTCCCGCGGGCCGAGCTGGTGCTGCCAGCGGGGGAGGCGGCCTATTGGCTGGATGCCGCCACCGCCGCCGTGGCGCCGGACGATGCCAGGCCGCGCTTCACCGGGGCGCAGGCGGCGGTGGCGCCTTATCGGGACCGGATGCGGACTTTCGAGGACGGGGACGCCGTGCCGGGGCTGCGGGCGGTGCCGCTCCCAGGCCACGCGCCGGGCCACACCGGCTACCTGATCGAGGATGGCGGGGCACGCCTGCTGATCTGGGGCGATGTGATGCACGTGCCGGACGTGCAGGCGCCGCGGCCGGAGGTGGGCATCATGTTCGACAGCGATCCGGCCGCCGCTGTCGCCTTCCGCCGCCGCGTGCTGGACATGGTGGCCGGCGAGGGGCTGATGGTGGCGGGGATGCACCTGCATTTTCCGGGCTTTGTGCATGTGACGCGGGCTGGGGACGGCTACGCGCTGATTCCGGAACTGTGGCTGGCGGACTGACGCCCACGGCCGCTTGCACCTGTCGTGTCGTCATCCGCCGTTGCCGGCCGGACTTGCAGCGGCGCACTTCAAGAATCACCAGGGCCGTGATTGCCGCTCTGAAGACAGCCGCACAACGCTTTCGGCCTGGAACGTTCTCGCTATTGCCTGCTGGCCGGCATTCCCAGCGGATTGGTCCCGATGGATCACGCACCGGCGCGGTCAAACCCCGCGTTGCCCGCCTCAGGCAACTTCAACCGGCGGAGATGCACTGCCGATGCCAACCCAATCGCGCAGGGTTGGAACATCGCTGAAGGCTGGCCATCAACCACCTGACCCTGCCGACGCCCACCTGCCGGGGCCGATGCAATCCCTTTGGTCGTCGGCAGGCTGCCTACAGGTTGGGCGTCCAGCCCCGCAACAACGCTTTGGTCTCTGGACGCCTGCCTGAACACGGCAGGGTGGTGCTAGTGATCCTTGCCGCGGCCCGTGTTGTTCCGCAGCTCGTCAATCTTCAACGATGCCTCGGCCTTGGTCAGGTTGGGGTCGAACTCGACCTTGGCCTCCTCCGAAAGCGTCTTGAGATAGCTCGCCTGGGCGCCTGTCATGGTTTCGCCGCCAGTAGTCCAGTCATGCGGATCCTTCACCGCATTGGACGGCACGTCATCGTCGTGCGGGGCGGTCTTTGGGTTGGCAGCCTCGTGCCCGGCGGCCTTGTGGTCGGCGGCCTTGTGGTCGTCAGCCTTGTTCGCCTTGGTCATCATGTCCTCAGTTTGCGGTTTGTTCCAGCCGCCATCTAACGCTGGTAGGGCGATGGCAACAGCATCCGCACGGGAAGTTTATGCAGTCCGTGCGGGCCTTGCAGGATGACGGTCGCCGCCGGGTCGTAGTCGGTCAGGTTCTCGCGGCAGGCGCCGCAGGGCGACACGACGGCGATCTCCTGCAGTGCCTCGTCCGGCTTCGGATGGCGCAGCGCCACTACGCATTCGACGGTGGCATCGCCGTCCATCACCGCCCGGCCCAGCGCAACGGCCTCCGCGCACACGGATAGCCGACCCACCGTGGCGCCGAGATGGATGCCGGTCCAAATGCGACCGTCCCGCCCGCGTATAGCCGCCGCAACGGTATGCCAGAACGGACGGTAGTGCCGCAGCAGCACCGCCCGCGCAGCGTCAACAAGCAGGTGGTCCGCATCGGTCAGCGGGACGCCAGGCATTCCCGACGCTCCCGCATGGTCCGGCACGCCTGGCTAGTCGGCCGCCTCCGCCTCGTCCCCCTCCTCCGGGGGCGCCAGCATGGAGTTAGCCACGACGCCGGACTGCTCCCGCACCTTCTTCTCGATCAGCTCCGCCATCTCCTTGTGGTCGCGCAGGAACTGCTTGGCGTTCTCGCGCCCCTGGCCGATGCGCGTGCTATCGCAACTGAACCAGGCGCCGGACTTCTCCACTATGCCGGCCTTCACGCCCAAGTCCACCAACTCGCCGACCTTGCTGATGCCCTCGCCGTACATGATGTCGAACTCGACCTGGCGGAACGGCGGCGCCAGCTTGTTCTTGACCACCTTCACCCGGGTCTGGTTGCCTACGACCTCCTCGCGGTCCTTGATCTGCCCGATGCGGCGGATCTCCATGCGGATCGAGGCGTAGAACTTCAACGCGTTGCCGCCCGTCGTCGTCTCCGGGTTGCCGAACATCACGCCGATCTTGAGCCGTATCTGGTTCAGGAAGATCAGCATGGTATGCGACTTGGAGACGCTGCCCGTCAGCTTCCGCAGCGCCTGGCTCATCAGCCGGGCATGGAGGCCGACATGGGTGTCGCCCATCTCCCCCTCCAGTTCCGCACGCGGCACCAGGGCGGCGACGCTATCAATCACCACGATGTCTATCGCGCCGGAGCGCACGAGGGTGTCGCAAATCTCCAGCGCCTGCTCGCCGCCATCGGGCTGGCTCAGCAGCAGGTTGTCCACGTCCACGCCGAGCTTGCGGGCATAGATCGGGTCCAGCGCATGTTCCGCGTCAATGAAGGCGCAGGTGCCGCCGCGCTTCTGCGCCTCGGCGATGGCGTGCAGCGCCAGCGTCGTCTTGCCCGAGCTTTCCGGACCGTAAATCTCGATTACCCGGCCCTTGGGAAAGCCGCCAATGCCCAGCGCCAGGTCCAGCCCGAGCGAGCCGGACGGCACCGTCTCAATCTGCTGGTCCCCCGCCTTCGCGCCCATGCGCATGATCGAGCCTTTGCCGAACGCGCGCTCGATCTGGGCGAGTGCGCCATCCAGCGCCTTGTTCTTGTCCATGCTTGATCCTCGTTATGCACGGTTGCGGCGCCGGCATCGCCCTCGCATCAGAGAGTGTCACACCAGCGAACACCGCCGCAACCGCGCGTTGTACAGACCCGTTTCAGTATTTGTTATATGTCCTGTTTGGCACCGAATGCAAGAACAAGACGTGAACATCAGCGCCTTCCGGATGCCTGCCCGCGCAGTCGCCAGACATAGGCAATGATCTCCGCCACAGCCTTGAAATGCTCCGCCGGCACCTCTGAGTCCACGTCAACCAAGTGCAGTGCCCGGGCCAGCGGCGGGTTGGCGACCAGCGGCACGCGATGCTCCGCCGCCAGCGCGCGGATGCGCGCCGCCACCTCGTCCATGCCCTTGGCGACCACGCGCGGCGCACCCTGGCCGCCGCGCTCATAGGCCAGGGCGACGGCGTAGTGCGTGGGGTTGGTGATGACCACCGTGGCGGTCGGCACGGCGGCCATCATGCGCCGCCGGGCGCGGGCGCGGCGCAGGGCGCGCAGCTTGGCCTTATGCACCGGGTCGCCCTCGGTCTGCTTGTGCTCGTCGGTCTGCTCCTGGCGGCTCATGCGGATGCGCTGGGCGAAGCGGTGGCGGACCCAGGCGGTGTCGGCCGCTGCAATCACCGTCTGCCAGCCCAGCACGACCAGCAGCAGGTGCCGCACCTCGCCCGCCACCCGGTCCAGCAGCGCACCGGGCGGCAGGTGCAGCGCAGCGGCGGCGTCGGGCAGGACGCCCTGCATCGCCCGCCACAGCGCCCAGCCCAGCACCCCGGCCTTGACCACCGACTTGAGAGTGTCCACCGCGCCATCCCACCCGAAGATGCGGCGCAGGCCGCGCCGCGGGTCCAGCCGCGCCAGGTCCGGCACCAGCGCCGCCGCATGGACCAGGCCGCCGGTTTGCAGCAGCACCGCCGCGGCGCTCGCCGCCACGGCCGCCGCCAGCACCGGCCCCGCCACCAGCAGCAGCGCCAGCCCGGCCTCGTGCAGCGCCGCCCCTGCCCCGACGTCCATGTCCAGCATCATGCCCTGCAGCCGGCCCGGCATCCCACGCAGCAGCGCCGGTGCGCCCCAGCTCAGCATCGCCCCCGCCGCAGCCAGCCCGGCCAGGCTGACGACCTCCCGCGACAGCG